>Ga0187894_10000186_pt1 | contig 82870 bp, 73 predicted proteins | sample GBC1701081metaG_FD_136650 | JGI IMG/M metagenome (GOLD analysis project Ga0187894, IMG submission 136650) | White microbial mat communities from a lava cave in the Kipuka Kanohina Cave System on the Island of Hawaii, USA - GBC170108-1 metaG ...
GAAAGGGGACCAACGTCATCGTCCGATGCGCGCAGTAAAGGGCAGCCTCGGCCACTCCCCTAAAGAGAGGTAGAGAGAATTAAAATGCCATCGTTCGACGCGCGCAATCGAGGATCAAGCAGGCTATCCCTGAGAAGAGAATAGCGGAAATTGGAGAAAGATGTGCGCAGTGAAGGACAGTTTAACGAGGGCGTGAACCGTGTCATTGCCTTAGCTACAACACTACTTATTATCCACGGAAAGGTAAACTTTGACCCGCCCATCCTTCTTGGTATCGATTAAGTACACGCTGATAGCCGAACTGTTTCCAGGATTATATGCGGAAAACTTGTCTGTTCTCATGTACAACTCTGTATCTGAGTCTTGATCTAGATCCGTTCCGATCCAATTTTGAGGCAAGCTCTTGCGCAATCGATTCACGATATCCTTCACCCCTATGTCAGCTTCTGATCTGTCGTCAAATTTGAAGATGCAACTCCACCTCGCTCCACGATGATCGTCTTTGCCCCTCACCAGGCACTGTTTGGCGCCGGAAAAGGTAACGGTTGACCGCCATGTGGTACCGGCATCAGCATCGACGGCTTTGTGTCCTGTTCTTAACGTTTTGAAGTCTTCCGAGGATGCCGTTAGCACGGCTTGTGTCACTTCACGGTCGTCTTTCACAGTGGGAACATTTGCAACTTGAAGGTTGTCGGATGGACAACCATGGCCTGTGCAGGTAATCCGATAAATCGTATGGGTCCACTTGAGTTTTGAACGAAATTTCTCAAGACGGATCTCATATTGCCCGTTGCCCTCTCCTGATACTTTCGTGCTTGGATAGGGGGTTCCTATCCACATAAATCTGTCGTCTTCAAAGGGAAAAGGATCGTTCACGGTGAGCACCAGGTCGCCGGAGCTGTCGTCATAGCCGACGATGAGGGCCATATGTTGAGATATGTCATCGACCTTGAACCCACTCGGTGACACTCCAACGACAATGGGGCGGCCGTGATCTAGCTCGTCTTTCACTTCTGCATCGGAAAGGGTTCCGCTCTTCGATTGAACTGTCAACGCAATATCTCCAGCCGTTCTGCCCTGTGTGACCATTACAGGATACTGCTCAAGCAGCTTGACTATGCTGGACTCATCGCCTGCGGGGAGGTCACATTCAGAACAATTCGGTATCCCCATGCAAAGCTTTCCACCCTGTACAATCCCACACTGATAGTTTGTCCGATCAGCAGCGGGAACGTAATAGTATTTGAAGACCATTTCTCCAACGGCTGCCCAACACCAACTAGGACGTTCCTGAAACACCGGGGGAATATGCAATTTAATCTCCGCTGCCATAGTCAGATTGACCGGTACCAGCAGGACAAGAAATAGCCAGACTCCGAATGCCGCCCTTCTATGTTTCACTGGTTTCCCCTCCTTGATGCTTGATATTTCTTGAGCAAGTTCGGAACTTCCTCCTCAAGCAACTCATTGACCCAGCCTTCTAGTTAAGGTGTGGCGTTCTGCACACCTTCATCGCCCGATTAATCTTTATAGGATGATACGCCATTCTTAGGAAGGTACGATACCCCAGTCCCATGCCACGCCTTACCGCTCACCTCTGTTCACACTGCATCCACGATTCGTCGTTCGAAACCAGACCATGCTGCCTAGTCAGGTAAATCTTTCAGGTATGAAATATTGGCGTCGGCTTGGCAGTATGCTGCGGCGCGTCATTCCGATCTGAGGAATCGCCAACTCAACGCCCCAATGGCTGCTCCGATTGTATCGGCCAGCCAATCCTGCCAGCTCGACTCACGGAACGGGACAAAGAGTTGATGGGTTTCATCCGTCATTCCATACAGCGACGCCGTGACGATGGCGAAGAGGAGCGCACGCGACGCCACCTGTCCGTTCACACCCCAACGGAAGCCTCGGTAGCAGAGCACGCCGAGGACGGCATATTCCACTGTATGTAAGACTTTGTCGCTGACCTCTTTGAGTAGGAACGATGGCAGCTGCTCTTCCGGGTGCGACTGGGCGGACATGAAAAAAATGAATCCGGCATACAACGCCACCGGTACCCAGTACCAGAGCACCTGAACCATTACATCCTGCCGAACTGCGTCACGCATTAATTTCTTCTCGCTCCGTCTTCTACCCTATGCCATACTTATAACGAACAGATTACGGAAAGACTAGATAAACACGCCAGACTTTTACTGGTCCGCACGTCTAGAACAACAGGAATACGTACCGCGCAGAAGGCTCAAAAAGGCCGTCCAGCAAGGCCGCATGCGAGTCGAAACCGGAGGCGTACCCTCGGGGGTACGTTGAGGATTTCGATGAACCGAGAACGAAGCTGGCGGACCTTTTCAGCCTTCTGCTAAAGCATTCGGCTATGAAGACTGCGCACATCTGTTTTCTCTGGCATATGCACCAACCGTACTACACAGACCCGGTCGCGGGGTCTGCCAGCATGCCCTGGGTACGTCTCCATGCCACCAAGGCCTATTACGACATGGCCTATGGGCTGGAGAGGTTTCCCGCCATCAAAGCCACGTTCAACTTTACGCCCTCTCTCCTACGACAACTGCAGGAAGTCGGATCAGGGACCGTGCGCGATCTCTTTCTAGAACATGCACAACGTCGAGCAGCGGACCTCTGTCCGGAAGAAAAAGCCTTTATTGTCCGACATTTTTTCTCCGCCAATTGGGCCACGATGGTGCGCCCCTACCCGCGCTATCATGAGTTGCTCGTGAAGCGTGGAGTCGAGGTCTACGGCCGTGACTTGGAACGGATTTCACAGCAATTTTCCACGCAAGATTTGCTGGATTTGCAGACGTGGCACAACCTCGCCTGGTTCGGCTACGGCACCGTCAGTCGGTATCCGCGCTTGGCTGCGCTGCGCGAAAAAAACCGTGGCTTCACGGAAGAAGAAAAACAGGAGGTGTTGGCCCTCCAACTCGTCGCCGTGCAGGCGATCATTCCGCTCTATCGGCGACTGATGGAGCGTGAACAAATCGAGCTCTCCACGACCCCTTTCTTTCATCCGATCCTGCCGCTCCTCATCGATACGGACTTCACTCATCGCGCCAGGCCTGACCTCCCGCTCCCCTCGCGATTCCATGCGCCGAAGGATGCGGAGGCACAGCTGCAACACGCCGTTGAGTTTCATACTGCGACATTCGGCCGAGCCCCCGTGGGTCTCTGGCCGTCGGAGGGATCCGTCTGTCCGGAACTGATTCCGATGCTACCGAAGATCGGACTGCGCTGGCTGGCAACGGACGAAGGGATCCTCGCTCGCTCGCTCAACGCGGCCCAGCAACCGTGGCAACGCGACCAGGATCTGTATCAGCCCTACCGGGTCGGGCCGGAGAGCCAAGACGTCACGATGCTGTTTCGCGATCGGGAGATCTCCGATGCCTTTGGCTTCGTCTACCACAAGACCACTCCTGAAGTGGCCGCCGAAGATGTGCTTCGCCGGCTACGTCAGATCATTTATGACACGCCGCAGGAACAGGTCACCATCGCGATCGCACTCGACGGGGAAAATCCCTGGGAGCACTACCACGAGGGAGGCCAACAATTTCTCTCGCTGCTCTACAAGGCCTGCTCAACCGGTGCACTCAATGGCGACGCCGTTCACACAACAACCGCGACGATCTCCGAGGCGCTTCAAGCTTCGCCGGCTACTCGGCGGGTCAGCCACCTCCATTCAGGCTCCTGGATCAATCAGGACTACAAGATCTGGATCGGCCACCAGGAAGACAATCGGGGATGGGACTTGGTCAATCAGACTCGATCGCGTCTTGCCGAGATTTCCGCCACACTCCCATCGAATCGCGTACAAGCCGCCTGGGACGAACTCTACGCCGCCGAAGGTAGCGATTGGTTCTGGTGGTATGGGGACGACTTCGAGACCGACTACAAAGAGGAGTTCGATCGGCTCTTTCGAACTCACCTTCAAAACGTCTGGACGATCGCGGGATTGACGCCACCGGACCTCTTGAATCAGCCGATTTCTAGTCCGCACAGCATGCCGGAAGCAGACCTCATGAGCGCACCTCTCGCGTTGCTGAACCCCTCCATCGACGGACTCGTCACCGACTTTTTCGAGTGGCGCGGAGCAGGCAGAATCAAGACTCAGCCGCCGCTCGGCGCAATGTGGAAGGCGAAAGGGGTATTGACCGATATCCAGTTCGGCTGGAGTCTTGACCAGTTGTTTCTCCGGCTCGATCCGGACGAGCAATCGGAGCCGCGCCAGGCAGGGCTCACGGTTGAACTGCAGCTGCAGACGCCCGAGCACGTTTTTCACCTGTCGTTTTCACTCGCACAATCAGAACCAGATCAGTTTCTGCTCTCGCAGAAGCTGGCAAGCGGATCCTGGCAGGAGATCGGACACTTTCGATCGATCTGTCGTCGGAATATCGTTGAACTGGCAGTGCCGTTTAAGGACTTACAGCTCATACCGGGGCAGGAACTCCGCATGACGATTCTGGTGTTGGAATATCGCTTGGAGGTCGCACGCTACCCGCATCACAAGCCTGCGACCTTCCTCGTGCCAGGTCCTGAGTTTGAAGCAAATTTATGGCGAGTCTGATGGACGCGAAAGGTAAAAGGCGAAACGTGAATAACAGTCTCGAGCAATCACCTCCTTCAACCTTTCACGTCTCACGTGTAACGTGTAACGGAGGGGAAGATGCCTGATCTAAGACGTGACCCGATTGTCGGTCGGTGGGTGATCATTACGACGGAACGTAGCGGTCGACCCCACGACTTTATTCCGGTGCAACCTGCCCGGCCTATGGCCGCAACCCTCTGCCCCTTTTGCCCAGGGCAAGAACGACTGACGCCGAAGGAAATCATGGCATACCGGCCACAGCCTGTAGAGCCCAACGGCCCCAACTGGACTGTGCGTGTCGTGCCGAACAAGTACCCCGCGCTCCAGGTCGAAGGTGATCTCGACCGCCAGGGCCTCGGCCTCTACGATCGCATGAACGGGATCGGCGCACATGAGGTCATCATCGAGACTTCGAACCACCAAGATAGTCTGGCCGACATGCCGACAAAACGGATCGAGGACGTGCTCTGGGCCTATCGCGATCGCATGATCGATCTGAAAAAAGACGTCCGGTTCCGATACATCCTGATTTTCAAGAATCACGGAGCGACCGCAGGCGCCACACTGGAGCACAGCCACTCGCAATTGATCGCCCTGCCGATCATCCCCACTAGCGTGTTAGAGGAAATCGACGGGTGCCGGGCTCATTATGAGCAGAAAGAGCGCTGTATCTATTGCGACATTCTCCGGCAGGACATCGCTGACGGCGATCGCATCGTGGCGGAAAATCCAGAGTTCATCTGCGTCACCCCGTATGCCCCGCGCTTTCCCTTTGAAATGTGGATCCTCCCTAAGCGCCACGCCGGCTACTTCGAAGAGAGCCAGAAGACGCAATTCGAGTTCCTCGCGCCGATTCTCTCCGAAGCGCTGCGACGGATGGACAAGGTCCTTGCTCGTCCATCGTATAACTTTGTCCTCCATAGCTCTCCCCTCCACGAAAAGACCGGGGATTTCTACCACTGGCACATTGAAATCATTCCCAAGCTCACGAAAGTCGCCGGTTTTGAATGGGGCACAGGGTTCTACATCAATCCTGTGGCGCCGGAAGAATCGGCAAAGTTTCTGCGGGAGGCGACGATATAAAGTCGTCAGCAGTCCGCGCTGATTGCTGACGGCTGGATGCTTTGTTGCAATCCTGCCGACGCCGGCCTTATCATCCTCTCGTGCAAGTCCAATTGAGCCATCCAGCAAGAACAGTCGAGGTCAAAGGCCCCAAGAAGGTCAAGGAACTCTTGCGCGAGCTGAATCTCCCCGTCGAAGCTCATCTGGTGATCAAAGGCGATGATCTCGTCACCGAAGACGAAATGCTCTACGAGGGCGATCAGATTGAAATCCGACCGGTGATCTCCGGGGGAAGCGAGGCTAAGGTTGAGGCTAAGGCCGAGCAAAAACCACCAACTGACTCACCTCAACCTTAACCTAAGCCTGCTTTGACATGAATTGCACCAAGTGTAAAACCAAAGCGGTGATCAGCCTCCCGCGCCATAATGCGGCCTTCTGCAAAGGCTGCTTCAACGGCTTCGTCCACGATCAGGTGGTGCGGGCGATCAAGTCGGAGAACATGTTCGGGAAGGAAGAACGGATTCTTGTGGCGGTGTCCGGTGGGAAGGACAGCCTCGCGCTCTGGGATATTCTGCTCAAGCTCGGTTATCGCGCCGACGCGCTCTATGTGGATCTCGGCATCGGGGGCTATTCCGAGCAGTCGCATGCCAAGGTGACGAAGTTCGCCGAAGCGGCCGCCGCCTCACATGGGGCTACGCTGCACCTCCATACGGTCGAACAAGAAGCCGGAGCGGGGATCAAGGAACTGGCTCAGCTCATCCATCGCCCTACCTGCTCGACGTGCGGCACGATCAAACGCTACCAATTCAATCGCGTAGCGGTCGAACAGGACTACGATGTGATGGCCACGGGCCACAATCTCGATGACGAAGCGGCCCGGCTCCTGGGCAACGTGCTGCACTGGCAAGCGGAATATCTGGATAAGCAGGGCCCGTCATTGCCGGCATCGGTAGAAGGTTTTGCCAAGAAAGTGAAGCCCCTCTTTCGGCTCTCGGAACGAGAACTCGCAGCGTATGCGGTCTTGAACCGGATCGATTATATCGTCGAGGAATGCCCCATGGCCAAGGGCGCCAAGGTGCTTCAGTATAAGGACGTCTTGAATCAGCTGGAGACCGAATCGCCCGGCACAAAACAGACGTTTTACTGGGGATTTCTCGAAAAGCAGCGGACGAAGCAACCCATTGCGACCACCATGGCGGAGAAGGACCGGGCTGTCCTCCACCCCTGCGCTTCGTGCAGTCAGCCCACCACCGCCGAGGTCTGCTCCTACTGCAAGATGATGGCGCGCGCAAGCACGGCGAAGAGTTGATAGCCGATAGCTTGTAGCTAATGGAAAGAGACCCCGTCGGAGTTTCCTTTCGGACCTTCTAAACCGCCATATACCATATGCTCCTGTCTTACACTCCTGTCTTGAAAAGTCTTCTCTGACCCCGTAAGCTGCGCACATTCCAGTTGTGGCTAAGACATTCTGGCCTATTCCTTCACTATGACTACCATCCAACGCGACTACTATCAGATTCTCGGCCTTCCCAAGTCTGCCTCGGCGGACGACATAAAGAAGGCCTATCGTCGTCTCGCGCGCCAAGTTCATCCCGATCTCCATAGTGGCACCAAGAAATCAGAAATGGAAAAGAAGTTCAAGGAGTTAAACGCAGCGCACGAAGTGTTGAGCGATCCCGACAAACGGAAGAAATACGATCAATATGGAGCGAACTGGGAACAGGCCGAAGCCTACGAGCAGGCGCGCCGGCAAGCTGGCGCGCGCGGAGGGAACGGTCCGGAGACTCCGTTCGGCGGGGAAACCTTTTCCGACATCTTCGAGAATCTATTCAAAGGACGAGGGCGAGCCGGCTCTGGTCGTGGATTTGCCGTGCAGGGCGAGGATCTTGAAACGGAAGTGCAATTGACGTTGGCCGAGGTGTTCACCGGCGTGACGAAGCGCATGACCTTGCAAGAGCCTGTCCCCTGCTCCACCTGCCATGGGAGTGGAGTCTTTCGCGGACGAACCTGTCCGGTCTGTCAGGGGCACGGTGCCACGCTACATCCCAATACGATCGAAGTACGAATCCCCGCCGGGGTACAGGATGGAACGAGGGTTCGTGTGGCCGGCAAGGGACAAGCCGGCACCAACGGCGGCAAGCCCGGCGATTTGTACTTGCGCGTGATGATCGCTCCGGACAACGTCTTTCGCCGACAGGGGAGCGACATTCATGTCTCCCTCCCCGTCTTCCCGTGGGAAGCGGCCTTGGGTGCCGATGTAATGGCCCCCACACTGATGGAACCGGTCCGTGTGAAAGTTCCGCCTGGGAGTCGGGCTGACAGTAAGCTTCGACTGAAGGGTAAGGGCCTCCCCGCAGCGAACGGCAGCCATGGCGATCTCTTCCTAACGATCCAGATCGTGATGCCGCCCTCATCAACCGACCAGGAACATAAGCTATACGATCAGCTCAGGGCCATTGCACATCCAGACCCGCGCGCCGAGCTGCTCGCCCAGGCCAGGCGTCGATCACACCCCTGACTCAAGCGAGACGGGCGAGATTGGCGGGAAGAGCGCGACTGGTAAAGAGAGATTTCACACGTCACACGAGGTTCACTCCTCGCGCTTGTCTCGCGCTCTCTGCCATGACACCGGCAACCGTACCGACTGTGAGCAGGGCCCGCGACTATTTTCACCCTCCGTTTGTTGAGAACGTAGACCGCCACGTGGGCCTATTGAGTTATGTTGTTGGCTTGCGTTGTGTTGATCGATCTGGCAATCTACATCCACTTGCGAAGAAAATTATGACCGCTCCGGTAGGCTACCGGCGCACTCGCGGTACAATTCTAGATTAAATGGGCTAAGGATGAGGTGGGGTCACTGGGACATTCATCATCGTAGAGTTAGACGTCTTCATTTGGTTCAACCTAAGGAGGCAAGTATGAAGCAGGGAACACGAGCCATCGTGAGGCTGGGCGTCGCATCGGTATTCGCGCTGACCGTTGGGATGTCGTCGACGTGGGCCAATGAGCCGGGCTACTATGGCAAGGAAGGATACGGCAGCGGTGGACATGGGTATATGGGCGGACATGGCAAGGGCATGATGCATAACAGCACAGGCCAACTGATCCGGCATCTGCTCAAGCACGAAAAAGACATTGGCCTCACCGCAGAACAAGTCACAAAACTCAAAGACATGCAACTCAACCTGGACAAGACTCGTATCAAAACAGAAGCCGACATCCAGGTCGCGGAGCGCGAATTGAAAGCCCTGACCGAGGATGAAAAGTCTGACCTAGGGGCTATCGAAGCCAAGTTAAAGCAGAGCGGTGACCTGCAAGTCGGCTTACGCATGACCTCCATCAAAGCCCGTCGGGATGTCTACGCTCTGTTAACTCCAGAACAGCGCGCCAAGGAGAAGAGCGAGCATGAAAAAGCGATGCAGCAGCACAAGGATGCCGGCAAGGGTTACAACCCTCATGGCGGCGCAATGAAGAGCAATCCACATAAAGGTGGCATGCTGTACAACCTGCGTCTCCAGCAAGCATAAGCATCCAGTAGCGCCGTCCAAGGGGTCCTAGCAGGGTGCTGAAAACCATTTTGAAACCTGGAAATACAGGACTGGAACAAGACACGGACCCTTCAGCAAAGCTCGTAGTCTGTTCAAATGGGCCGCTCTCTTCTCAACGTCGCTCGTAAGACGTATGAGAGAGGCGTGACTCGCACAGTTGAATCTTCCAACCAGACTCGCTTTTCACGCAGGCCTCGCGAGTCTCGCGTAAATGAGGATGTTATGCCGAAAGAGTTGAAACTCAAAAGCCACGATATGCTGGTCGGCCCAGACCGAGCCCCGGCTCGCGCGATGTTAAAAGCCGTTGGATTCACCGACGAAGACTTGTCTCGCCCGATTATCGGCGTCGCGAACACTTGGATCGAAATCATGCCCTGCAACTTCCACTTGCGCCGATTATCGGAACGGGTGAAGGCCGGTATCCGAGCTGCGGGCGGCACCCCCGTTGAGTACAACACCATCGCGGTGTCGGATGGCATTTCGATGGGGACCGAGGGGATGAAGGCTTCGTTGATCAGCCGGGAAGTGATCGCCGATTCGATCGAACTCGTGGCGCGTGGACACCTGTTTGACGGCGTGGTGGCATTGTCCGGCTGCGATAAAACCATTCCCGGTACCGTGATGGCCCTCGCTCGTTTAAACCTGCCGTCGGTGATGCTCTACGGAGGATCAATCATGCCGGGCCAGTTCCAAGGCCACGACGTGACCATTCAAGACGTGTTCGAAGCAGTCGGGAAACATGCCTCGGGCAAGATGACCAACGCCGAACTCAAAGATCTCGAAGACCATGCCTGCCCAGGCCCTGGCGCCTGTGGGGGGCAGTTTACCGCCAATACCATGGCAATCGCCTTCGAATTCCTCGGCATCTCGGCGATGGGACGAAACGGGGTGCCGGCCATGGATCAGCGGAAAGACGATGTGGCCTTTGAGTGCGGAAAGATGGTCATGGATCTGCTGAAGCGAGATATCCGGCCCCGCCAGATCATCACGCGAAAATCGCTGGAGAATGCCATTGCCGCAGTTGCGACCACCGGCGGCTCGACAAATGCGGTGCTGCATTTGCTCGCCATCGCGCGCGAAGCCAACATCAAGTTGAGCATCGACGACTTCGACAAAATCAATCGGAAGGTGCCGTTGCTCGCCGATCTGAAGCCAGGCGGACGATTTACCGCCTCGAATCTCTATGCGGCTGGAGGAACCACATTGGTCGCCAAACGGCTACTCGATGCCGGCATCTTGCACGCTGGCCAACCGACGGTGACCGGACGGACAATCGGGGAAGAGGCCAAGGGCGCAAAGGAAACATCGAGCCAACAAGTACTCAGGCCCCTGTCGAACCCGATTAAGCAAACCGGCGGGCTGGTGATTTTACGGGGAAACCTTGCTCCAGAGGGCTGCGTTGTGAAGGTGGCCGGACACTCGATCATGACATTCCGCGGCCCAGCAAAAGTGTACGACCGGGAAGAGGACGCCTTTGTCGCCGTGCAATCCCGTCAAATCAAAGCAGGCGATGTCGTGGTCATTCGGTATGAGGGCCCTTCCGGCGGACCCGGCATGAGAGAAATGCTTGGCGTGACTGCAGCCATCGTCGGCGCAGGCCTTGGCGACTCCGTTGCTTTGCTTACCGACGGCCGCTTCTCCGGCGCCACCCACGGCCTGATGGCCGGCCATGTCGCACCGGAAGCGATTAAAGGTGGCCCGATCGGCGCCGTAAAGAACGGCGACATCATTGTTTTTGATATCGCCAAACGAACGTTGACCGTGGTACTCTCGCAAAAAGAGATCAAGGCGCGGCTCAAGAAGATCAAACTGCCACCGCCCCGCTATACCTCCGGCGTGATGGGCAAGTATGCGCGACACGTCTCGTCGGCTTCGGAAGGGGCCATTACGACATAGGCAGATGCTGAAAAAGTTGCTCTGCTCACCCTCCCAACCCAGACAGCGACTTCACCCGCCCTCCCTGAGTCTGCAAGACAGCCTCTTCGCCCAAGAATGCGCCTTTTCCCAGGTGGCCTCTTCCCGTGCCTACCGTCCCTTCATCCGTCCCCGCATCTCTGACATCATGTCGTCGAGGTCAGCTTCCGCCTTCGCACGATCGCTGATCAATTGATCGAGATTGTATGGATGAGCCGGAACCGGCTGAACCATCTCAGGCTTCATCGTGGGCTTGAGCGATAGGTCAAACTGAGGAGGCTGGGCTGGTTTGGCTTGGGGCTGCACCGACGGGGTCAGCGGTTGGTCCGTCGCAGGCTGTAGCTGTCCAGCCGGCATCGGCATCCCTCGTACCCCCACGCCTTGTTCCCGCAACCATTGTGTGGCAACGCTCGACTTGAGCGAGAAACTGATGCTCGTGATCGGAAGCCCATCCGAGGCCACGCGAGCAATCGCCGTATTGACCCCGATCATCCTTCCTTCTCCATCCAAAAGTGGCCCACCAGAATTTCCGCGGTTCAGCCCCGTTTCCGTTTGAAACACGTGCTTGCCCTTAACTCCATTGAAGTTTTCGACTTCAGCGCTGATCACCCCAGTAGTCAATGTCCACAATCCACCTTGTTCCGGGTGACCGATGGCCACCACTCGATCCCCGATCCTAGCCCGCCCTGATTCACTCACATCGACGACAGGCAGCGGCTCGGTGACACCATCGAGTTTCAACAGCGCAAGGTCCAATGGTTGAGAATAGGCCACGATCTTGGCGCGGACCATTCGGGAGAGGTCACTCTTTGACTCTCCCGTGACTCGGGCCGGCTTGAGAAATACAGACAGACGGGGAAAGGGCTTCCCAGTCTGCTCTTCAATCACAACGTGAGCATTCGTGAGGACCAGTCCATCTGACTGAATGATCGAACCTGTTCCACCACTCCCCTTCCTACTGCCCTCCGCATACCCCATCACCATCACTACGCCTGGAGCCTCCTGTTCGTATATCTCGCGCGGCGATAATTCCTTGCCGGTGGCTACAGTGCTGCAAATCAAGGAGAACACGAACAGAGCCCCCCACGTTATCGACCTCATCCTGGTCTCCTCATTCTGGCTGCTAGGTCACCAGTCACGTTCACCTGCAATTCGAAATGTGTTTGCATTGTACGACAGCGCACAGGAACGGACTAGCCGTTGATGGGAGCGTGAACCTCGCTGAAGCAAGGGACGTGACGTAACAGAGCTAGCCGCGTTTGTAGAATTCCGCAATCATCTCAACCACGTAGCCCTGCTGCGACTCTGTCAGTTCGGCATAGATTGGAATGGACATCACCTCTTCGGCCGCCTGTTCTGACACAGGGAAGGCCCCCTTCTGATGCCCTAAATCTCGATAGCAGTTTTGGAGATGCATCGGGAGCGGGTAGTACACTTCCGTGCCGACCCCCTTCTCCTTGAGAAAGGTACGCAACTCGTCGCGCTGCGGCGCTCGCACGGTGAATTGGTTATAGACGTGAAAATTTCCGGGCGCTGTCAGTGGAAGCGCAACGCGATCCGCATGCTTCGTCCGCGCAAACAACTGCTGATATCGTTCGGCATTCCGACGTCGGCCTTCGTTCCACTGGTCAAGATACTTCAGCTTGACCTGGAGTACGGCAGCCTGGAGCGCATCCAACCGGCTATTGATCCCTATTGCCTCGTGGAGATAGCGAACCTGGCTTCCATGGACACGGAGCATGGCCAGGGAGTCGGCAAGGGCTTTGTCGTTGGTCGTGACGAGCCCCCCGTCTCCAAAACCACCCAAGTTCTTGCTGGGGAAAAAACTGAAACACCCGGTATCTCCAAGTACACCGGCGCGCTTCCCCTGCTGTGCCGCCCCAATCGCTTGGCAAGCATCCTCAATGACGCGAACATTTTTCCGCTTGGCAATTTCATTGATCGCTGCCATGTCCGCACATTGCCCGAAGAGATGAACGGGAATGATGGCTTTCGTACGAGGGGTAATCGCTTGCTCAATCAGCTTGGGATCGATATTGAACGTATCCGGCTGAATGTCTACGAACACCGGCTTCGCACCCAATCGTGAAACTGTGCTCGCCGTGGCAAAAAACGTAAACGGGATGGTGATGACCTCATCGCCGGCCCTCACTCCCATAGCCATGAGGGAGAGCAACAGCGCATCGCTCCCAGAGGCACACCCGATTGCATAGTGAGAGCCGATGTACCGGGCAACGGATTCCTCGAACGCCACAACGCGCGGCCCCAGGATAAATCCTTGCTCGTCACAGACGGCTTGCATTGCTACTAGAATTTCCTCACGGAGCGGCTGAAATTGAGCTTTAAGATCAAGGAGAGGGATGTTCATCACGGTCCTGAGGAGCTATTGGGAGCAGGGTAACCTATGTCTCATGCTACCTACCATCAATACATTGGTTGGGAAATGAATGCAAGTAGTAAACGGGCGAATGTATAGCGGTTGATCTATTGAAAGTCCCGTCGTTGAAAAATGATACTGGCAAGGACAAGAAGAAATGCGGCGTAGCTAAGCCCATAGGCGCTAGTCATAATAAAGTCAGTGGCTGAGACGTTAACGTGGTGAATTACTTCGCCCTTAAGATTGAATCGCTCAAGATTCGGAAGGAAATAATACACACCGATCAGAACACTTTTCCCGACCGCACCCATCTTGTCACCGAATGCTTTCAAATCACTGGAAAGGTGCCCAACCACATAGATAGACAGAGTAAAGATGGCACTGAGGGTCGCGCTTGTAAATGTCGAAAATACGAGGGCGACAGCCGTGATGATGAGAAACTCTAAAAATACTAATCCTAAGGACGCAAACATGACAAGTTCTACCGGCACATTTCGATAGTACAACACCACCAGTAATCCAAGCACCATCACCACAGTATTAACCAGGAGAGTAAGGACGAGCCCCGCATACTTACCAAGCAAGAACTCGTATCGTGGAACTGGTTTTGAGACGATGGTAAAAATTGTTTTCTTTTCGATTTCCTTACTCACAAGGCCAATCCCGATAAATATGGCGATCAATACGCCGAAGAAATTTATGCTCGACAACCCAAGGTCAAGAATCAGCCGATCCCACTCGCCGAGCGTCAACGTCGACAAGAGAAGCGAGCTGCCGATCATCAACAGTGCGAAAAACAGAAGATTGTACAGCAACTTGTCTCTGAGATTTTCACGAAATGTATTAAAAGCAATGGACAGAATTCTCATCGCATCTTCTCCGCGTGTTGCCGAGGCTCCTTCACCTGCCGCATAAAAAGATCCTCCAGGGATCCCTTGTGCGGCGTCAAGGATATTAGGGTGGCTTTCGCCGACCGGATGATATCTAACGCATTGCTCACATGCTGGTGACCTTTTAGCACAACCAATACGTGAGACGCTTGAACCACGATTTTTTCGGATAGTGGACGAAGATGATCCACCCCCTCATCGCTAAGATTCGCCACCACCATCTCAACGCACTGAGTCGACTCTTTGTCGACAAGGTCACTGACTCGCCCACAAGCGACCATACTCCCTTTCAAGATAATCGCAACGCGATCACACAGAAGTTCAGCATCGTGCAGGATATGAGAGCTGAAGAATATCGTCTTGCCGGACTCTTTAAGGCGAAGGATTAAATCTCGAATTTCTTTCCGCCCGACCGGATCAAGACCCGACATCGGCTCGTCAAGCACAACCAACTCTGGATCGTTAATAAGCGCTTGGGCAATCCCTACTCGCTGGAGCATGCCTTTCGAAAACTTGCGCAACTGGAGATCCTTCGCATGAGTCATCCCTACAAGTTCTAACAACTCATCAGCTCGCTTTGCTAAAACCATCCCCTGTAGTCCAAACAAATGGCCGTAGAACCGGAGAAACTCTCCTCCCGTTAGATAGTCATAAAAATAAGGGGATTCTGGCAAGAATCCGAGTCGAGACTTAGCGTCTCTGTCACCGATTGGCCGATCAAAGAGCCAGGCCGTTCCACTCGTCGCATAGATCAATCCCATGAGAATTTTGATAGTCGTTGTTTTGCCCGCTCCATTGGGCCCCAGGAAACCAAACACTTCTCCCCGGAGCACTTCAAGATCAAGCCCATCGAGAGCAGTTACGCGACGTCCCCAGAAACCGACCTTGAAGGTCTTGCCAAGTCCCTGGGTCTTGAGTATTACTTCATCGGTTCCCATACACATACTCCTACACTATCTCATGAACCTTACCGCATCAGAGGGATGATACAACCGTAACCCTTCTGGATGAGTCGAGCTGCTCACTTTTCCGGTTCTCTCCTCTATATGATATTCGCCTCCAAATGGTTCAGCTGGCACACTCGATAGATACCCTGCTCCAGCCAGTTCAATAAGGTTTACAGGACTCTTTTTCTTCTCAATCGTATAGCGCGCTATGGCCTCCTCTATCATGTGAATGTCACGGGAAATCAGAACTTCCTTATACCTCTCTTTGTACCCCGCTTGCATTCGTTCGTCCGGCGTCTGCTGAATCATCATCTCCAAATATTGGAGCGCCAGAGCATGGCTGTTCCCTTCAGAATATAAGCGGGCGGCAAAGAGATCGATGAAATACGGACGCCCCGGAATCTGTGCGGCTTTCGCCATATATTCTCCGGCCGCAACATGATTCTGAAGATGGAAGAAGTAATTGAATCCCATTAGAAATGGAAGGCGCCATGACATAGGATTTGCAGCGGAGCCTTTTTCAAGTAAGGCGTTACTCCAATCCACTCGCTCCGCCCACTCACTCAAAATAACACCGCCCACGTCATACGCATAGACATATTGAGGATCTAGCGTGGTAACGACACTCAGCGCGTGGCGGAGCCATTCGAAATCTTTTCCTGTATGACTTCGTTCACCCAGTACCTGCACGATCTGGAGCCAAATAAAATCGGCACCAAGATAGTGATGCCCCAATAACGCGGGCTTTAACCTGTCTCCGCTTGGTAGAAAGCGAAGCCGTTCCATTTTCGCGGTCGAACCCTCACTTCGCTGTTCCAACAAATAATGCAATCCGAGCGCTAGGCCAAAGAACATCACCCCCATTACGATAGTGATAACTCCGTATAACCAGCGGATACGCCTCTCCGTGAGCTGTGTATTCCGTTCTGAGGGGGCGTGGATAGGAGGCTGGGAAGCAAATGGCGTTGTTGCCGAAAAAGGCTGAAGAGATTGCATGACCGGATCCTAGGAAAAATAACTGTTGGCAGAGTCAGATACCTGACTCTGCCAACAGTCTTTAACCCAAAGAACTAGAACTGGTTCGGCGCACAGTCAACGACTTGACTCACCTCCGATACCATGTACTGTCCGTTCACAAGAGGAAGAACGTTGTCCAATTCACCAATCGCTGTGGCGGTAAACCCAGCGGCAGGTGCCACACCAGCACCACCCGGCAGAGCACCGCAGGCAGCAATTTGAGGGCCGGGAACGATCGTTGCTGCAGTCGTTCCAATCGCCTGATACTGATAGCGGACGTTTCCGGCTGGGCCCCATCCCATATCGGCATAGACTGGTACCACGTTAGTCACAAAAAGACCGGCTGCGTTTGTGCAATACACTGCACCGACAGACGGCAGTGTCTGGGGAGCCGGCCAGGGAGTGGCAGCGCCAGCCACAGGCAGGACTCCAGGAATCACTGGCCCAGTAGCAAAGCACCCACGCTCACCCTGGAATGCCAGTTCCGAAGTCTTCAGCGCCTGTAAGTTGGTCTTCGCCTCAGACGTGCGCGACTTCATCTGATACGTCAAGAAGTTCGGGATGGCGATGGCCGCCAAGATCCCGATGATCGCGACGACGATCATCAACTCGATGAGGGTGAAACCTTTTTGCCCCTTCAACTGCTTAAACATCGTACTGCCTCCTTGTTGATTGTTCACTAACTTCGCCCCTTCACATCCTTGCGGTTGTTTCATCGGAACCAGCATCCGACTTCTGATACCTAGCCCTATAGCAGATTCAATGCCCAGTGTATGGTCAGGCCATGAACAAATCAGTCGCATGAAATATCAAATAGTTATGATCAATAGTCTGGCTTCAAGAATCATTGAATCCGGAGTTTCTCTCCATCTTTTGCTGTGATCTGCCAATATTTGTCATCCATTGTACGAGGCCTGGTGCCTTCCGTTTTCTCCAAGCGGGAAGGGAGAGATCTTGCAGCTTCGTCATCTCATGAGAGAAACAATCTTTGAAAGCAATGGCTTAGGAAGAGAAGGCTTGATGAAATCAGCCTGTCAGATGCAGTGGGGATGACTCAATGAGATGTTTGTAAAGGAGGTCTCTGCTAACGCAGAGAATAATAACTGGGAACAAGAGTGGTTGATTTGATGGATGGCTTTCTTACCGAGTATGTATCTTGTCGGATACACGCCGTTTGGCCTGCTGGATACGTTCCTCCTGCGTTGGGTCGCCCATCCCCAGTTCACGAAATCGGTCCATCAGCTTGCTATTGGACGGGTCGAGCTCCAGTGCATGCAGCCAGGACTCACGGGCGTCCGCGAGGTTTCGTTGCTTTGCGTAAATCTCCCCGAGATGCTCATAGAGTACAGGGTCATCCCCGGCAAGCGCAACGGCACGTTTCATCTCTGTCAAGGCCTCGGTTAATAAGTCAGATTTAAATAAGGCCCAGGCGAGGCTATCAATATAGTACCCATTGCTCGGTTTGAGTGCGACAGCCCTCTTGGTTAAAGAAAGCGCTTGGTCAATCTTGACCCCCCGCTCCGCATAACTATACCCCAGATAATTGAGCGCATCAGCATGATGAGGATCTAGCTTGATTGCAGTCTCCATAGCGCGCACCACGTCATCAAATCGATTAAGCTTGTCGTAGACAGTGCCAAGATTGAAGTATAGATCGGCGCTCTTGGGATTCTGGCTGATGCCTTCTTCCAATGCCTTTGCCGCGTCGTCGAACTGGTCCTTCTGCAGATACGTCAATCCCAATACGATATGGGCTTCCGGCTGTTTCGGATTAATCGTAACGGCTTGGGTCAAGTGAGTGATGGCCTCAGGGTATTGCTTCAATCGATAAAACAATAGGCCGAGATGCAGATGCCCTTCGAAATAGGACGGCTCGAGTTGCACATTAAACGTGTACGTCTCGATGGCTTTCTTCGTGTCCTTTGACTCCTCGTAGAGGTATCCAAGATAATCTCTAATTTTAAGCTCCGTCGGACGCGCCTTGAGAATCTTGATCAGTAGATCGATGGCCTTGGAATATTCCTTCTCTTCCCCATATACAAGCGCCAGCCTAAGCTGGGCATCGAGGTCCGAAGGGTCCTCCGCCAGCAAATCATTCAATTCCTTCCTGGCGCCCTGGTAATCCTTCGTGGCCACATAGAGGCGAACTAACTGGTGCCGGATATCCCGGTTTCTCGGATTCACACTCTGGAGATACTTCCGTAGCACAGCGACCGCTCGATCCGTGGCCTGCTGCGACTCATAGATTGAGGCGAGCGCAAGATAGGCTGGTTCAAACGAAGCATTGACTGCAATCGCCCGCTCCAAACTCGCCGCCGCCTCCTCCTTTTTCCCCTCATCGAGGAGGATACGCCCCAGGTGGTAGTGCCCGACCGCTGATTCGGGGGCACGTGTCAAGCCAGCTCGAACAGCCTGTTCCGCCTCGGGCTGGCGCTTCAGATTCAGGAGCAACAGACCCTTTGTAAAATAGGGATCGCCGGATGTCGGATTGATCTCGATCGCGCGATCCAACAGTTTCACCGCACGCTCCCCTTGCCCCGCACTGGCTAAAATACCTGCCATCTGTGTGAGCAACTGACTGTCCTGACTCGGTCCCTCTGCTGCTTGATCCGCATAGAGCACGGCATTGGGCATATCGCCCAGAGAAAAATAGAGCCCGGCTAGCCGGGCTTTCACAGACTGGGACGCCGGATCCGCCTTCAGTGCTGCCTGATACTCCTGGATTGCACGATCCATGTCCTGCCCAAGCTCGGCTTGATATCCCAACATGAAGTGATAGGACGCAGCAGCATCGGCGGAGGGTTGAATCGAGGATGTAGCCTTGGGCGTACCGGCAGGTGCCATCACCTTTTCAGCTGTCTGAGGCGAGGCGGCGCAGGCCACCACCATCAGGGAAATCAGTGCACACATTATGCTAAGAGCCTGTCCAGTATTGCCGTTTGCGTCAAAGAGACGTGCGCACGGCCACATGCGAAGTCGCAGCCTTGGCAAAACTGCACGTGTATTCACTCGAATACGATTATATTGAGGATTCTTTCGGGATGGAAATGATACGGATAGATATGGATCGTTCACCGTAATAGGAAGCTCAACATCGGACAAGCTCCTTGGGAGCGACCTAAGCCCTCGGCGATTCACCGTTCGGCTCGAAATGACTCGTGTGATGAATACTCGCACGGTCCCCTTGGTAGGTTTAGATGAGATTGTGGTGATCAGAAAGATTATACGAGTGGGGTGACACAGGGTCAAACGACTTCGCGATTGTCCAGACTCTCGAACTTCGCGAAGCGGTCGAGGAAGGTGAGTATCTTTTTTCCGGTCGGGCCGTTGCGATGTTTGCTCACGAGGATATCGGCTTCGCCCCTTCGTTCAGAATTCTCGTCATACACGTCCTCCCGGTAAATGAACATCACGACGTCGGCATCCTGTTCGATCGCGCCGCTCTCGCGGAGGTCGGCCAACATGGGAACGGGTGGCTTCCTGGCTTCCACCGCACGACTGAGCTGCGACAGGGCGACGACTGGCACATTGAGCTCCTTGGCCAACGCTTTAAGCGAGCGAGAAATATCTGAGATTTCCTGCTGGCGAGATTCCGAATCGCTCCGCCCCTGCATCAGCTGGAGGTAGTCGACAATCAAGAGATCCAGCCCTCGTTCGGCTTTCAACCGGCGTGCCTTACCTCGCATCTGCTGCACAGTGATGCCGCCGGTATCGTCGATAAAGATCGGCGCCTGTTCCAGTCGGCCTGCCGCTTCCGCAAGACGCCACCAATCTTCTTTCTGAAGCTTGCCGGTTCGGAGACCATGCGAATCGACTCGTGCTTCCGAGCTCAACATGCGCAGGACAATCTGCGGCTTTGACATTTCCAGACTAAAGATTCCGACCACAGCTTTAGCGTGGATGGCGGCATGGGTTGCCATCCCCAACGCCAAGCTCGTTTTCCCCATGCTGGGTCGCCCCGCGATCACCACGAGATCGGAGGGTTGGAGCCCCGCCGTGATATCGTCGAGGTCGTAAAAGCCTGTGGGAACGCCCGTGATATGTTCTTTCCGCTTTGACAGTTTGTCGACGAGGTCGAGGCTCTCCTTGATGATGGAGTTAATGGGGGTGAACGAGCGATCCAGTTTCCCCTGGACGATGCTGAACACCGACCGCTCCGCGAAATCGAGCAGGTCGTCGACTGAAGACGCGCCTTCGTACCCGCGCGTGAGGACCTCCGTGGAAGTACGGATCAGTTCTCGCAGCAATGCCTTGTCGCGCACGATCTTGCAGTGGTAGCGGATGTTGGCGGAACTCGCCACGCTCTGTACGAGCTCCGCTAAATAGGCGGCTCCCCCGACGGCCTCAATTTCTCCCTGCGCCTTCAACCGCTCCGTCAGCGTAATCTGATCGATCACTTCTCCCACGTCGGATAATTCCAGCATCGCACGGTAGACCTTCCGATGGGATGTGCGGTAGAAGTTCTCTTCGACCAGCAATTCCATCGCCTTGGCCATCGCGCTATTGTCGAGGAGCACCGCGCCGAGAACCGATTGCTCGGCCTCCACATTCTGCGGAGGCAGTTTGGGCTGAGACAGATCGGTGGCCGACATAGATTTCATGACCGCTCCTTGACCTGCCGTCGAAACCGATGAGCTGCGGCTACCAGGTCGGCAATCACCACCTTCTTCGAACGACGGCTCAAACTGTCGGTTCGGTGACCCTGCCGATGACCAGCGAGAGGTTCGACCACCAGCATCTCGTCATGGCCCGTTCCCGATGCTCCAACCACGACCACAGATGCTGCCTGCTGAGCTAACCCTGCAGCCACTGCAGCGGACACGAGCGCCGCGTCGCTCCCCTTCATCGTTTGCTGCACTACTCGTGCGCGAACCTGACGTAACTGGGCCACAACCTCTGACAATCGACGAATAGCCCGTCGTGGCGCGACAACAAGATAATCCACTCGCGCCGATGTCGATCCTTCCTCGGAAAACTCCACGGTGCGGAAAAGCCGATCAACATCCAAACCAAAACCAGTTGAAGGCAACGGCTTGCCGAATCGACCGATCAAGTGATCGTACCGTCCGCCGCCGCCTAGCTCCGCCCCCATTCCTTCGGCAAATACATCGAAGACGATACCATCATAATAATCGAACCCGCGGAATTCTCCGAGATCCAGAATCAGCGATTCCCGATGGCCTGCCGCACAAAGCAATTGATACACCTGGGCAAGCCGTTCGAGCGGAGCGGCCAATGCCGGATCGCCGGCCGCGAGGACCCGTCCACGTGCCAACACTTCCTCTTGACCGTACAGTTCAGGCGCTTCACGAATGGCGCGCGCCGCCATCTTGGAGATAGGCTCGCCGGCAAGAATCTCTTCGAGTCTCGGCAGGTCTTTTCGCGCTGCCGCCTGCTCAGCCAATTTCTGGCCTTGCGCCGACAGTCCGGATTGCATCAGGAGTCCCTGAATAAAGCCCACATGTCCGAGAGACACTTTAAACGACTGAAGGCCGATCGTGCGGAGACACTCGATCATCAAACCGATCACTTCGCTGTCGCTCGTGACATCGTCCAAGCCAATAAGCTCGGCTCCGACCTGAAAAATCTCTCGGCCGCGCCCGGCATGTTCCTGCTCATAGCGGAATACAGACGTTCGATAGGAGAGCCGCAACGGCAGCGTCGCGCCCGTGAGTCCCATTGCGACCGTCCTGGCGATCTGTGCCGTGGCATCCGGACGGAGAAGCAGTGTCCGCCCCGTTGTACGATCGACGAATTGATAGCAGTGCTCGATCAGTTCCGGCTCAAGCCCCGGAGCCAAGACATCGAGATATTCGAACGTGGGGAGAATGATCTCATCGTAGCCCCACCGGTTGACTTGACCGAGTAACTGCTCTTCAAGGCGACGGACCTGTTTTGCCGCGTGAGGAAGAATCGTCGCCATGCCCACGGGGACGAGCGAGCGTTCTCGGGACGACTGGGCGTGTCCCGAAGAAGGGCGGGGCTTCGGAGGAGCGGAGACCATGGCGGACCTGAAGGATGGCGCGCGGGGTTAGGACAGAGCCGCGACTTTGACTGAGAGAATGTCTCTACTGGATTTGATCGTCTCAAGCACCGCGTTCGGGAAGACCGCATCGGAGCCAATAATGAGCAGCGCATTCCCACCACGTTTCTCAAGCGCGCATTGCATCCGGACGATGTTGATCTGATTGTCGCCAAGCACCTTCCCCACCATCCCGATCACCCCTGGGCGATCAATGTTGTGGATCAGGAGCATGTGCCCTTCAGGCACTACCTCAACATTGAACTGATCGATCTCCACAACGCGCGGATCTTTCTTATGAAAGAGCGTGCCGGCCACCTGGTACGATTTCTTACCGGCCTCCACTCGCACACGAATCAAACTGGTGAAATCACCCGCATCGGAGCTTTTCACTTCCTTCACTTCAATCCCACGTTCCTTCGCGACGATCGGTGCATTCACGTAGTTCACAGGCGCTTCCATCACCGGGCTCAACAATCCCTTTAACACAGCGATCGTGAGCGGCGCGATCGACAGACTTGCAACTTCTCCGCTGTATTCGACAGTCACGCGCTCAAGCCCACCTTCGCACAGCTGCGTTTGAAACTTCCCAAGTTGCTCGGCTAACGACAGGAAGGGTTGGAGCCTCGGGAGCAATTCCGGAGGGACAGACGGGATATTGACCGCCCCGCGGGCAATACCCTTGGTGAAGTAATCGACGATCTGCTCCGCAATCCCGACGGCCACATTCTCTTGTGCCTCGGTCGTCTGGGCTCCGATGTGCGGTGTACAGATAAAATTATCCAACGTCAACAAGGGATGATCCGCCTTCACCGGCTCTTCTTCAAACACATCGAACGCCGCGGCCGCCACGCGCTTAGTTTTCAGCGCTTCAAACAGATCACCCTCATGAATGATCCCGCCTCGGGCACAATTGACAATCATCACCCCCGGCCTCATCGTCGAGATCGCTTGAGCATTGATGAGGCCCTTAGTCTCAGGCGTCAACGGCGTGTGGACAGAGATGATGTCGGCACGCTTAAAGAGTTCATCCAGCGGCATCATGGCCACGCCCATCTTCTGCGCGCGCTCTTCGGCCAAATAAGGATCGTAGGCGATCACACTCATACCAATTCCCTGCGCCAACTTCGTCAGATGGCTACCGATTTGCCCCACGCCGACGATGCCGAGCACCTTGTTGTAGAGTTCGACGCCCATGAATTTGTCTTTTTCCCACTTGCCGGCCTTCACGGACGCGGTGGCTTGGGGAATGCGCCGGCTCATCGCGCAGATCATCGACATCGTATGCTCGGCAGTCGTCACGGTATTGCCACCCGGCGTGTTCATCACCACAATCCCGCGACGCGTGGCTGCCGGCGTATCGACATTGTCCAGTCCAGACCCGGCCCGCCCGACGACTTTCAATTTCTCGGCTACCGCGATCAATTCTTCCGTCACCTTGGTGCCAGACCGCACAATTAACCCATCGGCATCCCTGATCTCCTTCAACAACTCTTCTTTTGGCATCTTGGATTTCACCACCACAGTGAATCCAGCCTTTTCCAACAGCTCCACGCCCTGCTTCGATAAACTATCGCTGATGAGAATTTTCATACTCATTGAGCCTGTCCTAATCGTAAGAGTTTCGAAACGGAACTCTTACGCCATGAGAATTTCCTGCGCCTTCGCGACACCGCTTCCAAGCTTCACGGGATGCCCTAGTCCTTTGAGCACCATTTCGATGGCCGCCACCGCCGTGATGATATCGAAACGGTCCATGTAGCCCATATGTGAGACCCGGAAAATCTTCCCCTTCAAATGGTCTTGCCCACCAGCCGCCGTCATGCCGTATTGGACGCGCAGATTCTTATAGATGGCCTGCCCGTCCACGCCTTCCGGGGCTGAAATAGCGGTGAGGGCATCGCTGGGCGATTCCTTCGGAAACAACGAGAGCCCGGCACCTTGTACCCCTTCACGCATAGCCTTTGCGAGCATGGCTTGGCGGCCAAACACTCCCTCAAGCCCCTCCGCCTTCATCATCTTCAACACTTCCTGCAAGCCGACAATGAGGGACACGGCCGGCGTATAGGCCGTCTGATTCTTCTGCTGATTCTCGTGCTCTTTCTTGAAATTGAAATAGAATGCCGTGTTCTTCGCCTTCTCTGCCAACTGCCAGGCTTTATCACTCACGCTCACAAACGCAAGGCCCGGCGGGAGCATCAGCGCCTTTTGCGACCCAGTAATCACGACATCGATCCCCCACTCGTCGGTCTTGATATCGAACACCCCGAGCGCAGTAATGGCATCTACCACGAGAATAGTTTCACCATAGGGCTTCACGATCGCAGCAAGCGCCTTGATGTCGTGGGCCACACCGGTCGAAGTTTCACTCGCTTGCACATACACCGCCTTAATTCCAGGATTTTTCTTGAGGGCATCGGCCACCAGATTGGGATCGACGGCCCGTCCCCACTCCACCTTGATTTCAGTTACCTCGGCGCCGAAGGTTTTGCAGAGTTTGGTCCATCGCTCCCCGAACTTCCCTCCATTGATCGTCAGGGACTTGTCGCCGGGAGAGAGAAAATTAGAGACCGCGCCTTCCATGCCTCCGGTTCCGGATGCCGCCAGAATCAGTACATTGTTTTTCGTTTGGTATAGCCACTTGAGTCCATCTCGAACCTCCGCGAAGAGCTTATCGAACTCGGGAGCACGGTGATGGGTCATGGGCCGAGCCATGGCCAGCAGTACTTCAGGAGGCACAGGCGTCGGACCGGGAGCCAGTAAATACTGTTTCAACATCGACTGATCCTCCTACCGGATGAAACATGAAAATTTTTACGCGGGACTGGGGGGACGATACCATTGCCCCTCAAAAACTGTCAAGGCGAAGAGCCGCGTAGACATGTGTGTTTTCACACTGTTAAAGCCTTTTGAAACGGCAGTCTTTCTGCTGACGATTTTGTGCTAATGTTGGGATGCCTGGCTTCCGTACTACCAAAGAAGGGGCGTCATTCCCATTGTAGTTCCTTGACACGAGCGCAGTCCATCGATAGTCTAGCCTCCAGAACATGGCACACCTCCTACGTGATACCGGTTGCCGCTGCGCTTCGATGAGGCAGCTCAAACCAGGACATGCCGTCATCCCGGTGGCTCTCTTCCTCGGAGTGTGGCTGAGCTTCTGCGCTCCTACTATTATGGTAGCGCAGGCTGGCCCTCCTTCCGTACCCGTTACGGTTGACCCGTCTACACTTGCGGACGAGAACGCAGCGGCGGAAGACGATCCAGACGCAAATCTGGTCCCGCTCGATACCGAAGGCCCGCCGCCGGAGGCCAGCAACTCTCCCGCGACAACTACTAGCAGTGTTCCGAGGGCTGAAGACCTCTTGCAGCTGAACCCGGCGTTACCGGCGACCGCGCGGTTTTCAGATGCCTTGAATCCTCCGGCTGAGCTCACCCAGACACAAGACTCTCCCCGAAATCCCGCAGACCAAATGGAATATGCAAGTTACAACGTTCCGATTGTCATGGACTCCTCGGTCCAGGCCCACATTCGCTACTTCAATACGGCCATCCATAGTCGCTTTGAACAGTGGCTTTTCCGACTCAGCCGCTACCAGCCCCTTGTCGAGACAATCTTCACAGAGTTCCACCTCCCCAGCGATCTGGTCTATCTCTCACTGGTGGAAAGCGGATTCAACCCCTACGCGTACTCACGAGCCAAAGCCACGGGCCCCTGGCAGTTCATGAAGGGCACGGCCAAAGTTTACGGGCTCCGCGTCGACAACTATGTTGATGAACGTCGGGATCCCATCAAGTCAACGGTTGCTGCAGCACGCTATCTCCGCGATCTCTACGACCTCTTCGGCGCTTGGCCGCTCGCAATGGCTGCCTACAACGCCGGAGAAGGTAAGGTAATGCGAGCCCTCCACAAGGCCCGAGCCGAAAGCTTTTCCGAGATTTCAAAGACACGACTGATTCGGCGCGAGACGAAGGAATACGTGCCTCGATTTATGGCCGCCGCGATTATTGCGAGGAACCCGGATCGATACGGCTTCTCTCAGGAATCTGCCGAGCCGCATCAATTCGATGAAGTGATCGTCACACGACCCGTCCATTTCCGTGCGGTCGCCAATGCCACCGGCATTTCCTATGAAGAGCTTCGGCTCCTAAATCCTGAGCTGCGGCGAGACGCGACTCCCCCTGGCGACGAGACCTACCATCTGAAGGTTCCAGTGGGAACGAAAGCGAAAGTGGAACAGCTGCTTGATCGCATCCCAACCTACAAGTTTCCACCACTTCCGGCAAAGGCTCAGTTTGTCACCGCCGGGCCCTCTCGCTGGTATAAGGTCCGCGTGGGGGACACGCTGGGAAAAGTGTCGAAACGGTTTCGCATCCCGCTCAAGACGCTCAAGACAAAGAATAATCTCTCCAGCCCAACTATTCGACCGGGCGACTTTCTCGTTATCAGCCGTTAAGCTCCACTCCCCTTTCCCCTACCCGCAGGACGGACCAAGCCCAGAGCCGGGAGAGGGCAAACCTCACCGCCTAGCAGGTTGCGGAAAAGCTATGTTGGTACACGAGACGGATGGGCAAGCGAGACGAGGTGGGAATCCAATCTGGTTACGTCGCGCTGTCTCGCGCTTTACGCGCCGCAGGCGTTGGCGGACTTTTTCAGCAGCCAGCTAGGATTATTTCTTGCCTGTTGAGGAAGGAGGAGTCGGAGGGTTTTTCTGTGATGGAGCAATGGAAAGAGCCGTCGACGGCGAGACCGGCGTTGAATCCTGCGACTTCTTGAAGTCCATGATCTTGGTTCGAATCGTGGCTTCACTGGTAAAGGGAGAATTCGGATAGGTCTTTATCAAATCCTGATAGTGAGCCAAGGCCGCCTCAGGCCGCGACAGGGACTCTTCCAGCCGCGCCAACTCAAATAACGCCTGATCCCGGTTCAAAGTACCGGGGGTTTCTAATATCCCGGTGAATGCCTTCACTGCCTGATCCCGGTCTCCCTTCTGCAGGTACACATAGGCCAGACGTTGTTGCACTAGCCCAGCCATTGAGGGATTCGAACTGTATGATGTAAGAAATCGCTGATAGGCATCAATTGCCCCGCTCATTTCATTAGCCTGGACCAACGTATTTCCCAAATGATACAAGGCAAGTGGCGCCGTGGAGGTTCGTGGATATTGATCGACAATTTGGCGATACCTCGCGATCGCTTCCTTGAGGGCGAGATTAATCTTTTGAGGATCGTTTGCGGAAGGAGCCGTCAGGAAGCGCATCGCCTCATGTTCAAGGTCTTGTGCTTTCTGCGCAGCCTGGCGGTCGACATAAAACACCCCTCCGACCACGGCGGTCGCAAGCACCAACACTCCCAGACCAACCAGCAAGGGGCGTCGATAACTCTGTGTGCTATGCAGCGTATGGTCGAGCCAGCTCAACATGTGGGCTTCATCGACCGGAAGAGTTTTTGCCGGGACCTTGATACGGTACGTCATGGATGGATTCGTTGGAGACGGCGGCGCCAGTTTCATCAAATTGTGTGCGCGCCTTATACTAAGGATGTCACGTTTTTGTCAATGAGGCAGCGACAGCATGTCGGTTCTCAGAAAGCATACCATCTCCAAGCTTCACAGCCAGGTCACTTCGCATGTTTGAAAAACGACTAGAGGAATTGGCTGCGAGACATCTGACCAGGCGCCTGACGCCGCTCCACTCCAGCGGCGGTCCGGTGGTTGAAATGGCAGGACGTCAGATTCTGCTGCTCGCTTCAAACGACTATTTGGGACTTGCTAGACATCCGGAAGTGATTCAGTCCGCCATAGAGGCGACACAACGGTTTGGCGCCGGAGCTGGAGCCTCTCGGTTGATCTCAGGTTCGTTGCCGCCGCATCAAGAGTTGGAGGCTGCCCTGGCAGAGTTCAAAGGAACCGAAGCCGCACTGACCTTCAGCTCAGGCTACCTTGCCAACATTGGGACCATCCCTGCACTGAGCGAACAAGGCGAACTGATCCTGGCCGATCGCTTCTGCCATGCCAGCCTGATCGACGGCTGCCGGCTCAGCGCGGCGGACTTTCGTATTTATCGACACAACGATACCAGCCATCTCCAGTCCCTTCTGTCCAAAAGACGCCGAGGACGACACACCTTGATTGTGACCGACGGTCTGTTCAGCATGGACGGAGACCTCGCACCATTGCCGGAACTCAGTCGGTTGGCCCAGGACTATGAGGCCGATCTCTATATCGATGACGCCCACGGCACGGGCGTCATGGGACCGCATGGACGAGGAACCGTCGAGCATTTCGGTCTCGAGACACAGATCCAGTTTCAGATGGGGACCTTGGGCAAAGCCTTCGGCAGCAGTGGCGCCTATCTTGCTGGACCTTCGACGTTGATCCGTTATCTCATGAGCACGAGCCGGTCCTTCATCTTCACCACGGCGCCCCCGCCAAGTTCGGCTGCGGCCGCCACGGCAGCGTTACGAATCTTGCAACGAGAACCGGAACGGCGAGCCCGCTTGTGGGCCAACCGTGAACGACTGTTCTCGGGATTGACGCAATTGGGATTCAACCTCTCCTCCAGCGTGAGTCCGATCATGCCGATCTTAGTCGGCAATGCTGAAATCGCACTTGCGTTTGCCGAACACCTGCTTGCAGAAGGCGTGTATGCTCCGGCGATTCGCCCTCCTACCGTTCCGGACGCCACCAGCCGCATCCGCGTCACTGTCACGTCCGAGCACAGCTCCAACCACATCGATCACGCTCTCACGGCGTTCCAACGCGCAGGGCAATCGGCAGGGCTAATCTGATCGAGCCCCTCACCTATCTCTACAGTACACCGCCAAAGAGTTTATGCAGTTACTTCCGGCTATTTCCTTGCTTTCTCATCACCCTATGGCATTATGCTCGCAAGTATTGCTGCTATTACTGCGGTACGAAAAATCATCTTTCTACCCTTTCATACCGAGGAGTCCTCTTCATGGATATTTCGAAACTCCTGACCTTCACGGCTAAGGAGGGCGCGTCGGATTGTCATATCAGCGCCGGCGAGCCACCGATGATTCGCGTGAACGGAGATCTCAAGAAACTCGATCACCCCGCACTGACCACGGAAGAAACGCACTCGTTGATCTATGACATGATGAGCGATACCCAGCGAAAGAACTTCGAGGAGAAGCGCGAGTGCGATTTTTCCTTTGAGCTGGGCGACATCGCCCGATTCCGCGTGAATGTCTTCGTCCAAAATCGTGGGCTTGGCGCCGTCTTCCGAAACATTCCCACCGAGATCATTCCGATGGAAAAGCTCGGCATGCCTCCGATCGTGCGACAACTCTGCGATCGAGAAAAGGGATTGATTCTTGTGACCGGACCAACCGGATCCGGAAAATCGACGACCCTGGCCTCCATGGTCGATTATTTGAACAACACATTCGAAGGTCACATCATCACGATTGAAGATCCGATCGAATTCATCCACAAGACAAAAAGATGTCTCGTCAATCAGCGGGAGATGGGCGTCCATACCCTGTCGTTCGCGAACGCGCTGAGAGCCTCCCTCCGCGAAGACCCGGACATCATCCTGGTGGGCGAAATGCGCGATCTGGAAACAATTCAACTCGCACTGACTGCTGCGGAAACCGGCCACTTGGTCTTTGGCACACTTCACACTTCCAGTGCGCCGAAAACCATCGATCGCATCATCGATGCATTTCCCCCAAACCAACAATCCCAGATTCGCACACAGCTCGCAGAAGCGTTGGAAGCGGTCATCACGCAGACTCTGCTGAAGAAGAAATCAGGCGGGCGTGTCGCCGCCCTCGAAATCATGGTCGCCACAACCGCGGTCAGGAATCTCATCCGGGAAGGCAAATTGCATCAGATTCCCGGAATCATGCAGGCCAGTCAGAAAGACGGCATGCAAACGATGGACATGGCGTTGTACGAGCTAGCGACCCGTGGAGTCGTCACGAAGGTCGAAGCTCAATCGCGCAGCATGAATCCCAACCTATTTGGAGCCCCAATGGGCGGCGCGGCCTAAGATACCTGGCAGAAAGAAACAGAGGTAGAGATGGATGTTCGCAGTCTCTTAAAAGTCATGGTGGATCAAGAGGCGTCAGACCTGTACCTGACCGTCGACTCGCCCCCCGCCTATCGCCTCCACGGCTCGACACAACAAACCGACGCGCCACCGTTTACCAACGAACAACTCGAAGCTCTCGCGCTGGCGCTGATGCGCGGTCAGCAGCGTGGGGAATTCGAGGAAAAGATGGAAATGAACCTGGCCCTCTATTACAAAGAGCTCGGCCGTTTCCGTGTCAATATTTTTCGCCAGCGAGGGAACGTCGGCCTGGTCTTCCGGCATATCAAAGCCGAAATCCAGACCGCCGAGCAGCTGGGCTTGCCCCTGATTGTGAAAGACATCGCCATGACGAAGCGCGGGTTGGTGCTGGTAGTCGGAGCCACCGGCTCCGGAAAATCCACCACCCTCGCAGCCATGATCGACCACCGCAACACCGTCCACCCCGGCCATATCGTGACCGTGGAGGATCCGATCGAGTTCGTCCACAATCATAAGCGATCGCTCATTACGCAGCGAGAAGTGGGCTTCGACACGCTCTCATTTCAAAATGCACTCAAGAACACCCTGCGGCAGGCGCCGGACGTGATTCTGATCGGCGAAATTCGGGACACGGAAACGATGGAAGCCGCGATTACCTTCGCGGAAACCGGCCACCTTTGCATCGGCACCCTCCACTCGAATAATGCGAATCAGGCCATCGAGCGCATCATGAACTTTTTTCCGGTAGAGCGGCATGCGCAGATCTACCTCCAGTTGTCGCTCAATCTACGCGCCATTATCTCTCAGCGGCTCGTGCCATCCGTGGATGGGAAACGAGCCCCGGCGCTGGAAATCATGCTCGACACGCCCCGCATCAAAGATCTCATCAAGAAGGCCGAAGTCGATTTGCTCAAGGAAGCGATGGAGCAAGGAGTGGAGGAGGGCTGTCAGACGTTCGACCACGTCTTGTTCCATCTGTATAAGGAGGAGCGCATTTCACTCGAACAAGCCCTCATCAATGCCGACAGCGCCAACAATCTCCGGCTCAAGATCAAGATCGAGGGCTTGAGAGGGGACGATGCAATCAACGCCCTCCTCGATAAAAAATCTGGCGACCCGACGACCGGTGCTTTCAAGATTCAAGGGGGAGCCGCAGGAAAAGTAGCTCCCCTTCGTAAACGATAATCCCCTCCTCACCACCCTTGCCTCGTCACAATCCTGCAGGGATCACGGCGGTTACTGAACTGCAGCAACCCCTTGCCGCTCAAGGTACGACGCAATCTTCTCCAGCGCGAGCGCGCTGAGTTTCGCTCCATACCATGTCGGCATTGTGCCGGCCGGATATCCCGGCACGACAAACACACTCGGTTCGATGACCGATTCGACCACATAGTCATGCACCGTCTTCGCGTGTCCTCGGTAAGTCGGATCGACCAATCGCGCAGGCCCCGTGGCACCTAATACGAGAGGCGGCCCAACGCGCGCATCAGCTCCAGAAATTCCCGGAACTGTGTGGCACACCAAACAGCCAGCTTTCGTAAAGATCTCTGCGATCGGTTCGTCTCCTGTGACCAGCGGAACCCTGTCAGGGGCAAGCATCGCCGCCGACGAGACGGGAGCTGGAGCCGGCGTCACCGAAGAAGAATTGGAATTGATGGAGCGGAGAGCGAACAATATCCCCACTAGCAGCACAATCACGATGAGGGGTGTCATAGCTCGTTCAGGCATGGAACCGGTCGCAGGAAAAGTCCGGCAGTCTCGTAATCTGAGAACCCAAGACGGTGGACTGGCTATCTACTCCATCGCAAACATGCTCAGACCCGCACCAGGCCAGCACGACTCTCACTTCGGCATATCCATGGCACAGCGAAATCCGATCGTCCGGTCTTCGAAATCCGACTCAGCTGAGAACCGCGCCGTCACACGCAACGCAGACGGTACATCCGCCCATGAACCACCTCGCAACACGCGCTTCTCACCAGTCGTCGGGCCGAGTGGATTCCTCCCAGGGCTTTTTTGATAATAGTCGCGTTCGTACCAGTCCGCTACCCATTCTGCCACGTTCCCCGCCATGTGAGAGACGCCAAACGGACTCCTCCCACCCTCTTTAAGCCCATGCCGTACGCTCATTCCCTCGAGACCGCTGGTGACGGCCACCAACGTGATGGCCTCACTGACCCACATTCCTCTGTTATAGTTGGCAATATCGACGAATGGCTGCATATCTCCCCACGGATATCGGCGCCCGTCTGTCCCCCGAGCCGCCTTCTCCCACTCAGCCTCTGTCGGAAGCCGTTTCCCAGCCCATCGGCAGTAAGCGGCTGCCGATTCCCATCTCATTCCAATGGCCGGCCGATCTCCAACCGTCGTGGCCGCCTCATCGTCCCATGTCGGAGGAGATTCTTGCTTCCCCGATTCCAGAAACTTCCGATAGAAGCCCAGGGTGACTTCATATCGATCGATGTAGTAGGCATCTAGCGTCACAATGTGTTCAGGCCGCTCGTTCGGTAGACCATCGTGACTACCCATGGTGAATGGGCCGGCAGGGATAAGGACCATCGGAGCGCCGTCTAGTCCTCGACCCACTTCGACTGACGGAACCGCCTGCCCGCCCTTCGAGGGCTGTGGCTCTGCCGCCCCAAGGCAGACTACACCTATCACAAGGCTGATCCCGGTCCACAACATCGTCAGTCGTCCACGCATGGCTATCTCCATCGCCATAGGATCTCTCAAGCGCGCGACACGCATGCCTCTCGAGACTTGAAAGCCCTGATTCCGAGTATCCCGTCTGTCTCGCAGGCTATCCTGCGGAATATTCTTTCTTAGTACCACGCGTACGGATCATCGCGCCTCTGGCGTGGCTACATACTTTTTCCCCAGCCTGCTGGAAAAAGCGACTCAGCCTTCGCTAGGCAGTGTATCCAGCCCGCACGACAAACTCAACGGAATGAAAAGATTGAAACGGCGAGTCAGCCACCGAGAGGAAATGAAGTAGGTTCGGCGGCCCCAACGGGAGGCGGGAACAAGATGGCAGGGAAACTATAACAGGAGCCACTTCATAGTGAAGCGCGAACATTAATTGTAGAAAAAGTGTGGCGCACACTTGGGAGGGATTTGTAACCCTATAAGTTTGGACGATATCCTGGACCGTCCTCGACCTCGAAAGAGGAGATGACCATGATACGATTTCCGGTGACTGTATTAGCGGGCGTGCTAGGATTGATTGTGGATGTGTTCGGCTTCACAGGTGCTCAAAAGTGGCAGTAGAATCCTGTGCGTACCAAGCCCTTTCAGTACATGCACTGTAATTGAGACCTTCCCAGGGCGTCAGGAGGTCAATTTGAACAAGCCCATTCTCTATCACGATATTGATGGTGTACTCTTCGGCGATTACGCCGGTGAATTCCAGCTCCGGCCAGGTTTGAAGACGTGGATCAAGTGGGTGCATGAACACTTCGATGTTGTGTTTCTTACCATGTGGAGACACGAAGAGATTGACACACTGTTGTCCGTTCTCACAGTGGAGAAATTCATGAAATCTCTTCAGGCCCCGAGATTTCGCTCAGCGAACTGGAAAAAGCACGACAACAAGGAACTCTGGGTTGCTGATGCCGTCGCAAAGACAGGCACGCGTGAATGGTTCTGGATTGACGACGAGGTGCCGACCGAGGAAAGGCTACAGCACCTTGGCCTTGATCCCAATCGGTGTCTAAAAGTCAATCCAAAGGGAGCCAACGAACTCGAAATCCTCAAGGACAAACTGCACCAGACTCTCAGCCGTTCCTCTGCGGCCTAGGCCCTCCTCCGGCCAAGCCTCAAATACTTGGTAGGCTCCTGCGAATACCGGCTATTGAATAGGAGTAACAGCGTTGCTGGTATCCCCAACGGGTCTATAAGTCATTTAATCCATCACATGGAGGGCATCATCGTGCCGTTTTCTGGAATGATCAGACAGGCGGCATAAGCTCACCTGTTCCGCTTCCGCCACTCCCACGGTGGTACAGGAGCCGGATCAACCCACAAGCCTTACTTCGCCTCTCGTGCGTTCTTCTAAGCCTCACTAATTCTGTATTCCTAGGCGCGTATTTCCGATACCACTAGCACCAGCCCTGCTTCGAATTAGTGCCATCCGATATTTGGGAAAAGAAGACTCCGAGCCCCATTTACCCGATGATCAGTGGGAAACCAACTGAGCCGACTGAGAGGGCTCTTTCTCACTGCCTGAATTTTGCAGCACCCAAGGCTTCCTCGCTTTATCCGTCACACGTAATTCCTTCACAAGACTTTTATCATCGTATTCTGCGATTGCATTTCCAGGTACTCCATCCAATACAGCCATTTCAAGAGGCCACAATATTACTTCTGCCAGACATAATGTGAAAAAATCCGCCGCTGCGTAGAAAAGCACCCGTACTTTGCTGGCCGATGGGTAGCCGTCGATGAACTCAAACATATCTGTGCGCTTGTCGCCGACAACTTCAGAGTACTTAGGGTGTCCAAAAGCAGAAATGAGCTGAGGTCGAGAGGCTCCAACTTTAACATTCATAAAATCTATCGGAGGCGGTTGGTTCGCTGCTTTGTAGATAGAACATCCCGACTGAACGATCATGACAAAGAGAAAGGCGATAAAGATAATCCGAAGTTGATTTTGCATTTTGGGTGTCTCCTTTGTTGAGAGATGGACCGAATAATTCAGTATTATGTTTGCCTTGTATACCCGAAGTCTTAATTCAGTCGTGAGTTCTAACCCCTTAGCCCGGTCCTGGGCCTAGGTACGGCGGATCGTTTACCACCTCATTGACGGCCCACGCCGCCACGCCACCCGCCACGACGAACACCACAAGCGCCCAAAACCACCATTTTTTATAGAATGGCTTGGGTTCTTCAATGATCGCTGCGTCTTGCATTGGCGGGAAGTCTTGATTCCCCACGCTCGCCGCTGGTGCGGGAGCCGACTCCTGGTTCGGCTTGACCTGCCCTTGGTTCGGCTGGGCGTACCCGCCGAGCGGGACGGTCCATTCCAGGCCCAGCACGACTGCCAGCATAACGGCCACTGCGCGCAAGGCTCGAAACCACAGCATCTCCCAGCATGCGGTCTGCATGACTCACCTCCCTACGATGGAATAGGACACAATGGTTTTCACAACGTCATGTTCCGTTGCCGCCAGCGCAACCACTGAGTGACATTGTCCTACCGGCAACATCAGCAAAAGCGTGATTTCGATGGCGACCATCTTCGGGTTACAGGCACTGCTCACGATCGCCTGCTCAGACTGCTTGTTCTCGAAGTTTCGCCAACGTCAGCGCACTGGGCATCTCCCTCAGACACTCAGGGCAGGTTCACTGTGTCGCATCAGCATGGAACGTGCCGAGGACAGTGAGTATGGGCGATTTCGTTGAAGTGCGTGGTAGGGAAGGTCTTTGCGCGATTGGCCGGACAGAAGGGCAACCAGACTGGAGGGAATATCAAGCCCTGGCTATGAACGGCGGTTCAGAGCACCTGAACGGCCGTTCTCAATGGGTACGAGTCGAATTCCAAACACTGACCACGAACACTGTATTTAGGACCGACGTTTGGACTACCCCGAGACCGCATGAATGTTGGGGTTGGCTTTGAAAGATTGCTGGGGGTTATTAGGACAGCCCCACCCGAAGACACTCAACAAGAGCAATCCTCAGCTAAAGGGAAGAATTCGTGATGGCCCACCTCATCATGGATGACCGTTTGTCATGGTGTGTCAGGGTGTTTTTGCACCAGCTTGGCACCAACGCAGCGACTGCGGTTTACGAATTTCAAATAGCCTAACCTCAGACAACCTAACCCCATAAAGAAACCACAAACCAGGATGCTCCTGAAATGGGGGCTGATGAGGCTGATTTGTTTTGTCCTGGTAGCAGCGTGGTAGCAAAGTGAGGAATGGGCACACTGCACCTGCGCGCCCTGGAGTCATGGCAAGGCGGTGGCTCCCTCCATCGCCTCGCCCGGTAGACTGTGGATACGCGGCGGACCTTGAAGTAATCGATGATGCTAAAGAAAGTATGCCCTTTTTGGGAAGAGCAATGGGCAACGGTTTTAAAGCGAGGGTGCTTCAGATGCTGCTTGTGCCATGAGATAAAGCCGGTTTGGAATACCTGGCGACTCTCTGGTAATTTGCCTCCGTGGAGATCAGGCCATGAGTGTCAAGCACCTCAGTCGCACCCCAGTCAGTGCCTTTCAATAAGGAGAACCTACGATCATGCGACGATACAGATGGTGTCCAGTGGCGCTCCCATTGCTCCTTGTAACCGTCGGTTGTGCCTCTACCTTGCCCCCTCCTGCCAGCACCTACACATTCGATCGCCGATGCGTATCTGTCGTTTCCGAAGTCCGGAATCCGTCTGTAGACTTGGGCGAACAGCGGCAGACGCCCAACGAGTCGGTCGAGAAAGATGCGGCGGTCAAACTCTATTCTCCCATCGCAGTCCATATCGCCGATGTCATGGATCTTTTGCCGCTACTAAATCGAATGGCGCGATTGGAGGTTGAGCAAGCCGCATTAGCAGACATCGAGCGTGTCCGACAGAAGGTGGTAATAAGACTGGTATTGGCCACCCTCGAAGGTTCCGGCCTCGTCGCCGAAATTGAATGCGAAGTGCAGCGAGCCGATCAGGTTCACGATCGCCTCTGGGACATTCAAACCACGCGCACGACCTCGCAAACCATCTTAGGCGTGATCTTCGGTGGACTCGCGAATATTCTGTCCGGCGGAATCAGCATGGCCACGGGGGCGGGCGATGCAGGCAATATCGCATCGGTGACTGGCGGCGCATTGGAAGTTCTGTTCGGCACGTCCGCCAACTTCACGAAGGTACGCCAGGAGTTCAGTCATCCTCGCAATCATCTGGCGGCTGTCTGGGACGGCTCGCCGCAGTCGGAGTTCTTTTCCCCACGAGCCTGGCGGTTTCTGACGGAGCCAGGTATCCGAGGGCTCGAAGGGAACAGCCTAAGAGATGTCATGTTGCAGACTTGGCAGGAAGAGGGGAAGCTGGGAGAGGTGGGATCGGTTCGCGAAAAAGAACGGATCGCATTACTGTTCGGGTCCGGGAGCCTCTATGACAGTGAAGAACTGCATGTCCGCGAAGCTATGCTCCAACAGCTTGAATCCAGCATTCAGTTAATGCACCAGGAGCTGGAAACACTGCTCCGTGAGGTCCTGATACGACAGGCCCTGGAGGAAAAAGCGTAAGCCTTGGAAGGAGATGAGATATGGGAGGCAGAATGGCCGAGGAACTGTCAAGGCCGCCAAAAGAGAAGACGGGAAATTTTGACCTGCGGTTTGTTAGTTCGGTGGCCCTCAAAATTTCCTGAGAGCATCATCATTTGAGGGTGTCCGACCACATAGCTACCTCGACATGATCGAGGAAAAAGCTGAGCAACGCGTGTAGGTCTCTCAGAACGCGCAGGATGTTGGTGTCCCCAACGGGATTTGAACCCGTGTTACTGCCTTGAAAGGGCAATGTCCTAGGCCAGGCTAGACGATGGGGACGACATGGTCAAAAATGAGTTCGACTCTTACCATACTTCAGACGCATGTGTCACTAGAGGGCGCGTGAGCGTGACGGCGCTCGGTCGCGTTTCCTTTCCGAATTCGGTTAGGATAAACTACATCAAGAAATTTGGGGCCTCACCTGTAAGGCCCTAAGGAGCACGGCTCATGTCAAGACGCGGATTCGCATCGTACCGATCACTGCTGCTCGTTGCCTGCTGCCTCATAGGAGCCGGTTGCGCCCATGATACTTATCAAGAACGGGCAAACCTGATTAAGAATCATTCCGACGCATTCTATGACAGTCTGAAAGCCAACAGAGTAGAATCCGCGATCCGGGACAATGAGCAGATTGAAGCGATGGCGAGCGAAATGGGAGATATCGTCAGGAAACAGGCCAGCCAACAAGGCACCACAGCGGTCGAACAGGAGTTTGCCTTGATGAAAACCGCCAATGAAGCCGCAGCCACAAACTGGCTTGCGCTGGGCCAGTACTTCGCCATCAAGCGTCAGTACCCCCAAGCCCGCGCCACCTATCGACGCGTGATCGATTCCTATACGAATCCCACAGACCGACCATATCGAGAACAGGCCTTGCGCGCCTTGAGGGATTTAGACTTGCTCAATCCGCCCACTACAACATCGACGAATCCGTGAACAGCGACCCTCTCCTCCGGCAATCCGCGCGAATAATTCTCAGCGGGCTCCTGCTGGTCAGCTTGGGTTGCGTCCACCGAATTCACGTCACTCCTGCGCCTCCAGCTGTTTCGTCTATCGCCATCGCGCAATCACTCCAAGTTATTGTGCCATTTCTCGCACTGGAAGGAGCCGACCACAGACCGGGCATTATCTTGCTTGAGTGGCCGGCACAGGATCTTCGTTCTGCTGTAATAAACTATATTCAGTCGCGCCAGTCATTCACCTCGGTTGGCGACCAACCGGCCGATCTCACCCTGACCATCAAGGCCTGGCTGAAAATGCGATCCCACGACAGCTACTACTACCTTCTGCACCTGGAATCGGCTCTAGGCCCTGCGGAGAAACCACCGATCAAGTCCTATCTGGCGGAAAAAGAAACGGTGGGGTCGAGCGTTCGCTGGGTTACGGATTCGGATCAGACCCCCATTGCGGAAGCGGTTCAAACTGCTCTGGACGATCTACTCTCGCAGATCGAAGCCGATCACCTTTTGTATCGAAATGGACCGCGCTGAGAATGAGAGGGGTCTAGCAGGCTACGAGACGAGTTGATTTGGTTGATCGGCTTAGTTTCGCTCAACCAAAAACCAGACAGACCAGACAAACCAAACAACGGTCTTCGGATGCTGGCAGAGTTTTTCAGCTTCTTGCTAAGAAGTCCGAGACCGTCGGTCGAATAGGTGCATGAGGAGACATCCAGCTGCCACGCCCGCCACAAACATTGCGCCGACTATCCAATCAGAAGAGAAGCCCATTTCCTGAGGTTCACGACGTCGAAGTTCCCGACTCAGATTCGGCATATGGGATTCCGGCCCGAGCCATTCATCCTCTGATGACCGGGTCGAACCTCTCTTAAAGAGAACGGTGGTCTTTCTTTCACTCATGATTCCCCTACTTCCCTGCAAGCCCACTTATACCAATTCCACTTCCGCAGCTGGAGCAACGGGGCCTAGGCAGTACGAGAACTGGTGAAGTTTACCCAAGCCTCATTGACTTGTGCAGTCGAGGCAGGTTCATACACATGACAATCAAGTCGTAGCGAACGATCACCAAGCGGAACATTCAGATAGTCGCAGTGATGAGGCCGATCGGCATTGTCGTGTTGATTGGGGCGAAAGTTGTGACAAGACACGCACATCCTCGCGACAGAAATCTCACCCTGTTCTTGGAGACTACGAATCACCTTCACCAGAGACCTGAGGAGGACGACTTGCTCCGGTGCCGAGAGTGCCTCCGCCGCAGTCGCCAGCCGATCGGGCATACGGGAAGAGGGCGTTACGGACCGATTCCCTTTGGCCGTCAACTGCGCCGTCACAACCCGTCCATCGCTCATGTCACGACGCCGTCGAACCAACTGCTTGCGTTCGAGCGTGGCGATAACTTCCGACGCAGTTGGAAGCCTGACGGCCAGCTCGTTCGCCACCGTGGAGACTGTCGCACGTTGATCGGGCTTGGACCGAAGAAGCGTAAGCACCTGCCGCTGTAACGGACCGAGACCTGCTCGACCTTCTCGCCGCCATGTCCGGCTTTTCATCGCAAGTCCGATCTTTTCCAGGCCGGCCGCCAACTGAGTAGTCAACGCAGCCGCATCCCGTAATACCGACGACTTCTTCTCGCTATTGAGCACACGCTGTCCAGCCATAACAGCTCCTCCTTAAATACCAGTATTTCCTCAGTGTAGTGCGCTCACAGTCCTCACGTCAAGATTGCTGTTTTGCGGTTCGGCCAATCGGCTCGCGACTCGTCTCCACAATGGCATCCACGCGCTCCTGCTGATAGTAACCATTTGTAAGTAAACGTCAAATCCGGCTGAGGCCTGGTGGGCTTGGGCTCGCCATTGGGTGAATCCTGGTTCGCAAGCCGTGCCAGGGTTACTAGGCGCGTCCCGCTGGACAGGTTCGGTCTGCCGAGTATAATCTGCGAGACTGAGCAGTCTTGATCCAGGAGCACTTATGACATTGAAGCAGGTCTTGACGATCGCAGGCTCTGATTCGGGTGGAGGTGCGGGGATTCAGGCCGATATTAAGGCCATGTCGGCCAACGGCGTGTTTGCCATGTCGGCGATCACCGCCATCACTGCGCAGAATACGGAAGAGGTCACCGACGTTTTCGAGTTGCCGACCTCGATCATCGCGGCGCAAATCGATGCCGTGTTCGACGACTTCGACGTTGCCGCGGTGAAAACCGGGATGCTGTCATCGGCGGCGATCGTCGAAGTCGTCGCCAAACTGCTCAAGCCTCAGCATGTTACGAATCTCGTGGTCGATCCGGTCATGATCTCGAAAACCGGCCACATGCTGCTCAAGCCGGATGCGATCGACGCCGTGAAGACACAACTCTTCCCCCTGGCGCTGCTCGTCACGCCGAACATTCATGAAGCCCAGCAACTATCCGGCATGGAGATCAAGACGCTGGCCGACGCTCGCCGCGCCGCCAAAGTCATTCACGGATTCGGCTGCAAGCATGTGTTGATCAAGGGAGGCCATTTGTCGGCAGAGCGGGCCACCGATCTGCTCTATGACGGCCGGTTTTTCAATGTGTTCAAGGGGAAATTCATTGATACCCCCCATACGCACGGCACCGGCTGCACGTTCGCCTCGGCCATCGCAGCCCATCTTGCACGAGGCCAATCTATGAACGATGCCGTACAGACGGCCAAGACTTATCTCACCGAGACCATTCGCCACAGTCTGGCAGTCGGTCACGGAACCGGACCGACAAATCATTTTTACTTTCTCTCGCCATAACAGTTTCACATTCACCCGTTATTCTTCTGCCCGTGCAACGTCGCGCTTCCAGGAGTGATGTTGCTGCTTTTAGATGTGCAGCGTCCGGCTTTCAGAGACGTCCTCTGAAAATTAAAAATTTGTAACCTCAAACGCCTAAACGAGATACACTTTACGAAAATCGATGACGTTCGAGTGGACTGTTTCTGCAGTCTGTCGAGAGAATTCCATGGGTTACATAATCTGCCGACCACTGACCTTTCTGATTACAGGATTTGGCTGGCTCCTGCTCTCTTCACTGGTGGGACTCGCCTCCCTGATTGGATTGGTCTATGGCACGCCGCTGCCTTCTTGGGTGAGGTCGGTCCATGTACATGCCATCCTTGTCGGTGGAATCCTTCAACTCATGATCGGCGGACTACTGACTTCCCTATCCAGTGATTCTCAGAGCAATCATGCCGGCTCGAACTCTCATCCGTGGCTGTTCGCAACCCTGAACACCGCCACAGCCTTGTTGCTCATTGGATTCGGGCTCGGAAACATGATGATCGTCGGCGGAGCTGGAATTGCCGTAATTGGAGCTGTCGCCTCTATCGCTCCTGCCGCCTGGCAGTACGCGCGGCAAAGTCCGACTCAAGCAACCGACTCCTCCTGGCTCTATCGCGTTTCTCTTATTTCCTTACTCGTTGGATTAATCATCAGCGTCGTCATGGCTTTCCAGTTCGTTCAGCAATACTACGCCCATGCGCGGCTTCTTCATCTACATCTGATTCTGTTGGGTTTTGTCACCATGGCAATGATCGGCGCCACCCACCGCCTCTTGCCGATTGTCTTGAACGCCGAACTCTACAGTCTGAAACTCGCCCGCTTCGTGATGGTTGTGCTTCCCGTCGGCTTCGTCGTTTTGATCGGCGGATTTATCACTTCGTCGCTCCATCTCGAACTCGCGATCGGAGGGTTACTCATCCTTAGCATCGGTCTCTACGCGTACAATCTGTTGCGCACGTGGCAACGCTCCAGCCATCCGGGGAACGTCGCCTCCGACCATCTGTTACTCGCAACCTTCTTCTTGGTTCTCATGATGATGATGGGCGTGCTCGTCGGGGCCAATTTCCTCCCGCAACCACCGATGCTGCCATTCGGATCGTTGCACCTCGCGGCCTATACCCACATGGCCTTGATGGGATTTATGCTCCAGACAGTCTTTGGAATCTTATCCTATGGCATCCCTAAGATGCTGGCGACCGATCGAGCAATGAGCCGTAAAAAACAGGAGCTCTATCGAGAGCAACTTGGAGCCATCATGGACAGGTGGCGAGCCGTTCAGCTTACCGGCTTGAGCTTGGGAACAATGGGCCTCGGCATACTCGCTACGATGACGTGGAACTTCCCGCTCAGTTCACTCTATATTCAAATTGCGACCTGGGTCACTGTTGGCCTGCTTCTTGGCAGCTTGACAATCGTTACCGCCAAACTCGCCTGGGTTTTGGGGGTGTCGCCTTCAGAAATAGTCGTTTCCCTCCCTAACAAGCCGCCGAAAGAATCCACCAGCGCCATAGATCCTGCCGCGTGAGGCATGCGAGACATGCGAGAAAGGCGCGATTCGACGTTCGACGTTCAGGGTTCGACGCTCTGAACAATTCGAACATCGGACCTCGAGCCCTTTTATGGAAGAAGCCCTGACATTTCACGATCCCCATGGCCACCGCGTTGCTGCCATCCTGAGCACGCCTGATGGACTAACGACGCGTCTCGCCTTACTGTGTCATGGATTTCTTTCCGGCAAGAACAGTACGACCAACAGGACCTTGACCCGCCTCCTCAATGAAAGGGGGATCGCGACCTTTCGGTTCGACTTTTTGGGCCATGGAGACAGTGACGGACCGTTCGAAGAGATCACGACAAGCCTGGCCTTGCATCAAGCCCACGCCGCACTGGATCTGGTGACCGCTAGGGGATATGACCGAATCGGGCTTGTCGGCTCAAGCTTCGGAGGGTTCGTCGCCATTCTCACTGCAGCCCAGCGTTGCGATATCGCCTGCTTGGCTCTCAAATGTCCTGTGGTAGATTTTGCGGAAGAACTCCGCTTAACATTCGGGCCTGAAGAGTTGGCCCGGTGGCAAGCCACAGACACGATTCAGAATATCATGGGAGGGCTGGAGCGGGTCCGTTTACGGTATGCCTTTTATGAAGACTGCCTCAGACAGATCGCCTATGAGCCGGCTGGACGAATCATTGTACCCACGGTGATCATCCAGGGTGAGCAGGATGAATGTGTCCCCCTCCATCAAAGCCGGCGATTGCACGACACACTAAGAGGTCCAAAGAGGCTGGACCTCCTGCCAGGCGCCGATCACCAATTTTCTCGAGAGGATGATTTTCACCAGATGACTACATCGATTAGTGAATGGCTCGTAACCCATCTCACCTAGCAGGATGCTGAAAACAGTCCCCAGCGTCGTTCTCAGGTCGAAATAATCCTCAATGTACCCCAGAGGGTACGCCTCCGGTTATTTCTCTCCTGCGGCCTCGCTGGATGACCGTTTTGAGCATCCTGCCGTACCCTTCTCCTCTCTTAATTCTAATCACCTGCAGTTTGCTCACATTCGAATTATTCCGGATACGAGTCTGATTCCCGCTCACCGCCGCAGGCTCTGCGGGTATTCGGCGAAGGAGAAAAAATCGACATTTTTCTGGCGTAGCAGGCAGCTCCGCGACACAATGCAGAGGAGCCACAGACAACTGAGTCCTATAGGACTTATCAAGGATGATTCCCGCGACAGACATCGTGACGCACCGGTTCCAGCTTTCCGTCCTTGCGGCAATACTCTGCCTAAGCCTGCAATCTGTAGCGATGCCCACGATCATTTCAGCAGCAGAACAAGAACCGCCATCCCGTCATAGCCTGATTCAACGTTCAGCCGTTGAGTCCGCTGCCCTGCCTGCGACGACTCACGGGACCATCCTTCAGCCCTCTGGCGCTGAGACAACTCACATTACAAGCCCGATCGAACTACTGAAGCCCTCGGTATCTCCAGCACCAATACCATCACCGCATCATCGGACATTGACCAAGCGTCCGGCCATTGCCTCTCCATCCGCTCCTGCGGCCTTATCCCAGACACCCCCTAAAGAATCGGCATCCAGCATCGCAGCCGGGCAGCTCACACAGGCGACAGCCGATACCTCCAAGAGTGCAATCCCCACGGCAACGGCCCCCATCACAAAGGCGACGGCTGTGCCTCTTGCTGGAGTGATATCGTCCAGCTCTGCTTCGGTTGCTCCGACTGCTGCCCCTCCGTTCGCCGAAGCGGCAGGTGTTCACTCTGCGGCCTCGGCGGGAAGTGGCTCAGCTCCTTCGTTTAGCGGTTCGCGATCAGCGCGGAACTTGCTCAAGAACTCTGCGATCACAAGCTTACTGCAACCCTCGACTCCTGTCGTCAACACACCTCCTTCACTCCCTCCGCCCTCGACCCCACCCTCGAATCCTCCCTCCACGCCACCTGCTCCCAGTCCATCGACAGGTAGTCTGACGCTCAGATGGGCCGCAAATGGAGAACCTGACCTGGCCGGTTACAAAATTTATGTCGGCACCGCTTCCGGCATGTATAGTTTCCCTGGGTCGGCATTCGTGGTAGGAAAAGTCACGAGCTACACCATCACCAATCTCCCAATGGGCCAGACCTATTTTCTCGCCATTTCCGCCTACGACCGTGCCGGTAACGAAAGCGTGCTGTCGGCAGAAGTCAGCAGTAGCCTCTACTAGCGACCGCTGAAAATCGCTGCCAACTGCGTTCTCGGCTCCCCAAAATCCTCAACGTACCCCAGAGGGTACGCCTCCGGTTTTGATTCGCCTCCGGCCTTGTTGGCCAACGATTTTGAGCGGTCGCTCTATTCCAACTTACAAAAGCATTCGGCAGAATGCCCAAATAGAAAATGCAACTTCATTCTCAGTCGTGCATCTCCTTGCGACGTACCCACCGGTGAAAGAGCTGTCTCGGCAGCTCGGGACGGGTGGGTGAAAAACGGTACGCCTCAGTCGCCTCACTCCCTACAACCTCGCTGGAAGACAGTTTGAGCTACCGCTCTCATAAGGAAAGCTGTAGAATTCATCGCGCTAGAGAGTCCCGGCAGGCTGATCAAAACGATCATCCAACGAGGCCGCAGCCGATGGCCACACCGGAGGCGTAGCCTCTGGGCTACGTTGAGGATGTGGTCGAGGGGAGAACGAAGTTGGGGATCGTTTTCATCAGCCTGTTATGATTTGGCGCAGCGGAAACCGGTGTAACTATTGCGCGTTTCCGGAAGTAACTTGAACCGTCCGTAGGTCAGCAAATATTTCGGCAGATCGGACCACGATCCACCGCGGAGCACTTTAAACTGTCCCAGTTCGGGTCCTTGCGGATTGTGTTCCTGTGCGGCTTCATAATAGTTTGCGGCATACCAATCCTGCACCCACTCCCAGACATTCCCAGCCATTTGATAGAGCCCGTATGGGCTCTTGCCGCGCTCATAGGATCGCACGGGCATCAAAACCTGGCTATAGTTGAACCGCGCACCTAATGCGAAATTTGCCAAATCTTTGTTCGGGGCATGATTGCCCCAGGGGTATAACCTTCCATCCGTTCCTCTGGCCGACTTCTCCCATTCCGCTTCGGTAGGAAGCCGCTTCCCCTTCCATCGACAATAGGCATCAGCGTCAGACCAATCCACGCCAATCACCGGCCGATCGCGATGCTGAGTGAGATCGACCGCGTTCCATTGCCATGGAGCGGTTTGGTTTGTGGCAGCAAGGAACGCCTCGTACTGCACCGTCGTCACTTCGTGGAGATCCATGAAGAAGGCTGGCAGCCAGACCTGATGCTTGGGGCGCTCATCTTCCAGAGCCTGAGTCCCGTCTAATCCCATCATAAACAGCCCTTCCGGGATCTCAACCATAGGAGTTTCAGCGACAGCCGTCGTATCCAAAGCTTTGGACTTTCTGAGCCGATCAAGTTGCGCGCTAGCAGTAGCATCGTGCATAAGAAGGATGGTCAAAACGATCATCCAGCAAGGCCGCAGGGAGTTTGAACGCCGAGGCGTACGCGGTTGGTATGTTGAGGCGTTCAAACGACCGAGAACGAAGCTGGGGATCGTTTTCACCATCCTTCTCAATGGATGAGTCCGCCGACCACCCAATGCCGATCATCCGGCACATCGACGATCAACTGCGTCAGATTCATCCGGGCCAGCTGCGCGCTGATTTCATCTTCCGTAAATGCTGCGAGCAGCGAGTTATAGAAATCTCTCCTCAGAATGTCCAGGGCCCCGGAGGTATACTGATCGACGATGGCCTGCGCTGCTTCTGGTGATTCCGGCCTCAAGAGGTCCATCACCAGCACAGGTGAGCCGGGCTTCACGGCCAATCGCAGTTTGTGCCAAAACTGTAACGGATTCGGCACGTGATGCAGCAAGCTATTGGAAATGGCTGCATCGACGATATTGGTGCCGGCGAGATCCTGAAATCGTTCACAGCGGAAGGTAATACGCCCGGACAAGCCGACCCGCTGCACAGTTTCTTCAGCCAGCCGTACCATCGGCTCCGACGCATCGACGGCGGTGATGCGACAAGAGGGAAACGCCTGTGCGAAGCGGATGGGAATATCACCTGGACCACAACCCAAATCGAGCACGTGCCCCTCGGAAAATTCCGGAAAGTATTCGCGGAAACGATCGACGAAGCCCTGATTTTCTTGTGAAAAATCCGCCGCCGCATAGGCGCGGACTTGCGCGGGATCTTCCATGAGTTCCGGCTCAAGCATTCGATCCATGGGCATTCACCATTCAACATTTATCATTCAACATTTTCCGGCTTCACCACCACCTCATCTCCCGGTCTCACCACGCCCTCACGCAACACCCTCGCGTAGAATCGACTCCATCCCGGGTTCAATTTGTGGGAAACTCGCTTGAAATCTCTATCCCTGAACCACTGGGCATTCTTGTCGCAAGGACTTGTATAGCTCATGATCTCGATCTGAACCTGAGGCCCGACCTGGAGCTGGTCCCCCAATTTCAGCTTCTCCCACTCAAGCCCGACGAGCGTCAGATTCTCGCCGGATGAACCAGCCTCGATCGAATGGCCCTCGTCCTGCAGCCGCTCGATCAACTCTTGCGAGTAGAGACAGACAGCACGATCGGGCCCGCCATGCACTTTGAGATTCTGCTGCCGGTCACCCTCAACTCCGGCTTTGGTGATGAGGGCCTCTAGTATCGGATGTTTCGGCACACCTCCGTCTGACACATTAATCTGGTATACGTGGGGATAGGGTGGTCGTCCATTCTCGGTCATCAACTCACTCCTTCGCAGGATTCCGCCAGCAGCAATTCCAACGCCAGCCAGCCCTCTTGTTCACGCCGTTCAACCAACGTGGCGCCAGCGTTGGAGAACGCCTCGACAATCTCTTGCTCTTGCTCGAGCAGAATGCCGGACAACAAGAGCCGTGCACCGTGGCTCACGTACCGCGTCAATTCATCGCACAGCAGTAACAGTGTGTGACGATCGAGATTGGCAAGCACCAGATCCGGCCGCAGCTCGCCGTGCAGGTCAACATCCTCCAGCGTTCCGCATCGGAATTCGAGATGATCCCCAAACCCGTTCTCTTCGGCATAGTCACGCGCGCAATCCACCGCAACAGGGTCGCATTCCACTCCCAGTGCCGAGGCTGCCCCAAGCCGCAGCGAGGCCATCGCCAGGATGCCGCTCCCCGCCCCGACATCCAGCACGAACTCGCCGCCGTGAACGAGGTCTTCAAGCCGTTCCAACAACATCCGCGTCGTAGCATGATGACCCGTACCGAATGCCTGCTTCGGATCGAGCACGATCTCAATATCTCCTGCCTGCAACACCACCGGCTCCCAACTCGGCCTGACCACAATCCGCCGGCCGATTCGAATCGGCCTGACCGACTGAGACCACTGCCGATTCCAATCCTGATCGGGCAATTCCTCAACATGAATGTCTCTTTCGGCCAAGGCGTCAGGATCGAGTTCCTGCAAGGTCCTGCTTAGACGAGCGCAGGCTTCCATGCTCCACTGTGGTTTCGGCCAATAGAGATGGACAATGCCCTGCTCCTCCCATCCGCCTTGGATCACGGGATCAGCCAGCACGCCGAGCAACTCTGCCGCATCGACAGTGGTCCGAATCTGGACATCGATCCATCCCTCGGAGTTCATAACGGGCTGGAGTTGACGCACTCTCCCCCTTCCAGTAAGGTCGGCGCTATGCTCCAAGACAAGCCCATGACGCCTATGACGAAAGCTCACGCGCTGACACGCCTGGTGGCGAAACTCGACCGCGTGATCGCCTTGGCTACCGCCGCTAGTTCAAAATTCAGCCGCTGGCGGCTCATCCTGTTCATCGTCGGAGCGATCTGCACGGTAGCCGTCTATAAAATGGGCTGGTATCAAGCCGGCAATGGGACGCTCATCGCGTTTGTCGCCCTGTTTTTGATTGTGGCCGTCTATCATAACAGGCTCGAAAGTCGCTTGCACCGCCTTCGTCTCTGGAAACAGATCAAGTTCGTGCACTTGGCACGTCTCCGGCTGGATTGGCCTCACATTCCCGCTCGACCGTCGAGCGCTCCCGAGCACCATCCGTACGCCAAAGACTTGGACCTCGTCGGCCCTCACTCGCTCCTTCATCTGCTTGACACCACCGTCTCCTCGCACGGACAGGCGCGGTTGGCGTCGTGGCTGCTTGAGCAACCGTCTAAACCTGATCAGTGGCTCATGCGCCGCCGCCTCGTACAGGAACTCATTCCGCGATCGCTCTTTCGCGATCGGCTGGGGCTCGAGGCGCAGCTCATCGGCGAACAGGAAATCAACGGACGACGACTGGAAGCCGTCCTGCAGCATGCAGTCGGATTCCCACATCTCACAGCCATCTTAGCGATTCAAACTCTGCTTGCCGTCGCCACCATCGGGCTTGGGCTGGGTGCGCTGCTCGACTGGCTTCCGAATTATTGGATGTGGTCCTTCGCTGCCTATGTGTTGATCTATTTCTGGACCGATCAGGGGGAAGAGTTATTGGAACATGCGGTGGGCGTGCACTTCGAGCTGGAAAAACTGGGAGCCGTGCTGGGCTTTGTCGAACGGCACACCCAGCCCCGCCACGAAGCGCTCGCCGGCCTGTGGGCGCCGCTGCTCGCACCAGGCGTCAATCCACCCCAACTCGTCCGGCAAGCGGCTCACATCCTGCACGCGATCAGTGTCAAAGCCCATCCGGTCATCCATCTGATCGTCAACGCGTTCTGCCCCTGGGACCTGTGGTCTACCTATCGGCTCCAACGGATTCAAGCTCAGGTGGCCGCCCACCTGCCGACCTGGCTGGATCGACTGGCCGAGGTCGAGGCTGCCTCGGCACTCGCCACATTTGCCGCACTCCATCCTTCGTATCGCTGGCCGGACCCACAGACCGCCGATCCCCTGCGTAACGGAGCGCAGGCCAGGCTATCGGCCAAAAACATCGGCCATCCGCTCATCCCTGAGACGCAGCGTGTTTCAAACGACCTTGCCCTCGAAACTCTGGGAACCATACTCTTAGTGACCGGGTCGAACATGTCAGGGAAAAGCACCTTCTTGCGGACCCTGGGTATCAATTTGTGCCTCGCCCAGGCTGGCGCCCCGGTCTGCGCCGATCATTTCGAGTGGACTTGGGCGCGCCTCGCCAGCTGTATCCGCGTGGATGACTCGCTCGAAGCGGGCCTGTCGTTTTTCTATGCCGAGGTGAAACGCCTCAAGAGTTTGCTCGATGCGACAACGGACCGATCCAACGCACCCGTGGTCTTCTTGATCGATGAAATCTTCAAAGGCACCAACAATCGCGAACGGTTGATTGGGAGCCGTTCCTACATTTCCGCTCTCTCGCAAGGCAATGGCTTCGGTCTAGTCACCACCCACGATCTGGAATTAACCGATCTCGACAAAACGGTACCAGGATTGCGGAACGCCCACTTCCAAGAAACGGTGGCGGCCGGCGCGCTGCAATTCGACTACAAGCTACGCTCCGGTCCCTGCCCCACAACCAACGCTCTGCGGATTATGGAACTGGAGGGGCTTCCGGTGCCTCCACCACAGGCCTGACCTTTCCCATCTTTTTATTCCGTTCCCGCTGTGCTAAGACTCTGCGCACGATTCGGGCGCATTCGCCTGCTTGAGAGGCGCCATGACCATCCAACCTTGGATCACCTGCCTGCAAAGCGGAATACTGATCCGTTATCTCGAAGCTCGCTACCCTGAACAGGTATCAAAAGTTGATCTTAAACGGGTTATGGGGGCAGCCGATTCGTTCCAGGAAATTCAAGATGCCCGGGCGTTTTTGACCGATGCAAGCAATTGGGTCCCCGTTTCGGTCTTTCGCGAGTTGATCAAGGCCTGTGAGCTGGCGTCCGGCGAGAAAGACTTCACCTACCTAGCCGCGCTGGCCTACTACGAAACTGTCAAGACGCAGACCCCGACACTGATCGAAACGATTGCGATCCTCCTCAACGACGTAGAATCGGTCTTTCGTTCTGTCGGCAACTGGGCCTCCGCCTATACGAACTATCTTCAACTTCAGTCATTTGTCTGTCCGGATGAAACTCAGACTTTGCACATTCTGTCCCGAAATTTGCCGCCGGTTGATCCTGGACTTGGAAATATGCGTCTGGTGCAGGGCAATCTCGAAGGCACTGCGAAACTGGACCCCTCCGTCGAAACTGCCATCTGCGAAGAGGTCTACTCACAACTCCGATTAGAAACCCTGGTCCATGAGTTCAGCGACGCCTACGACATAACCGCGAAGAACGATCGGATCACTGTGGCCCGCCGATCGACGGGTGACGTCGTGATCACGGGACGAACGATTCGCCTCGTTCATACACTGATCCCCATTAAAATCGATCGTATACCCGCTCCGCATGGTCCCGACGAACAACTTGTCGCTACACTTGAGGGGCAGGACCACCTCCCGGTCTGGACGGCTGAAGAACCGGCCCGAAGCTACAAGACACACCTCCCCAAGCAGGACGATCATTGCACCGCTATCCGCATCGAACGTGGCGGTACCCTCTCAACTGGATTACTCAGTACCACGATCAAGGCCGGCTCGATATACAACGCACCTTATACACATTATCGCCTGCATTGGACGAATTGCCCTCCACGCGCGAATGCGGCTGCGTCCGCCGGTCGCTCGCAATTCTTGACGGACCGGCGTGCCTTTGCGCATCAGCTCTTTACCCATTTGAAGAACCTACAGACGACGCATCGACATATGCTCACCATGTTCCTCCGCAATGTGGAGCTGGCGCAGGAAAATATCCAACTGAAGCAGGAGCTGTCTGCACAGCAAGAAACCGGCGGCATTATCGGCAAGAGCGCTCTACTTCTAGATCTTCTTTCCCTGATCAGAACCATCGCGCCTTCGGACACAACCGTGTTGGTGACAGGAGAAACGGGGACAGGGAAGGAACTCGCCGCCCGGTTGATCCATGAACTGAGCCGGCGGAAGGACCGACGCTTCGTGGCCGTGAATTGTGGAGCACTGCCTGAAACACTCTTGGAAAGTGAGCTGTTCGGTCATGAGAAAGGGTCGTTCACCGGGGCAATAGCCCAGAAGAAAGGCAAATTCGAGCTCGCCGAGGGGGGCACACTGTTCCTCGACGAGATCGGAGACATTTCTCCCTCAGTGCAGGTGAAATTGCTGAGAGTGCTTCAAGAGCGAGAGTTTCAGCGCGTCGGAGGAACGACCGATCTTACAGCGAACATCAGGCTGATCGCCGCCACCAATCGGGACCTCCTGGCGATGATGGAGCAGAACCAATTTCGGAAAGACCTGTTCTATCGTTTGAATGTCATTCAGCTCTACGTCCCGGCCTTGCGGGAACGCCCGGAGGATATTGCTGAACTCGCCCAGCATTTCGTGGGGAGATTTACTGAGAAAACCGGAAAATCCATCGCAGGCTTAACTCCAGACGCATTGCAGCTCTGTCTGGCCTACAAATGGCCTGGTAACATCCGCGAGCTGGAGAACGTTATGGAGCGCGCAGTGACTCTGGTGCCGGAAGGTAAGAAGTGGATCGCTCCCGACCTGCTCCCGAACAATCTTCGTTCGACCACGGAATCGGCACCCTCGCTCGATATCGCCGAACTCGTTGACCGTATCGAATGGGGAGCCCTGCGCAAAACCCTCGAAAAGAGCGGGTCGCTCACCGAACTCTTGAACCACGTGGAATGGTCTATTACCCGCCGCGCCGTCGCCGAGTATGGCGGCAACAAGAGCAGAGCTGCCAAGATTCTTGGGCGCACCTATCGCTGGTTACGGAAACTCGAGGCGGAAATGACTCATCGAGAGGTTCCGCCCTCCAATCCTGGCCCACATTCCTGATTCCCAGATCATCCGGGCAGCACTCGATCCCATTCACAAGGATGAACGACGGTTCCGCACTGTGAATGCTCGTTCCTAAATTTCTCGCCTTCAATAACCCGGAACTATCCTTCCTCGCCAGGGACTCACTCTCTTGAGCAGGCCACTTCACAGACTCTGTAAGGCTTTACGTCCCGGTCGCAAGAGCACGATCTGAGACGGCCATCATTGGCACGTGACATGCTCACGCAGGCGATCATGACGGGCTATCATACCTTAAGAACTCAGGAGGTTGAGCCATGATTACCCTGTGTAGAGCCCGAAATGTCATCAACCTGGTCCTTCTAGCGGGTCTTATTGGCGCACCGGGGTGCGCGTCCAAGCGACCACCAATACCAGAAACCCTCATGGTCGAGATGCCAACCATTGGAGTGGTTCTGCGACCTACAGATCCGGATGCGGAACTTGAAATATCTAGAAAGGGTTGGCGCAGTTGGCTCGGTCAGCTCAACAATGCCGGCAGAGGAGCACTGAGTGGATCTGTGCTAGGGGCATACGGGGTTCAGTGCGGTTTTGGGCTATTACTTTGTGTCCCTGCCCTTGCCACTGTTGGTGCCATCGGCGGTGCCGTATACGGTGCCGCGACAGCCGAACCTGCCGCGGAATGGGAGCAGGCCGAGTCTGCCTTCAAGGGTGTCCTTTCTGATCTCAACATACAGCAACGAGTTCCCGGCCATGTTGTTGACTTTGCCCGAAACCAGACTCCCTATAGAATTGTCCGAGTGGAAAACCAAGATCTTTTTCCCAAGGACGAGACGGCTGCATACCGTGCACTCGCCAGTAAGGGCATTGATGCTGTACTTGAACTCACTGAATTGACCATCTACCTCCGTCCTAGTTCTATCGATATCAATCCAGCCCGCACATTGGTGATGGCTACGCGTACCCGCCTGATCCGGACTTCGGATGGCGCGCTCCTTGATGAACGCGTCATCACCGACGACGACTCGCGCGCCGCGTGGTCGCTAGCGACATGGGCCAACCCGAATGAGCAAGCATTTCGTGAGGAAGTCACCCAGGCTGCTCAACGCCTCGCACAGCAAATCGTCAAAGAACTCATCTCCGACACTCACTCCTCGAACGATGTGCAAGCTCCTGCGTTACAAACCGTAAGCCGTTAACCCAGCTAATTTCAAACGCGATGAGATTGCCGACTATCTTTCCGTGGGAATCTTCTTCCTGGTTGTCGAATGAGCTTTACTACACGCTTAAGACACCGGTGTTACCAGTCCTCCACTAACTGGCTTGATGCTTGAACATGGCTCATCCCCTTTCTGACTCGACTCCGGCAACGAACAGCGATCAATTCTCTCACCTTCATCCAGTCCCTCACACAATGCATCGAGCTTCCGATCCGGCGTCATTTCCGTTGTGAATAGCCATTCCAACATTATGAACCAGCGTTCATGAATTACTTCCGCGATTTCGTGAGGATCAACGTTATCTTGCCGGTCTACTTAGACCAGCATTCTTCAAGAAGCTCTTGATTTTGGGCTCCCCTGGCTCGATTCCATACACGCATCGTTATACATCTCTCGCTGGCATGATACCTGCGCATCGATAAATCGCGAGACGCGACCAATACCTCGGAGGTCCCAATGCCTATCCCATACTCCGTACAGGTGCTCGCGCGCGCTGGGCTGCTACTTTCGTGGCTCCTAATGGCTCCAGCTCTTGCGTGCGCGGAGTTCTTCGCCGATCTCTATGCCGGTGCCACGCTCCCAGGACATGCAGAAGCCATTCATACGCAGACGCAACCAACAGCAGCAAACCTAACCCGGCAATTGGATTTCGGCACAGGCCCCACACTCGGATTCCGGGCCGGCTATTGGTTTGCCCGATACCCATGGCTCGGCATGGCTGGAGATCTATCCTACTTTTCCCGCAGCGCGGAGGGAGCCAGCATCAGCGCAGTGCCCATATCCTTGCTGGTGATGCTCCGTTGGCCCTTGCTCGTGAACGATGAGCATCCCACCGGCAAGCTTCAACCATACATAGGATTCGGCCCCAGCTTCGTCGCCGGGGATTCCTCAATTGACGTTACCCCGTTGCCAAAAACACAAGACGGCTCATATACAGCCTTGGGCGCAGACGCGAGAGCCGGTCTCTTATGGAAGTTTCACAAGCACATCGGAGTCTTCGGAGAGTATCGGTTTATCTACTTTAGTGCAGACGCTTTTGATGAGCAATGCCCACCACCTCCGCAGCCATGTCGTGCAGTTCCCCATGACGCCATAACAGTGAATACAACAGACATCAGCCTCACCAACCAGCAGATCCTCATGGGTCTCCGCTTCAGCTTCCCTTGAGGCTTGTGGCAGAAACTGCTAGCCTCGCCAAGAACGGCGGCAACAATCGTCGCGCCGCAAAGATCCCGGACCTCACCTATCGCTGGTGGCGCAAACTGGAGAGCGCGCTGATAGAAAACCGAAAAAGCAACACACCATCCTCCACCGCAAGCTGCCAGCTCTATGAACGACGCAACTCTTACTATGAATAGCGGTTCATAGATTTCCGATCTCGATCGAAGCACTCCGGCACCCCCTCTCTTCCCTCTTCTCCTTGCTGATTTACCTAATACATCGAAAATGCATCGGTTTGATGTATGAGACTTCTGTCCATTCACACACACACCGAATTGGCACAGCGATTGCCCTTTGTTGCGATAGATGAAGATCGAACTGCAAAAGGAGGGCGTATGAAATCGCGGTGGTTGGCTCTGACCATTGCCCTACTTCTTGGGACCTCTACCTTCGTTCCCGCGGTCGCGGCAGCCGATGGCGTGGAACGACATTGCATAGGCCTACTGTGGTGCACCGAACAGTCGCTCGATTCATCGTCAACGGATGGGTTGTTATGGCTCTATTCGGCTGAGGAACGGGGCAGCTATTCTCGGCTGGCTGTACGGCCACTGTACTCCATGGAGGAAGATCCAACGCACGAGTTGCTCCGGCGCAGCATTCTCTGGCCACTCGGGACCTATGAACGCAGACGAGACCACACCTGGGCCCATGTCTTCCCCCTCTATTGGCACTCTGATCAGCCAGGTCAGGAGTGGACCTTCACTGTCCCGCTCTATTTGAAGTCGATCCATGGAGATAACGCATGGCACCATTACTTCCCCTTGTTCAGTCGCCATGTCATGGGCGAGTACTATACAAGAAACTTTGTGCTCGGTCCGCTGTTGGTCACAACGCGCGACGCTCGCACCGACTTGGCTCAATGGGATCTGCTCTTTCATTTCTTTCACTATCGGCAAGACCTGAATTCGTCGAACAGCTGGCTGTTCCCGTTCTATTGGTCAGGGGAAGACCGATTGACTGGAGAAGCATATCGCTATCTCTTGCCGCTCTACGGCTCCTCTGACGACCAATCCCAACACTACCATTTCCTTTTCCCGTTCTATGGCTTTGCCGACAACACCTCGGCCCAGGTCAAACGGATCGCCATACTCGGCTTGCCTCCAGCTAAAGGATTTTCCGCGATACCTTCCTTAGCGCTCTTCGAGCATGTGACAACGGCCGATGAGAAGAGTCATCGGATATTCCCGCTGTACAACTATGCCTCAGGTGCAAATGACAGCAGCACCTTCGAAGCGCTCCTCCTGTATCGTCATCAGACAGCACCATCCGGCACCATCGACCGATTCTTTCCGTTGTATCGATACGAGGGCGCCGCCGCCAGCCAGAGCCGTGAATTCGATCTGTTCGGCTATCGCGACGCGTCTTGGTTTCGCTATGAAGACAGACCCAACCACAGCACACACCGACTCCTCGGCCTCTACAACTACGACCGCAGCGAGGATGGATCTTCACAACTCTCTGCCGTTGGCTATCGCCGTCTCTCTCTCTATCTCCACCGGAGCCAGGACGATGTGACTGAAGATCGGCTCGTGCCCCTACACGACTACGTTCGTAACGGTGACAACAGCTCTTTCTCACTTCTCGGCATATCCGAAATCGCCATGTATCGCCAGGAATCGAGTCCGTCCCTGTTCCGACATCGCCTGTTTCCACTCTATCGATACCGGCACGACCTGTTAAATGATGAGACCGAATTCGACGCGATGTTCGTGTACCGTCATCTGACGACACCGGCGCAGACCGCCGATCGACTCTTCCCGTTCTGGGACTATGTTGGAGGGCACACCGAGATAGATTGGCGCCTCAGCCTACTCGGGATCGAATCAATAACGCTGTATCGCCACGACAGGAATGAGGTTCGTACAATGGACCACTTGTTTCCCTTCTACGGCTATCGCAGCGAGCACGATGGCAGAACTCGGTTCAGCGCTTTGGGGCTACCGCCATTCAGCCGGCTTGCCGCCTGGTCTCTCTATGAGCATGACGACTCTTCATCCCAAGTGAGTGACCGTTTCTTCCCTCTCTACCGCTACCGGAAGGATAAAACTCAGCAGGCGTCCGCATTCGACATGCTGGGGCTGGGGTCCGCCTCCCTCATTCACCAGGAGGCAACTTCGACTAGCGTGACGCACCGTGTCTTCCCGCTCTATCGATATGCTCACGATGAAGAAACGGGGCAGACCACGATGAATCTGCTTGGAATCGAACCAGTGAGCGTCTTCCGCTCACAATCCGGCCCTGCTCATCGCGCTCATTATCTCTTTCCGCTCTACAACTACCAGCAGCTTGGTGAGGCCAGCCGTCTTTCGGCTATCGGCCTGCCTGCGATAGGCGGAATCCCGGCGCTGTCCCTCTACGCACATGAGACAACATACTCAGCGGTACATGATCGGCTGTTTCCGATTTACAGCTATCGTGTAGACAACGCAACCGACACCACCACATCCTCTGCGCTCTGGATATTCTGGCGAACAACGTCACCGACCACGAGCCAGACCAGTCTCTTTCCCCTCGCGAGCATGACGAAGGATGAGGCGACGGGCGAAACAAGCTGGTCCTTGATTGGACTCGAACCAGCTATTCCGATGAGTTGGGCCCGCCACACCTGGACACCTGAGGGCAGTAGGGGGCTCTTCTTCCCGCTCTATGACTACCGGAACGATGAAAGTGAGTCTGTACTGTCGATCGGTGGAGTTTCACACCTGGCGATCTATCGTCAAGAAAAGACACCGACTTACCGCAGCCATCGACTCTTCCCCCTCTACAGCTTCCAACAGGACCTCACCCAAGACGTGGCACGAACGAATATTCTGCTGGCTTACCTACACGAGCAGTCTCCCACCGGCGCAAAAGACACCTTCATCCCCTTGTGGCACTACGAACGCCGCGATGAGCAGAAGGACCGTCGGTTCAATGCGCTGGGCCTTGGTAACTTTTCGCTCTACGAACACCGGACAACATCGGCTGGGACGACCGACCGTTTTTCCCCTCTCTACAAATATACTTCCGATCTTGAAACCGGAGATGCGGAGTTCTCACTCTTGTGGCCTCTGGCTGAATACAAAAGCCGTCATGGCGTCGTCACATCGGCAAGTGTGTTGTGGTGGCTGGCCTCATACGAGCATCCGGATGCAGACCATTCCAACTTCCATTTCTTTGGAGGCTCAAAGATGGCTCTGGTCCGTCGCATTACCTCGCCCAGAGAGTCGGTCTTTGAATTCAACCCGATCATCCCACTGTATCAGTACCGACATGAAACGGAGAGGGGAGCCTCCTGGGATCTCTTCGGAGGGCTGGTGGGAATGTACACGGCCAAGCAACAGACTCGTATCAAGCTGTTCTGGCTATCGCTGTGAAGACAAGCCGTTGTGCGACTCATACAAATTGCGGGGAAGGAAACATTTGCCTCCAACTCCAAACATTGGCACCCCCTTTTCTCTTCTGCTGAGGATAGCTGCGGAGGGGTGCAACAAGGATGAGGTGGTGGAGCTGAAAGAACTTCAAGCACAGAACCGAGGAGGATACTGCGGCCATCCCCTCGCTTCGATGTTAGGCCGCGCATAACATAGGAGGGATTACCATGCGTTCTCAACGACTCATTGTTTACGCGTTTGCGGCTGCTCTTGTCTCACTGATGACAGGACCGGCCATCGCCGATGACGAAAGAGGAGCATCCAACGCCTCCCTCAAGGGCAAGTATCGGTTCAGCATAAACAAGAGCTGTACTGACACCGCGACAGGGCAAACGATTCACCTCTACTTCGCTGGGGTCACCATGTACGATGGTAACGGTCACGCTTTATTCACGGAACGCGGCACGCTCCTTTTCTCGAATAGCCAATCGATTGTCACATTCGAGGACAAGGCCAACTTAACGTATGAGGTGAAGCCTAACGGGAGCTTCACCCAAGAGGGGGCTATCACGGCTACTGATGGGTCATATACGCTCACTGGTGCCAAGATTGTGGGTCAGATCGATGCACAGGGTTCGGTCTTGATCCTCAGCGCAGCCGTTCCGTCGGTGCGAGAAACGCTGTCGTTCTCAGGAGGAGGTTTTTCGGAGCGCTTCTGCGGTGCGTCAGGTACGGCAGTGCGTATACGCTAGACATGATCGAACTCGGTCAACGTGGCTTCCAGGTGGAAGAACCTGTGCGCTACATGTACGGTTGGATAGCGGCGGATGCCATCATGGTCCACCCCAAAGGAAAGAGAGCCTTCGATGACTGCCAGAAGCATTTGGAGGTTGCACTGATGAACTTGCTAACCCAGGCGTCATTCAGGTGTGCATTGGAATTTCCGGTGCACACCAGATTCCTGCGTGTGGAATCCGAGGCAAATAGTATTCACGATCTGGCATCGAGTCTTCACAATGCGGACCAGAGCCGCCTTCCTTCAGGAGGACGGCCTTGGCCCACGAGCAGGAAATAGCTTCGGCAGTCGACTCTTGATACTAAACATTCGCGTCGTTTCCTTTGATCTTTTCCCGCGTTTTCAGCATAGTAGCACCAGCGAGAGACTGGTCTTTACACCTTTCCATGGCATACACCCCAGCGCATCCCCTTCGCGGCCTCCTGATCGCGCAATTTTGCGGCGCGTTTAACGACAACGCTTGGAAGCTCATGGTCGCCTTGCTGGCCATCCGGCAAGCGACCGCGGGGATGACGCCGGGCGCTGAGCTGGAAACTGCGGCACAGACGCAAACCGCGCTCACCTATATCATCTTCACCTTGCCGCTGGTGTTGCTGTCGTTAGTCGGCGGCACCTTGGCCGATCGACTGAGCAAGCGCACGGTCATCATCGCGATCAAAGTCGTCGAGGTGCTCCTCATGAGCGCCGGCACTATTGCGCTTTGGTTGAACCCCACCGGCGGTATTCTGCCATTGATCGTCCTCTGCGGGATGGGCGCGCACAGCGCGCTCTTTGCTCCATCGAAATACGGCATTCTCCCCGAGTTAATACCGCACGAACGCCTCGCCGCCGGCAACGGCCTATTGGAGCTCTGGACATTTGCCGCCATCCTGGCGGGTACGGCAGCCGGAGGCTTTCTCTTGCAGACCGCCGGTGACTTGATTTGGTTGGCGCCCCTCACCTTGGCAGCCTTGTCGGTCGCCGGCCTGATTGCGGCCTTTACGGTTCCCCTCGTCGTGCCCGCCCGTGCAACCGGCGGCATAGCCACGACGATCCGCGTCGCCTGGGCTGCCATTCAGACAGAACGCCTGCTGCGCCTTGCCATCCCCGGAGAAATCTTTTTCTGGACGATTGCGAGCCTCTTCGCCCAGAACATTCTCGTCTATGCCAAAGCCGTTCTGCATCTCTCGGATGCGATGTCGGGGCTCCCGCTCACGCTGTTATCCATCGGTATCGGCGTCGGCGCCATACTGGTCGGGCGACTGTCTCAAAATCGCATTGAATACGGACTGGTCCCACTGGGAGCCATGGGTGCGTCCATCGCACTGTCCTTGCTCGGCGCACTCAGCCCACCATTGCTTGGAACATTCCTGGTATTGGGACTCCTCGGAGTCTTCTGCTCCTTCATCTTCGTGCCGTTGAACGCTATTCTCCAATGGAGATCGCCGCCCGATCGGCGCGGCGCCGTCATCTCGTTTTCCAACACATGCGTCTTCACCGGAATTCTATTGGGATCACTCGCCGGCGGTTCGCTTGCCAATATCGGGTTCTCGACAAGCAGCATTTTTCTCTTCACCGCCGGAGTGACCATAGTCGGCACGATGTGGGCTCTCCGGCTGATGCCCGATGTGTTCCTGCGACTGCTGTTCGTCATCTTTACGAACACGCTCTATCGCCTCCGCATCGTCGGCCAGCACCATGTTCCCCAGTCCGGCGGGGCGCTTCTCGTCCCGAACCATATGTCGTTCATCGATGGCTTCTTGCTCATGGCGAGCGTCGATCGGCCCATACGATTCGTCGTGGATGCCGCGTATGCCACGCACCCGCTGTTCAAATGGCTGATGACTGCCATGAAGGTCATTCCGATCGCTTCGGGAGGCGGCCCCCGCATCATCCTTCAGGCGCTACGCAGCGCGGGGCAGGCCCTCGACGACGGAGAGATCGTCTGCATCTTCCCCGAAGGACAGATTACCCGAACCGGCACGCTGCTGCCGTTCCGCCGCGGCTTCGAACGGATTGTGAAGGGACGGGAGGTGCCGGTCATCCCCACACACTTGGATCGTGTATGGGGCAGCATCTTCAGCTTTGAGCGGGGCCGCTTCCTCACAAAATGGCCTGAGCGCTTTCCCTATCCATTGACGGTGTCCTTCGGCACACCGCTGCCATCTGACACGCCGGCGCACAAGCTCCGCGACGCGGTTCGCACTCTCGGAGAGGAGGCCTGGCGCCTGCGCAAATCCAGTCGCCGCCCGCTGCACCGTGAATTCATCCATGCCATGAGAAGGCATCCCTTCCGCTTCGCCATGGCAGACCACAGCCGCCCGCATGTGTCGTCGCTCCAAGCCCTGATCGGGTCTATCGTACTCGCCAGAGTGCTTCGGCCACATTGGGAAGATCAGCGTCATGTCGGCATCCTGATCCCGCCGACCGTCGCCGGCGCATTGGTCAACGTAGCTGCGCCCCTGTGCGGGAAAACCAGCGTGAATCTGAACTACACGGTCGGCAAATCAGGCCTGGAAGCGGCCGTGCGACTCGCCGGCCTTCGCACGATCATCACGAGCCGAGTCTTCGTCCAGAAGGCAAAGTTGGAGTTGCCGGACGGGCCATCCATCGTGTGGATCGAGGACGTTGCCCGCACCATCGGCACAGGACAGAAACTCATTGCGAGTCTTCTCGCCCTCTGCGCCCCTGCCCGGCTGATCGAACGCGCCTGCGGACAGCACACTCCGGTGACGATGGACGATCTGGCCACCATCATCTTCAGCAGCGGCAGCACAGGGGAGCCGAAAGGCGTGATGCTGTCTCATTTCAACATCGACGCCAATGAACAGGGGGCCAGCCAAGTCCTCCATCTCTATCAAGATGAGCGAGTCCTCGGGACTCTTCCGTTCTTCCATTCGTTCGGCTATCTCGTCTTCTGGCTCGTGATGTTCAACAATTTAGGCATCGTCTTTCACCCCTCCCCGCTCGACGTCGCCGCAATCGGCGAACTCGTGCTCCGCTACCGCATTACGTTCCTCGTCACCACACCGACCTTTCTCCAGCTGTATCAGCGGCGTTGCACCCCGGAACAATTCAGCTCGCTGCGCGTGGTCCTGACCGGCGCTGAGAAACTTCCGGCCCGACTCGTACAGGCCTTTGAAGATCGGTTCGGCATCGAACCGATCGAGGGCTATGGCGTCACCGAATGCGCTCCCGTCATCGCCGTCAATTGTCCGGACTTCCGAGCCGCCGGGTACTACCAACCGGCCTCACGGCGTGGAACTGTCGGTCAACCGCTGCCCGGCGTGTCTGTGAAAATCGTCGATCCCGACAGCTTTGCCTCGTTGCCTCCCGACACTCCGGGCATGCTGCTGGTTGGAGGCCCCAATGTCATGAAGGGGTACCTGGGGCGTGAAGATCTGACGGCCAACGCTCTACGCGATGGCTGGTACGTTACGGGTGACCTCGCGATGCTGGATGAAGACGGATTCTTGACGATCACCGATCGGCTCTCGCGCTTCTCCAAGATCGGTGGTGAAATGGTCCCGCATGGCCACGTGGAAGAGGCGTTGCAGCAAGCCGCAGAAGCCGACACGCAAGTTTTCGCCGTTACCGGCATTCCGGATGAGAAGAAGGGCGAGCAGCTCGCGGTCCTTCACACTTTGGATGAGTCGAAGATTCCCGGCATCCTGGGCAAGCTCACAGCAAACGGTTTGCCGAACCTCTATATCCCATCACGCGCGAACTTCATCAAAGTCGATGCCCTGCCGGTGCTGGGGACCGGGAAAATGGATCTGCGGAGCCTGAAACGCATAGCGATGGAGCATCTTGCAAAGGACGTGAGGAGTGTGAGGGGTGAGGTCATAGAAGAGAGATATCACCGATGATGAGTGGCACATGATGGTCGAAAAAGCCTTGATCGACTGTCACGTCCACCTCGCCGCGCTGCCCGATGGCGACAACGGCTGCTACATCTCGCCGAAGATGCTGCGAAGCCCGCTGTTTCGCTTCCTTCTATGGAAACACCAATTGTCTCCTTCGAACCCACGGGAGGCGAACCGGAAATACCTCGATGATCTGCTCACCGAATTGCGCGCGTCACGTCATGTTCAACAAGCTGTACTCCTCGGCATGGATGGGGTCTACGACCAGAACGGCCGGCTCAATCAGGCACACACGGATTTTCTGATCAGCAATAACTATGTGCTGAAAACCGCGCAGGCCTATCCGAATGAATTCCTCGCCGGTGTCTCGATTAATCCGCAGCGACAGGACGCCGTCGAAGAAGTCCATCGCTGCGCCGATGCCGGAGCCGCATTGGTGAAGGTCCTCCCAAACGCGCAGCAGTTTAACCCGGCCGATACGCACTACAAACCGTTCTACCGAGCACTCGCGGATCGGCAGCTCCCGTTTCTCAGCCATGTCGGGTATGAGTTTAGCCTGATTGGGAAAGACCAATCAGTCGGTGACCCCGATCGATTGAGGCTGGCACTGGACGAGGGCGCGACAGTCATCGCGGCCCATGCCTGCAGCTACGGCTTGATGCTCTACGAGAAATTTCTCCCGACGTTTCAGGACTTCGCAAAACGTTACCCACATTTCTACGCCGATATCTCCGCACTGACGCTGCCTAATCGCCTCAAGATGCTGCTCCACCTACGTCGACACCCCGAGCTCTACGACCGGCTCCTGTTCGGCACCGACTATCCCTTGTCTGTCTTCCATCTGGCTGCCTGGGGTCGCGTCGGCTGGAGAGCACTTCGCGAGATGATGCGTACCAAGAATCGGTTCGACCGGCAGGTGGAAGTGTGTCGAGGGTTGGGACTAGGGTTCCGATCGCTCGGTGAGATCGTCGCGCAACCTAAGTCGTCACAGCATCCGTAGCCTATGGATCGAGAACAGATACTCGCCAATCTCCGGGAAAGGATTCTCGCGTTCGCGACATTACGAGTATCGAGGGCGCAGGCCGAGGATCTGACTCAAGAGGCGCTGATGGTCCTCCATGAGAAATACCCCCACGTTGCGGATCTGACCGAACTGGTTCCTCTGGCCTTTCAAGTCCTGAGGTTCAAGATGCTGGACGCCCATCGCAAGTCGCTCAGACGAGGCGAGTATAACCAGGAATCAGTTGACGACCTTCCGCTCGCCGATCCCGACGCCGATCCCATGATGCAACTCGACCAGAAACAGCGAGTAGACCGGTTGCTGGCCGCCATGGCTCAACTCGGCGAACGCTGCCGCGAGCTGTTCAAGTGGAAGTTGGAAGGGAAAAGCTTTCCCGAGATTCAAACGATCATGGGGCAGAACTCGATCAATACCATTTATACCTGGGATCTACGCTGCCGAAAGCAGTTACTCAACCTAATGGAAGGCTCTTGGGATTGAAGGTGGGAGTGGAAGACAAACTGGCCCTTTGTTCGCAGAACGTGCACGATAAGACTGTGCTCGTTCGATGCGCGCAGTAGGCCCAATCTGCCTGCCGCTTCTGGGTGGAAGGGTGCAAACGAGAAAGATCGATGTCTGAACACGATCTCGAAAAACTGCTGGGCGGATTCGCAGCCGATACGCTGACGCCGGAGGAGAAGCAGTCGCTCTATACCGCCGCGCTGCAAGACCAACAGCTGTTCAATGCACTCGCTGATGAACAGGCCTTGAAAGAGTTGCTGGCTGATCCAGGCGTACGTCGTAGACTCCTCACGTCATTGGAGCAGAAGAGCGCCTCAGGCACCGATGGTGCTCTGTCCTGGCTGGATTGGTTCCGCCGTCCAGCAGGCCTCGCCCTCGCCGGCGGCCTGTCGGCAGCTGCCCTGGCAGTGGTGCTGGGCGTCAGAATTTATCAAGACAGTCTGAGACATGCAGCAGAATCGACCGCGTCCGAAGAGGTAAAGCCGGCGACGCCTCATGCCGTTGAGCCCCAGGCGAAAGCTAAAGAGAGCGTCGCTCCAGCGATCGACCGCCAGAAGAAGGACGGGTTGATCGACAAGCCGGCCATACCGGAACGGTCCATACCGCCTCCTTCAAAGAAAGAGCGAGCTTCCGATGTTGCCCGAGACAGTCTCAAACAGCGAAGCCGGCAAGACGAAGTCCGCAGCCAAGCGGAAGCGCCCGTGGCTGCACTCAGCAAGTCCGCGGAGGAAGTGCCTTCGCCGGCAGATCAGAAACTCGCAGCAAGCTCCGCACAACCAGCCACCGCGCCGGAGCCCAAACCGATGCAACCGCCGGCCGGTGGGCGAGTCGCTGCCACCGCCACGCCGGCGCTCGGCGCTCGGACCTTGTTCTATGGAGGAATGCCAGGCCGAGCCGATACGCGCTCGATGGCCAAAGAGCAAGAGCAGGCCATGAAACCCCTGGCCAAGTCGGCGCCGCAACCAAATCGGTTCGAACAAAAACCGGAAGGACTTTCACAACCGGGCAAAGCATCGGGCACGGTTGCCCCGTTGAGACACCTAGGACTCCGCTACAGCTTTGTGGTTCGGGGGACAGATGGGCAGGAGCGAGAAGTGGATGCGGCGACGGCATTGAAGAGTATACAGCCGGTACTTCTCACCGTGGAAGCCAATCAAGACGCGTATCTGCAAGTCTGGGAAACGGGTGGTTCCTCAACGCCGCAACTGCTATGGCCAGAGAAAGAAAGCGGTCAGACCTCTCTCAAAATTACCGCTGGTCAGCGGCAACACATTCCTCTGTCGATGGAGAGCGGACCTATCACTCTGACAGCTCGTCTCTCCCGAGTCCCGTCCGAATCAATCACGCCGCCAGAAACCGGTATGGCCGACCGGCTCTCTCCCAACCAACTTCAAGAATCTATCACAGCAAGCAATCGAACCGGCTCGCAAGAACGCGCCACCTACGTTGTCAATCCCGATCCTTCCACAGCCGCTCAGATCGCTGTCGATATTACCCTCGACCGGTAGTCGCAACCGCAGAGCCCCGGTTGTGGCGGCTTAACCGGGTAGCTTTGCTGCGAGGACATCAACTTTTTCAATAGATGGCGGTTTGGCGAACAGGTCAGCAGCCTTTGCCATAAGCGCCGCTGCGACTTGGCCAGTAAGATGTGCCTGGCGGCCTGCCTCATTTGGAAAGGCGTCAAAGATACCAAAGGTGGACGGCCCCAAGCGGATTCCGAACCACGCCGTAGTGGCTGGCTCTGCCTGCACGAGTGGAAGGCCGGCCAAGAGAAAACTCTCTACCTCTTTCTCTTTTCCGGGCTTTGCCTCCAGACGGACGAACAACGCGACATTGACCATGATGAGCCTCCTGTTGTTTGATTAGGCTGCCATCGACACCGGCGAGGCTCTACGTTCGCGAGCTGAGTATACTGCTCGGCCTATTACCCAAAACAGGCCTGAAATTTCCCCTTTGATGATCGTGTGATCAAAAGATTCATGCGAGTACATCGTGCTACTCCCCACACGCTTGTACCTTCCGATCCTCCAACGCCGCAAGAGCGTCCTTTCGGACTTTCATCTCCGACGCTTTCTCACCCTCAGGAGCGCGCGCATCCGTGTCTAGTGCTTCTGCATATAACCGGGCAGCCTCAATACACGCTTTACTAGGAGCCGATTTTGAATCGCATGCCGCAATAAAGATTGTGCAAGCAAGAGCAGCGGTAACAGGTATGACAAAACGTGTGGTCATTGTATACGTCCTCCAAAATTAAGCGCCCAACCCCTGCCTATGCCGCCGCCATACTACGCAAAACCGGCCCGCAAATTCCACTGTGATTGTCGTGCTGGTTCAAAGGCTTCTCAACGATGTCCCCATAGCCGGATTGGCGTACTATACGGATCGGCATACCGCTACAACTTGGAGACATTCTGAATGCTCATGACAGCCAGAGCCCTCACGACCGCTATTCATAGAGCATTATCGATCTTGGAGCCGGCCAACTTTGCTTTCGATTGCCCGTTGTAGTTTGTCTGCGGCTTCGGTCACGGCGATCTCGATGGTCGCTGCCTCATGGCTCACCGCGAAAGGCTGGAGGCCGGCAAGTCTGGCTTCGAGCAAACACCGTTTGTCGTCACCCTTCGATTTGTGACTGTTTGTGTCACTGAGGTGCGCCTCTATACGGGTAATCCGATCACCAAACCGCCCTACAGCCCCCTCTACACTGGAATGGACGAGGCGCACGACATCTTCACGTCCGGTAATGTTGTTATCTGTATTGACCTGAATCTGCATGAATCCACCCTCCTAGCTACGGCCATTCTCTCAACCGAATGGAACCTAACTATTAGACTGAAAAATGTCAATCGGATGAATGCACGGGGTCCAGACCACGATGTTTCCTTCCCTAGCCATGGCTTTCGCGGCTAGCATTCAGATTCCACGACCAGCCGGCTGTCATCACTTAGTCTTCTTGGCGACAAGATAGACATGGTTCTCCGGGTATTGATCATGTTCAATATGTTGAATGGCGCAGCCAAACCGCCAGAGGAGCCGGACAAACTCCGGAACTCCCAACGAGCTATATTCAAATCGCTTTCCGCCAAATTCGCCTTGAACGTTCCCCCGTTCTTCGCCCCCACCACAGGAAAACAGGATCACCCCGTTCTTAGAGAGACCGTCGCACAATTTCATCAGGACCGGCTCATGACTTTCCAGTGGAAGATGGAACGTGCTATCCCAGGCCGTGATCAAATCGTACTTGCGCGGAAGCTGCCACGTGCAAATATCGCCTACCGAAAAATCAGCGTCCGGATATCGTGTAGTTGCCAAGGCAACCATCGCTTCCGAGATATCCAGCCCAGCGCATTGGAACCCGCGCTCCTGAAGGAACTTTATAAACTGCCCTTCGCACCCACAGCCAACGTCCAGCGCATGACGGCGGTTCTCCACGAACTTGAGAGCGCGCTCAAGAGCAGCGACTCCGTATGTCGATTCCTTCATTTGCTCGAGCCACCACGACGCCATCGCATCGTAGTTCTTTCCGGTTTCTTTTGGATCCATCTATTGCAAGGGGACAATCTACGGAGTCTAACGTCTTTCGTTCCCGTGTCTCCAGCACCATCGGTTTTGGACTTGAGGCGATGTTCCGTTGCTACTTGTGAGTACTGATGGCATTCGTGAACGTCAATCGATTTCCAAAAGGATCGAGCACTGACATGTCCCTGCTCCCCCATGGGGTTACCTCTATGCCCGGCCTGGCATATTGATAGGTCTTCTCCGAAAGCTGGTTATGAAATGCGTCTAGTTCATTCGTTTCTATGCGGAGTGCTGCGCCGGGAAAGCAATCGCCGTGATGTTCGGACAGATGAATCACGCAACCATCCCTCGAGACTTGCATGTACAGCGGCAGGCCGCTTTCAAAGCGATGCTCCCAATCCAGTGTAAAGCCAAGGAAGTCGAGATAGAATTCCTTGGCTTTGCGCTCATCGAAGATTCGAAGGATCGGTGTCGTTTTTCCGAAATTCATACGTTCGATATGGGCAATCAGTGGTTCCTGCGACCTTTTGTCTGGCACCTGATTCCTAATGTTCCTGACGATTCATCTGGTGCCCTCAGCTCTGCTAAAGGCCGGGCGCGTTACGAGCAATCAATGGTCCCTGGAACTTTTTACGGTTTCTACAATAAGAAATTCTCAAGCCTTACCCCACTTCCTCTTCTCGAGTTAACCAGCTTCCCATAAAACATAGACTCCTTTACGTCCAAGCAACCAAGCTCTGCTGAACGTGTGGCGCCATATCCTTAGATATGGCTTTATCGTGGATAGAATGAGATTGTCGGGTGTGATAATTCGACCAGCCGTGTAGCACAAGAGTTCGATTGGGACAGCAGTTTCGTATTTCTTTCGCAACTTTTTCGAAATTATGTTGGGCAAGGGATCGGATGTTCGCAAATAGCCTTCACTTGCCTTGGCAATTGATCTTGCCAATCGCGGATCGCACATTTCGACGAGTTCGAATGCAACTGCCCCTTCTGATTGGTGCGTGCATAATATGTCAGGCTCCGGCGGAGAACGTTCCTCAACGCTAGTCCGATCAATTGGCTAACGTGAAGCCTCCAGAAACCGCACGAAGACTGCGACTTCCGTTTCCCCCTTGGCGAGTTCAGATGCCACGTTCGCTCTAGCGAGCTAAGTATTGAGTATACTGACTGACGTTACATGCTCAAACAGACTGAAACCTAGCGCATGATTCTTACGCGGGTTCAATGACATGTCAACGCGACGTTCTATTAGCATATAGAGAGGGTTTCTGGCTTGCTTAATTCGTCTTTACATCGCGAATTACCGACTTGATCAAGCCACTGGTTCTGCTCTAGAGTATGAACCGTGAGATAAGCCACGTTTCCTGCTCGGATCACTTCCCTATCCAGGAGGTAGCCATGACACGACCTAGACACATCCTGAGTTCTCTCTTCTGCGCTGTGGCGCTGACCCTAGCATTTTCGGCCTGCAGTGTCACTGAGACCGTGAAAGACATTCTCTCCTCCACAACGCCGGGCGATTGGTTTACAGCCGATGGGCTCTTGAAACCGGATCAGAAGGTGAACGCGTTCGTGGTACTCAATTTCGAGAATCTCAAACAGGACATGGCGCAAGGCCATGGAGAATACCTCACCTCCTTGAGCACCTTGCTAGGGGTTCCGCAGGATCGCCAAGCCTCGTTCTTCGCCCATGCGCAGTCCCGCTACCCATTCGTGAGGGAACATCAGAGTAGTCCCCAGGAGATCATCGCGCTGCTCGTTGAAAAGGCGCCGTCAGTCACGGCGCTCCGTTGACCGCGAACAATCTGAGTCGAACTAGAGCGCCCGCGCCTGGTACACCGATGCTCCCGTTTCGACGGATCTTTCATCCCACTGATTTCTCCGCCGCGGATGCGTCGGCGTTCGCCCACGCCGTGAAGCTCACCTGCCTCGTGCAGGGGGAGCTGACGATGATGCACGTCGATCCGACGATCGAGCGCAAAGACTTCGAGGATTTCCCTCGCATCCGACCGCTCCTCGTTCGCTGGGGAATCTTGCAGGAAGGCTGCTCGAAGGATGATGTCCTGAAATTGGGCGTCCAGATCAAACGCGTCCGCGCCATCGCAGACAATGCCACGGGCGCCATCCTCCAACAACTTATGGCCTACCCTACAGAGCTGTTAGTGCTGTCTACGCACCAGCGTGAAGGCTTCGCTCGACTCACACACCACGGAGTCGCCGAGCCTGTGGCTCGCGGCGCCCACGCGAGAACGCTCTTTGCCCCGGCCGGCGTCGAGGGATTTGTCTCGCTTGAAACGGGCCGCACGAACCTGGCCCGTGTGTTGATCCCGCTCGCCCATAAACCGAACCCGCAACCGGCCATCGATCTTGCCGCTGACCTCGCAAGTACACTGGGAAGCGACACGGTCTTATTTGAGCTGGTGCACCTTGGGAAGGAAGCCGATGCCCCTGGATTGACTCATCCCAAACGCCCCGGCTGGTCGTGGAACACGCTCGTTGCCAAAGGCGATCCGGTCGAATGGATCTTAGCGGTTGGAGCGGATTTCGATGTGGACTTGATCGTCATGATGACGGAAGGACATACCAGCCTGTTCGACCTGCTTCGCGGAAGCACCACCGAACGAGTGGTTCGTGGCGCACGCTGTCCCTTGCTCGCTATCCCAGCCTAGCATGTTCGCTCGACTCGATCTGCGCGTCCGACCTATCCGCAGCCTCCCACCCCAACGCAGCTCGCACTACCTCTCCGTCACGAAATACCAGGAAGTTCGACGGCACCGCAGGCACGCGAGGACCCGGCAAGATGACTCCTGCGAGATTCAATGGATCGCTGGCAGATAACTTGATGTCGTGAGAGGCAACACCTGACTGGTTCCGTTTTCTCATCGCTCGTAGCGATTCGACAGCTTCCGGAAACGCAAATTGCTCCCCGGTAAAGCCGCTCACAAACCTCCCCCCACGGATCTCACCTTGAAGTTCCATCCGGCGGTACTGCACCAGCAAATCGCGCCAGGACTGAACCAGAGACTCACGTGCCAGCAGATCACGGAACACGACGCCATAGCGACGCAACAATTGGTGAGCGATGGACTCAGTGTGAGAGCGCTGGGTGCTGAGTACTGAGTGCTGAGTTATAGGAGTTGATGTCGGATGGCTGATGGTACGCTGGAGCAGCGACCAACGACCGGCGGCATGGCGAGGCCGGCGCGACCGTTCGCGTCCCTCCGCACGGCGGCGACGCGGGTCCATGAGGGCACGGAGATTGTCGAAGCCGTCGGCCGTGACCAGGCCGGCAGCCACGAGTTCCCAGAGTCCTTCCTCCACTTCCGTCGGAAGATGGTTGGTCATTCGCACAAGGTCGGCAAAGAAGCTTGCGCCTCGTTCATGCAAGGCACGACGCAGATCTTGCGCCACGGAACTCAGTTGGGCAAACGGGTCAGGCCCACGTAATGCGGCATCATCGTGGAAGACATCCCTCAACCACTCACTCTCCTCACGTGGAAAGAGACTAATTGGCGCCACACTCGTCGGAATAATCCGGCGTCGTTCAAGATCGCCGACGTGCGCGAGCCGCGGATGAGGAGACAACCTGCCCCAGCTGACTGCCCCGCTCAGACAGAGTCGGTCTAACCACTCCGGATCATACTTCGCCAGCCTCATCCGGAGTACATGCGGCTCCCAGGCCGAGGCTGCAGCTTCGAAACCAGCCAGCTGCGCGACGATGTCCATGAGGCCGGCCTCGCCATGGAGACGCGCTCCAGGGGAGACATGCTGCCATTGAAACAAAAACTGCATGAACTCGGCTGCGGTCACCGGCTCAACTTCTTTTCGCAGCCTGCCGATGGTCAAACGATGAATGCGCGCCAGCAGGCGACGGTGGCACCACTCGGGCGCTCCGGCGCCCGACAGTGCTGAGTGCTGAGTTCTGAGTGCTGAGTTAGGTCGGAATTGTCCGCGGAGGAGTTGCCCGGATGCTTCGAGGCGAACCAATGATTGACCAATCGCCTGAGTCGGACAATGCAATCGTGTCGCAAGTTCGATCGCCGTTGTTGGGCCGACACTTTCCATCCAACCGAGCACGATGACATCGAGTGTTGTGTCATCGCCTCTCGCAAATACCATTTCGACCTGCGCCCGATGCTCCGTCGCCACCCATCCTCGTGCTTCTTGCGGCTTGACTGAGCTTACCGAAGTCCCCTCATCGCTCACACTGAGTTCAACCGCTCGTCCCTCTTCGATCAAGCGCGGTAGGTGAATCGCCCAGTCCCGCACCTCTTCCACCGGTAGCCAGAGTAACGTGAGTAACGCGTCGTGCAATTCATCCGGATCGCGCACAACGGGCCAGGACTCCCGCTGCACTTCTTCAATCGCTGCCGGGTCCAACGCCCCGACCTCGCCCGCCAGCTGAGCCGGAAGTGTGCGCCGCATCTCCACCGCCCGCGCTCGCCGTTCTTCCAACGGCGCATCGTCGAGAAACGCATAGGGGTTGGCATTCAAGATCTCGTGCGAGAACGGAGAGGGCATCGGCGTATCGACCGCCACACAGCGAATGGCTCCGGCTTCAATTTGCTTGAGGAGCGCAGTCAACCCGTCGAGATCCATCGCCTCGGTGAAACAGTCCCGCACTGTCTCGTTCACGAGCGGATGATCCGGGACCTGGCGAGTCCGCTCGCCGACGATATTGTCCTGACAAGCCAACGCATCAGGAAAGACGGCGCCCAGAAGATCCTCCGCTTTCATTCGTTGAATCTGCGGAGGAACCTTTTTGCCATGAGTGAAACGTAGCAACACCAACGCGCGGCTGACATTCCAGCGCCAGCGCGTCATAAACATCGGCGCTTGGAGCACGGCGGGAAGCAAGACCTCGCGGAGCGTATGGCTATTCAGGAACCCGAACACCGCCTCGAGCGGGAAGCTGTGCTTTTCGCCAAGCGAGATCACGATCCCGTTGTCGGTCGCCGCAGCTTGCAATTCGAAATCGAAAGTCACACAGAACCGCTTCCGTAAGGCGAGGCCCCAGGCCCGATTGATCCGCCCTCCGAATGGCGTGTGCAATACCAACTGCATCCCGCCACTTTCATCGAAGAACCGCTCCGCGACGATCGTCTGCTGTGTCGGCACGGTTCCAAGCACCGCCTTGCCGGCCAGCACATACTCGATAGCCTGCTGGGCGCCTCGCTGATCCAATGCACATTCTTGTTGAAGCCAGCGAAGTACTGAGCGCTGGGTGCTGAGTGAATCACCGGAAGACAGCAGATCATCGAGATTGCCCCGCAGGCGGGCCACCTCAGCCGAAAGCTCTGCCGTCCGCGACGGCGCTTCGCCACGCCAGAAGGGAATGTTGGGTGGCGCGCCATGAGCATCTTCCACCCGCACCTTGCCCATCTCCACGCCCTTGATCCGCCAGGACGTGTTGCCCAGCAACATGATGTCGCCAGTCAAACTCTCCACCGCAAAGTCTTCGTCGACCGATCCCACGACTGTGCCTTCAGGCTCCGCGACTACGGCATAGCTCGCTGTATCCGGGATGGCCCCGCCGGACGTGATCGCCCCAAGCCGTGCCCCTCGTCGGCCTTTGATACGGCGATTGATCCGATCGTGATACAGATAGGCCAGACCCCGGCCGCGATTGGTCGCAATCCCCTCCGCCAACATCCGCAGCACCTGATCGAACTCCGAACGCGCCAAGGCCCGGTAGGGATCGGCCCGTCGGCAAAGATCGAACAACTCGTCTTCCTGCCAGGTCTGCGTCGCCGCTGCTGCCACCAATTGCTGCGCCAAAATATCGAGTGGAGCCGACGGCACAGCAATGCGATCCAAGATTCCTGTTCGAATCGCACGTATCAGCGCCGCACATTCGAGCAAGTCGTCCCTCGTCATGGCAAACAGACGGCCTTTTGGAATGGCCTTGATCCAGTGGCCGGCCCGGCCAACCCGCTGCAGACAGGTGGCAATCGCGCGGGGCGAACCAATCTGACAGACAAGATCCACGGCGCCGATATCGATGCCGAGTTCCAAAGAGGCCGTTGCGACGACGACGCGCGTCTTGCCGCTCTTGAGCCGTTCTTCAGCCGACAGGCGAATCTGGCGCGAAAGGCTGCCATGGTGCGCTGCAACGACGCCGGCGCCTAAGTCCTGTAGCCGTTCCTCCAGAGAGTGCGACACTCGTTCGGCGAGGCGCCTCGTATTGACGAAGACCAGGGTCGAGCGATGCTGCCGGACCAGTTCGGCGACACGATCATAGACATCGGCCCAAATGGCATTGGTGGCCACGGCGCTGAGTTCGTCCTTCGGCACTTCCACAGCCAGGTCCATCTCGCGCTTGTGGCCCACATCGATGATCCGACAAGGACTCGTGAGGCTTAAGGCGTCAGGGGTGAGGGGTGTGAACAGGGACGTTTGAACCGGCTGCCGATTCCCTACAAGGAACCTGGCAATGGTTTCGATCGGCCGCTGCGTCGCGGAGAGCCCGATGCGTTGAGGTTTTGTGAGCGTCAGCGCTTCCAAACGCTCCAGCGACAGAGCCAGATGGGCGCCGCGTTTATTTGGTGCAACGGCGTGAATTTCATCGACAATGACGGTCCGGATCGTCTGCAGAAGTCGGCGGCTTTTCTCCGCTGTCAATAAAATATAGAGCGACTCCGGCGTGGTGACGAGAATATGGGGCGGCCGCTTGAGCATCTGCTGGCGTTCCGTCATCGGCGTGTCCCCAGTGCGGACCAGCACACGAAGTTCCGGCATCAAGAGCCCCGCAGATAACGCGGCGGTACCGATTTCAGCCAGTGGCTGTTGTAGATTTTTCTGGATGTCGTTGCTGAGCGCTTTCAGCGGCGAGACGTAGAGCACCTGCGTATGGTCGCCGAGTTGACGGGCCAGGGCTCGTTGGAAAAGATGATTGATGCAGGAGAGAAAGGCGGCGAACGTCTTGCCCGAGCCGGTTGGCGCAGCGATCAGAACATCAGTTCCCGATTGAATGGCCGGCCACGCCTGAACCTGCACGTCGGTGGGTGTGCCGACATTCGAGCGGAACCACTCGTCAATAACCGGATGAAAAGTAGAGAGGGGCATGACGCCCCGCATGTTACCACAGGCAGGGCAAGGCCATCAGTTGGTCAGAACCGCCCGACTGTGGTGATCGCGGAGGGATTAAGGCCTGCGGCGAAGGGGGATCCCCCTACTGCGCTTAACGCACCGGTTGTTTGATTGATGGCAAAGGCAGTAACAGCTCCGGACGCATTGGCAACGTAGACAAACCGCGTAGACAGATCCACCGTGATCGATTGAGGGGACGTGGCAGGAGCTAGGGCAAAGGGCGAACCAGCGAGCGCCGCGAGCGTGCCGCTGGTTTGATTGATGGCGAAAGCCGACACATTGTGCGTGATCCCGTTGGCGACGTAAAGAAACTGGCCAAGAGGATCTACAGACAACGAAACCGGACCAGTACCGGGTGCGACAAGAAAGGGCGAACCGGCAAGCTCTGTCAACGAGCCGTCCGCGGCAGCAATGAGGTAGGCGGATATCGTATGGGTGCCGCTATTCGCCACATAGAGAAACCGACCATCCGGACCGGCCACAGTCGCCCGCGGCGCCGCTGTGGCAGCCAGGGGGAGAGCCACTCCCGCTCCCAACGCGCCAGACGTCTGGTTGATAGGAAATTGGATCACTTGATTCGTCGTGGCGTTCACGACATAGGCAAAGCGTCCCGAGGGTTCGACTGTGACCGCACGCGGCCCGGTTCCCGCCCCAGTGGAAAAAGGTGAGCCGGTCACAGCGGTGAGGATCCCGGTCCCGGAAGCGATGGAGAAGGCTGACACGTTGTCACTGCCCTGGTTTGCAACATACAGATGCCGCCCTGAGGGATCGGTTGCCACAGATTGTGGGGTCGCGCCTGAAGTTAAAGAAAACGGCGAGCCGGTAATTCCGGTCAGGCTCCCCGTTGTGCCATTGATCGTGAACGCCGACACGTCATTCGTTCCACTGTTCCCGGCAAATACAAACCGGCTGAGAGGATCGGCAGACAACGCAACCGGACCGGCACCGGGCACGACAGAAAATGGCGATCCGACGCCGGCGAGATCTGTCAAGAAACCGGTAGCAGGAGTAATCGCAAAGGCAGACACAGTATCATCGCCGGCATTCGCGACATAGGCAAAGGTGGGCGTAGGTGTGACAGCGGCGGCTCCGCTGACGAATGCCAAGGCGGCAGGGCCATCCCTCATGGCTCTCGTTCCAGTCGACGTGAGCGTGCCTGCGATGGGATCGATGGAGAAGACAGACACCAGGTCCGACGCGCTATCTGTCGCGTATAACAATCTCCCTGCAGGATCGATCCGGATAAATTGAGGATTGGCCACCGCCACATTCGAGCCGCCTAAGATCATCAACTCGCCCGACACCGGGTCGATGGGAACCCAGCGGATGGCTCCTGTGCCGGAATTGGCGACATAGAGGAACTGTCCTCCGGGACCAACCGCGACGCTGGAAGGTGCCGTGTTGACACCGGTATCAAATGGGTTGGCAATCTGCGTCAGATCACCGGTATTGGGATTGACCGAAAAAGCCGAGATGCTGTTGCTCCCCTTGTTTGCCACATACAAAACTGTTCCGGTTGCGTTCAAGGCGAGGGCTTGAGGATTGAGTACAACCTGGAAGGGAGATCCACTAATCTCGCTCAGGAATCCAGTCGACTGAATAATAAAAACGGACAATGTCCCCGGGCTACTGTTGTTATTGGTCACAAAGAGCAAGTTGCCGGACGGGTGGATAGCTATGGCAGTGGGACCCGTTGCAGGCGCCAGCGGGAATGGAGAACCGGAAATTTCTGTCAGTACACCGCTTGCCTGGTTGATGGAGAGCACCGAGACGCCATTCGGAATTCCTCCATTTGCGACGAAGAGAAATTGGCCATTAGGTGACCCGGCCACTGCGGTCGGACCGGTTGCGGGACCGAGGGAAAAGGGGGAACCGGTCACGGCAGTCGCCAGTCCGGTCGACGAAACGGCATGCGCCGAAACATCATTGGATCCGCTGTTGATCGTGTAGAAAAAGTTTCCGGATGGATGCACCGCAATGGCACGAGGATTTGTCCCGGAGACGACATACCCGCGAGGCCTGAGTCGGCCGTTCGCATTATCGACCAAAAACACGGACACGGTATTGTCCGTCTGATTCGGAACTAACGCGACCCGCGTGAACGATCCACTTGTGACTTCAGTTCCTCCGCCACCACCGCCCCCACTGCTGGGACAGCCTACAAGCCCGAGCCCAAGGGCAATGATTGACAACATAGACGCAAGAGATTTCATATGGGCATTCTCCTATGAATTCCTAAATGCCGCAACAAATGTGCCATCTTTCGCCACTGTTTAGAATGTATCAGGCTCTTAAAAAAACAGGAGGTCGAGTGACACGGCCGTCGATCTGGGCTGCACAGAACGCCATTCTCCCAACACCTCAGAGATTTCCACCTCCACAACACATCAACTTTCGCATTTTTCGCCGAAACTCACGTCCGCTTTATTCTACCTGCAATGAGAGATTCGTTGAAGGAGATATCTCGCGGACTCCGTACATCCACCTGGATCTTGATGATCTTCTCTTCAGTAGTCGTCCTCCTGGCTCGCTTTCAGTTGGAAGCGAGGACTCTACGTGCATATCCGATCATTTCTAGCACAGACACCACCTAATAGTGCCTGGCGGAACCGCCAGGCGACTCGCTACCGCATTCAGTTTAGTGTACCAATCATTTAGCATACGAACTGTATAGCATACAGACCTATTTCATACCGACCTGCTTGGAAGCAGGTTGGAAACTCAAACAAGGCCTGCACAGGCCGTCATTACATAAGGAGGTGTCATGTGCAGCGTATTCTTTTATGGGCTGTCATGGTTGCTGTGGTATTCGGTGGTGCCTCGCCTATTTTTGCAAATAACAATTTCGTTGCAGGAGGGGAGGAGCCCAGCACGGGAGGATTCTGGGAGATACGCAATAGCAGTGGGGGGTTCGTCAGTTCCGGCACCTTGTGGGCGACACGAGCCTATCATTGTACAGTCCGACTTGCTAACGGCAAGATGTTCCTGGCAGGGGGAACGGCATCAGGCGGAACGTGGGAAATTCGCAATGGGAACGGGAGCCATTTCAGTCATGGATCACTGTGGGCCACACGGAGTGCTAATCATACTTGCTCCTTGCTCAGTAATGGCAATGTATTGATAGTGGGAGGCCAAAGCTCACAAGGCACATGGGAAATCCGTAACAGCGCGGGAGGATTGGTCAGCAACGGAACTTTGTGGGCAAACCGACAAGGGCACAGTGCGACTGTGCTTACCGATGGCAACGTGGTCCTTGCCGGAGGTGTTTCGTCGGTAGGAACTTGGGAAATCCGAGACGTGACCGGTAATCTTGTATCTTCCACGGGTAGTACAGGAATCTATCTCTGGTCTGGTCGCGCGTTACATTGTGCCATCCAGCTTTCAAATGACAAGATTTTTATCCCAGGCGGTGGACCGGGAGCACTCAGCTGGGAACTTCGGAACAGCACTATGACATTTTCTAGTGCTAATTATCTTTGGGCTTCGCGAAATTCTAATTACACGTGCACCCAGCTACAAAATGGTAACATCTTTATCGTTGGCGGAGATACTAGTCCTGGGACGTGGGAAATTAGAAACATCACAGGGGGGCTCGTCTCGAACGGTAACCTGTGGCCCCAGCGTAGAGGGCACGACGCAGAACTTCAAACTAATACGGGCAACGTTCTGATTACTGGAGGAGAGTTGAGTGCTGGAACGTGGGAGCTTCGTTCAGAAAATGGTGCGTTGGTCAGTAGCGGTAACTTAAGCGGATTGCACCACGATGGCCACACACTAACCGAATATTGAAACGGCGACTACGGACTACTCGTGAGAGAACTGCAGGGCAGTGGACTTTTGCCTGCCCTGCACACCGTGCTTGGAGGCGCTCATGATTATGCCGAGATCCCACAACATACTGCCTTTCCTGAACAGCTTGGCTGTCTGTTTGATGATAGGCTGCTTCTCGTCTATCCAGGCCGGTTGCACACAGAATAATAATCCCCCGGCAGGGGGTCTCACGGTGAACGAGTCTTCAGCTGCTTCCCCAAACGGGAATTCGGCCAAGGCTACTCCTCAACTGCCAAACGACAAAAAAGATCACTCTGAGACTAGAATCCAGGATCCCTCAGATTTTCCTCTTATCATGGGAGAGACTGATGATGACGGTTTTCCAGAGAAAATATCAGTCTGCGAGACCAACAAGATTTGTGTCACAACACTTGAGACTGGGGCGAAGCGAATGTACGAGAACGGTACATGGCATACGGTGGATCTCATTGCCGTAGAAGATACCGATGGAGACGCTGGAGATGAAATCGTCACGATCGCCTATACACGTGAAGGCCAACTCGCTTGTGTCTGCATTATTCATGATAAAACCAAATCGATCGAATTCTACAGGGGGCAGAGTTGGAGTTTTGCTAATGTGGAAGCCCTTGAGGACACGGATGGGATTGATGGGAAAGAAGTCCTTGTCCAGGTAAAAACCGATGATGGGAAATTTCAGTGTCTATGCCTCATTCGTGATCGTGATAGGACCGTGAAGGAGTATAGTGATGTGGCCTGGACGACGGTACAGATCAAGGCGGTCACGGATACGGATGGGAAGCCTGGGAAAGAAGTACTTTTTGAGAGCCGAAATCTTGACAATGAGCTCTTGTGTGTCTGTGTGATCCGAGACCGAAAAGATGAACTGAAGATTTACGCTGATTCCCAATGGCAGACGGGAGAAGTCTCGTTGTTAACGGACACGGATGGCCAACCTGGTCTAGAAATCATCGTGACATTTATGAGTGTTGCGGAGAGCGGAATTACGATCATTCATGATGTCTCTCAAACGTCAAAAACCTATCGGTTCATTGAGAGACATACCATTCAGCAAATAAGAAATTATGATCGAATTCAAGGAGATGAAATATGTGTTCTCTTGCCAGCTCGCGATAAATTCGTGTTAATCACCGACCGATTGCAAGAGCAGGAAGTCGTGGAATCCTGCGGGGAACTAACGAGGTCACCGGCTCGGGTGTGATCCGTCACCTGGTAGCTCGGATAGTCGTTTGACCCCTCGGAGCGTCCCTTCCAAGGTATGTGATCCAAAGTTTGGAGAAGGCAGCGCGGAGATAATAATGATTACCTCGACATTGTCGCCTGCTGCAAAGTCAGTCATTGCAGGCTTCACCGGGGACAGACCTCGACATGCCCCGAAGTCGCTGATTGTTAGTTGCCCAGTTTGGTCATCAAGTACAAAATGATACGCATCATAAAGCCCACAGCCACCTGCTCGTGGGATCCGTTCTAAGGTCTGGATAATTCCTTGGAGTCGCACTGCCCGCAGGTGAAACGATTGAGGATCAGCGATAATCGATCGAATCGGGATAGGCTCTTCACGCACGAGCTCCGTGGCATCTAGAAAAGGCACTTCCAGCCATAGGCACAAGCTGCAGCCAATTAACATGGTGATGCACCGCTTAGACATCATTAGGAAGTATACTATGAAGCCTAACAAAGTCTGTCAAATACAATTTCTTTACCAATGGTGTAATTTTCATGGCAGGTCGGGGGTTTGGGACAGGTCCCACAGATAATTAACTTGGCTCAACAGTTTGTACCGTCGTACACCACTGTGAAAAAATGGAGCGGCTCTATAGAACAAGGAAAGTTGATGACGCAACCATCGATATCACCGCTTGTTGTGTTGGGGTCCGGCTACACAGGACGTGTCGTGCACAGAATGGGAATCTCGCAGAGGTGGACTGTCTATGTCACCAGCAGGACTCCCCTGACCAATCTCGCGGACATTCCTTCTGAACAGCGCCTGCTATTCGATTTGGAGCAGCCTTCGACCTGGCTGAACATTCCTGCAGGCGCCGATCTTATCTGGTGCTTTCCCGCCACGCCGCTTGAGCAGGTACAGGCCTTCGCACGCACGCTCGACGCGCCACCTCGACGCATTGTCATCCTAGGGAGTACCTCCGCCTACGAGGCGCCTGATCACTCCGCCGAATATCCTCCATCCTGGATTGACGAATCCGCCCAGATCGACCTCACCAAGTCGCGCGTGCAGGGCGAGGAATATCTGCGTGAACAGCATGGCGCCATCGTCCTCCGTGTGGCCGGAATCTACGGACCAGGGCGGAACCCGCTGGATTGGATCAGGCAAGGCCGCATCGGCCCATCACGCAAGTATGTGAACCTGATTCACGTGGAAGACTTGGCGGCCATTTGCCTGCTGGCGTTGGAGAAAGGAAAGCCCGGCGAGATCTACAACGTCAGCGATGGCACGCCCCGCACGTGGCGGGACATCTGCGAGACCACGCAACAACGATGGGGTGTGGCACCGACAGCGGCAAAAGAAGACCGCTCATCGGGAAAACGAATCAGCACCGCCAAACTTCGAGCAGAGCTGGATTGTCAGTTTCAGCATTCCGATTTGTACGAAGCACTCGATCTCATTGAATCAACACGTTCACAATCATAGGCGGCGCCATCACGCTCGACGTCCCGCAACCAGTTCGCTCATCTGTCTCGCACAATCGGCTCACGCAGGGCTATGACACGAGTCGTGGATTTGAATTCACCGGGCGGAGCAATACCTGACCCCGTATAATATCCTGGCGCTTCAATGCGGACCTCCGCGGAAACATTTTGGTTCTCAGTAATGATCGTGACTGCTTCTTGTAAACGTCCGCACATGCTAGGCACTTCCACCACAATACTCCCGGTTTCATCGCTGAGTGTAAAGGTATACGCCCCATAACACATAGCCCCAAACTTATTGTTGAAAGTGGGTGGGAGGGCTTGAATCTGGGTAGCAACCCCTTGTAACTGCACACTCTTCAAATGATAGGATTCTGGTCTCGTCAAGATATTTCCGATCTGAATCATTTCTGCCGACGCCATGGCAGTCGACAGAAGGAACCAGACCTGAATAAAGCAGCCCAATCTACGCAAAATATTGGCCGATATCATTTGACCGAATCATTCCCAAGTGTGAGGGCAAGAGGAAGCATTCTCTTTCTATTGTTCACGAGGTGGCATGGTGACCGGACGAACGGTTTGTCGAGACTGAGCGCAAAGTGCCCTCATTGAGGGATTTTGACAATGCGTGTGGCGAGCGCCTCAATGGTGCGTTTAAGGGAAGGTTCTGAGAACGGATTAACCTGCAACACCGTATCGACCTGCACAGTATCACCGTCCATGATGGGTGGAGGTTCTAGAATCGGCTTTCCGGGAACGCAGGGGCCCCCTTGCCGGACAGAGATTATGATGGCGCCGGTCCCATCATCGAGGGTGAACTTGTAGGCAGGCCGAACAAAATAACATCGATTTGGTAAGCCTAGATGTCCCCTGCCGTCCGGATTCAGCGGGAGATCCTCATCGGTTTTCGGAAAAATGGTCAGGTCCCGCACCGTCCCAGAAAACAGAACGATGCGAGCATGAAATGCCTCAGGCTGGGCGAGAACGTTCGCAACCGAGACACTATCACCACCTCTCGCACCTATCGGGGTCAATAGCATTTCGAGAGCCATGCCGATATACAAAATCGTTATTTTCATCGTCTCAGAGAAAATTAGTCCCATGTTTCACTAA
>Ga0187894_10000187_pt1 | contig 82472 bp, 66 predicted proteins | sample GBC1701081metaG_FD_136650 | JGI IMG/M metagenome (GOLD analysis project Ga0187894, IMG submission 136650) | White microbial mat communities from a lava cave in the Kipuka Kanohina Cave System on the Island of Hawaii, USA - GBC170108-1 metaG ...
GAAGGCGCGCGCGCGATCTACATCAGCAATCTGCCGCTGAACCGCGCCTATCCGACACTGACGGCGATTCTCGACAAGGCCGGCCTGAAGCGCTGACGCGCCAGGCGTGTTCACCTCGCAACGCGCGATGCACGCGACGCGTGTCGCTACGAGAGATGCCGTCCGCCGTCGACGCGGATGACTTCGCCCGTGATGAAGTCCGTCTCGACGAGCAGGCGTACGGCCTTGGCGATCTCCTCCTCGCCGCCCCACTTGCCCAGCGGCGTCGCCCGCATCACCGCCTCGCTCTCTTCGTCGCTCATGCCTGGCGGCGCGACGATCGGTCCGGGCGCGATCACATTGACGAGGATGTCGTCCACCGCCAGTTCCAGCGCGAGCGCTTCGCCAAGCGCGATGACACCGGCCTTCGCGACGTAGTACGGCAGATAACCCTTGTAGCGGGGACGGCCGCTCGCGGCGACCCAGTCGGAGAACAACACGATGCGTCCGCCGCCGGCCTGACGCATGAACGGAACGGCCGCGTGCGCGCAGTGGAAGGACGCGGAGAGGTCGACGGCGAGTTGCCCGCTCCAGTGATCGGCGGTCAGCTCGTCGTAGGGAATGCGCGTGTAGATCGAGGCGAGCGCAATCAGGACGTCGAGGCGGCCCAGCGTGTCGACGGTCTGCTGGACGACGGCCTGACACGCGAGCGGATCCGACAGGTCCGCGCGCAGCGCCAGCGCGCGGCGTCCGAGCGCGCGGACGTCCGCCGCGGTCTGTTCCGCCTCGGCGAGCGAGGCGCGATAGGTGAGCGCTATGTCCGCCCCTCCTGCCGCGAGCTGCGTCGCGATGACGCTGCCGATACGCTTGCCGCCCGTGACGAGCGCGACTCTGCCGGTGAGATCCACGTAAAAAAATGTCGACGGTGAAAAGTTAGTCCTTTTCGCAAGGACCGATCCGATGGTTGGGATCGCTCGCGATCTTCGGGTGCTTGACGATCTCTGGCTGATAGGCGGCTGCTGGAACTTTACCGCGAGGAAGAATGTGCTTGAACTTCGGCTTCTTGGCCACCGTTCAGTACGTGTTACAGAGATCCGTAGTACTCAGCCATCGCGGCGTGCCTAATCTCCCGATGGCCTGATTGCCCGGGAATGAGACCCGTTCTGGCCTCGACCCACGGATCTTCGCGATGCGTCAGATCACTCAACAACTGCGACGAGAAGCTTCTGCAGCTTCATCGCGGTCATCGGACCATCTTCGCGAGGATAGAAGCCACCAGGTCGTGTACACCTGCCATAGCTCCTCTTCGCCTTTCCATCGCTGTATCTCTCAACGATACTACCATCGTCCTAGCCCGAACGATCAGCGTTCGTCATACAGATGTTCGCCAGCCTGGATCAGCCGACGAATTTGTACCCGAGGCCGTGGGCGGTCAGGATGAACTGCGGGTGGCGGGGATTGGGCTCGATCTTCTGCCGCAGCCACGCGACGTGGACGTCCACCGTGCGTGTGTTCGGCATGGCGTTGTAGCCCCAGACCTGGTTGAGCAGCTCGTCGCGCGACAGGGTGGCGCCGCGGTGTTCGATGAGATAGCGCAGCAACTGGTATTCGCGCGCGGAGAGGGCGATGGCCTCGCCGTCCTTCATCACTTCGGCGCGCCGGAAGTCGACGACGACGGGCCCGAAGCGGTACGCGTCGGCCTCGGCGACGGGCGGTGTGGCCGCCTGCGCGCGTCGCAGACGCGCTTCGATGCGCGCGAGCAGTTCCATCATCTCGAACGGCTTCGTCAGATAGTCGTCCGCGCCCAGCTTGAGGCCGACGACTTTGTCGAACACCTGGCCGCGCGCGGTCAGCATGATCACCGGCGTCTCGACGCCCTGCTGCCGCAGATCGCGCAGGACGTCGAGGCCGCTGTGCCGCGGCAGCATGACGTCCAGCAGGATCAGATCGAACGGCTCGCGCAGCGCGCGCTCGAGGCCGCTCGCGCCGTCCGTCGCCGAGGAGACGACGTAGCCTTCGCGGCCGAGGCGATCTTCCAGCGTGAGGACCAGCCCCGGCTCGTCCTCGACCAGCAGGATCTTTTTCTGGGCCAGTTCAGACGAAGACATGCGTGTGTGCGTGCGAGCGGGTCAGCGCGCCAGACTCACGCGCGCGGACCCGCGGGCGCCGGCGCCTGTGACGCGGACGTGGCGGTCGCTTCGGCATGAACCGGCAGATGCAGCGTGAACGCGCTGCCGCGGCCCGGCTGCGAGTCCACGGTGACGCGTCCGCCCAGCTCGCTCATGATGCGCTGGACGAGGCTCAGCCCGAGACCGCTGCCGTGAATCTGCTGCGCGACGGCATCCGCGCCGCGATAGAACGGCTCGAAGATGTGCGGCAGATCGCCGGGCTCGATGCCCGGTCCGTTATCGGTAACGGTCATCCGCACCTCGGACCGGAACCGCGTGTCCATCAGCGACGCCTCGATCCGCAGGTGCAGCGGATGGCCGCCGTACTTCACCGCGTTGCCAATCAGGTTCTGCAGACACCGGCTCACCGCCGCGGCGTCGACGTTGACGAGCGGTAATCCGGCCGGCACCGCCTGCACCACCTGCGCGCCGCGCTCTTCCAGGATCGGCTCCACCGCGGACAGCGCATCGTCCAGAATCGAGGTGACGTCGGTGGGCCGCACGTCGAAGTTCGGACGGCCCGATTGCAGGCCCGCGAAGGTCATCACCTGATCGACCATCTGCGTGAGCCGGCGGCCCTCGCTCGCAATCAGCGTCCCGTACCGCCGGATCTGCTGACGATCGTCGACGATGCCGTCCGCCAGATTCTCGCCGGCGGATCGGATCACGGTCAGCGGCGTCTTCAGCTCGTGCGACACGCCCGCGACGAATTCCATCTGCTGCGCCGCAAGGGCGCGTGCGCGCATCGTCCAGACCAGCATCATCGCCATGCTGGCCGCGAGCAGCAGCAGGACGCCGAAGCTGACGAGCAGATTGCGTCCTCGGGCACGCGCGACCGCCGCGTCGAGCGAACCGGCGGGATGCGACACGTGCAGCAGCCACTCGCGCGCGCCGGCGCCGGGCGCGCCCGACGCGGGTCCGCCCTCGATGACGCGCATCATGACGTTCTGCATCGGACCAGGACGATGACCATCCGCGCGCGGACGATCCGGACGGTCCGGTGCGCGCAGCGGCTCCGTCATCCGGATCTCCCAGAACGGCATGAGCACGTCCGCGCCCGCGGTGGGCATCGCCACGCCGGCCGGCCGCGCGTAGAGCACGCGGCCCGCGGTGTCCGTCACCTGCACGCGCATCTCCTCGTCATCCTCGCGCATCACGAAGTGACGCTCGACGAGCTGCGGGAGCAGTTGCTCTTTCAGATACGTGCTGCTCAACAGCGCCACGGTGTAGGCGCCCTGCGCGGGCTGCAGGTACGCGCGTCCGCCGTCCGAGTGCCTCACGCGGAGCTGCGGGATGACGAGCGCGGGAACGTCCGGCCACATGAGAAAGGGCCGCGCCTGGCGCCAGCGCTCGTCGTTCCAGCGTCCGTCGCGCCGATCCTTGTCGCGATCCCTGTTGTCGCGGTTGTCGCGGTTGTCTCGGTTATCGCGATCGCGATCCTTGTTTCGCGCCTTGTCCTGGTCGTGCCTGATCTGACGGGACGTCTCTTCGAACCGCTCGCGAATCTGACGCAGCGACGCCGGCCACTCGCCCGGCTCGAACCGCGCCGGATCGCGATGGAACACCTTCATGCACAGGTCCCCATCGTCGTCATCGATGCGGACCCGATACAACGCCTCGACGAGCTCCGGGTGCGGCGCGGCCGCATACCAGCGCTCGAAGCGGTCTTCATCTTTCCCGTCACCGTCTTCGAGGCTGCGCCTGACGTCGGGACCGACCTGCAGCCAGAGATACGCGCGTGAGATCTCGCGATCGAAGTCCGCCGTGAACGCTTCCGCGCGCGCGCGGAGATGCGCCTGCATGCGCTCGCGCTCGTCGGCGCTGAGCTGTCCGACCCATCGATACTGCAGCACGGCCAGGACGCCGAGCAGCAGCGCGAGCACGGTGGCCAGGACGAACATCCCGGGAGGACGAACGCGGGGCAGACGCAGCAGTTTCATGAGTCGGTTCCGGACGCGGCCTCGGCGTCCTTCCGCGTAGCGTAACACCACCGCACACGCATCGGACGCCCGCACAGCCCAGCTTTTACATGCTTAACAAAGACTTTGCCTGCACTTAACCAACACCGCCAGGGCGCGGTCAACAATGATGCCCGGATGCACGTCCAAAGAAAGCGTGGCCGGGCGACGCCGCCCGCGCGGACGCCGACATCCCTTCGAACAAGGCGAGGTTTCAGTATGCGAGTTTCTCTACGACGCGCGTGGATCACCACCGTGGCCGGCACCCTCGGATGGGCGGCCAGTCTGGCCCTGACGGGGCTCTCCGCTCAGGGCGATCAGGGCGCGGCGGTGCTCACCGAGATGCGCCAGGCGCTCGGCGACACGAAGAAGATCGACGCGGTGAAGAGTCTGTCGGCCGAAGGCAGCCTGCGGCGTGTCATGGGACAGGGCGACCAGGCGACGGAGCGCACGAGCGAGGTCGAGCTGTTCGTGGTCCTGCCGAATCAGTATCAGCGGCTCGAACGCTTTCAGCTTCCGAACGCGCCGGTGAACATGCCGCAGCCGCCGCGCATTGCGACGACGTTGAATGGCGAAGACGCGTGGGTGGGGGCGATCGACCCGATGCCGGCTGGCGTCAACATGCGGTTCGGCGACGGACCGGGCGGACGCGGCGGCCCGGGCGGTGGGCCGGGCGGGCCCGGCGGCGATTCGCCCAATCGCGCGCGCGTCGTGAAGCACGAGTACTTCCGCACGCTGCTCGGCGTCCTGCCCACCGCGACCGCGTTGAACGGACTGACGATTGCGCACGCGGGCGTCGCGGAAGCGGCCGAGGGCCAGGCGGACGTGCTCGAAGCGCGCGGGCCGGACAACTTCCTCGCGCGTCTGTTCATCGACAAGCAGACGCACCTGCCGCTGATGATGACCTACGTCGGCATGGACCCGCGCCGCATGATGATGATGCGCACGATGACGCGTCCGCGCGACGGCGCGCGCGGGGACGGTCAGCGGGCGGGCGAACGTCCCGGTGACGCCAGCAAGCCCGGCGAACCGGAGAAGGCGCCGCCAGCCGAGGGGCAGCGTCAACAGGGACAGCGTCAGGAGGGTGAGCGGCGGCCGGATGCCGAAGGCCAGCGTCCCGACGGCGAGCGCGAGCGCCCGCAGCCGGTCGAGATCACCTGGTTCCTGGCGGATTACAAAGCGGTGGACGGCGTCATGCTGCCGCATCGCCTGTCGCGCTCGGTGGATGGGTCGACGTTCGAGGAGTGGGAGATCAAGAAGTACAAGCTCAATCCGACGATCGACCCCGAACAGTTCAAGAAGAAGAGTTGATCATGGCAAGACCGGGTGTGGGCACATGGCAGCAGCGGACGTGGGCGATCGTCGTTGGCGGCGTGCTGACGGCGAGCGCGTCCTTTGCGCAGGCGCCGTCGACGGCGGCCTTGGGATCGGCATCGACTGGATCGGCGTCGGCGTCCGCGTCAACCGGCGGGCAGACGCCGCCGGCGAGCGCGGCGGCACGCCGGGACCTCGGCACGCTGCGCATCAAGGTGGTGGACTCGACTGGCGCCACGCTGGCGAATGCCGACGTCCGCGTGACGAACGCGGCGGGCGTGGAGGACGCGCGGACGACGAACGAGCGCGGCGAGGCGTTGTTCGAAGGGCTCACGCCCGGACGCTACGCGCTGCACATCCAGACGGCGGGCTTCGAGCCGTTCACGCTGGCCGATTTGAACGTCAAGCGTGGGCAGACGAACAAGGAAATCGAGCTGGAGCTCGGCAAGTTCGTCGAGCAGGTGGAAGTCACGCGCGATGAGACCGAGAAGGCGCTCAACGACGCCTTCGCGCAGACGCTGTCGCAGGAAGAGATCGATCAACTGCCGGACGATCCGGATGAAATGGCGGAAGTCCTCAGCCAGATGGCGGGGCCGGGCGCGGTGATGCGCGTCAACGGCTTCAGCGGCGGACGTCTGCCGCCGAAGTCGCAGATCGCCAACATCCGGTTCCGCTTCGATCCGTACTCCGCCGACAACCACGAGTCCGGCTTTCCGCGCGTCGACATCGACACCAAGCCGGGCAACGGCGAGTGGCGCAACTCGATGTCGTTCACGTTCCGCGATGATGGGCTGAACGCGCGCAATGCGTTCTCGCCGGTGCGCGGCGACGCGCAGAGCCGCCGCTACAACTGGTCGATCGATGGACCGCTGAAGAAGGGCCGGACGTCGTTCTCGCTCAACGTCGGCGGGATGAACGCCTCGGACACGCAGACGATCCTCGTCGCCAACGAAGACGGCTCGTTCTCCAACGGCCTCGTCGATCAGCCGAACGATCGGTTGAACATCGAAGCCCGCCTCGAACACCTGCTGACGAAGTCGCACATCTTCCGCGCGGAATTCGAGCGCAACGGCAACACGCAGGAGAACCTCGGCGTCGGCGAATTCGACCTGCCCGAGCGCGCCTACACGCGTGAGAACACGAGCGGCAGCGTCCGGCTGTCGGAATCCGGGAAGTTCATCGGCAAGTCGCGGCACGAGTTCCGGGTCGAAGTCTCCTGGCAGGACACGGTCTCCGACTCGCTCAGCTTCGCGCGGACGATCAACGTGCAGAACGCCTTCACGCGCGGCGGCGCGCAGCTCTCGGGCGGCCGGCGCACGCGCGAGGTGGAGATCGAAGAGGTGGTCGACTTCTCGAAGGGCATCCATTCGATGCGGACCGGCTTCGAGATCGAAGGGGGCCGCTATCGCAGCGACGAGCGGCGCAACGCCGAAGGCACGTTCACCTTCGCGAGCCTGGCGGACTTCGAGGCGGGCCGGCCGACGCAGTTCAGCGTCCGCGAAGGCAATCCGCTCGTCGAGTATTCGTATTACGAGATTGCCGGATACTTCCACGACGACATGCGCATCCGCAAGAACCTGATGGTCAGCGCGGGCCTGCGCTACGAGACGCAGACGCACCTGGACGACCGTCTGAACTTCGCGCCGCGTCTGCACGCGACGTGGTCGCCGTTCAAGAGCGGCCGGACGACGGTGCGCGCCGGCTTCGGCATCTTCTACAACTGGTACGAGTCCAGCCTCTACGAACAGACGCTGCGCCTCGACGGCGTGCGTCAGCGCGACACGATCGTCCGCAACCCGGGTTACCCGGATCCGTTCGACGGCGGCGCGTCGGCCAGTGTCCTGCCGCCCAGCGTGATCCGCGAAGCCGGCGATCTGAACATGCCGGCGCTGCGGCGGTTCTCGGTCGGCATGGAACAGCGCATGTTCCCCTGGTTGACCGTCCGCGCGAATTATTTCAATCAGCGCGGGTGGGATGAGCTGCGCAGCCTCAACGCCAACGCGCCGGTTAACAGCATCCGTCCGAACCCGGATCTCGGCAACATCTCGGAGTTCGATTCGCTCGGACGGTCGAAGTCGCAGGGGATCGACGTCGGTCTGAACTTCAGCTATCAGCCGAAGCGGATTTTCGGCGCGATCAACTACACGCTCGGCGAGGCGTTCAACGACGGCGACAGCGCCACGAGCCTGCCGGTGAACGGCCGCGACATCACGGCCGAGTGGGCGCACTCGCGCGGCGACGTGCGGCACCGCCTCTTCGCGACGATCAATACGCCGCTGATTTTTGGCTTTCGCACGAGCCTGAACGGCCGGTATCAGACCGCATCGCCGTACAACATCACGACGGGCCGGGACGACAACGGGGACGCGGTGATCAACGACCGGCCGGCGGGCGTCGGACGCAACACCGCGCGCGGCGCGGCGCAGTTCAATGTCGACTGGCGTCTGTCCTGGTCGAAGAGCATCGGCCAGCGCAACACGCCGCCCGGAGGACCGGGTCCGCAGGGCGGGACGGTGATCATCATGCGTCCACCGGATGGCGGAGGCGGCCGCGACGGTGGTGGCGGCGGGGGACGTGGCGGCGGCGGTGGCGGCTTCGGCCGGATGGGCGGTGGCGAGAACGGCCGCGTGAACTTCGAGCTGTTCGCGCAGGTGAACAACCTGTTCAACCGCGTCAACTTCCAGAGCTACAGCGGCGTCTTGACGTCACCGTTCTTCGGCAACCCGACGAGCGCGTCGATCCCGCGGCGCGTGGAGCTGGGGATGCGGTTCGGCTTCTGATCGCCGCCACGCACCGGCCTCGCGCGGCGCGCGCGACCGGGTGACCAGGTGACGGGGGTGACCAGGCGAGGCGAGTCCGTACGCACCACGAGGGGCGCAACGAACCATCTTCGTTGCGCCCCTCGTGGTGTGTTCCGTGTCCGTATTTGAGCGTCAGGCGATCTGTCGACGGTCTATCGAACGGGGGCGGCGACGTCCGGCGCTCGGAGCGTCACCCTGCGAGATGAGATAGAGAGTTCCGGACACCGCCGCCCATCTGGCTGAGGACGGACGTCTGACGCGTCCGTCCTCGATCTCGTGCCGCGTGTTCGGCGCGCTTACGAGAGCACGCGAACGACGATCCGGCGATTCTCCGCGCGGCCGGTGCGGGTCTTGTTGGGCGAGACCGGCTTGGCTTCGCCGTAGCTGATCACGTTCATCTTGTGGAGCGGCACCTTGTGCGCTTCGTAGAGATAGCGCTTCACGGATTCCGCGCGCTCCATGCCGAGGCGATCGTTCGTCAGCGGCGAACCGATCGAATCGGTGTGGCCTTCGATTTCGAACCAGACGGCCTTCGGATCGGCCGCGAGATCGGTCACGAGCTTGTCGAGCTGTGCCTTGGCTTCATCCGGCAGCACGGCGCGTGCGAACTTGAATCCGCCCTGCGCTTCGCTGAGGACGACTTCATAAATCAGCTTCTTGCTCGCCTTGTCGATCGCATCCGCCTTGACGTCGACGGCGGAGGCCGCCTGCTTGGCTTCGTCAGCGGTCCTGCCGGCCGTCAGCGCCTTCTGGTCCGCCTGGTCGGCCTTCTGATCCACCTGGGCGATCTTGTCTTCGTTCGCCTTCGTGCGCTGCTCGTTCTGTTCGAGCTGCTGCCCAAGGGACGACACCTTGTCGTTCACCGAACCCACTTCCGTGCGCACAAACTTTTTGGTGGCGCAGGCCGTTGTCCCGCTCAGCGCGAGGGCGACCACTGGAACAGCCAACAGGAATTTCCTCATCATCACGACCTCCTGCATTAAATGCTCTACCGCGTGCTGCGTGTCTGGTTTCAGTCCTGATTCGTCTTCGTGCTTCGTGCCCGATGTCTCACTTCGACTACTTGTCACTCGCGATCCGAGTGCTCACGGCTCCGTCCGTCCATCTCAGCTCCAGGGCCGAGACTGATTGGAGAAGTACCCGCTCCGCGCGCGCACGGTGAGCTCGCGCTTCCGGGTTTTTACGTCCAGCGGATACCAGCCCGGCTCTCTCGACGCTTCGAAGGCCAGGAGATACTGGTGCCGCAGTTCCGTAATCAATTCCCGCGCCGCAAGGCTGGCATGCGCCGGCGCGCTGACGACGCGCAAATCGCCGCCGCTCCATCGCGCGAGGTCCGCGAGGCTCCCGGCGACCGGCGACTCCGCCGCGCTCGGGACCGCGTATTCCCCGCCCGGATGATCGAGCGGTGACACCACCGCCACGACGTAGACCGGCACATCGATCGAGCTGGCCAGCCCTGAGACTTCCGAGGGCTTCATCGCGCTGCTGTTGTCCATCCCGTCGGTGATGACGATGATGGCGCGGCGCGGCGAGGGGCGGTGTTCCAGCTTCTTGGCCGTCTGTCCGATCGCGTCGTAGAGCGACGTCAAGCCCATCGCGGTCATGTCGTTCAGGCCCCGGCGGACTTTCGCGGGGTCGTTCGTGAAGGGCACGTCCTGTCGCAGCTCCCGATCGAAGGTGAAGAGCGCGAACTCGTCGGCCTTGGGCTCGACCCAGCTCAGGATGTGCTCGACCACCTGCTTGCCGGCCGCGAGGTTGGACGCGATCCGCATGCTGCCGCTGACGTCGAAGAGGATCGCGAGACTCACCGGTCCCTGATCGCTCACCTTGAAGTCGACGATGCGGCGCGGTTTTCCTTTTTCAAAGATCTGAAAGTCGTCGCGTGACAAGTTGCGGACCACGCGGCCTTTCGAATCACGCACGACCGCGGAGACCGAAACGAGATCCACGCGCGTGCGAAACGTCGGCTTCAGCGGTCCGGCCGGCGCGGCAGGCGCAGGCGCGGGTTGCAGTTCCGACGACGTGGGCGGTGGCGCCTGCTGCGCCAGCGCCGGCGCGCTCATCAGCGCCGCCAGCCAGACGATTCCGCCAGCTTTCAAGAACGCCGATGCTGCGGTTCGTCGTCTCACGCGGTCCCTGTAAGAACAAGGATCTTGCCAATCCCGACAACTCGCTGATGATTGAGGAGTTATCCGATCAGCTTGCGAAAACGCCGGTGACAGGTCGATGCAAGGTGACTGAAAATCGTGCAGAATTTGCTCATCGGCGCCAAGAGGCGTGTAAAAAGCACTCACATTGACCTCACTTGCTCTTCTGTATCGGCGGATCGACGTCCGGGGATACGGGGACCAACACCGGGTAAAGCACTGAAGGCCGGTCTGATAGAATTCTCTGCATGCAGCGCACGGTTTCCACGACGCGAGCGATCGGCGTCGCACAACGAGTCAGTGGCTTCACGTACGCCATCCGCAACATCGTCGCGGAAGCGAAGAAGGTTGAAGCCACCGGGCGGACCGTCCGGTACCTGAACATCGGCGATCCGATCCCGTTCGGCTTCCACACGCCGCCGCATCTGGTCGACGCCGTGGCTGGCGCGATGCGCGACGGTCAGAATGGCTACACGCCGTCGCCCGGGATCCTGTCGGCGCGCGACGCGGTCGCCCGCGACTTCACCGAGCGCGGTTTTCCGAGCACGCCGGACCGCGTGCTGCTGACGTCGGGCACGTCCGAAGGCATCGAGCTCGCGCTGGGCGCGCTGGTGGACGCGGGCGATGAGGTGCTCGTGCCCGTGCCGACGTATCCGCTCTATACCGCCGTCCTCGCGAAGCTGGGCGCCAAGACGGTGTTCTACCGCACGGACCCGGCACGCGACTGGCAGCCGGATCTGGATCACCTGCGATCGCTGATCACGCCGCGCACGCGCGCGCTCGTGCTGATCGATCCCAACAATCCCACCGGCGCGGTCTACCCGCGGGAGACGAAACTGGCGCTGCTCGAGCTGGCCGAGCACCATAACATCCCCATTCTGTCGGATGAGGTCTATGGGGATCTCGCCTACGACGGCCCCGTGGAACCGCTGGGCCGCCTCGCGCCGGACGCGGCCGTCATTGCCTTCTCCTCGCTGTCCAAGGCCTATCTGGCGCCCGGCTGGCGCGGCGGCTGGATGGTGGTAGGACGGACACCGCGCCTCGACGGCGTGCTCGCCGCCATCAAGAAGCTGGCGGACGGGCGTCTGTGCAGCCCCGGCCCGATGCAGTTCGCGATTGCCGCGGCGCTCACCGGCGATCGATCCCATCAAACCACGTTTCGGACGGAGCTGCGGACGCGCGCCGAGCTGACGGTGTCGCGCCTCTCGGCCGTGCCGGGCCTGAGCTGCGTCATGCCGCGCGGCGCGTTTTATGCGATGCCGAAAGTGGACCTGCCGGCCGGCAAGACGGACGAGGACTACATCCTCGGCCTGCTGCGGGCCACGGGCATCCTGTGCGTGTACGGGTCCGGCTTCGGCACGGATCCGGCGGATGGATTCTTCCGCGTGGTGTTCCTCGCCTCGCCGGATCAGCTCGCCGCGATCTACGACGACATGGCGGCGTTCACCTCGGACTTCCTCCGCACGGCCTGACGCCGGCCGCCGCGCACGCGGCGGTCCCGTCATCCCGAGCCAGGAGCACGCGTGACACAGTCGGAGTCTCCCCGAAGCCTGATTGCCTGGACCATCGGCCTGCTGGCGCTCACAGTCATCCTTGCGTGGGCGCTGTATCAAATCCGCGGCACGCTGCTCCTCATCTACGTCAGCGCCCTGTTCGCGATCGGCTTCAGCCCGGTCGTCCGCTTCATCGAACGTCAACGCGTGCTGCCCATCGGTACGCGCCGCCTGCCGCGCGGCCTCGCGATCCTCGTCCTGTATCTGGCGATCATCGGCGCCGCCGTGTTCGTCGGCTGGCTGGTGTTCCCGCCACTCATCCAGCAGGCACGCGAGCTGTGGGCCGCCCTGCCGACCATGTTCGACCGGACGCAGACGTATCTGATAGAGCGCGGGGTCCTCGATCACCGGATCACCTGGACCGAGGCCATGAAGCAGGCGCCCGGCTCCGGCGCCGATGCCGTCGGCACCGTCATCGCGGCCATCCTCAGCGTCGGCGGCGGCGTGTTCGGCTTCTTCTCGATCCTGATCCTCACGTTCTACCTGCTGGTGGAATCGCAGAATCTGCTGGGCGCGTTCCTGCAGCTCTTCCCGCGCGGCAATCGCGCCCGCGTCGCGGGCATCTGCCGCGAGATCACCGTCAAGGTGAGCGCGTGGCTGACCGGACAACTGGTGCTGGGCGGCGTCATCGGCTGCTCGGCCGCCCTCGGCCTGTGGCTGCTCGGGATTCCGTACTTCTACGTGCTCGCGCTGATTGCCGGCATCGGGGAGATGATCCCGGTCGTCGGACCGCTGCTGGCCGCCATCCCGGCCATCGCGGTGGCGTTCACGGTGTCGCCGATGGCCGCCGTCTATGTCGCGATCTTCTTCATCCTGCAGCAGCAGTTCGAGAACCACGTCCTCGTCCCGAAGATCATGGAGGCGCAGGTCGGCGTCAGCGCGGTGACGGTCATCATCGCGCTGATGATCGGCGGGTCGCTGCTCGGCATCATGGGCGCCATCCTGGCCGTGCCGACCGCCGCCATTCTCCAGGTCATCATCCAGGAGCTCTTGTCGTCCGGCGAGGCGCTCGATTCCCTGCCCGACTGACACGCACGCGGCGCCCGCACGGACGCCGCGAAAGTCTGCCGCCCGGACGTCAAAACTCCAAAGAGTACCGGAATCATTCACCGGCCGTTCTTCGTCTTATCCTCCATGGACGCGTGAAGCCGCACGCTTTCACGCGTTCAACCGATACACGCGCCTGGCACGCGAGTTGTTAAGGCGGAAGGTATGTACCTCGTGAGCTGGCCGACGTCTGACGAACGTGAGCCAACGGACCACGGACCGCGCGGCCTCTCCCCGCGGTTCGGTAACGTGGTCATCGTGCTCTTTTTCATCGTCCAGGCCCTGGACGGCATCCTGACGTACATCGGCGTCACGACGTTCGGCCCGAGCATCGAAGGGAACCCGATCCTGGCGTTCCTGATCCACGCCATCGGCGACGCCCCCGCCCTGGCCGGCGCGAAGATGACAGCCGCCGCCTTCGGCATCGTCCTGCACCTGGCCTCGGTCCACCGGATCGTCCTCGCCCTGACGGCCATCTACGTCGGCGCCGCCATCATTCCCTGGACGCAGCTCCTCTTCTGACACATTCGTCCGCCTTCCGGCGTGCTCGTCTACCGGCCGGTCGCCCCGCCGGCCTGGCCGCTCCGCGGTCACCCGCGATGCGCTCATCCCTAAGCGTTTGCCGTCGTCCGGGCCCGCCCTTTATACTGTCGCCCCCATGCGACCTGATCCTCTCGGCTTCCTAGGTGACGAACTGAAGGCGCTCCGCGAACAGGGCCTGTATCGCACGCTGCGCCAGCTCTCGGGTGAACAGGGCCCGCGCGCCACGTTCGACGGCCGCTCCGTGGTCAATCTCTCGTCCAACAATTACCTCGGCCTGACCAATCACCCACGGCTCCGCGCCGCGGCCCTGGACGCCACCGAGAAGCTCGGCGTCGGATCCGGTGCCGTCCGGACCATCGCCGGCACGATGGACATCCACATGGAGCTGGAACGGCGCCTCGCGGACTTCAAGAAGACCGAGGCTGTCGTCGTCTTCCAGAGCGGCTTTGCCGCAAACGCCGGTACCGTGTCGGCCTTCCTGACCAAGGAAGACATCGTCATCTCGGACGAGCTGAACCACGCGAGCATCATCGACGGCTGCCGCTTGAGCCGCGCCGCGATCAAGGTCTTCCCGCACAAGGACGTCGACGCCGCCCGCAAGATCCTCAAGGAACTGCCGGCGACGCAGCGCAAGCTGCTGATCACCGACGGCGTCTTCAGCATGGACGGCGACGTCGGTCCGCTGCCGGGCCTCTGCGCGGCCGCGGAGGAATACGGCGCGATCATGATGGTGGACGATGCGCATGCGAGCGGTGTGTTCGGGGCGAACGGGCGCGGGACGATCGATCACTTCCAGATGCACGGACGCGTCGACATCCAGGTCGGCACGCTCTCGAAGGCGATGGGCGCGCTGGGCGGCTACGTCGCGGGCAACCGGAACCTGATCGAATTCCTCTACCATCGCGCGCGGCCGTTCCTGTTCTCGACGTCGCACCCACCGGCGGTCGCGGCGACATGCCTCGCCGCGCTCGACGTCCTGATCGAGGAACCGCAGTTGATCGATCGGCTGTGGGACAACACGACGTTCTTCCAGGCCGGTCTGCGTCAACTCGGGTTCAACACCGGCGCGAGCGAGAGTCCGATCACGCCGGTGATTGTCGGCGAGGGCGCGCTGGCGATGAAGCTGTCGGACCGCCTGTTCGCCGAAGGCGTGTTCGCGCAGGGCATTGCGTTTCCGACCGTCGCGCGTGACCGCGCGCGCGTGCGGACGATCGTCACGGCCACGCACACGAAAGAGGATCTGCAGTTTGCGCTCGACACGTTCGCGAAGGTCGGACGGGAGCTCGGTATCATCAGATAGCTGTCTGCTTTGCCTCGCTCCGCTCGGCGGCCATCTCCAAAGGGCCGAGCGGAGGTTGCTTCATTTGTTACGATGTTGGCCTTTGGAGATAGCTATAGCTAGTCTGAGAGGACAGGTCGCAAGACCGCCTCGCGGCGTCGGGCCCGCGTCCAGCCCGCGCCGCGCGTCTGTGGACACAACATGGCTCGCCAGCGTTCGACGGCTGGCCCGCGTGAGTTCTTCGAGTACTACACGAAGGATCTCAAAGCGGGCGATCTGCATCTGCTCTTCACACGGGACGCGCGTGAAGCGTACGAGTTCTTCGCCCGCGGCATCGATCGCACCGGGCTGGATCGCCTGCCGTGGCACCGCCGCTGCCTCGCGCACATCCGCCTGTTCTTCCTCGCCTTCACGATGCGCCTCTCGCCCGCGAGGCGCGCCATCTTTGCCGTCGCGATCATCTTCTCGATTCTCGGCTTCCTGCGGCTCTTCACTGGCTTCGGCGTCTTCCGGCCCGTCGGCATCCCGCTCTTCCCGATGCCACAGTGGCAGCCGGGCACGCCGCTGCTGATCGTCGGCTTCGCGCTGCTGATCCTGCTGATCGTCCTGGAAGTGGCGGACCGCCTGTCGCTGAAGTACGACCTGACGGTCGCGCGCGACATCCAGTTCGCGATGCTGCCGCGCGGCACCTATCGTGCGCCTGGCATCGAGCTGCATGGAGAAACGCGTCCGGCGAACACGGTTGGCGGCGATTTCTACGACATGCTCCCACTCGCCGACGGACGGATGCTCGTCGCGCTGGGCGACGTGGCCGGCAAGGGCAGCCCCGCCGCGCTCCTGATGGCGTTGCTGCTCGCGATGCTGCGGACGCTCGTCGACCTCGGCCTCGAACCGGCGGCGCTGGCGGAGCGCCTGAACGGCCAGGTCCTGCGGCATGCGCCGTCATCGCGCTTCATCACGCTGTTCGTCGGGATGTATGATCCACAGACCGGGCTTTTGACGTGGGTGAACGCGGGACAGAATCCGCCGCTCGTGCGGCGGGCCGATGGCGCGTTCGAACGGCTGCCGGCGACAGGCGTCGCGCTGGGCATGTTCCACGGCTCCACGTATGCGGCGGACACGACCACGCTCGAACCGGGCGACGTGCTGTTGATGTACAGCGACGGCATGACCGAGGCCGAGAACGAGCAGGGCGTCCCGCTGGACGAGACGGGGCTCGAAGCCACCCTCACCGCGTGGGCGGGCGGCAGCGCACCGGAGATCTCTGCAGCGCTGCTGCGCGCGGTCGATGATCATGTGCAGAACGCCCGCATCGGGGACGATTTGACGGTGCTGGTCCTGAAGCGCACCTCGCGCGTCGAGCCCGAGGTGCCGACCTGGGCCGAGGACGTGGCGGCCCCATCGCCTGGCGGCGTGCCGCCCCCACGATCGTGACGAAATCGTGACGAACCGACTGGTCGCCGGAATCTTGTCCTGTCTCTGGGCCGGCCCGATGGTCATGCCGGCGCATGCGCAGACGTCCGCGCCAACGGGCTCCGCGGCTGCAACCGCGGCGGCCTCGACCGCGCCGGCACAGGCGCCGACGCGAACGCCCGCAGCGCGCGAGGCGCCGCGCGACGTGCCGGAGCTGCTGCAACAGCTCCAGGTCGCCCTCGCCTCGCGCCAGCCGGCGTCGTATCTGCCGCTCGTCGCGCCGACCGCCGACCGCGCCGCCGCCGAGCTGTTCGCGTCCTCGTATATCCGGCCGGACATCACCCGCGCCGTCCTCCACGAACGCGATCGCCTGCCGCTCGCCGACACCCCCGAGGACGCCGGTTCCCAGCTCGTCGTCGAGGTCTTCCTCGAAGCCGGCCCGCAGGCCAGCATCCTGACGTGGCGGCTCGACGTCGTCCGCGTCGCCGGCACGTCAGGTGACACCGCCCGCTGGGCGATCCAGCAGCAGACGCCCTTGACGTTCGTCGACGGCCTGCACCGCCTGACGCTCGACGCGACGAAGCAGTTTCGCGTCCGCAATCTGCGCATCCGCGCCGAGGACCTCGTGCTGACGGTGCCGAGCGGCGTCGCCTTCGCCGCGTCCACGGCGGCCGGTCCGACGGCGTACGTCGTCCTCGGACGCGGCACGATGGACTTCCATCCCACGCCGAAGGCGGAACGCGGACAGATCGCGCTGTTCGCCGGCAGCGAGACGCTGTCCTCGCCGTTCGAAGGCGTGTTCGTCCGCCTGAATCCCGCGGACGTCGTCGAGCACCTGTCCGAGGGCGCGCTGACGGCCGAGGCCGTGAACTCGCGCATGCTGAACCGCGCGCGCGAGCTGTTCGAGGAGGAAGTCGTCAAGTCGTTCGGCCTCAACGTCGAGGACTTCAGCGCGGACAACTGGTCGCTCGTGCCGCCGCAGAACGATTTCCTCGTCGAGGTCCGGACGAACAAGCTCGGGACGCTGACGTACACGCGGTCCAACAACGAGCCGGAGGACATCAGCCTGTTCGATCGGCGGCGCCGACGCACGGTCGCGTCGTATGCGTCGGAGCGCAAGCTGCTGACGCGCGGCCCGTTCTACAGCGAAGCGGAGCTGGAGGATTACGACGTCCGCCACCACGAGATCCAGGCGCATCTCACGCCGGAACGCCAGTGGATCGAGGCCCGCTCCGAGGTGACGCTCACCGTCCGCTCCTACGCGCTCGCGACGTTGACGCTGCGACTGGCGGAGTCGCTGTCGATTCAATCCGTCACGAGCCACAAGTTCGGCCGGCTGCTCGCGCTGAAGGTCCGCGGACAGAACAGCTTCATCATCAATCTGCCGGTCACGGTCCCGCGCGGCGAGGAACTGAAGCTGACCGTCGTCTACCGCGGACGGCTGCCGTCGCAGCCCCCCGAGCGCGAGGTCCTGCAACAGCAGGATCCCAGCGGCCAGATCAACACGACGGAGATCGTGATTCCGCCCGAGTCGCGGCTGATCTACAGCAGCCGCTCGTACTGGTATCCGCAGTCGACGGTGACGGACTATGCGACGGCGTCGATGCGCCTGACCGTACCCGAAGGCACGGACTGCATCGCGACCGGCGCGCCCGCGACGGGGAATCCCGTCCGCCTCGACCCGGTCCGCAATCAACCCGCGCGCCGGTTGTTCGTGTTCACCACGTCGCAGCCCGCGCGCTACCTGGCGCTCGTCGTCACGCGCCTGCCGGGCAGCGTCACGGCGACCGTGGAACGCACCGTCGGAAAAGACGAACCGAAAGGTCCGCGGCCGAACGCGGCAGGCGAGGCCTTCCCCGTCTACGACTCGCTGGCGTTGACAGTGGCGTCCAACCCGCGCCAGAGCAGCCGCATGGCGCCGGCGCTGGCGCAGGTGTCCGCCATCTTCCGCGTCTACGCCGACATCGTCGGCGATCTCCCGTATCCGAGCTTCACCCTCGCGCTCGTCGACGATCACCTGCCCGGCGGACACAGCCCCGCGTACTTCGCGCTGCTGCACCAGCCGCTGCCGACGACGGGGTTTTCGTGGCGGAACGATCCGGTGAGCTTCGATCGGTATCCGCAGTTCTTCATCGCACACGAGCTCGCGCATCAGTTCTGGGGCGACGCGGTCGGCGGCGAGAACTATCACGAGCAGTGGATCAGCGAAGGCTTCGCGCAGTACTTCGCCGTGCTCTACGCGGAGCGGACGCGGACGCCGGAAACGTTCCGCGGCATCCTGCGTCAACTGCGGCGGACGGCGACGACGTACGACCGCTACGGTCCGGTGTGGCTTGGCTATCGACTCGGCCACCTGCAGGGCGACAGCCGTGTGTTCCGCGCGCTCGTCTACAACAAGGGCGCGCTGGTGCTGCACATGCTGCGCCGGCTGCTGGGTGACGAGCTGTTCTTCCGCGCGCTGCGCCGGTTCTACGCCGAGTCGCGGTTCCTCAAAGTGGGGACGGACGATGTGCGGCGGGTGTTCGAAGCGGAGAGCGGCCGATCGCTGGAGCGGTTCTTCGAGCGATGGATCCTGCAGTCAGGCATTCCGCAGGTGGCGTTCAGCTATCACGTCGAGACGGCGCCGGGCACTGGCGGCGTCGGCCTGCAGACGCTGGGCGCAGCGCGATCCGTCGATGGACCGGGCGTGAACGCGGGCGGCGGCGCGGGTTCGACGGTGCGCCTGCGTTTCGAACAGCGTGGCGACGTGTTCGATGTGCCGGTGACGGTGACGCTGCGCTACGCCTCCGGCGCGACGGAGGATGTCGTCGTCCACCTCACGGATCGCCAGGTCGAGCATCGCGTCGCGTTGAAGGAGACGCTACGCAGCGTCGAGGTGAACGAAGACGAAGCGGCGCTGATCGAGATCGTCGGACGCTGACGCAGTACGACGGACGCGGCGCGGCGCACGCCGTGAACGAACGGCGTCCGCTATTGCAGGTAGATGGCGGTGACGCGCGGCGTCCCCGTGGACGAGGGCCGCTCGAAGACGAGCGCGAAGCGCGTGCTGGAGAAATCGTAGTAGCGCGTGGTGCGCTCACCGGACGGGCCGATGTCCGTCTGCTGCACGCCGGTCTCGGGCTCGCGCCCCAGCACCGACGCCACGCGTCCGATGCTGTCACCGACTTTGACTTCCTTCCCTTCCGCCAGGATCAGCAGCGGCACGGAGACCGCGCGACCCGGCACACCGGCCGGCGGCATCGCGGCGTCCGTGGCCGTGACGGCCGCGGGCGGCGGCATGCTCGCCGCGGCGCGCAGTTCGCGCAGCACGAGCGATCCGACGGCAAGCGTGGCCACGAGGAAGACGGCAGCCACGACCCATTCGACGGCGGAGCCTACGCGCGTGCGAACGACGTCCATGATCCGCCTCCTTTTGAACAGGCTGATAAGGGGATCAGTGTAGGGCTGAGGCAGCACCGTGTCAAGCGTACGACGGACACGCGCACGGCAGGCGGGAAAGGCGAAGAGAGACCGTAAAAACCGAGGCGGATTCGCCGATCCCTTTCGGGATCGGCTTGGGTGTGGTCGCGTCGCCCCACGCTCATACACCCCGAACTCGCCTCTGTGAATGGAAACGGTTCAGGGCCTGGAAACGAACAGCCTCCCGCAGAAATATCTGCCGGCACAACCGTACCCGGTGCGTCACGTCAAGTACACTGGCTCGCAGGCACTCACATGCAGATGCCGACCGTCGGTACCGTCGTCTTGACGCTGGCGCTGTGCAGCGCGATGCCACTCGTGGCGCGCGCCCCGAATGTGGCCGGCCCCTCGCACGAACCCGGCCGTTCGCTGCCAGGATTCGTGGCGTGGGCCTGGGAACGCGAGGAGGATCTGCGCTTCCTCGAAGGCCACGTCGCGCGCGTCGCCATCCTCGTCGCGACGCTCGATCTCCGCGAGCGCGCCGTCATCGAACACCCGCGGCGTCAGCCCATTAAGGTACCTTCCGGAATCCGCACTATTGGTGTGGTGCGGATCGAGGCCCGACACCCGGAGCCGCGGCTGGACGATGACATGCGCCGCCGCGTGCGGGACGCCATCCTGCGGTTCACCGCCAGCCCGTTGTTCGACACGATCCAGATCGATTTCGACGCCGCCGTGTCCGCGCGCCCGTTCTACCGCTCGCTGCTCGCGGACCTGCGCGCCGCGCTGCCGACCGGCCGCCGCCTGTCGATGACGGCGCTCGCGTCGTGGTGCCTCGGCGATCCGTGGGTACAGGATCTTCCAGTGGATGAAATCGTCCCGATGGTGTTCCAGATGGGCGCCGACGCACGACGCATCCGCAATCATCTGGCGCGCGGCGGCGATTTCCAGCCGGTCTGCCGCTCGGCGATCGGCGTCGCGACGGACGAAAGCCTGCCGCCGCTCGCGTTCACACGTCAGACGTACGTCTTCCACGGCCGGTCGTGGGACGTGGAAGCCTTCTCGTCCCTCGTCAACCGCACGCTGGGAGACCGCACGCCGGGAAGGGATCTCCCATGACACGCGTCGTTCGAGGGATCTGGGCCGCGCTGCTGCTGCCCCTTCTGCTGTGGTCGTCCGGCAGGCATCCGGCGGCGTGCGGACCGTTCCTGCCGAATGCGCTGTTCGTGCGCGATCGTCATCCCGATGTCCCGTTCACCGCGTTCGCGACGGGAACGGTCGGCGTCCTGCCAACGACGTATGCGCGTTCGTATCTCGCGGTGGCGTACCGGCAGTTCAGCGGCGTGACGACGACACCGGAAGAAGCGCGTGCGCTGGTCGGCCTCTGGAGCGCGCGGCTGGGCGTCCCGCTGCCGGACGCGCCGGTGCCGGCGTCCGCGTCAACGGCCGGCAGTCGGTACTTTGTCGGCACGACGCCGTGGGAGACCGCGCGCAAGGACATCGCCGGCCTGCCGCCCGCGGCGCGCGTGAGCACGTACGCGGAGGTCCCCGGCAAGGAGTTCGTGTATTACGACGATGTGCTGGCGGACGCGCTGGAGACGGCGAGCGAGACGCTGCGGGATCGACAGACGCAGTACGGCGCGGACGGCCGGTGGCTGCGCGAATGGGTGATCGCGCAGGATGCGGTGTTCGCCATCGGATCGGTATCGGTCGACGCGACGGCAGCGGCAGCGGCGGACACCGGCGCCGCGCCGACACGGACGCCGACGCTGCCCGCCCTGCTACCGGCGGACTCCCCCGCGCTCGCGCGCGCCGATCGTGCGTATCAGCGCGCGGCGTTCCAGTTCTACGCCCGTCAGTTCCAGCCGGCGCGCGACGCCTTCCTGGCGATCGCGCAGGACGCTTCGTCGCCCTGGCGCGCGATCGCGCCGTACCTCGCTGCCCGCTGCCTGATTCGCGCCGCGTCGCTCGCGCCCGCCGCGTCGCCCGAGGTCGATCGCCAATACGCGCAGGCCGTCGAGGATCTGCGCGCGGTCGCCGCAAGCCAGGCGCCCGAATCGCTGCGCGCATCCGCGCGCGGCCTGATCGACTACGTCCGCCTGCGGCGCGCCGCGCTGCCGGAGTCGAAGCAGACGGATTTGACGCTCGGTACCGTCTCCGCCAGTTTCCTGAAGCCGCAACGCCAGGCACTCGTCGGCGCCGACCTCGAGCAACTCACGTGGCTGCTCGACATGTCCGCGCAGACCACGCCGGCGACACCGGCCGCGCGCGAGATGCCGGATCTCGTCCAGTGGCTGCGGACGTTCCAGAGCGAGCAGGCCGGCGACTCGGAAGGCGCCGCCGTCGCCGCGTGGCGCGCGCAGTCCTCGTCGCTGCCGTGGCTCGTCGCCGCGCTCACCCACGTCCGTCCAGGCAACGCCGCCGTGGACGATCTGCTACGCGCGGCCGCACTCGTGCCGTCATCGTCTCCGGCGTTCACGACGCTGACCTTTCACCGCGCGCGGCTGTCGATCGAGCGCGGTGATCTCGCCGGCGCCCGCGCGATGCTCGATCCGCTGCTGACATCGCCGTCCGCCAGCGCGGTGCCGCGGTCCGCATTCAACGCGTTGTCCGCGCTGCGCCTGCGCACCGCGCGATCGCTGGAAGAGTTCCTGCAGGACGCCGCGCAGCCGACCATCGTCCTCAGCGACGGCTTGAGCGCGAACATCGGCAGCGATCTGGAGACGGGGGCCACGGTGCCCACGGGAATCACGCGCGAGCCGGATCGCTGGCCGACGTACCCAGGCCGCGACGCGGGCATGCGCCTGCTGACGCCCGACAGCCGGCCACAGGTCAACCGGCTGCCGCTCGCGGACCTCATCGCGTCCAGCACGTCGACCGCACTCCCCGCGCCCGTGCGTCAGGACATCACCGTCGCCGCCTTCACGCGCGCCGTGCTGTTGAAAGACGTCGAGCACACTCGCGTCACCGCACGCGCCCTCCAGTCGATGTATCCAGCGTTGTCGGGGGATCTGGCAACCGTGGTGGACGCGACGTCCGCCGAAGCGCAAACCGTGGCTGCGATCTGGCTGATCCTGCGCAACCCGGGGTTCAGTCCGTACGTCCCGGAAGGCCTCGGCCGTTTTTCGCTCATCACGAACCGCGATCCGCTTCGAGACAACTGGTGGTGTCGCGGCGATGGGGAGATGCGTCTGAGCCTGCCGGCGGACCGTCCGGAGTCGGATCTGTGGCCGGCGTACCTGGACGAAGCGGCGCGGACGCGCGTGCGTGCGCAGCTCGACGGAATCCGGGACTCGGCTGGTGAGTTCCTTGGACGTGAAACGCTGGCGTGGGCGGATCGGGCGCCGGCGGATCCGCGCATCCCGCAAGCGCTGCATCTTGTGGTGCAGACGACGAGGTACCGCGCCTGTGGCGGTGATGGTGCGGGGAAGTGGTCGCAGGCGGCGTACCGCCGGTTGCATCAGAAGTACCCGGCGTCGGAGTGGGCGAAGCGGACGCGGTACTGGTATCAGTGACGCCCGCGTGGCGTGCCTCCGCGGGCACGGCTTCGGCAGACACGGACGACCACCCCTGGGCTGCATCCGGGGCCGCGCTTCTTTGGTCCAGCTCTCGGCTGAGGCGCGCCGGCTGGTATATGATCGGGCGGAAACTGCGGTTTCGGCCGCGTGCGATCGCGTGTCACGACCTATGGAAACAGTTACCCTCACGATAGACGGCAAGCAGATTTCGGTCGAGAAGGGCAAGACGGTCCTTCAGGCCGCCATTGAAGCCGGCGTCCAGGTTCCGTATTACTGCTATCACCCCGGGATCGGTATCGACGGCTCGTGCCGCGTCTGTCTCGTGAAGATCGAGAAGATGCCGAAACTGCAGGTGTCCTGCTCGGTCACCTGTACCGAGGGGATGGTCGTCCACACGCAAGCGCCCGACGTCATCGAGGGCCGCGCGGGCGTCTTCGAGTTCCTGCTGATCAACCATCCGCTCGACTGCCCCGTCTGCGACAAGGGCGGCGAGTGTCCGCTGCAGGATTTCTCCTACAGCTTCGGGCCGGACGAGAGCCGGATGGAATTTCCGCGCCGCGTGTTCGACGGGGAAGGCGTGAAGGCGGACGTGGACTTCGGTCCCACGCTGATGCTGAACCGCAACCGCTGCATCATGTGTACGCGCTGCATCCGCTTCATGCGGGAAGTGGACGGCGACGCGCAGATCGGTGTCGTCGATCGCGGCTACGGCAGCGAGATTTCCACGTTCGAGGAGCAGGGTGTCCACTCGCTCGTCTCGGGCAATCTGATGGACGTCTGCCCGGTCGGCGCCATCACGACGCGCGACTACCGGTTCAAGTCGCGCCCGTGGGACAACCCGGTCGCGGTCGACACCATCTGCACATACTGCGAGAAGGGCTGCAACACGACGGCGTGGCTGAAGGCCAAGCCGGAGTGGGCGAAGGGCGCGCGGCTCGTCCGCTTCACGCCGCGCCACAATCCCGACGTCAACGATTACTGGATGTGCGACATCGGCCGTTTCCAGTATCACTGGATTGAAAGCGACGAGCGGCTGACGGGTCCGCAGACGCGCCGGCACGGCGCGCTGAGCGACGTGCCGTGGCAGGACGCGATCACGGCGACGACCAAGGCGCTGCAGGAGGCCAAGGACAGCGCACGCTTCCTGGTGTCCGCGCACGCGTCGCACGAGGAGCTGTACCTGGTGGCGCGCCTCGGCCAGCACCTGCAGGGCGACGCCGCGCGCGACGCGATTGCCGTCACGTGGACGTCGAGCGTGAAGCCGCAGCCGGAGCGGACGAAGTTCCGCGTCCCCACGGTCGACGCCCCGAACGTCGCCGGCGCCCGGGCCATCGGCTTGACCGACGCGGCCCCCGGCGCGCCAGCCCCCGATCTCTCCGCGCTTCGCGCCGCCGTGGCGGCCGGTACGGTGTCCACGCTCTACGTCATCGATCCCGGCCCGCGCGGGTCGATGGGCGATCTGTCCTGGATCGTCGACGCGCGGCGCGCCAACACGATCAAGACGCTGATCGTGCAAGGCGTGCTGAAGTCCGCCCTGACCGAGGCCGCCGACATCGTCCTCTCCGGCGCCTGCTTCGTGGAGAAGGACGCCACCTACACGAACGCGCAAGGCCGGCTGCAGGCCGCGTCCCGCGCGATTCCGGCCCCGGGCAATGCGATGGAGGACGCGCAGATCCTGCTCGCCGTCGCCATCGGCACGGGTGCGCCATTGACGGATCTGCAAACGCCGGAAGACATTCGCCGGGACATCGCCTCCGCCCTGCCGGAGGAACCCGGGCTCGCGGGCATCGCCGAGGTCGCCTTCGCGAAGCCCGTTGCGGCGGAACACTGGCTACAGGCGTCTAACCCTTCCGAGCGCTGGAAGTGGGACTTCATGTTCCAGGATCTGCCACCCGTCAAGTTTGCTGACACGTTCGAGCGCAAGTCCGCGCGCGACATCATTCCGTTGACGAAGATTGACTGACGTCTCGCTTTTAGCCGCGTTCTTCGCGGGCCTGCTGTCGTTTATTTCACCCTGCGTGCTCCCGCTGGTACCCGGATATCTGTCCTTCATCTCCGGCGTGACGCTGGAGGAAATGCGGGGCGGCCAGGTGGCCAGCGCGCCGCGCACGGGGGTGACACTCCACGTCTTCCTCGCGTCGCTGGCCTTCGTGGCAGGGTTCACGGTCGTGTTCGTGGCGCTGGGCGCGTCCGCGAGCACGATTGGCCGCGCGCTGTTCGAGCGCATCAGCATTCTGGAGAAGATTGCCGGCGCGCTGCTGATCCTCTTCGGCCTCCACACGATGGGCATCCTGCCGATCAAGTGGCTGTACGCCGAGAAGCGCTTCCAGGCCGCCGGGAAGCCCGCCGGCTTCTTCGGCGCGTTCCTGGTCGGTCTGGCGTTCGCGTTCGGCTGGACGCCGTGCATCGGCCCGATCCTCGGGTCCATCCTGATGCTCGCGCAGGACGAAGGCTCCGTGCAGCGCGGCGCCGGCCTGCTGACGGTGTATTCGCTGGGCCTGGGCGTGCCGTTCCTGCTGACGTCGCTCGCGATCAACCGCTTCTTCAGCGTCTTCGCACGCATCCGCAAGCACTATCGCAAGATCGAGATCATCGCCGGCCTGCTGATGATCGTCATCGGCCTGCTGATCTTCACCGACCAGCTCACGCTGATCACCCGCGTCCTGCAACCGTATCTACCGACCTACTAGCCGGCACGACACGCGCCGCTAGACGTCCTCGGGAAGCGCGCTCGTTGCCGCTTCCCGAGCCTACTTCTTTTTGCTCTTCAGCACTTTACGCGCACGCGTCCTTGCCTTGCTCAAGGCAACGGCGCGCGTCGGCTTGTCGACTTCGATCGTGACGCGGACACGGCCTCCCATTGCCATGACCGTCTTCACGAGCGTGTGCAGGCCGATATTGCGGCCGCGGCCGGATTCCAGCCGTCCGACCAGCGCCTGACTGACGCCGGCCCGCTCGGCCACCTGCTGCTGCGTCAACCCCTGCGCCTCCCGAAGCGCGACGGGCTGCTGCTCGACCTCCATCTCCGCCACGAGCGCCTCAACAGCTGCCCGTCTCTCCGGGGTCTTGTTGATCTCATCGTCCAGCCATGCCTCGAACGATGGTGATGTCGCTTTTGTAGATCGCATTGCCTTGAACAGCGGCGCGTCACTGCCCATGTGCGCGCGCCAGCATCTGGCGAACCCTTGCCAGAGTCGCAGGAGGAATCTTCGAGCGCTTCTTGATCACGCCGTCGGGCACCAGGATGCGCCGCTCGGCAAGAAACGTGTAGAAGATACGGAACGATCTTACGCGCCGGTGATGTTGGTGGCTGGGGTGGGCTGGGTATCGGCGTCGGTGGACGCGGGGGCGGACGTGAGCGTCGCGAACTGGGCGGCGAAGATGCGGGCGAGGGCGACTGTGGACGGGATCTGTTCGCGGCCGTGGCGCAGTTCCGCGGCCATGACGCCGACGCAGCCGGTGGTGGTGACGAGCGGGACGGTGATCGCGCCGGGCGAGGTCCCTTGGCTGGCGACGACTTGCGGTTGCGCCAGGCGGAAGGCCTTGGCGGTGGCGTTGTCGGCCGTCGACGGGATGATGCCGAGCTGCGAGAGCGTGTGCGCGGGGTAGCCGTGCGTGAGCAGCGGACGCAGGCCATCCTGGTCGGCGTCCTTGATCCAGATGATGACGCCGAGCGCGTCCAGCGTGCGGGCGAGCGCGGCGACGAGCGACGGGAGCTCGTCGATGCTCTGGACGCGTGCGAGCTCCGAGCAGATGCGCGCCGCTTCGGGCAGGTCCACGAGGACGTCGGCCGGCAGCGGACTTTGCGGCGGCGCCGGCAACTGGGCGAGCGGCGTCATCGCGGGCACGGTCGACGCGCCCAGGCCGCCGGCTTGACCCGGCACGCGCGCGGCGGAGGCGTCCTTGCCCATGCGGCGCGGCGCCTCGGCCAGCGTCTCGCCCTTGGCGCGACGCAGTTCCGCCAAGGCGGAGGACGGATTGGTCGCGGGACGGGCGACGCTCTCCGGCGTCTCTTCCGCGGCAACCGGCGCACCGGTGGGCAGGAGCAGCAGCGCCGCCAGCAGCCCGGCCGCGGCCAGCATGCCGATGACGGCCAGCTCGCGGCGGCGCAGGGAGGCGCGCTCGCCGAAGGACTCGGCTTCGACGGCGTCGACGACATGGTCGACGGCGCGATCCAGCGTGAGCCCGGCCTGCAGGGCGTCAGCGAAGATCAGATCCGCGGCGTGCTGCTGGCGGCCGGCGGCCGCGTGGTCGGCAATCTTCCGCTCCAGCCGTTCCAGGTCGACCCGCGCCTCATCCGCCGTGCCGAGCACATCCGTCAGGCGATCGGACGCGCCGGCATTCATGGCCGTCATCGCGACCTTGAGGTCCGCGGACGCCGCGTCCACCCGCGTCTTCCAGAAGGCAAAGCCCTGCCCGGTGGCGACGTAGGCGCGCTGGCCGGCGCGCATTTCCTGGACGTCGCGCTCGACGCGGGAGGCCAGGGCATGCACGGTATCGACGCGCCGATCCTGCGCGGCCCGCTGTTGCTCGTATGTCCAGATTTGATAGCCGGCGAGCGCGGTGGCTACCAGAAGTCCCACGAACAGGATGATTCGTAACGCGCGCCGCGCCATGTCCCTCAACTTTGCGAGCGCCCGGCCGAGCAGCGGTTGACGTGCTGTGGAATGGTCAGCGACCGGGTTGGCGCGTACTATAGCATGCACGATGAGCGTGGTCGTCATTCTGAACCCTATCGCCGGCGCGCGCGGCGGCTCCGCGCAGACCACCGGCGATCGCGTGGCGCTGGCAACGCGCGTCCTGCGGGACGCGGGCGTCCCGCACCGCGTCGAGGTCACGACCGGCGTGCTGCACGCCTCCGTGCTTGCGCGGGATGCCGTCCGGCAGCAGGCCTCGCTCGTCTGCGCGTGGGGCGGCGACGGCACGGTGAACGAAGTCGCGTCGGCCCTGGCCTTCACGCCGACGGCGCTCGGCATCATCCCAGGTGGATCGGGCAACGGGCTCGCCCGCGCGATCGGCATGAGCCTGCGGCCGGAACAGGCGCTGCGGCAACTCGTACACGGCGCCGAGCATCCCATCGACGTCGGCGAGATCGGCGGACGCCTGTTCGTGAACGTGGCCGGGATCGGCTTCGACGCGTACGTCGCCCAGACGTTCAACGCTCGCGGTCTGAAGCGCGGACCGATGGCGTACGCGCGCGTGACCGCGGTGGAGCTGTTCCGCTATCAGCCGTTGTCGTACGTCATTGGCGACGGCGAGGGTGAGACCAACGGACATGCGCCTGGCAGCGTGTCGGGACGTGAGACCGCGAACGGGGCGCAACCGGCGTTGATGGTCGTTCTTGCGAACAGTCCGCAGTATGGGAACGGCGCGGTCATCGCGCCGAAGGCGCGCGTGGACGATGGCCTGCTGGATCTGGTGGTGGTGGAGCCGCGGCACCCGCTCGCCAGTCTGTGGCGGGCGCGGCATCTGTTCACCGGAACGCTGGCGACCGCGGGCGGCGTGTCCATGCGGACGATCGATCGTGCGACGGTCAGCGTCGCGGAGGGGCCGCTCTGGTTCCACGTCGATGGGGAACCGGTGCACGCGGCGTCGAGCGTGTCGATCCGCGTGCACGCGAGTGCGCTGCGCGTCCGCGTGCCGTAGGGATCGGCACGCGCGACGCGATGAGAGACCTCGATGCCGAGGACCTGCGGTTACAGCGTCTGCTACATCGTCCGCCGGATCGTGCGCCGTGGCTTCGACTCCGGCGCTTCGATCTTCGCCGTCACGGACATCGGCTTGCGATCCCGCATCACGGCGATCGTCACGTCACGCGCCTCGTCGCCGTCGCCAATCGCCTCCGCGATATCACCGGCGTCCTTCACCGTCTTCCCGTTCACCGCCGTGATCACGTCGCCCGCCTTGAGGCCCGCTTTCGCGGCCGGCGTATCGGCCCGCACGTCTTCCACCAGCACGCCGGACTCGACGCCGAAATACTTCGCGAGCTGATCGGAGACTTCGTTCACGCTGACGCCGAGCACGCCGCGACGGGTCGCAAACACGAACGTGCCCGCGTCGAGCCGCTCCATCGCCGGCACGCTGAACGCGAAGTCGCGGTCCGCGCGCATCTTTTCGATGGCCTTGAACGCTTCCTTGTGAGCTTCTTTATCGACGTCCTTCAGCTTGTCCTTGAGGATCTCCTTCTCGACGTCGCCCTCACGCGCGGTCCAGGCCGGGGTCGAAAACGCCCGGTGGAATGCCAACGGCTGGCTTTCCGGCGTCACCTGCAGATCGACCCTGGAGCCGTCGCGCAGGACGGCCATCTTCACCGTGCGGCCTTCCGGTGTTTCCTCGACCAGCCGTTCCAGGTGACGCGCGCCGCGGACCGACTCGCCGTCGAAGGCGACGACGACGTCGCCGGCCTTCACGCCGGCTTTCGCGGCGGGCGTGCCTTCGCGGACATCTTCAACAACGGCGCCGGTTTGCGCGGACAGCTTCTTCGCCGCGAGATCGTCCTTCTCGACTTCCCGGACGCCAATGCCGATCGACGGCTGGCCGACGCCAGGCATCAGCAGATCGCCGTCGAACGACCGTCCACGCTCCACGGACACGACCTGTCCCTGAAGCGCCGGCGCGAGGGCGTACGCGCCGCCGACGAGCACCGTCGCACCGACGGCGGCTCCGGCCATCATGGTTCCCAGTTTCATAGAATCCTCCCGTGCGTGCCGCACTCTCAGGGACCGTTGCCGGCGCGCGGGGCGTCCGGCCTTCCGAAAAGTCAGACGACCGTTCACTGGAATTGGTTGGGTCGGCGGCGGCATCGCCAGTGGACGAATCTGGGGTGAAGCGCCGCTTCCCGTGTCTCTCCCCGTGTCCGCCGTTTTGACACGTCGGCGCGCTGCTTCTACACTCGCGGGATTACGGCGTCCTCCGGCTGGCGGCCAGGCGGGGAGCGCGCCCCGAACCGTGAGAGCTGGCAGACGCGAGGAGCAGGCCGGTGGCTGACGTAGTGAACCCCGCGGCGCTCGATCCGGCCGCAACCGATCGCAAGGCGAAGATTCTCGAACTGGCGGACCGCATGGGCGTGAAGTTCATGCGCCTGCAGTTCACGGACATCCTCGGCGTCATCAAGAACGTCGAGATTCCGGACCGCCAGTTTGCCACGGCCCTCGACGGCCAGATCATGTTCGACGGATCCTCGATCGAAGGCTTCGTGCGGATCGAAGAGTCGGACATGTATCTCAAGCCCGATCTGTCGACGTTCCGCATCCTGCCGTGGACGCAGCATACGGGCGAGCGCATCGGCCGCCTGATCTGCGACATCTACAATCCGGACGGCACGCCGTTCGCCGGCTGTCCGCGCCACGCGCTGAAACGCACCATCGCGCTCGCCGCCGAATACGGCTACGCGATGCACGCCGGGCCCGAAGCGGAGTTCTTCCTCTTCCAGATGCGCGACGGCACGCCGACGACCGAGACGCACGACGCGGCCGGATATTTCGATCTCGCGCCCGTCGATCTCGGCGAGGACGTCCGCCGCCAGATCGTCCTCGCGCTGCAGGCGATGGGCTTCGAAGTCGAGGCCGCGCACCACGAGGTGGCCGCGGGTCAGCACGAGATCGACTTCCGCTACGACGATGTGCTGACCACCGCCGACAGCGTCAGTACCTTCCGCTTCATCGTCAAGAACGTCGCACGCGCGAACGGCCTGCACGCGACCTTCATGCCCAAGCCCATTTACGGGATCAACGGCTCTGGCATGCACACGCATCAATCGCTGCACGCGGACGAAGGGAACGTCTTCTTCGATGACACGGCGCCCTGGCAATTGAGCCGGATCTGCCTGAACTACATCGCCGGCCTGCTGCGGCACGCGCGCGGGTTCTGCGCGATCACGAATCCGCTGGTGAATTCCTACAAGCGGCTCGTGCCCGGTTACGAGGCGCCGACGAACATTGCGTGGTCGGAGAAGAACCGGAGTCCGCTGGTGCGCGTGCCCGCGGCGCGCGGAACGGCGACGCGGGTCGAACTGCGGATGCCGGATCCGTCCTGCAATCCGTACCTCGCGTTCACGGTGATGCTGCGGGCCGGCCTGGAAGGCATCACGCACGATCTCGATCCGGGTCCGCCGATCAACAAGAACATCTTCAAGATGAGCCATCGTGAGCGGCGGCATCTGCGGATCGACGAGCTGCCGGCGAACTTGAGCGACGCGCTCGACGCACTCGAAAAGGACGATGTGATCCGCGACGCGCTGGGCAATCACATCTTCGAGCACTTCATCGAAGCCAAGCGGAACGAGTGGGACGACTACATCCGTCAGGTGAGCGCCTGGGAGATTCAGCGCTACCTGATGATGTACTGACGCGAGATGTCCTGACGGGACCGCGCACCGCGCGCGCGCGCCGGCTACTCGTCCTGCTGCGATGAGGACGGCGAGTCGGCGTAGAGGTCGGATTGCGCGCCGGCGGGCGCGTACGTGCGGACGTAGGACTTCACCGAGAACTTGCGCGCGGTGTTGTCGGAGCTCATGTAGCGGATCGTGCCGAAGATCGGACGTTCGGGCGCCCAGGGCCGATCGTAGCGGCCGAGGCACCAGAAGATGCCACTGTAGGAATTCGGGTCGCGGCCGTCGACACCGTATTTGTTGTTCAGGTTGATCATGATCGCGGCGGCGTCTTCGGGCCGGCGCGTCCACTCGAGGATCTTCTTCCCCCACAGCATCCGCATGTAATTGTGCATGCGGCCTTCGCGGACGATCTGCATCTGCGCGGCGTTCCAGAGCGGGTCGTGCGTCTGCGCCTGTTCGAAGGCGTCGGCGGAGTAGACGTGCGTGCGGCGATCGCGGCGATGAGCGTCGAGCGTGCCGAGCGCCCAGTCGGGCAGCGAATCGAACCGCTGGTAGTCGTCGCGCTGCCAGGCCATGTTGTAGCCCAGCTCGCGCCACGTAATGAGCTCATCCAGGAACGCCTCGGCATCCGCACCGACGCCCCACCAGCCTTCGCGCTTGCCCTTGCCACTCGCCGCCAGGCTTCTCATCGTCCAGCGTTCGCGGGTCATCAGCGCCGAGAAGATTTCGTGGACGGACAGATGGCCGAAGTGGAGGTACGGCGAGAAGCCGCTGGACGCGTCCGCTTCGGGCTCGCTGCGCTGCTCGTTGTAGCGCGGCAGCCGGCGATCGAGGAACTCCGTGAGCGTGCGCGACGCGGCCTGCTGTCCGCCGGACGCGATGCCGGGCGCGACGGTGTGATCGATCGGCAATTTCTTCAGCGTGCCGGCGTCGCCCGGCAGCCACTTCGCCGCGGACGGCCAGCGATCGAGGATCGCGGCGGGCAGGGCCGGTGGTTTGGGCAGGCGGACACCGTCCAGTGGATCGGGCGCGGGAATGTGTTCGAGGTGCGAGCGCAGATGCCGGTGGAGGAACGAGCGGAACGAATAGGCCGACGAGAAGACGCGGTCCGCGGCGCGCAACGGCAGGAGACCGTTCGAGTCGACGGCTTCGAGCAGCACGTCCAGCCGTTCGCCGGCCGCGTTGATCATGCGCGGCAGGAAGAACGTCGGATAGTCATCCGTGACGACGAGGATGGCGCGCGCGGCCAGGGCTTCGAGCAGACCGCGGCCCGCGCCGCGAGACGATTCGACGTACGGGTGATACAGCAGCGGCTTGCCGCGGAAGGCCGCGACATTGTCGGCCATCCCTTGGAGGACGAACGAGTGCAGGCGATCGCTGGCCCATTCGTAGTCGCAGCGCAGCGCCTCGACGACGATCAGCGGGCGGTCGAGGGCGCGCGCCTGCTCGACGGCGCGTTGGAGCGCGAAGTTCCAGCGCGTCCGGCGCTGCGCGATCATCCAGTACAGGACGTACGCGCGGTCGCGCCGCATGGGTTTGCCGTTGACGTGTCGGATACGGATTGAAGGCGTCACGAGGGCTACATATCTGGCAGTCGCCAACGGTTACGGCGACCTTCGGTTGATTGGTTTTCTGTCCGGCGTTTTGGTTTCGCGCGTGCTGTCCTCTGGCTTGTCCTTCTGACAGGTCAGGCGCGTCTCAACTTCAGGACGGGCGCGCAAGCGAGCGTGGGGCGATCCGCCGCGTGGCGTGCAGATCCGGCGTGTGCGCGAGCGGCACGCGATTTGATACTTAGGGAGACAGGTCGCGCCGGGTCAACGGGGTGCGTTTAACACAGGCAGGCGCTGGCATCGCCGCACTCCGTCAGCAGTTCGGCGATCCGAGCGCGACCTACTGGCAAGTTTCTGAAGTATCAGCTGCTCGCATGACCTCAGACCGCGCATCGCGCGGTGGATTCATACCTACTTCATAAGCCTACGGATTCCGCCTCCCAAACGAGCCTCCCGAGCCCAGTCGCCAGAAGTAATTGAACGCGGCGCGGGAGGCCTCGCCTATTGTCCGCTCGCTCGCGGCCTCGTCCTGCACGTAGGTACACATCGCGACGAAGACGTACGGCCGTCCTTGGAGATAAACGACGCCGGCGTCCACTCGTACACCGTCGAGTCCGCCGGGCTTGCTGGCGATGCGCGTGCCAGGTGGACGCGCGGTCAGGGTCCGCGTCATCGGCGTGTCCTTCTCGCGTGACAGCATCGCGATCGCGTCTGCGTGGCTCCGTTCGCTCAAGCCCGTGCCGCGATAGAGGACCCCGAGCAGCGACGCAATCTCCCGCGGCGTCGACACATTCTCGTCGCCGCGCGCGACGGCCGCCGCGTCCATCATCCGGCGCCGCAGTTTCGTCTGCTTCAGGCCCAGCGCGTCGATGCGCGCCTGGATCGCCGCCATTCCCAGTTTGTCGATCAACAGGTTCGTCGACGTATTGTCACTCAGCCAGATCATCAGCGCCGCGTGATCGCGCAACGACAGTTGCGGATCCTTCAGCTCTTTCAGGATGCCGCTGCCGCCCGTGCGCGGCACTTCCGAGAACGGAATGTGCCGGTCCAGGTCGATCTTCTTCGCGTCGGCCTGCATGAACAGCTCGTACAGAATCGCGAGCTTGATCGTCGACGCGGTGGGGAAGACCTCCGCCTCTTTCGCGCCGAACTGTTCACCGGTCGTCAAGTCGACGATGGTGTAACCCATGACGCCGTCGAGTCCGGCCGCAAGACTGGCGAGCTGTGCTTCGAGCGATGCGCGCAGCGCGGTTTGGTGGAGCGGCGGTGATGATGGTGTTGTCGAGGGAGCGGAGGCGGATGATGCGGGAGCCGGCGGGCGAGCGGGCTGTGCGGCGGCGGACGCCGCACCCACGAAGAGAGAAACGGCCAGCGCGGCCGTAGTCAGGCGTCGGGTCACGATGTGATCTTGAGCGCAACCGCCGTCATATCGTCATTCTGTGCCGCCGGTCCGCGGAACATGCTGACGGCTTCGAAGATCGCGTCGACCAGCTCTCTGGACGCGGCGTTCCGGTAACGCTGGACGACATCCAGCAGCCGGGCGCCGGTGAATTCCTCGCTGTTCTCGTTCATCCCCTCGAACACGCCGTCCGAGCAGAAGACGAACACGTCGCCCGTCGACAGCGGCACCGTGACTTCGTCGTACGTCGATCCGGCGAACGATCCGAGCGGCAGCCCCGGCAGGTCGATCTGCGCGCAGGACGATTCGGTGCAGTGGATCGGATACGGCAAGCCCGAATTCGCGAGCGTGACGGTGCGCCGCTTGAAGTCGAACGACGCGTAGCACAGCGTGCAGTAGTACTCCTCCAGTTGACGCTGGTGGAGGATCGTGTTCATCGACAGCAGGACGCCGGCCGGCGTCGAGCGGACGTTCGTATAGCGGCGGCGGAACGTACGTCCGCGCACCAGCTCGCCGGCGAAGGCGCTGTAGAGCGCGGCGGGCACGCCCTTGCCCGAGACATCGCCGACGGCCACGACCAGGCCGTTCGGTTCGGGGGCGAGCAGGTCGTAGAAGTCGCCGCCCAGCTCGCGCGCGGGCGCGAAGCGCGCCGCGATGTCGACGCCGCGCAGCCGCTTCGGCAGCTCCGCCGGCAGCAGCGCGGCCTGCACGCGCTGCGCGAACCGCACTTCCTTTTCGAGCCGCTCTTCGTTCGCCGCGACCGTTTCGTACAACCGCGCGTTTTCGATCGCGACCGCCGCCTGATTCGCGAGCAGCGTGAGGATCTCGACGTGCCGCTTGTCGAAGGCGTCGAGCTCCGGGCTCTCCAGGTCGAAGATGCCGATGCAGCGATCCTTCAGCAGCAGCGGAATCACCAGCTCCGACCGCACATCCTCCATCACCTTGATGTAGCGATCGTCCTGGGTGACGTCCGGCACGAGCACGGCTTCCTTGTGCAGCGCCGCGTAGCCGACCAGGCCCTCGCCGAGCTTCATGCGCCGCTTGGGCGAGAGCTCACCGTACTGCACCGCGAGCTTGAACTCGAGCTCCAGCGTCGTCTCGTTCAGCAGCATGATGCCGAACGTGTGATAGTCGATGACGCGCTTGATCAACTGCGCGAGGCGCGTCAGCAGCTCGTCCAGATCGAGGATCGACGCGACCTCGCGGCCGATCTCCGCGAGCGTCTCGAAGACCTCGGCGTTCTTCCGTTCCAGATCGAACAACCGCGAGTTCTCGAGCGCCACGGCGACGTAGGCGGCGAATTGCCGCATCACCGGGACGTCGGTCTCGTCGAACGTGTCGGGCTGATGGCTCAGGATGTTGAGCGCGCCGATGACGCGCGTCTTGATGATCAGCGGCACGACGAGCGCGGCGTGCATGTCCGGAACGTAGTTCTTGTAGCGGGGATCTTCCGCCAGGTTGCCGAACACCATCGGCCGCTGTTCGGCGACGGCGGTGCCGACGAGGCCTTCACCGACCTTCAGGCGCACGCGCTCCGCGACGCCGGCCGGGTAGCCGACGGGATAGGCGATACTCAGCTCGCCGCGCTTCTCGTCGAGGAGATAGACGGCAAACGCGTCGTACGGAATGACCCGGGCGAGCAGCTCGTGGATCTTCTGGAACAACTCATCCTGGTCGAGCACCGACGTGACCTGGTGGGACAGGTCGAACAGGGTGACGAGCAGGTCATGGGCCGAGAGACGATGTGACGCCGACGGCGTGGGCGGTGGTGACTGATTCACGCAGACTTCTTTTCAGGCGCGCTGGAGCGCCGGGCGGCCGGGCAGGAGCGGCGGGAACCTCGGGTGTCGTGATGAGCCTCCGCGGCGCGTGTCCGCGCCGGCGGCCGGCGGCCTCCGGAACCCGGAGCGGCCGGCAGCATCCTGGGAAGCGTCCCGAGCCCGGCCCGCGTCGCTCGGGGACGGCCCCGGCCCTCCGGCCGGTCGTCAAAGTTCCCGCGTCCGTGCTGTCAGGATTATACTGGCAATTTACTCGTGCCCTCGTTTCCGAGGCACACCCTTCATCGAAAAATGGCGAGCGAATTGGCGAGACAGATGATGCCGCGCACTGGCACCCACCTTGTTTTTCAACGACGGATCGACGTCCGCCGTACATGCACCCTGCTGGCGGTCGTGGCCGCGGTCCTCACCGGCGTCGCACGGCCGGACGCCGCGTCGCGCGCACCGGTCCAGGCCCGGCACGCGATGGTCGGCTCGGGGGACGTCGATGCCAGCCAGGCCGGCATCGACATCCTCAAACGAGGCGGCAACGCCATCGACGCGGCCGTGGCCGTCGGCTTCGCTCTGGCGGTGACGCATCCCGCCGCGGGCAACATCGGCGGCGGCGGCCTCATGGTCATCCGCTTTGCCGATGGCCGCACGACGACCGTCGACTATCGCGAGGTCGCTCCGGGCAACGCCCACCGCGACATGTTCCTGGACGCGGCCGGCAACGCCGTCGCCGAACGCAGCCTCGTCGGTCCGCTCGCGGCCGGCGTCCCCGGCGCGGTCGCTGGCATGGCGTACGCGCAGCGCAAGTACGGAAAGCTGAAGCTGGCGGACGTCATCGCGCCCGCGATCGCGCTCGCCGAGCACGGCATCATCGTCAGCGACTCGCTGGAACGCTCGCTCGCCGGATCGCAGAAGCTGCTCTCGCGGTTTCCCGAAACGCAGCGCATCTTTCTGAGGAACGGACAGCCGTACGTCGCGGGCGATCGGCTCGTCCAGCCGGATCTCGCCAGGACGCTGAAGCTGATCGCGAAGGACGGACCGGACGCGTTCTACCGCGGGCCGATCGCCAGCCAGATCGAAGCCGAGATGACGCGATCGGGCGGACTCATCTCCAAGAAAGATCTCGCGGCCTATCAACCGAAGGAGCGCGAAGCCGTCACGGGCACCTATCGCGGCTACGACGTCATCGCGATGCCGCCGGTCAGCTCCGGCGGTGTGGCCTTGATCGAGACGTTGAACATCCTCGAAGGGTTCCCGCTCAAGGAATCGGGATTCAATTCTTCGCGGACGATCCACCTTGTCGCCGAAGCGACGCGCCGCGTGTTTGCCGATCGCTCCGAATGGCTCGGCGATCCCGATTTCTTCACAGTGCCCATCAAGGGCCTGACGTCGAAGACGTACGCGACGAAGCTGCGTGAAGGCATCGACCCCGCGCGGGCGACGTCATCCGAGGCCGTCAAACCGGGCAAGCCGACGGACTTCGAGTCCACGCAAACGACGCACTACTCGGTCATCGACGAGGCCGGCATCGCGGTGTCGACGACGACGACGTTGAACGGCAGCTATGGCAGCGGACAGGTGGTGACGGGCGCGGGCTTCCTGTTGAACAACGAGATGGACGACTTCAGCGCCAAGCCCGGATCGCCGAACATGTTCGGCATGCTGGGCGGCGAGGCGAACGCGGTGGCGCCGGGCAAGCGCATGCTCAGCTCGATGACGCCGACCATCATCGCCAAAGACGGCAAGACGTTCCTGATCGTCGGCTCGCCTGGCGGTTCGCGCATCATCACGACGGTGCTGCAGGTGATCCTGAACGTCATCGATCACGGCATGAACGTGCAGGAAGCCGTCGACGCGCCGCGCTTCCACCATCAATGGCAGCCGGACGTCATTCGTCTGGAGCGGCAAGGATTTCCAAAGGACGTGACCGACGCGCTCGAGCGCATGGGTCACACGCTGGCGGTGCAGGGCGACATGGGCGATGTCCACGCGATCCTGATCGATCCCGCCACCAACATCCGCTACGGCGCCTCGGACCCTCGTCTCGACGGCCGCACGTTGGGATATTAACGAGGCTTCCCCGCATGGACACGTTGACGCTGCCGCTGGACTATCACGCGATCGAGCGCATCCTGCCGCACCGCTTTCCGTTCCTCTTCGTCGATCGCGTCACCGAGTTCGAACTGGACAAGCGCATCGTCGGCGTGAAGAACGTCAGCTACAACGAGCGCTTCCTGACGCAGCGTCCGGGCGAACGTCCGGTGCTGCCGTCGACGATCCTGACGGAAGCCGTCGCGCAGGTCGGCGCCATTCTGATTCTCGCGAAGCCGGAGAACCGCGAGCGGCTGATCTATTTCATGGGCATCGAACGCGTGCGCTTCCGTCGGCCGGTCCATCCCGGCGACGTCGTCACGATTGAAGCGCGCGTGCAGCGGCTCCGCAGCCGCATGGGCGTCCTGGCCGGCGTCGCCCGGGTGGACGGTCAGGTCGTCGTCGAAGGGAAGATGACGTTCGCCCTCGGCCCGGTCGCGCCACAGAGCGTGAGCCAGCGCGGCGATCAGACGAGCGGAGCCGGCGCCACCGACGGCGTCAGTCTCTGATCGCACAATCGGCGGGCCGCAGATGGCCGAGCCGGATAATGCTGCGTTTCGGCAAGCCGCTGTGTCGTATCTTGCGACAGCGGCCGCGGCTCATCCCCGGCGCCGGCCGGCGAACGTGGTTCGGATGCCGCCCGCAAGTCGTTGAACCATCGTCGTTTCGTCGGATCGTTGACCCGCCAGCTCTTCCGGCGATCGGAAGAGTGGCGCTCCCATTGCAGGAAGGGTGCTGTCCGTCGCTCGTGGGTAGGCCATCAGCGAGGGGAAGGACTCGAAAGGAGTGGCTATGCTGGAAACGATTGCGGTGATCCTGATTGTGCTCTGGCTGTTGGGCATGGTGAGCAGCTACACGATGGGAAACTTCATCCACGTCCTGCTCGTGATCGCCGTGGTGATCATCCTCATCCGCTTGATCAGCGGCAGGCGCGTCGTGTGACGCGCCTGAGCACATTCGATCCACATCTTCCATCGCCTGCGTGAGCCTGCGCGTTCACGCAGTCGAGCCTCTTCCACTTCGCGGCGCCCCTGTCGGTCGCGCGCTACGCGCGTCCGCGCAGGGGTTGTGCGCCCGACGCGGCCTTGCGGACCGCGCTATCCGTGGACGCGGGCTTGCGCGAGACGACCATCATCCCCGCCAGAATCACCCCAATCGCGAGGACGATGCGCCAGCCGAATGGCTCGCTGAGGATCAGCGTGCCGAGGATGACGGCGACGACCGGATTGACGTACGCGTAGAGCGAGACGAACGACGTCGTCAGGTGGTTCAGCGCGTAGATGTAGGCGACGAACGCCACGAGGCTGCCCATCACCAGCAAGTAGACTTGCGCGAAGCCGGTGCGCGGCGTGTAGGTGATGTGCTGCCATTCGCCAAGCACGCCGGCCACGATCGCCATCACCGCGCCACCCGCCAGCATCTGGCACGCCGAGATCACGAACGGATCCACGCCGTCACGATGCCGACGCGCGTAGACGGATCCAAACGCCCAGCCGACGCACGCAATCTGCACGCAGCCGACACCCGCAAGGAAGAGCACGTTCGCGCCGTTATCGAGCCGCAATTCGGGCCACACGAGCAGGATGATGCCGGAGAAGCCAATGAGCAGGCCGATCAACTTCTGACGCGAGAGCCGCTCGCCTTGCGCGGACAGCCCCTCGACGCCCACCATCCAGAACGGTGTCGTCGCGACGAGGACGGCCGCGAAGCCGCTGGGCGTCCACTGCTCCGCAAGAATGACAAAGCCATTGCCCACGCCGAGGAGCAGCGTGCCGGCCACGACGTACGGCGTCCACGCACGGAGCGGCGGCAGACGCTTGCCTTGCAGCGCCAGGACGGCGGTCAGAATGATGCCCGCGCCAAGATAACGCACCGCGCCCATTACGAACGGTGGCACCGTTTCCAGCGCCACTTTGATCGCGAGATACGTCGTGCCCCAGACCAGACACACCACGGCCCAGGCCACATACGCATTTCGCTTCTGTGCTGTCGTCGTCATGCACTTTCTCCCTTCGACTCAGACGGCAATGGCAACCGCGGTGTCTCCTTGACGGTCGTGAGGACTATCGTCGTGCGCGTGCCGGTCACGCCGGGCACGGACGACACACTTCGGAGCAACTGCGAGAGGTGCTGCGAGTCGCGCGCACGAATCTTCAACAAGTAGCAGTCCTCACCAGCGACGTGGTGGACTTCGAGCACTTCCGGCATCTGGGCGAGCAGATCGCCCGCGCGATCCATGTCCTCCATCGAGCCAACCGTCCGAACGAAGGCGAAGGACAACTGCCCAAGGCCCAGGGCAGCCGGATCCAGATAGGCGCCGTACCCCGCGACCACACCGCGCGCTTCGAGCTTCCGCAACCGTTCGAGCACCGCCGACGGCGCAAGGTTGACCGCCCTCGCGACATCCGCCTGCGAGACTCGCGCGTTCGCCTGAAGCAGGTTCAGGATCTTCAAGTCAATCGCGTCAAGGAGAGAGTCTGCGGCTGCCATACGCTTACATTATTCTATAGACGCTCCTGTTTCAAGAATGTTCCTCGCTATTGCAGCATTATGACAGAAGAACGTTCTGTTATTGACCCATTGCACATGAGAAGCGGCAATCTGGCGAATGCCGCGGTTGAAGTGGTCGCGGGACGGGTCGAACGGGTCGGCGAGACGGCGGCTGGACAGCGCCAGCGGTGCTGAAGTGGACGTGGGCTGAAGAGGAATAGTGCTGAAACAAAAGAGGGAGGCTGGATGCCTCCCTCTTCGATCGGTCGAGCTGATGCCGGACGCTGACCGCCCGGCGAGCTGTGTTACTGCAGGCGGGTCTTCGCTGCCGCGAGCTTCGTCACGGCCTGGGTGACGGCCTTTTCGGTCGCCTCGCCGAGCACGGTCTCGCGGAAGTCGGACGAGCCCATCTCGATGTCGCCGACCGCGCCGGCGCCGCCGCCACCGCCGCCGCCGAGCAGCAGGCCGCTGCGGGACGATTCACCTTCGGCCTTGGCGGACGCGAGGATCTCACCGGTGGACGTGTCGACCATGCGCAGGGCGATCGCCACCGTGGCCTTGCCCTTCTTCGTGCCGACCTTCGCGCCGCCGAAGCGGCCGCCGCCCCATCCGCCGCCACCGACTTTCAGGTCCTTGTTTTCGGTCCCGAATTTGGTGATGGATCCGACGATCAGGTACTTCACGCCCAGCGCCTTCCCGAGCTTGGCCACCGTGGCCGCACCCGGTTCCGCGCGATCGCTGTTCGAGAAGTTCTGTTCGGCCAGGATTGCGTCGAGACGCTTCCGCTCGATGACACGATAGCTGCCGTCTTCGACCAGGCCGTCGACGAGCAGATCGGCGATGCCCTTGCCCACGTCCCAGTTACCGCTCCACCAGCGGTCCACCGCCCCGAAGTCCAGATCGAGAATAGCGACGGTCGGCCGATTGCTCTGGGCCACCGCCGGCGCCGCCATCAAGGCAACGAGCGCACTCGCTGCCAGTATCCGTGACGCCGCTTTCAATACATTCAACATGACCTTACTGCCTCCGCGTCTCTTGCGTCTTCCACACTCTGCGACACAGCAGACGATGCCAAAACAGACATCCGGTCTGTCTCCGGACGTCCCCCTGCGTTCAGCGCTTTCGCCTTTTCTTCATTGCGTGCCCCGCAGCCGGGGTGTGGATATGTGGTACGGTAGTCTTCAGCTCATCGGCTGTCAATTTCCCGTCTTTAATCCTCAACGCACAGTAAGAATCTGACGAACAAACGCCGCGGAGGTTCCAGGCCTGGTACCTGGCGGTGCTTTGTCTGGTGGCACAAGCAGTTAGCGCATTCGGGCCATTTGGCCGCCTGTCAAGCAGCGGTGCGGAGAAGTGGTAGAGTGAGCGACCAGTGATGGCCGCGCGCAGCAGTTTCAGCCCCACCGCCGCCGGCGCGCTGGCGCGCCTCTTCGAGGTCGTCCACGAAGGCATCTACCTCGGCACACTGGACGAGCACGGCAGCGCCACGCTTGCCGCCAATCCGCATCTCAAGTTGATGTTCGGCTTCCCGGCCGATGCCGCGGACGAGGACGTCCGTCCGTTCGATCCCGCGCGGTTCGTCGATCCGCAGATGCGCGCGACGCTGCTCGATCGACTGACGCGCGACGGTGCGGTCAGCGATTTTCTCCTGCGGTTGCGCCGCGCAGACGATGGCCCGATGTGGGTGGAGGTGACGGCGCACGCCGAGCGCGCGCAGGCCGACGGCCCGCTGCAGGTGGATGCGCTGCTGCGCGACGTCAGCGAGCGCAAGAAGCTGGACGATCAGGCGCGCGATCTCTATCACCAGTTGTTGCAAGCCGAGAAGATGGCGGTGCTTGGCCAGACGATCTCCGGCGTCGCGCACGAGTTGAACAATCCGCTCGGGTCGATCCTCACCTGGGCAGAGCGGCTCTCGCGCAAGCCGACGAATGACGGCGTCCGCCAGGGTCTGGAAACCATCCTCCACGAAGCCGAGCGCGCGGCGCGCATCGTTCGTCACCTCCTCACGTTCGCGCGCAAGCGCCACACCACGCGGACGATGGTGGACGTGAATCAGGTCGTGCGCGACACGCTCGCCCTGCGGCAGCACGAGCAGCGGCTCGCGAACATCACGCTCATCGACGGGCTCGCCGCGGGCCTGCCACAAGTCTTCGCGGATCCGCATCAACTGCAACAGGTGTTGCTCAATCTGGTGATCAACGCCGAACAGGCGATGCTGTCCGCGAACGGTCGCGGCACGCTGGTGGCGCGGTCGTGGCACGACCTCGAACGCGACATGGTGCTCCTGGAGTTTGCCGACGACGGGCCTGGCGTGCCCGAGGAGCTGCTGCCGAAGATTTTCGATCCGTTCTTCACGACGAAGGACGTCGGTAAGGGCACGGGCCTCGGCTTGACGGTGGTCTACGCGATCGTGCAGGAGCACGGCGGACGGATCAGCGTCCACTCGAAGCCGGGCACGGGCGCGACGTTCCAGATCGAACTGCCGACGGCGTCCGTGCGTCCGTCGATGGTGCCGCCCCGGCCCGCGCCGGCGGACGTCGCGGGCGCCGGCGCCGCGGTGCTGGTGATTGAGGACGAACCCGCGCTGGCAACTGCGGTTGCGGAAGGATTGGCGGATGCGGGGTACGTGGTGACGCGCGCCGCGGACGGCGAGGAAGGTCTCGCCCGCGTCCGCGAACGCACGTTCGATGTGATTATCTGCGACCTGCGAATGCCGCGCCTCGATGGACCGGCGTTCTATCGCGCCATCACCGCCAGTTCGCCGGCGCTCTCGCGGCGCGTCATCTTCGTGACGGGCGACGTCGCCGGCACCGAGGCCGAACGCTTCCTCGACGAGACCGGCTGTCCGTGGCTGCCCAAACCATTCCGGCTCGCGGATCTGCTGCGCGCCGCGCGCGAGGTGCTCGGGTAGGCCAGCACCACGGCGCCGACGCCGCGCGCCGCCACGGCCGACACGCTCGCCTGTCCGTGCAGGACGGCGTTCATGCTGGTGGACGTCGCCGCATTCATCCGCGCACGCGGGAACTCGAGGAGCGCCGCGAGCGCCGTCGCCGCCTGCTGCGGTCCGAGCGCCTTCTTCAACCGCTGAATCGCGCGTGCGTGCAACTGCGAGACGCGTGATTCGTTCACCCCGATCTCCGCGCCGATCCGCTTCATCGTCACGTCGCGATAGTAGTAGAGCGTGATCACCTTGCGCTCGCGCGGCGGCAAGGCCGCAATCGCGCGGCGGACGCGATCCCGCGTTTCGACGTGCTCGTAGATGCGATCCGGCGCCGGCGCTTCCGGCGGCAGGCAGACGTCCGGCAGTGCGCTCTCGACCGGCTGCTCGGGGGACGTCAGCACCGACGTCGATTCAATCGTGTTGATGCGGACGATCGTCCGCCCCAAGCGGGCCTCGTCCGTCCCCACGCGCGCCGCGAGGTCGGCCAGCGATGGCTCGGCGCCCAGTTCGCGTCGCAGCGCCTCGCGCGCCGCTTCGAGCTCGCGCCGCTGACGCCGGACGCCGCGCGGCCAGGCTTCGCGCCGCAACGCGTCGATCATCGCGCCGCGGACCCGGCGCTCCGCAAAGGTCTCGAATTTGATGCCGCGCGATTCGTCGAAGCGGTTGGCGGCGTCGATCAACCCCAACATCCCGTCCTGCACGAGATCCCCGATGTCGATCGTGTGCGGCATCGATGCGGCCACACGGCGCGCGACGCTCTCCACGAACGCCAGGTTGTGAACGACGCGATCCTGGGGGGCGATGCTGGCGCTCTCGGCAGCGGAAATCATCTTCTCGTCCTCTGAAATTCCCAGCCTCGACATGAGGCGTGCCGTCCTCTTAGGCAACGCCAGTACCAGCCCGGTCCCGAGAGCGGAGGGTGTCGGCCAACCGGACGGCCCTGACGCCGGAAAGTTCTTAGGATGTGAGACTTATCGGACAGAGAAGGTGTGAAGTCGTGTGAAAAGTCCGGCACTCCAAGCCAAACAAATCGTCAAGACGTTGACGATTCTGCGATAGGGGCTGACGGAACGTTGACACGTTCGACAACCGTGCCGGCCGTCGCCGGAAGCGCTGCGATGGTGGATTCACGAGTGGGGGGAGAACCACGCGGGCGGCGGGTCCGCGGACGGCCACTGCGCAGTCGACATGTCGCCGCCGCGGTCGATGCGGCGGATCCTTCGGAGCACGCGCCGGGCCGGGCAACCGGTGGACGCGGCGCAACTGTCGATGACCGCGATCGACGCGGTCGACGCGCGCCGGCATCGGCCGGGCGCGATGCGGCGGCCGCTCGGGCCGCGTCTATTCGGTCTCGTCCTGAAAGCGTCCGCGGATCTCGCGGGCCGTCGTCATCGCTTCCAGCACGCTGGCCACGACTTGCCCGGCGCGCGCGCGCGTGGCGTCATCCGTCGCCCTCGTCTGGAGCAATTCGGCGTTGGCCAGAATGATCCCCAGTTGATTGTTCAGGCGATGAAACAGATCGCGCAGATCGATGGCCTGCGTCACAGGCTGCCTTTGCGTCGGGACGTCGAAGTACGTGTGTCGTTGGCTCATGGAGGTCAGGCCGAGTGCGCGCGGGACGAATCCGGCGTCAGCGCGTCGGCTTGACCGGGAGTGCGCCACAGAGAATCGGCAAAGATGCGGACGGCACCGCCCGCCGTGCGCACGTATTCCACCTTGCCGCTGTTGATCCAGTTGTAGATGGTGCGGCGGCTGACGCCAACCTGCGCGCACGCCTGCAAGATGGAAAGGGTTTGTCGGTCCCCGATCATGGCTGCTAGAACTCCTGAAGCGCCGAACTGGTGCGTAACCTTCCGCCAGACTATCGGTCAGTCCCGAGACCGCCTGTAGCGTTGACCGACAGGACCCGCAGGTGTCAGAATCTTGTCGCTTTCGGTACATGGCTGACACCAAAACCCATTTGCTCCTGGTCGAAGATGAGTCGGCCCTCCGCACGGCGGTCGCCGAGCAGTTGACCGACTGCGGCTACGCCGTCGTCCAGGCTGAATCCGGCGAGGAAGCTGTCCACGCCCTCAGTCACTTCGCCTTCGACGTCGTCCTCACCGACCTGCGCCTGCCCGGCGTCGGCGGCGCCGGCGTCCTCGAAGCCGCCCTCGAACGCTATCCGGAGATCATCGTCCTGATGATGACCGGCTTCGGCACCGTCAAGGACGCCGTGGAAGCCATCAAGCGCGGCGCGGCCGATTTCATCACCAAGCCGTTCCAGTTCGACGAGCTTCAATACGTCATCGCCGCCGCGCTGGAACGCCGGCGTCTGCGGTCCGAGAACGCGTATCTGCGGTCGCAGCTCCAGGCGCGCTACCGCTTCGACGGGTTGATCGGTCGCAGTGAGACGATGCGTGAGCTGTTTCAGATGCTGGAGGTCGTGGCGGCGACGCCGAGCACGATCCTGATTACGGGCGAAACGGGCACGGGCAAGGAACTGGTGGCGCGCGCGATCCATCACAATAGCGCGCGGCGCGAGCAGCGGTTCGTGGCCATCAACTGCGGCGCGCTGCCCGAAACGCTGCTCGAAGCGGAGTTGTTCGGCCACGTGCGCGGCGCGTTCACCGGCGCGGTCGGCAACCGGCAGGGCCGGCTCGAACAGGCACACAAGGGGACGCTGTTCCTGGACGAAGTGGGCACGATGAGCCCCAACCTGCAGACGAAACTGCTGCGCGTGCTGCAGGAGCGCGAGTTCGAGCGGATTGGCGAATCGCGGCCGACGCGGATCGACGTCCGCGTGATCGGGGCCACGAACTCGGATCTCGGCAAGATGGTGCGCGAAGGGGCGTTCCGCGAGGACCTGTTCTACCGCCTCAACGTGATTCCGGTGCAATTGCCGCCGCTGCGAGATCGCCGTGAGGATGTGCCGCTTCTCGTGCAACACTTTATCGAGCGGCTCGGACGGGATCTGGATCCGCCGCGGACGGAGGTCACGGTGTCCCAGGACGCGATGCGCCGGCTGATGGCGTACGACTGGCCGGGCAATATCCGCCAACTGGAGAACACCGTCGAGCGCGCGCTGGCCCTGGGCCGTGGCAGTCCGCAGATCGACGTGTCCGTGCTGCCGGAAGAGATCCAGCAGGCGACGCCGACCGCGCACGACGCGGGACCGACGTTGCCGGACGAAGGGTTCGATCTGGAATCGTACATCACGCGGATCGAATATCACCTGATCCGCCAATCGCTTGAACGGACGGGCGGCAACAAGCGGCAGGCGGCCGCGCTGCTCGGGTTGAAGCGGACCACCCTGGTGGAAAAACTGAAGCGTCTCGATCGTCGACCCGTGGCGGAGGCCACGACCTGAACATGCGCTCTGCCTACTGGACCATCCTGATCGGCACGGAGCCGACGGCGTTTCGCGCGAAGGACGCCGCGGATCTCAAGCCGACACTCGTCCAACTGAAGCGCGCTCACCCCGACGCGGTGATGAAGTGGTATCAACGCGGCAAGGTGTGGGCGTCGCCCGAGGAAGCGCAGGCCGAAGGACGGCGCGCGCGTGACGCAAAGCCGCGCGAAACGCGCGACCGCAACTGGCGTCCCGGCGGCACGCACGTCGATCCGAAACAGCGGTTCAAGGACGCGCGCAAGGCGAAGTGGCAGGCGTTCAAGGATCGGCAGCGGTCGTTTGGTGCGCGTCGGGACGAACGTCCGCCGCGAGCCGAAGGTGACGGTGAGCGCGTCGCTCCGGCGACGCAGCCCCTGCGTCCGCGGGAGGACCGGCCATTTCGGCCGGAAGGCGATCGGCCCTTCAAGCCGGCGGGTAGGCCGTCCGCGGGGAAACCACCGTTTGCGCGGCCGCCGTTCGAGCGACCGGCGCGGGATCGCGACGATGTCCGCGAAGGCGATCGCCCGGAGCGGGCGGCCCGGCCGGATCAGGAGAGTGGCGAGCGCCGCACGTTCAAGCCCGGAGGGAAACCACCGTTCAAGCCCAGTGGCTTCAAACCTGGTGGTTTCAAGCCGGGTGGCTTCAAGTCTGGTGGCTTCAAACCGGCAGGCAAGCGGCCGCCGTTCAAACCGGGCGGCTTCAAGCCCGCGTCTGGCGAAGGGCGATCCGCGTCCTTCGACCGCCCGCGGTCCGATCGTGAGGACGGCGAACGCCGCACGTTCAAGCCGGGCGGGAAACCGCCGTTCAAACCCAGTGGTTTCAAACCTGGTGGCTTCAAGCCGGCAGGCACGCGGTCCCCATTCAAACCGAGCGGCTTCAAGCCCGCATCTGGCGAAGGGCGATCCGCATCCTTCGACCGTCCGCGGTCCGATCGCGAGGACGGCGAGCGTCGGCCGTTCAAGCCGGGCGGGAAACCACCGTTCAAGCCCAGTGGTGTCAAACCAGGTGGTTTCAAGTCCGGGGGCTTCAAGTCCGGGGGCTTCAAGCCGACCGGCCGCGACCGTCCGACGGGTGACGCGCGTGGCAGCGGCGCCAGATCGTTCAAGCCGGGGCGTCCGGCGGGTACGGGCGCCACGCGATCTGGCCCGGCCAAGCCGCGGAAGCGGCGGCCGGAGGATGAGTAGCGTCCAGCGATCTCATGCTGCTGCACATTGTGTTGTTTCGTCCGAAGGCGACGCTGACAGGCGACGAGCGGCGCACGTTCCTGGCCGCGATTGAACAGGCGGCCACAGCGATTCCTTCCCTTCGCCGTTTCCGGGTAGGACGCGTGCTGGACGAAGCGCCGCAGTATCAGACGGCAAGCGCGCCCGACCTCCCGTTCGTCGCCGTGGCCGAGTTCGACGATCGCGCCGGCCTGGACGCGTACCTGGCGCATCCTGCGCACGACGAGCTGGGACGCGCCTTCAACCAGGGCCTCGAAGCCGCGTTCGTCTACGACTACGACGTCGCCGACGCGCAGAATCTCCAACATCTTGTCTGACGCCGGGTAACGCCTGTTACCCGGATGCTCGACCTCGGCACGTCCACCGCATGACGCGCGCTGCGCCGTCCCCGCGGACTCCCGGACGCCCGCCTGCAAGATTCCTCCAGCCGCTCGTTCTAAGGCTGTAGGCGAACCCAGCCCGCCCGTTTCGGGCGGTGCTGACGTCCAGCGCTCGGGCCTGGACACCGGTTCGCGGGAGGCGTTCATGTTGCGTGCGTATCGTCTGACCGTGTTGATCCTGATCCTGCTGGCCACGGGCTCCCATGCCCAGCTCACCGGCTCCGCGGCCACCACCCCCACCCGAGGACGCGTCGAAGGCCAGGTGCGGGACCAGCGCGGTCAGCCCTTGTCCGGCGCTCTCGTCAATCTGCTTCAGGCACGAGGCGCGTCCGCCCAGGTCGCCGTCAGCGACGCGGCCGGCAAGTTCTCGTTCGTCAACCTCACGCCCGGCCCGTACTCCCTGCGGGTGACGCTGGTTGGCTTCAAGCCGTACTCGTCTTCCTTCGCCGTCGCCTCTGGCCTCAAACGCCTGACGGTGCAACTCACGGCGGAGACCGCGACCGACGCCGTGAAGGCGGAGGCGGACGTCCGGTCCGATACCGTGCGCGTCGAAGCGCCAGCCGCGCGCGCGCAGGAGGCGGAGCACAAAGTGGCCATCGGGCGCACGAGGGTTGGCGGAAACGTCGGCTACGCGCCGCCGCCCCCGTCCGCGTATCCCGTCGGCGGACGCCCGCAGCACGGCTCGTTCAACACCGCCGAGTACGCCCATATCGACAGCAACGACTTCCTGATGGTGCGCGATCATCCGCTGTCGACGTTCTCCGCCGACGTGGACACCGCGTCCTACGCGAACGTCCGCCGCTTCATCACGCAGGGCGATCTCCCGCCCGCGGACGCCGTCCGCATCGAGGAGATGATCAATTACTTCACCTACACATACCCGCAGCCGAAGGGTGATGCGCCGTTCTCCGTGACGACCGACGTGATCGCGTCCCCGTGGAACCCGCGTCACCAGCTCGCGCTGATCGGCCTGCAGGCGCGACGCGTGGAGCAGGCAGATGTCCCTGCGCGCAATCTGGTGTTCCTGCTCGACGTTTCCGGTTCGATGATGCCGTCCAACCGTCTGCCGCTCGTCAAGAACGCCATGCGCCTGCTCGTGGACGACCTCCGTCCCCAGGACCGCGTCGCCATCGTGGTCTACGCCGGCGCCAGCGGCCTGGCGTTGCCGTCCACGCCGGGCAGCGAGAAGGCCCGCATCCGCGAAGAGCTCGCCAGCCTCGCCGCCGGCGGCTCGACCAACGGCGCCGAAGGCATCGTGCTCGCGTATCAGCAGGCGCAGGATCACTTCATCAAGGGCGGCATCAACCGCGTCATCCTCGCCACGGACGGCGATTTCAACGTCGGCGTGACCAGCGAAGGCGAGCTCGTACGCCTCATCGAAGAGAAGCGCAAGACGGGCATCTTCCTCTCCGTGCTCGGCGTCGGCGAAAGCAATCTGAAGGACTCGCGGATGGAACAACTCGCGGATCGCGGCAACGGGAATTACTCGTACCTCGACTCCATTCACGAGGCCCACAAGGTGCTCGTCAGCGAAGCCGGCGCAACGCTGGTGACCGTCGCCAAGGACGTCAAGCTGCAGGTCGAGTTCAATCCCGCCACGGTCGGCGCGTATCGGCTGATTGGCTACGAGAACCGTCTGCTCGCCGCGCAGGACTTCAACGACGACAAGAAGGACGCCGGCGAAATCGGCGCGGGCCATTCCGTCACGGCCCTCTACGAGATCGTCCCGAAGGGCCTCGAGACGCCGGGCGGCGCCACGGTCGATCCGCTGAAGTATCAGTCCACGCCGGCGCTCTCATCCGCCGCGTCGAAGACGGAGCTGATGACGGTCAAGCTGCGCTACAAGGAACCGGACGGCGACACGAGCCGCCTGATCGCCGCAACGGCGGTGCGCAGCGGCGAGTCCCGCGTGACGACAAATACGGGCTTCGCGGCGGCGGTGGCTGGCTTCGGCATGCTGCTGCGCGACTCGGAGCACAAGGGTCAGACGACGTACGACCTCGTGCTGAAACTGGCGCGCGAGCATCGCGGCGATGACGCCGCCGGTTACCGTGCGGAGTTCATCCGCATCGTCGAAATGGCGCAGCGCCTGGCGACGTCGCGTGTGAAACCGGAAGAGAAGACCACGAGCCGGCGTTAGAAGACGAGCGCCTGCTGTGACTAGACGGCCGCGGCAGGCGTTTCGGCGTTGCGGGGATAGGCGTCCGCGGCGGCGGCGAGGCGGGTCTCGTCTTCGAAGAAGAAGCGGCCGATGATGTCGCGCAGCTCGCCGATGGACGTGGCGCTGTTGACGGCGATGCGCAGGTGCGAGCCGCCGTCGAGGCCCTTGGAGTACCACGCGTTCAAGGCGCGCAGCTTGTTGATCACCCAGCGTTCGCGTCCCTGGGCGGGCTCGCGCCGGTAGCGCGCCTCTTCCTCCGCCGTCATCGGCGCGGTGTGACGAAACCCCGCCTGCTCGTCGACGCGTTCCTTCAGCAGCAGGTCGATGTACTCCAGCAGGAACTGGCCGCGGTCGCGCGGGGTGACAATGCGCGCCGGACGTCCGGCGACGAGGTCCGCGGCCTGCGCGAGAATCCACGGGTTGCGCAGGACGCCGCGTCCGACCAGGACGCCGCTGACGCCGGTCTGCAGGCGATCGATGACGTGCTCCGGCTCGATGCAATCACCGCTGCCGAACACGGGAATGCTGAGGCTTTGCGCGATGCGTCCGATCAGCGCCCAGTCCGAGAACCCGGTGTATGCCTGCGCCGCCGTGCGGCCGTGGACGGTCACCGCGGAAGCGCCGGCGTCCTCGACCATCTTCGCGAGGGTCGGCGCGTTGATCTCCGTATCGTTCCAGCCGGCGCGCATCTTGACGGTGACGGGGATCTTCACCGCGTCCACCATCGCCTTGACGATCGACGCCGCGTGCGACGGCTCGCGCATCAGACTGCAACCGGCGTTGTGCCTGGCGATCTTCGGCACCGGGCAGCCCATGTTGATGTCGACGACATCCGCGCCCATATGCTCGACGACCTGGGCCGCCGCGGCCATCTTCTCCGGGTCGCCACCGAAGATCTGAATCGAGAGTGGACGCTCTTCTTCCGTGTACTCCGCGTACTCGAGCGTGCGGTCGATGCCGCGCACGAGCCCCTCGGAGCTGACCATCTCGGTCACGACCAGACCGCAGCCGCCGTGCCGTTTGACGAGGCGGCGGAACGCGGTGTCGGTCATGCCGGCCATTGGCGCAACGCCGAAGGCGGGACGGACGGAAAGTGGTCCAATCTTCATGAAATCTCTCGCGGGCGCGTCAGGACTTCGGCGCGGCGGCCGGCGTCGGCGCCTCGGCCTTGTCCACCGTCTGCGCTTCGTAGAGGCGCTTGATCTCGTCGTTCTTCCACTCGATGATCGCCTGAGCCCGCAGCCGCTTCAGATATTTCTGCAGCTCGTCTCCCCGCTTGCTCATGAAGACCTTGTTGGCCACCTGATCCCGCACCTGGTCCATCGTCGACACCACCGTCTGCGACTGCGATTCCAGTTTGATCAACTGGTAGCCCTTCGCAATGCGGATGACCTCCGAGACCTGGCCCGGCTTCATGTTGGCGATGATCTTCTGGAGCGAGTCGGACAGCTCGTCCCGATTGATCGGACCAATGAGACCGCCGTTGGCTTTCGACGGCGCATCGGATTCGGCAGCGGCGACCTTCGCGAAGTCCTCCTTCGCGACGCGGAGACGAAGGGCGTCGGCCTTGGCCTTGGCTTCTTCATCGAGGCCGACGTTCACCCCGGCCTGACCGGCGTTCTCCGTGCCGGCCGGCGCCTTGTCGGGCACGTTGACGAGGATTTCGCGCAGCGTGACCGTGGCCGGCGTCGTGAATTCGGTGCGGTGCGCCTCGAAGTACGCCTTCTCCTCAGCCTCGGTGACGGAGATCTTCTGCATCACGTCCTGCTGCTGCACCTGGTTGATCAGCATGTCGCGCTCGATCTGCCGGCGCAACTCGGGCAGCGTCAGGCCTTCGCCCTTCAGCGCGTTCACGAACTGCTCTTCGCTCTCCAGGTTGTTGTCCTTGCGCAGCTTCGTGAGGATGTCGTTGAAGCGCTCGTCCGTCAGTTGATACCCCATCTCCCGTCCGCGCTGGACGAGCAGCAGCTCGTCGACGGCCTGGACGATGATCTGCGGGGTGATCTCGGAGAGCGCTTTCCGGAGCTCGGCGTCGGTCTTGATGTCGTTCTGCGTGATCTGCCGGTTCCGCTGACGCAACGCCGCAATCTGCCGCTGTTCGAGGTCCGTCTTGGTGAAGATCTCGCCATTCACCTTGACGAGGATCTGCTCGATGATTTCGGCGCGAACCGTCAGGCCCGCCATCAGGGCCAGCCCGAGGGCCAACGTCACGTGTCTGAAGCGCATACGCATATCCTACTGCCTTTCGGCGGCCCGGTCCCTCCCGGCCCCTAGAACTAGTCGTCTGTGAGCTCTTCCAGGAGCCCTACGATTCGGTCAAACAACCCACCGGAGGCCTTCGGGTCTTCCGCAGCCGCCCGCGTGAGGTTCTCCTTGGTAAATCCCGTGGTCACTTCCCCCGCCAGTGCCCGCTTCGTCCACCAGGACGCGCCCTCTGATTTGGTCGAACGGCCAAATTTTCCACCGCGACCGGCGGCGGCCTGCAGGCTGGCCCGGCGAACGACACGTGTCTCCGCGCCAGGCGCGATCGTGGCCGTCCGGAGATCGAGCTTCAGGACGGTGGGCGGCACGAGGAGGAGATCCGGCCGCCGCTTGAGCAGGTTCATCAACCGGGTAGGGTCGACGTTGGCGTCGGGCCTGAACTTAAAGACGACGAGCTGGCCTTCCCGGTCGATGGACTCGATGCGGAGCTGGTCCGCCAGGACGCGAATCCGGCCGTACGTGGCGAGGTGGATGACCGAATCGGGCGGCGGGCCGTAGCGGTCCCGCACGTCGTTCATCGCGGCGTCCAGCTCTTCTTCCGTCCGGACGGCGGCAATCTTCCGGTAGACGCCCAGCCGCTGGTTCATGTCCGGCACGTACTGCTCGTCGATGCGCAGGTCGACCTTGAGGTTGACGGTCGCCCGCGTGTCGTCGATCAGGTCCTCGCCGCGCAGCTCGCGGATCGTTTCTTCGAGCAGCTTCATGTACATCTCGAAGCCAATCGCTTCGATATGCCCGCTCTGCTCGCCGCCCAGCAGGTTGCCGGCGCCGCGAATCTCCAGGTCCAGCGCCGCGACGCGGAAGCCGCTGCCCAGGTCGCTGAACTCGCGGATGGCCGCCAGCCGCTTGCGCGCGATCGGCGAGAGCGCATCCTGCGTCGGCACCAGCAGATAGGCGTACGCCCGCCGGTCGGACCGGCCGACGCGGCCGCGCAACTGATAAAGCTGCGCCAGCCCGTACCGATCCGCCTGGTTGATGATCATCGTGTTGGCGTTGGGGATGTCCAACCCGTTCTCGATAATCGTCGTCGCCAGCAGGACGTCATGCTGCCGATCGACGAAATCGACCATGACCTTTTCCAGCTCGCCATCCCCCATCTGTCCGTGGCCAACGCCCAGCCGCGCTTCCGGCACGAGATTGCGCAGAAAATTCGCCATCGAGTAGATCGACTCGACGCGGTTGTGAACGAAGTAGATCTGCCCGCCGCGCTCCAGCTCATGGCGGATCGCGCTCGCAATCACGCGTCGATCGAACTTGATGACGTTCGTCTGAATCGCCAGACGATCGCGCGGCGGTGTTTCAATCACCGACAGATCGCGGATGCCGATCAGCGACATGTTCAGCGTGCGCGGAATCGGCGTCGCGCTCATCGTCAGCACGTCCACTTTCCGGCGCATCTGCTTCAACCGCTCTTTGTGCGCGACGCCGAACCGCTGTTCTTCGTCCACGATCAACAGGCCGAGATCGCGGAACTGGACGTCCTTCGACAGCAGGCGGTGCGTGCCGACGAGAATATCCAGCTTGCCTTCCGCCAGTTGCTGCAGCGTCACCTTCTGTTCCTGCCGTGTCCGGAAGCGGCTCACCATATCGATCCGCACCGGGAACGCCGCGAACCGCGACCGCAGCGTCTTCAAATGCTGCACCGCGAGCACCGTCGTTGGCGCGAGCAGCGCGACCTGCTTGCCGTCCATCACCGCTTTGAACGCGGCGCGCATCGCGACTTCCGTCTTGCCGTAGCCGACGTCGCCGCACAGCAGCCGGTCCATCGGTGACGGCGACTCCATGTCCCGCTTGATGTCGGTAATCGCGGACCGCTGGTCGGACGTCAGCTCGAACTCGAACGCGTTCTCGAACTCTTCCTGCCAGTGCGTGTCCGACGCGTAGGCGTAGCCAGGGACGGCCTTGCGCGCGGCGTAGAGCTTCAGCAGCTCGCCGGCCATGTCGCGCATGGCCTTCTTGACGCGCGTCTTGGCCTTCTCCCACGTCGCGCCGCCCAGCCGGTCCAGCACGGGCCGCGCACCGCCCGAGTATTTCTGGATCAGGTCGAGCCGTTCGACGGGCACGAACAGTTTCGCGTCGCCCGAGTAGCGGAGCTCCATGAACTCCTGCTGCTCCGGGCCGACGGCAATCTTCTTCAGGCCGACGAACACGCCGATGCCGTGCTCGGTGTGGACGACGTGGTCACCGACTTTGAGGTCGCGGAAGTCGGAGAGGAAGGTGCGCGTCGCGGATTGCTGACGGCGTTCGCGGCCGACGCGTTCCTCGTCGAAGATGTCCGTCTCGGCGTAGAGCTGCAGCCCCGCGTCCGGCAGGCGGAACCCATGCGTGAGGTGACCGGTGGCGACGAGCAGCGCCGCGCCTTTCGTGACCTCGGCGCGCTCGATCGGCAGCGCCGTCAGATCGTACTCGCTCAGCAGCTCGATCGTCCGTTCCGCGCGTCCGCTCGTCGCGGCGACGAGCAGCACGGTTTCCTGTCGCTCGCGCGCGAGGCGCAACTCCTGGACCCAGTCGACGATGCGTCCGTGAAACTGGCGGACCGGCTGACAGGCGATGTGACGAATGCTGCCGGCCGGCGCCGAGGCATCTTCCAGCACGAGCTCTTCGAGGGTCGTCGCCTTCGACAGCGCCTCGGCAATCGCGTCCCACGACGTCATCAACGTCGCGGGGTCCGGCGCCGGATCGCCGCGGCGGACGGCTTCCTCGTAACTGGCGTTCGTATTGATCTGCGCGTCCGCGCCCAGCCGCTGCACCTCGTCGCGTTCGGATACGAAGAACCGCAGACGCCGCGGGTTGACGAGATAGTCGAGGATCGTGGCCGATCGATCCAGCCGCGCGTCCTCCTGTCCGGCCGTCGCCGCTTCGGGCAGCAGCTCGCGCAAGGGAACGATGGTGGCGCGATCGACCGTCTCGATGGAACGCTGGGTGCCGGGATCGAAGCGGCGGATCGATTCGATCGTGTCGCCGATGAACTCGATGCGCAGTGGATACGCGTCACCGGCGGGGAACAGATCGATCAGCCCACCCCGCTTGCAGAACTCGCCGTGCTCGTCCACCGGGTCTTCGTTCGCGAACCCCGCGTCCACGAGGAGGTCAAGCAGCAGCACCGGTTCGAGGTCCTGCCCCGGTTGCAGTTCGACGGCGGCCGAGAGCAGGCGGCCTGGCGCGCTGACGCGCGGGAGCAGCGCCGCCGCGGACGCGACGACTACGCGTGCGGTTCCCGCGGCGAGCGACTGCAACGCCCGGGCGCGCGCGGACGCGACGTCGAAGTGTGGCGCGAGGCCGCGATACGGGTCGACTTCGTGGGAAGAGAAGGGGAGGACGGCGCGTTCCGCGTCCGTCTCGGACAGGCCCTGCAGCGCACCGAGGAAGAAGCGGATGTTCTCGACGAAGCCTTCGATCTCGCGATCGCCGGGTACGACGAGCAACACCGGTTCCTGGCGGGCGGTGGCGGCAACCGCAAGAGCCTTCGCGGCGTTGGAGAGGCCCGCCAGGGTCCGTCCAGGCGCACCAATCCCCGCGCGGTCGATCGCCGCATGCAGCAACGCGCGGAGCGAGAGCGAAGGAGCGGCCGAGGTCACCATATTCCTGCTGCGGACACCCGCCGAACCTCTGATCCTAGCACAGGTTACAGACGAGCCGCGAAGGCCGGTCTGGCCTGGAACGCGGGTTTCCACCTGGGCCGGTCTGGTCCCGGCTTCCGTCCCTGTGTCCTATCCTGTGTCTTATTTCTGGGGACGGGTCAGGCGGCGGATCTTGTCAATGATGGCACTGGTCGAATGTCCCGGGACGACTGTGACACGAACAACGCGTCCGCCGCGGCCTTCGACGGTCTCGCGGCCAACGATGGCGTCGTGGGCCCAGTCGGCGCCCTTCACCAGGACGTCTGGCAGGATGCGCGCAACCACGGTTGCGGGCGTCAGGTCGTCGAAGATCAGCACCGCGTCCACGCAGGCGAGGGCCGCCAGCAGCTCGGCGCGCTCCGTTTCCGGGAGGATCGGGCGCGACGGTCCCTTGTTCTGATGGACGGAGCGATCCGAATTGACGGCAACGATGAGCGCATCGCCTTCGGCGCGCGCGGCTTGCAGGTACTGCACGTGGCCGGGATGCAGGAGATCGAACACGCCGTTCGTGAACACGACCCTCTGGCCGCGCGCGCGAAGGGACGCCGCGAATGCCGCAGCCGCGTCCAGCGTCAGCACGGGAGCGGAGGACGCGCGCATGGCCATCACGAGACGGGCAACCGCAGTTTCACCGAGGACGAGAACCGCCAGCGGTGGGGCGGACGGTAGATGCCGACGTCCTTCGTACGCGATTTGATGCGGAACGTGTAGAGCAGCCGGTGGTAGTCGTACGGATAGCCGTCGCGCTTGTGGATCGCGACGTCCAGCTTGTACGTGCCTTCGGTCAAATCGAGGCTGTCGATCTGCAGATCGACGTCGCCCGTGCCCGAGAGCGATTCGGACACGTACTCTTCGAGATCCGTGTTCGTGCCATAGCAGCAGACGCCGTCGGCGTTGAACAGACCGATGCCGAACACGAAATCGGTCACCGGCTCCTTCGCCGCGACGTGCAAACGCACGGTGACGTTCTCGCCCGAGTGGAAGATGTGCGACGGCTCACCGCGCGAGTCGAGCAGATCGACGGACGTGATCTCGACTTCGCGCGAACCCCAGCGTCCTTCGCTCGCGAGGAACATGTCCGGCGGCTCTTCCGGCAGCTCCACCGGATCCGTCGGCGGCGCGTTCGCCGCGTCGACACCGCCTTCAGTCGCAACGCCTGTTTGCGAGACGGCTTCTTTGGCTTTGGCGTCCGTCGCCGCGAGTTGCGCTTCTTCGCTCTTCTCGACGTCGGTGATGTATGCACCCACGATGCGCCGTGGATCGCCGACTCCCTTGGCGCGGCCACCGTCCAGCCACAGCGCATCGTCGCAGAACCGTTCGACGAGACCGAGCGAGTGCGTGACGAGCAGGATCGTCTTGCCGCGACGCCGGAACTCCGCGAACTTGTCGAGGCACTTGTGCGTGAAGCCTTCGTCGCCGACCGCCAGCACTTCGTCCACCAGCAGCACGTCCGGATCGACGTGGATGGCCACGGCAAACCCGAGACGCATATACATGCCGGACGAGTACGTCTTCACGGGCGCGTCGATGAAGTCCTTCAGCTCCGCGAACTCGACGATCTCATCGAAGCGGCGGGCGATCTCCTTCTTCGAGAGGCCCAGCATGATGCCGTTGATGAAGACGTTCTCGCGGCCGGAGATTTCCGGATGGAAGCCCGCGCCGAGCTCGATCAGCGCGGAGATGCGTCCGTTCACCTTGACGCTTCCGGTCGTCGGCCGCGTGATGCCCGCCACGAGCTTGAGCATCGTGCTCTTGCCCGAGCCATTGCGTCCAATCACGCCAAATGTCCGGCCCGCCGGCACCGTGAACGAGACGTCCTGCAGCGCCGAAAAGGACTCGTCCGCTTTCAGATCCGAGACCAGGCTGCCCGACAGGATGGCGCTCTTGAGCGTCGCGAACTGGCGGCGACGCCCGTAGCGTCGATAGACCTTGCTGACGTTGGAAACTTCAATTGCGTTCATGCCGGCGCCTTCCGCCATGTCACACCTCCTCCGCGAAGGAGTCTCGCAGGCGGTCGAAGAGGAAATAGCCGACGAAGAACAACGCCACCGACGCGGCGCCGACGGCCAGCAGCCACTTCCAGTGCCCGAACGGCCCGGGATAGAACAGGATCTCCTGATACGCCACGGCGAGGTGCGTGAACGGGTTCAGATTCAGGAACGTCTTTGCAAACGCCGCGGCCGACACGGGATAGATGATCGGCGTTGCGAAGAACCAGAAGGTGAGCAGGTTGCTCAGGATGTCTTTGATGTCGCGGAAGTGGACGGTCAGCGCCGCCAGAATCAGCGACAGCGCTGTCGTCAGGATCAACTGGATCAACACGACGACGGGGAACCATGCGAGCTCGGTGATCGAGATCGACGTCTGGTAGTAGATCAGGAAGATGACGAGGATCGGCAGGCCGAAGAAGAAGTGGATCATGTTCGCCAGGACGGTGACGATCGGAAGGATCTCCGCCGGGAACAGCACTTTCTTGATCAGATTGCCGCCGCTGATGAGGACGTTGGCCGATTCCGAGAGCGACGAGGAGAACCACGTCCACGGCAGGATGCCGCAGAACATGAAGAGGGCGTACGGCTCGATCTCCTCCGGGTGCGTGCCGGGCAGCACCTTGGAGAAGACGAAGGTGTAGATCAGGAGCAGCAGGAGCGGGTTGATGAACGACCAGAAGAAGCCGAGAACCGATCCGCGGTAGCGCGCCTTGAGGTCGCGCGCGACGAGGGTCTGAATGAGCCCTCGATAGCGCGCCAACTGACGGAGGTTATGTAGCATCGATATGCACGACCAGCGTGGTGACGTTGTCCGGGCCGCCCGCGTCGTTCGCGGCGGCGACGAGGGCGTCGCAAGCCGCGGCGAGATCCGTGTGTTCACCCAGGATGCTCGCGATGCGCGCGTCCGTCACCACCGAGGTCAGGCCGTCGGAGCAGAGCAGGATGCGATCGCCCGCCTGCGGCGTCAACGTCTGCAGGTCGACTTCGGGATCCTCGCCGCCGGAGAGCGCGCGCGTGACGACATTGCGCCACGGATGGACGCGCGCTTCGTTGACGGACAGGAGGCCGGCCCGCACTTGTTCTTCCACCCACGAATGATCGATCGTCTGCCGCTCGATCGTGCCGTCCCGCCAGAGATAGATGCGGGAATCGCCGACGTGCGCCAGCAACGCGCTGTGCTCCTGCAGCAGCAGCGCGGAGGCCGTCGTCGCCATGCCGCGCAGCGCGTGCTGATCGGCCATCTCGCGGGCGAGGTTCTGGTTCGCGACGTGGAACGCGCTCCTGAGGCGGTTTTCGTCGAGGCTGAGGGCCGCGTCGAACGGCGTCGGCCAGGTGCTCTGCGGGTCGGCGGACACGGTCTCGCCGATGAACGCTTCTATGCCTTGAACGACAATGCGTGACGCGACTTCACCGGCGACATGGCCGCCCATGCCGTCGGCAACGACGAACAGCCCGAGGTCTGGACGTGTACAGTAACTGTCCTCATTGGACACACGCCGGATGCCGGGATGCGAGGTAGCGGCCCAGTGGACGCGCATACATCCCCTACGTCATCCACTCCGGGCCAGACGTCTTGACGGCCAGGGATCCCTGCGTATGAGTCACGTTTCTTGATCCGTCAAGACGGCTCGTCCCGCGGAGCGGGGCAAAGCAGACAGCACTTCTCGCGAGGCGAGCCCATTTCCCATACTCGCTGGTTCGAGGCTCCGCCTCACTAGGAGTGGACACGCGCCTTTCCAGCCACCTGGAGGCGCGTGAGCGACTTCAGCAGGGCAATGCGTGCGCGTTCGAAGTCGAGATCGGCCGTGGGTTTACTGAGGCGGCCTTCCGCCCGGATGCGCGCGGTTTCGGCGCGGCCGACGTCGATGTCCGCCGCGCGCTCGGCCGTCTGCGCGAGCACCGTGACACGATCCGGCAGGACTTCGGCAAAGCCGAACGCCACGGCGAGGTAATGCTTCTGCTGACCCTGTCGATACCAGATCGCGCCGACGCGCAGCGTGGCCAGCAGCGGCGTGTGCCCGGGCAGGACGCCCAGGTAGCCGTCCGCGGCCGGCAGCTCCACCTCGTCCACGACTTCGCGGACGAGGAGCCGGTCGGGCGTCACGATCTCGAGAGTCAGCTCTTTGGGCAGAGACATGATGACGTCGCGCTACTGCTTCATCGCTTTGGCGTTCTCGAGCGCGTCTTCGATGCCGCCGCACATATAGAACGCCTGTTCCGGAATATCGTCGTGCTGACCCTGGACGATTTCCTTGAACCCCCGGATCGTATCAGCAATCTGGACGTATTTGCCGGAACGGCCCGTGAACTGCTCCGCGACGAAGAAGGGCTGCGAGAGGAACTTCTGAATCTTGCGCGCCCGGGCGACCATCTGCTTGTCTTCTTCCGACAGTTCGTCGATGCCGAGAATCGCGATGATGTCCTGCAGATCCTTGTAGCGCTGCAGAATCTGCTTCACCTGGCGAGCCACCTGATAGTGCTCGTCGCCAATGACGCGCGCGTCGAGAATGCGCGACGTCGACGCGAGGGGGTCGACCGCCGGATAGATGCCCAACTCCGAAATCGCGCGGGACAGGTTCGTGGTCGCATCGAGGTGCGCGAAGGTCGTCGCCGGCGCGGGGTCGGTGTAGTCGTCCGCGGGCACGTAGATCGCCTGGACGGACGTAATCGATCCCTTCTTCGTTGACGTGATGCGCTCCTGCAGTTGTCCCATCTCCGTCAACAGCGTCGGCTGATAGCCGACCGCGGACGGCATACGTCCGAGGAGCGCCGACACTTCGGAACCCGCCTGCGTGAAGCGGAAGATGTTGTCGATGAAGAGCAGCACGTCCTTGCCTTCCGCGTCGCGGAAGTACTCGGCGACGGTCAGCCCGGTCAGGCCGACGCGCAGACGCGCACCCGGCGGTTCCGTCATCTGGCCGTAGATCAGCGCCGCACGTGATGCCTTGTAGTCGTGCAGCTTGACGACACCGCTTTCCTGGAACTCCAGCCACAAGTCGTTGCCTTCGCGCGTCCGTTCGCCGACGCCCGCGAAGACCGACACACCGCCGTGCTTCAAGGCGATGTTGTGGATGAGCTCCTGAATGATGACCGTCTTGCCGACACCCGCGCCGCCGAACAGGCCGATCTTGCCGCCGCGCAGATACGGTTCGAGCAGGTCGACGACCTTGATGCCCGTCTCGAACATCTGCAGCTCGGTCGACTGCTCTTCGAGCGTCGGCGCCGGCCGGTGAATCGGCCAGCGCTCGGTCGTCTCGACGGGCTCGTTCGGGAAGTCGATCGGCTCGCCCAGGACGTTCATCACGCGGCCCAGCGTCTGCGGTCCGACAGGCACGGAGATGGGTCCGCCGAGGTCGATCACCTGCATGCCGCGCTGGAGACCGTCCGTCGGCTTCATGGCCACCGCGCGGACGCGGTTCTCGCCCAGGTGCTGCTCGACTTCGGCAACGATCGTGACGGACGCGGCGCCGTCAACGGGATCCAGCGTGACCTGAATCGCGTTGTAGATGGCCGGCAGGTGTCCGGCGTCGAATTCGACGTCGAGCACCGGCCCAATGACTTGAACCACGGTGCCGGTCTTCGTTGGGGCTGCGACTGACATGGATGCCTTTCGTCTTCTCTCTTATCTCTCGGAGGATCTCTCCGGGAGTCCAGTCTCTCGTGACGGATGTGAAACGAACGGGCTCAGAGCGCCTGCGCGCCCGACACCACTTCGATGATCTCGCGCGTGATCGCGGCCTGCCGGACCTTGTTCATGTAGAGCGTCAAGGACTCGATCATGTCCGCGGAATTGCGCGTGGCCGTGTCCATCGCGGTCATGCGCGCGGCGTGTTCCGCCGCGGACGACTCGAGCAGCGCGCGATAGACCTGCACTTCCACGTGGCGCGGGATGATGTCGGACAGAATCTCTTCGGCGGACGGCTCGTACAGGTAATCGACCTGCGGGCCGTCAACGGCCGTTTCCGGCAGACGGCCGATCGGCAGCAGCCGTTCGATGACGATCCGCTGCTGCATGACGCTCTTGAACTCGTTGTAGATCAAGTAGACGCTGTTGCAGCGGCCTTCGGTAAATTCTTCGACGGCGGTACGCGCGATGGCCTGCGCGTGGTTGAACTTCAGCGCGTTGAACAGGTTGATCAGCTCGTAGCGGACGTCGTAGCCGCGGCGCACGAAGAAATCGCGGCCCTTGCGGCCGACGAGGCCCAGCGCCACGTCGCGGCCCTGTTCCTGCGCGAAGGTGCCGGCGTTCTTGATGATGTTCGTGTTGAAGCTGCCGCACAGGCCGCGGTCCGCCGTGATGACGAAGATCAGCGGCTTCGCGGCGGCGTTGTCGGGCGTGGTGAGCAGCGCGTGCGCGCTCGGGTCCACGCGCGTCGCGAGGTTGTTCAACACACGCAGCATCTGCTGCGCGAACGGCCGCGAGTTGACGACACGCTCCTGCGCGCGACGCAGCTTCGACGCCGAGACCATTTTCATGGCCTTGGTGATCTGCTGCGTCGACTTGACGGCGCGGACGCGGCGGCGGATGTCGATAAGGGAAGGCATGGCTTAGGCGGCGGCCGTCTTCCGCGCGGCGGCGAACTCCTTCGCGAACTCCTTCAACGCCGCGTTCAGGTCCGCCTTGATGCCATCGTCCAGCACCTTCTTTTCCAGGATCGCCGTCGCCACGCCCGGGTGGCGCGTGTCGATGAACTTGTAGAGCTCGCGTTCGTACGCGCCGACTTCCGGCACCGGGATTTCATCCAGGTATCCGTTCGTGCCGGCGTAGATCAGGATGACCTGCTGCGCGACCGACAACGGCTGATACTGCGGCTGCTTCAGCATCTCGACCAGGCGGGCGCCGCGATTGAGCTGCGCCTGCGTGGACTTGTCGAGGTCGCTGCCGAACTGCGCGAAAGCCGCGAGCTCGCGGTACTGCGCGAGGTCGAGGCGCAGCGAGCCGGCCACCTGACGCATCGCCTTGATCTGCGCGGATCCGCCGACGCGCGACACCGAGTTGCCGACGTTGATGGCCGGACGCACGCCCTGGTGGAACAGGTCCGTTTCGAAGAACAACTGCCCGTCGGTGATCGAGATGACGTTCGTCGGAATGTACGCCGACAAGTCGCCCGCCTGCGTTTCGATGACCGGCAGCGCCGTCAGCGATCCGCCGCCCATCTCGTTGTTCAACTTCGCGGCGCGTTCGAGCAACCGGGAGTGCAGGTAGAAGACGTCACCGGGATACGCTTCGCGGCCCGGCGGCCGGCGGAGCAGCAGCGAGATTTCGCGATAGGCCTGCGCATGCTTGGACAAGTCGTCGTAGATGCAGAGCGCGTGGCGGCCCGAGTCGCGGAAGTATTCACCGATCGCGCACGCCGAGTACGGGCTGATGTAGAGCATCGGCGCCGGATCGGACGCCGCGGCGGCGACGACGATGCTGAAGCGCATCGCGTCGTTTTCTTCGAGGGTGCGGACGATCTGCGCGATGGTCGACTGCTTCTGACCGATCGCGTTGTAGATGCAGATGACGTCCTTGTCCTTCTGGTTGATGATCGTGTCGATCGCCACCGCGGTCTTGCCGGTCTGGCGGTCGCCGATGATCAATTCGCGCTGGCCGCGGCCGATGGGCACCATGCCGTCGATGGCCTTGATGCCGGTCTGCAGCGGCTCTCGCACCGGCTGCCGGTCGACGACGCCGGGCGCAAGGCGCTCGATGGGCAGGTAGTGCGATGTCGCGATCGGGCCCTTGCCGTCGATCGGCTGACCGAGCGCGTTGACGACGCGGCCGAGCATTTCTTCGCCGACGGGCACCGAGATGATGCGCCCGGTGCGCTTGACGGTGTCGCCTTCCTTGATCTGCGTGAAGTCGCCGAGGAGCACCGTGCCGACGCTGTCTTCTTCGAGGTTGAGGGCGATGCCGAAGACCCCATGCGGGAACTCGATCATCTCGCCCGCCATCGTGCGCTCGACGCCGTGGACGCGCGCGATGCCGTCGCCGATCGTCACGACCGTGCCAACTTCGGCGACGTCGACGTCCGCCTGGAAGTTGCCAATCTGGTCGCGAATGATTCTGGTGATGTCTTCAGCTCTGATGTCCATCGATATGTCCTGCGTTCCAGGGCTCTACGCGTCGACGCCGCTAGACGGCGTCCGCCACCAATTGTTCTTTCACTCGCGCCAGTTGTCGGACGACGCTGCCATCGTAGACGCGGCTGCCAATGCGTGCGACGACCCCGCCGAGAATGGCCGGATCGACCTGCGTCGAGAGCATCACCCGTTTCCCGGTCGCCGTCGCCAATCCTTCTTCGATTGCCTGCTGCCGCTCGGGGGTCAGGGGCGCGGCGGTGGTCACTTGCGCCTGGACGACCTGCTGGAAATCCAACAGCCGCTGCTGATAGACCTGCGCAATCTCTGGCAGGACCACGAAGCGGTCGCGGTCGGCGAGCAGCAACAGCAGCCGGCTCACCGGCTCCGAAAGCGGCTGCAGCCGGAGAATCTCGGTGACGACCTGACGCTTGGCGGTCACGGGGACGGCGGGGCTGAGCAACACCCGGCGCAGGTCCGGGTGGCGCTCGACCAGTTCCACGACGGCATACAATTCGTCGCCGGCGCGGGCCGGGTCCGTGCCGCGGGTGACGTCGAACAGCGCGCGAGCGTAAGGCGTGGCGGCGGCGCGGTTAGTCATGAAGATTCCTTACCTGCGAGACGTAGCGGTCGACCAGGCGCGCCTGATCCTCGGGAGTGATCGTCGCCTGGACGCGCCGCGTCGCGTGCTCGACAGCCAGCGTCGCCGCATGCTCCGTCAGATCGCGCTTCGCAAGTCGCACCTGGAGATCGATTTCACGCCGCGTCTGTTCGAGCAGACGCTGGCGTTCGGTGTCCGCCAGCTGACGGATGCGCGCTTCTTCGGCCACGACTTCCTCGTGTCCGCGCTTCTTGAGCTGTTCCAGCTCCGCGGGCAGTGCCTTGAGCCGCTGTTCGATGTCCGCCAACTGCTGCGTCGCGGTCGCCGTCGTCGCCGTCGCCGTTTCGAGGTCGCCGCGAATCTGCTGACTGCGGCTGGCCAGATAGTCGCCAAGCGGTTTCCGGAGGACGTACCAGAGTCCGCCGGCCAGCAGCAGGAAGTTGGTCAGGCGCGCGATCATCGGCAGCCAGCCTTCTTCGTGATGCTCTTCACCGTCGTGCTCACCGGCCGTGGCGCCGTGCGCGTCCGCGCCTTGCGTCCCCGCCGCACCTGGCGTTTCCGGGCCATGCGCGGGGGACGCCGGCTGGCCGTGTCCTTCGACCGGCGCGGGCGGCGTCTGCGGCGCGCTCGCGTCCCCGGCGGCAGGCGTTGGCGCCGCGGCGTGAGGATCGGTGGGGGTTGGCGTTGACGGGCTGGGCGTCGAAGAGGGCGTGGCGGGCTGAGCAGGCTGTTGCGCGTCGCCGTGCGGCGCAGGGGCCGTCGCCGCGGGCTCGGCATGTTGCGCCTGTGCGAGCGGCGTCATGCAGAGCGCGAAGACGCCCGCGCACGCAGCCCGGACGGCAAGCCGGCCCAGCTTGTGCCAAGTTTCACAAAGGTCTCGCGGACGAAGTCGTCGAAGTGCGGACACGTTCATGCTCTCAGGAAGCTTTGCGGTCGAGGACACGTTCGACGATGGCTTGGCTGAGCGTCTCGGCGTTGGCCGAGAGCTGGGCGCGGGCGGAATCGACGGCGGAGGCGATACGCGTGGCGGCTTCCGCTCGCGTCTCGTCCGCTTCTTGGCGTGTCAACGTCAGGAGCTCGGCGCGACGATCCAGCGCCGCGCGACGGGTGGCGTCCATCTCACGATAGACTTCGGCGCGGGCGGCGCCGGTCTTCGTGTCGTATTCGGCAACCGCGGCGGCGGCTCGCGCCTCGGCTTCGGCAGCCAACGCACGCGCCTTCGCGATCGACGTCTCGCGCTGCGTACGGACCTGCTGCAGCGGGAGGAACAGGAGCCGGTGCACAATCGCCGTCAGCACCAGTACAAAGAAAATGACCCAGAGGACCGAAAGGTCCGGAATCACGAATGACCTCCGTCCGTATGTTCGTATCGAGCCGGCGCCGTAACCGGCGCCTGGCGCCGCGGGACCGACACTGAGGGTGGCTGATGGCGCAGACCGGCAGTTTCCTGGCGATCCAGCCACCAGACAAAACGTCAATTTATACCATTTCGTGACGGACTCCGGCAAGACGCGGCATGCAACCGGACATCAGCCCGTGCCGCCCCCGGAGTTCCCGCGTCCCCAGTCCGGGTCCGCGCCCGCGAGGCCAATCGCCCCACGTCAGCCAGTCACCCGATGCGAACGTGAGTCGGCGGAGCCTACGTCACCCGGATATGGACGCCGTCTTCGGCGGCCACCACATCACCGATGCGCGTGGCCGGCACGTCCGCCGCGCGCAGCGCGTCGAGCACGGCGTCCACGCGCGCGGGGGCAATCGTCACCAGCAGGCCTCCGGACGTCTGCGGGTCGAAGAGCACTGCCCGCATCGATTCGTCCACCGATTCCGCCAGCGTCACGCCTGACATGAAGTGGTTCAGATTCGTCCTGCCGCCGCCGGTCGTATTGCCGCGAATGATCTCTTCGAGCCCATCGAACACCGGCACGTTCGCCGCGTCGATCCGCAGCGTGACGCCGCTCGCACTCGCCACTTCGGCGCCATGTCCCAGCAAGCCGAATCCGGTGACATCGGTGCATGCACCGACGGCGTCCGCCTCCGGTTCGAGGATCGCCGCGGCCGCGCGGTTCAATTGCCGCATCGATCGAATCGCCTGTTCCGCCAACGCCTCGGGCGCGCGTTGGAACTTGATCGCGGTCGACACGATGCCAGTGCCCAGCGGCTTGGTGAGGATCAGCGCGTCGCCCACGCGGGCGCCGGCGTTGCTCCAGACGCGGCCTGGCGCAATCAGTCCCGTCACCGCGTAGCCGAATTTGATCTCTTGATCCTTGACGGTGTGTCCGCCCAGCAGCGCGGCGCCGGCTTCGCGCAGCTTGTCGAGTCCGCCGATGAAGATGGCGCGGACGATGTCGTTCTCGAGATCGACGGGGAAGGCTGCGATGGCGAGCGCGGTCACCGGCCGGCCGCCCATCGCGTAGACGTCGCTGATCGCATTGGCGGCCGCAATCTGTCCGTAGACGTACGGGTCGTCCACGATCGGCGTGAAGAAGTCGACGGTCTGCACAAGGGCCACGTCCTCGCCGAGACGGTACACACCGGCATCGTCATGCGTCCTGAAGTCGATCAGGACACGCGAATCGTCTTGAGATGCCAGGCCGCTCAGAACCTGAGCGAGCTCGCCTGCGGCGAGCTTGCTGGCTCATCCCGCGAACGAGGAGTATTCCGTCAACCGCTTCTTCATCACGACGTCACGACATCACGTCTACAGCACCCGATCGCGCACGACGACCGCCAGAACATGACCTTGCCGAGTCATGCCATTTTGTCATCGTCTTTCTGTGATGTATTCGTAAATACGATGGAGCTCGTCTTCGCTGACGAACTCGATTTCCACGCGTCCACCCTTGCCTTTGCGGAGAATGCGGACGCGCGTGCCGAGCGCCAGCCGCATCGTTTCTTCCGCCTTCTTCGTGTGGACATCAGGTTCGGCCACGGCCTCCGGCGTCGCCGGCATGTCGGCTGCTTCGGACAGGCGCCGGACCAGCCGCTCGGTATCGCGGACCGACAGATTGTCCGCCATCACCTTGCCCATCAGATCGAGCAGCGCCGCTTCCTGCTCGACTCCGAGCAGCGCGCGCGCATGTCCCATCGACAAGGCGCCGCTCGCGACATGTGCCTTGGCTTCCTCGGGCAGCTTCAACAACCGCAGCGCGTTGGCGATGGACGATCGATCCTTGCCGACGCTCTGCGCGAGATCTTCCTGCGTCAGATGGAATTCGTCCAGCAGCCGCCGATAGGCGATCGCTTCATCGATCGGATTCAGGTCCTCGCGCTGGATGTTCTCAATCAGCGCGACCTGCAGCAGCTTGTCGTCCGCCACCTCGCGCACGACGACAGGCACCTTCAGCAGACCGGCTCGCTGCGCGGCGCGCCAGCGGCGCTCGCCGGCAATGATCTCGTAGCGTGCGCCGGCCTTGCGGACGAGGATCGGCTGAATCAGTCCATTCGCGCGAATCGACTGCGCGAGCTCTTCGAGCTTGGTCTCGTCGAAATGCAGCCGCGGCTGGAAGGGATTGGGCGAGAGCAGATCCAGATCGACTTCGGCCGGCGATTCTTTCTGCACGGGCGCGGCCGGCGCTTCTGGAATCAGCGCGCTCAACCCTCGCCCAAGGGCGGGACGTTTTTCAGCAGCCACAGGTCACTCTCTTTTCGAGCAGATCTCGTCCAATCACAGGCTCCGCGCGCTACGACGGCGGCGGCGCCGCCTGGCGCGCTTCGCGATCCAACAGCTCCTGCGCGAGCGCGAGATACGCCTCCGATCCCCGCGACTTCGCGTCGTAGAGGACCACCGGCACGCCATGACTCGGCGCCTCGCCCAGCCGCACGTTCCGCGGAATCACCGTCTCGAATACGCGCTCCTGGAAAAATGTACGGATATCGCGCGCCACCTGGATCCCGAGGTTCGTCCGCTCGTCGTACATCGTCAACAGCACGCCCTGAATGTCGAGGCCAGGATTCAGCACACTGCGGACGCGCTGCAGCGTCGCGACCAGATCGGCAATGCCTTCGAGCGCGAAGTACTCGCAGTGCAGGGGAATGAGGACGGCATCCGCGGCCACCAGCGCATTGAGCGTCAGCAGCCCGAGAGACGGCGGCGTGTCGACGAACAGGAAATCGTACTGCTCCTTCAACTGCTGCAGTAGCGAACGAAGGCGCGTCTCCCGATGGGGAAGCCCGACCAGTTCGATCTCGGCACCCGCCAGATTCCGGTTGGCCGGCACCAGAAACAAGGTCGGAATCGTCGTCGCCAGCACCGGCAACGGCACCGACTCGCCATTCTCCATCGTCAGCGCTTCGTACACGGTTGCGCTGTGCGACGCCTCCTCCTTCAAACCGACACCGCTCGTGAGATTCCCTTGCGGATCCATGTCGACCAGCAGGACGCGCTTGCCGGCCAGGGCAAGAGACGCTGCCAGGTTGATAGCGGTCGTGGTCTTACCGACGCCGCCCTTCTGGTTGGAAACCGCGATGATCTTGCCCATTATCAGAGAGTTACGAGCCGAGGCCGCACCGGCCGGGGAGCAAAACGAAGATAGAGAGCATAGCGGGGCGATCCCGGTTGGTCAAGGCCGGAGCTGTGGGAATGTTCCACGTGGAACACGGCTCAGTTCATGTTCCACGTGGAACATGTCAGCGGACCGCTGATACGCCGATCGACACCTTCCGGAGTCTGACGAGCCGACTCTGAAGGGCGCTGACCAGCGGCGATTCAGCCTCGACCGTCAACGGATGGGGGACGAATTCGGCCGGCGTCTCGCCTGGACCGCGGAAGAGCAGGATCTGTCCACCCGGCTTCAGAAAGGCCTGAAGGCTCAGCAGCGTTGCCGCCTCCACCTTCACGGCGCGGATCGTGACGACATCCATGGACTCGTGCAGCGCCGGCGAGATCAACAGCTCCTCATAGCGGTTGGTCTCGACGAACGTCTCGCGCAGATCCAATTGCCGGATGCCTTCACGCAGGAACGCGCTCTTTCGTGTCTTCGACTCCACCATCCAGAGGCGGAGCCGAGGCAGCGCGATCTTGAGCGGAATCGCCGGAGAACCACCGCCGGAGCCGATATCAATGACGGAGGAGCCGTCTTCGATGTGCCTGGCGGCCAGCAGCGGCTCGATCAGCAGTCGATCGATGGCAGCGTCCGGATCGTCCAGGGCCGTGAGGTTGATTTTGCGGTTCCAGAGCGTGAGCAATTCCAGATAGGCGAGCAGACCGTCGCACAGCTCGCGCGAGAGTGTCAGGTTCTCGCGCTGCGCGCGGCGGCGCAGGCGGCGCAACCGCTCCTGGGGATTCTCGGAGATGGCAACCGGAACACGAGCCACAGGGGAGCCCTCGCTGACGCCATCTACGCCGTCGCCATCGGCGGCTCGTGAACGTGGCGGCGGACGTAGGCCGAAATCACGGCCACCGCCGCCGGTGTGACACCAGGAATGCGCGACGCTTGACCCAGCGTCTCTGGCCGGACCTGCGTCAGGCGCTCTACGACTTCCCGCGACAAGCCTGGAACGCCATCGAACCGGAACGCCGCCGGAATCGGATGCTTTTCCTCGCGCTGCGTGCGCTCGATCAGCAGCCGCTGGCGACGCAGATAGCCCTCGTATTTGATCTCGGTCTCGACGCTGGCCGCATCCAGCGAGACACAGTGCGGCTGGAGGTCGAGCGACACATCGCCTGCCTGCAGCAACGCGTCGAGCTTGATCTCCGGCTGTCGCAGCAATTGAGCCGCAGGCGCCTTCCGGCCGTCAGCTGTCGTCAAGACAGTTTCACGCAGCGTTCGCAGGTTTCGCTCGAAGCGATCGCGACGTCCCGAGAAGGCGTCCCAGCGGCGATCGTCCACCAGCCCCAGCTCACGGCCGCGTGGCGTCAACCGCAGATCCGCATTGTCCATCCGCAGCAACAATCGGTGCTCCGCACGCGACGTGAACATCCGGTACGGTTCCAGACAGCCCTTGGTCGTCAAATCGTCAATCAGAATCCCGATGTAGGACTCGTCACGCCCAAGCGTCAGCCCGCTGCGCCCCTTCGCCGACAGCCCCGCGTTCGCGCCCGCCACCAGCCCCTGGGCCGCCGCCTCTTCGTATCCTGACGTCCCATTGATCTGGCCCGCGAGGAACAGACCGGCAACACGCTTGGTTTCGAGCGTGCTCTTCAGCTCCGTCGGCTGGATGAAGTCGTACTCGACGGCATATCCGGGACGCAGCATGACCGCGTCTTCGAGGCCGGGAAGCGCACGGACCAGCGCTGCCTGAACTTCGCGCGGCAGGCTCATCGAAAAGCCGTTGACGTAGATCTCCGGGACATCGAGTCCCTCGGGTTCGAGAAAGATCTGATGCGACTCCTTGTCCGGGAACCGCATGATCTTGTCTTCGAGTGACGGACAATATCTTGGGCCAATGCCAGAAATCTGGCCGTTGTAGAGCGGCGACTTGCCAATGTTCGCGCGCACCAGCTCGCGGACGCGATCGCCCGTGTAGAGCAGATGACAACAGATCTGTGGCCGGTCGATGCGCTCCGTCAAGAACGAGAACGGGACCGGTGGCTCGTCTCCGCGCTCTTCACTAAACCGTGTAAAATCAATACTTTGCCTGTCAAGACGCGGCGGCGTGCCGGTCTTCAGACGACCCCAGATGAAGCCCAGGCCCTTCAACGATTCGGCAAGGTGATGGGACGCGGGCTCGCCCGCCCGACCGGCCGCACGCTGGTCCGGACCCACGTGAATCAGCCCGTTGAGGAACGTGCCTGTCGTCACCACGAGCGTCTGACAGTCGAGGCGTCCGCCCTCTTCGAGGCTGAGACCGACGACACGGCCGTGCTCCACAAGAACATGCCCGGCTTTGGCGAAGACCCACTCGATATTGGGTTCCTGCTCCAGGCGCGCCTTCATCCAGGCGCTGTAGATTTTCTTGTCCGCCTGGGCGCGGGGCGACCAGACCGCCGGTCCTCGCGACCGATTGAGCAGCTTGAATTGGATGCCCGTTTCGTCGATCGCCGTCCCCATCAGTCCGCCGAGCGCGTCGATCTCCCGGACCAGGTGACCCTTTGCCGTGCCGCCCACGGCCGGATTGCACGGCATATGGGCGATCGTCCCGCTGGACAGCGTACACAGAGCCACACGACACCCGAGGCGTGCGGCGGCAAATGCCGCTTCGCACCCCGCGTGCCCCGCCCCGATGACAATGACGTCGTACCGTTCCATAAAAGACGCTGCTACCCAGCCCAGGACTCAGCACACCGGGTCGGGCGGTCCGTCCGACCGTCCGTTCCGGGCGCTCAAGGGTTACCTGATACTTATGAGGCCTTTGTGACTCGCTGTCAAAGGCCGATGTCACATGGATTACTTGCCGATGCAGAATCGGCCGAAGATCGCCTGCAACACGTCCTCGGACGACCGTTTGCCGGTAATCTCGTCCAGCGCCGCCATCGCGTCGTGGACATCTGCCAGCACGAACTCCTCGGGGGATCGTGCACGGGCCTGATCGCGCGCGCGCCGCACGTTGTCTTCGACGCGGCGCAACAGTTCGATGTGGCGGATGTTGCTCAAGCCGACCGTATCGCGCAAGCGCTCCTGCCCGACGAGTGCGCCGCACATCGCCTGACGCAGCGCGCTCACCCCGTGGCCCGATCTTACTGATACTTCAATTGGCTCGCCACGTAAAGTTCCCAGCGCATCCGGCGTCCACGCACGCGGCAGATCCACCTTATTGATCACGACCAGTGCCGTTGCTGGTGGACGGTCGAGGAATGAGCGATCTTCGTCTCTCAGCGGCATCGATCCATCGAGCACGATCAACGACAGATCGGCAACGGCGGCTGCGCCTCGCGCGCGGATGACACCTTCGCGCTCGACGACTTCTTCCGTCTCGCGCAGACCGGCGGTGTCAACCAGCGTTACCGGGATGCCGTCAATGTCGCTGCGTTCGGTCAGCAGATCGCGTGTCGTGCCGGCGATGTCGGTCACGATGGCGCGGTTGGCGCCGACGAGGACGTTGAACAGGCTGGACTTGCCGACGTTCGTGCCGCCGATGATGGCCACCTGGCGTCCTTCGCGCAGGACGCGGCCGGAATGCGCGGTTGTCAGGAGATCGCGCACGTCGGTCAACACGCGATCCAATCCGGTCGCGGCCTCCTCCGGCACGATGAAGTGATACCCCTCGTCTGGAAAATCCAGCGACGCTTCCAGCCGCACGACCAGATCGAACAGCGCATCGCCAATCTGCGCCATCGCGCGCGTCAGCGTCCCTTCCAGTTGATCGAAGGCCTGCCGCGCCTGCGCTGGGGTGACCGCGTCGATGAGATCCGCGACGGCTTCCGCCTGCACCAGATCCATCCGCCCGTTCAAGAACGCCCGCAGGGTGAACTCGCCTGGCGCCGCGAGGCGCGCGCCGGCCCGCACGGCGGACGCGACGATCCGTTCGAGCAGCAGCGGACTGCCGTGCGCGGCCAGTTCCACGACATCTTCTCCCGTATACGATCCGGGCGCTGGAAACACGGTCACGACGGCCTGATCGATCGCGCGCGACGCGACGCCTGTCGTCTCCGGGTCACCGGCCGCATGACGGGCGGCTACCGACGCGGACGCGGTGTCCGCTTCGATGCGGTTCAGATCCTGGACGCGGGTGAAGGTGGCGCGGCGGGGTTCGAAGGCCGGGGGGCGGCCGGTCAACCGTGCCGCAATGCCGATGGCGTCGGGGCCGCTGATGCGGATGACGCCAATGCCGGCGCGGCCGGGTGGTGTCGCGATCGCAACGATGGTGTCGTCTGTCGAGAACATGGCGCGGTGCCGCCCCGCGTCCGCGCCGTCGAGCCGCGGCCCGCCCTACTTCGCGGGGCGGGGAGAGATGATGATGCGCTTCACGAGTCCGTCGCCCTGGCTTTCGGACGAGACGTCCGGATGCTGGGCCACTTCCATGTGGACCACGCGACGCGCGTAGGAATTCAGCGGGCCAAGCTCCTGCGGCGCGCCCGTCGTTCGGACCCGTTCGACGAGGAAGCGGGCCATCTGCTGCAGCTCCAGATCCTTGCCGCGGCGGAACCCCAGGCTGTCGACGACGATCCGCTGGTGGTCGGACTCGCGGCGGAACGCGCTATTCACCAGATGCTGCAACGCATCCAGCGCCTCGCCCTTCCGCTTCACCAGCCAATCACCATCGTCGCCCTTGATGTCGATCCGGAGACTGCCGTCCTCGAGCGGCTCGACCGTGACGTCGACCGACAGGCCCATAGCCGTCGCGAGATCCGCGACGAACTGACGAATGTCCTGCTGAAACTCCTCTTTCATCGCGTCGACTTCCTCAACGAGCTGCCGCTTCGACCCGTTTCACGCGCCGTTCCGCCGGCGGCCGGACGTTATGCTGCGGCGGCGGACCGAGCATGTAGTTCGTGAAGTACTGCTGCCCGATCGTCCACATGTTGCTCACCAGCCAGTAGATGACCAACCCGCTGGGCGCCCACAGGAAGAAGACCATGAACATCAGCGGCATGATCATCATCACGCGCTGCTGCGCGGGATCGGCTGCCGTGGGCATGATCTTCGTCTGCCAGAACTGCGCGAGCCCCATGAGGACGGGCGTCACGTAGAGCGGATCATAACTGGAGAGGTCGTGAATCCAGCCCGCAAACGGCGCGCCCCGCAGCTCAATCGCCACCGACAGCAGCGCATAGAACGCGAACAGCACCGGCATGGTCAGCAGCATCGGGATGCAGCCGCTCGCCGGATTGACGCCCCGCTCGCGATAGAGCCCCATCAGCTCCGTGTTCATCTTCTGGCGCGCGGGGTCGCTGACTTTCAGCTTCGCGTAGCGGTCCTGAATCGCCTTCACCTGCGGCTGGATCTCCTGCATCTTGCGCATGGAGACGACGCTCTTGTGCCGCAGCGGGAACATCGCGAGGTTGATCAACACCGTCAGCGTGATGATCGACCAGCCGTAATTGTGGATGTACGCGTTCAGCCACTTCAGCGATCGCAGCAGCGGGACCGCGAGGAACGCGAACCAGCCGAAGTGGATGGCGCGCACCAGCTCCTGATCGACGCCGGCGAGGATGTCGAAGTCCTTGGGGCCGTAGAAAAACGAGACCGGCCCTGGCTGACCGCCGACGCGCGCGCGGAAGTCGACCAGCTCACGCGGGCCGTACTCGGTCAGCAGCGAGATCGGCTTGTACTCCACGCGGACGTTGCGATCGCCTGGCAGCAGCGCCGCGAGGAAGTAGTGATCGTCGACGCCGACGTAGCGGAACCTGCCTTCTTCCACCGCGTGCTGCGAGAGATTCGCGTAGTGCGCGCGAACGACGGTGCTGTCCTTCTCGAAGATCGCCTCGGGCGGCTGATACATCGACGTCGCGAAGAAGCCGGACGGCTTCACGCCGCGTTCGGTATCGCCGACGCCCGCGCCGCCGTGATACGTCAGCTTCAGCACTTCGCCGTTGTTCGTCGCGGTGATGTTCACGCGGATCACGTACGGCTTGCGATCCGGCTGGAACACGAACTCCTTGCGGACCTTCAGGCCGGCGGCGTCCTGGAACTCGAATGCGAGCGTTCCGCTGGTGGCGCCGAGCGTCAGCTTGTCGGTGCTTGGGCGATACAGCGCGCTCTGCATGCGTGCCGTCAGGGTCGGGTCGTTCGTGGAGATGGCGAACGGTGCGAGGGCCGGGTCTTTGATCGGCGACGGGATGATGTCGATCGGGTGACCCTTCGAATCCAGATAGTGCTTGAGCGCCCAGCTTCGCAGCACCGCGCCGCGGTTCGAGAATCGCGCGCGCACCCACTCGGTGTCGACGATGATGTCCTGATCGGTGGTGCTGGACACGAGTGACGCCGGCGCTTCAACGGGCTGCGCGGCGGGTGTCGAGGCGGCATCGCCTGTCGCGGACGCACCCGCGGTTAACGCGGTGTCGCCTGGCGTAGCGGGAGCGGACGTCGACGCACCGGGCACCGGCACGCGTGGCTTGGGTTTGACGACGAACGTCTGGTACAGGAAGAGAACCAGGAATGAGAGCGAGACGGCGGCGAGAACCCTTTTTTCCATGAGCGTTGCGGCTCGGAGCGACTAGCGGTCGAGGCCGCGGTGATGATGATTGGGGACGGGATCGTATCCAAACCCGCCCCAAGGGTGGCAGCGCGCCACCCGTTTCAGGCTCAGCCAGAGACCTGTCGCTGCCCCGCGTTCACGAATGGCTTGGGCTGCGTACTCGGAGCAGGAGGGGAGATATCGGCAACTGCCACCGGTGAAGGGGGACAGAATCGCCTGATATCCGTGGATCAGCAGCAGCGCGGCGTCAGCGGCCAGGCGACTCGCCAGGCGTCTCGCGCGTGAGGGCTCGGCTTGCCCGCCGGGACACGATGGACTGGTAGTCTTTTTCAAGGCTCGCGAATTCTGCCTGGAGCATTTCCCGGCGGGGAATCACGATCACGTCGAGGCCGGGCTGGATCTTGTGCAACCGGAAGACCTCGCGGACGCGCCGCTTGGCCCGGTTTCTGGTCACGGCGCCGCCCAGCTTCCGTGACGCGGCAACGCCCAGCCGGCTGACGGGCAGATCGTTCTTCACGAGAAAGACCGTCATGAAGCGCCCGGGGCACTTCATCCCGTGCTTGTAGGCGCGCTCGAAATCCGGCCGGCGGCGGACCCGTTCCTCTGGACGCCACGTGAAGGCCATGCGGCCTCGACTCCGGAGTCGCGGGCGTTACGACGAGGAAACCGTGAGGCGCTTGCGCCCCTTGGCGCGTCGGCGCTTCAGCACCAGGCGGCCGTTCTTCGTGCTCATGCGAACCAGGAACCCGTGCGTACGGCGGCGGCGCCGGCGATTTGGCTGAAACGTGCGCTTCATAGTCGAATCCTGTTGAGGTCCGCCGGCACCTCGTCCTTCGCGGCCCACGGGGCGACGCGCGAAACAAAGACGAGCGGCAGAACCTCAGATGGTAGCCAACGATCCCAAGGGCTGTCAACGCGTTCCGTCCCTTCGTCCAAGGCCTTCGTCCGTCAGACTTCTGACGACCGCCACGGAAGTCGTTCCCGACACCCCGGATGGGGACCCAGCCACACATCGACCTTCCGTCGCGACCCCCCGGGTGAGATGATTGTTCTCCACGGGGCCCTGTGCTACAGTCCCAGGCTCTCGCCATCAACCTGGAACCTACCAATAGGTTTTCCACAACTGTGGAAAAAACTGTGGAAATTCCGGACCTTTGGCACGCACCCCGTCTCGACATTCCCGACATTCCGGCGTTTCGTCGAGGCGAAGGCCAGGAGAAGCTCTATTTTGCTCGTGTTTTTACGCATCCTTGCCGTCATAACGCCGTCACACCGGCGCGGGCCGAGGCGAAAGTGTCAGAACTCCTGACAATTCACGCCATCTTCACACTTTCGACACGCGGTACGGCCTCGGTACGCATCAGGTAGCGGACGGATACGGACGGACAATGGATATCTGGGAACAGGTCCTGGCACGCATCGAAACGAAGGTGAACCGGCATAGCTTCTACACCTGGTTCAAGCCGACGGTGTGCCTGGAAGACGGGGGCGATCGCCTGACGATCAAGGTGCCCAACTCCCTGTTCCGCGACTGGTTGTTGAAGCACTACGGCGGCGTCCTTGCCGATGCGTTGACGGAGACCGGCCGCCCCGGCACCAGTCTGTCGTTCATCACGGACGATCAGATCAAGACCGAAACGACCCGGACCGACGCCGTCGGGGCCACCGCCGCGAAGACCGCCTCAGTGTTCGGGCCATCGCTGTCCTCCCTGGGATCGTCGACAGCCTCGATGTCGAACGCCTCATCGCCACGACCGGCCTCCGCGCTCGATGCGGACATCGTTCCGCCCACTGGCGGCCTGAATCCCCGCTACACGTTCGATACCTTCGTGGTTGGTCCGTCGAATCAGTTCGCGCACGCCGCGTGCCGCGCCGTCGCGGAAGCGCCCGCGCGCTCCTACAACCCGCTCTTCATCTATGGCGGCGTGGGGCTCGGCAAGACGCATCTGATGCATGCGATCGGGCACTACATGCTGCAGCACGGACGCAGTCTGCGTCTGACGTACATCTCGTCCGAACGCTTCATGAACGAAATGATCAACGCGCTGCGCTACGAGCGCATCCTCGAATTCCGCGAGCGGTACCGCAACGTTGACGTGCTCCTGGTCGATGACATTCAGTTCCTCTCGGGAAAGGAAAGTACCCAGACCGAGTTCTTCCACACCTTCAACGCGCTCTTCGATTCTTCCAAACAGATCGTGATCAGCAGCGATTGTCCGCCGCACGAGATCACCTCTCTGGAAGAGCGGCTGCGTTCCAGGTTCGAGTGGGGACTCATCGCGGACATCCAGCCGCCCGACCTCGAGACGAAGATTGCGATCTTGAAGAAAAAGGCTGATGCGGAAGCGGTTCCGCTGCCGGACAACGTCGCGATCTACATCGCCGGTAAGATCAAATCCAACATCCGGGAACTCGAAGGATCGCTGATCCGGCTCGTCGCCTACGCCTCGATGACGGGCTCAGAAATCTCGCTCCAACTCGCCCAGCACGTCCTTCGAAATGTCCTGAGCAACGACGAGCGGGTCGTCACGATCGAGAGCATCCAGAAGTTTGTCGCAGAATACTTTCAGTTGAAGCCAAGCGAACTGAAGGCGCGCAACAACTCGAAGTCGATTGCGCTGCCGCGCCAGGTCGCGATGTACCTCGCAAAGAGCCTCACCAAGGCCTCGCTGCCGGAGATCGGCCGGAGCTTCGGTGGCAAGCATCACTCGACAGTCATCCACTCGATTCAGAAAGTGGAAAAACTGCGAAAGAGCGACGAGGATTTCAACACCCTTATCAACAACCTGTTGGTGAATTTCCAGTGATCATCCACACGATCCACAGACTTTTCCACAGGCCCCGCAGCCGCCCCCTGTCGATTCACTGTGGACGCGGCTGACCCCTCCAAGTTGTCCACAGGAATCCTCCGGACCGCCCACAGGAACCCACAGAAAAATGCACGAGGTAAATCGTTCATTTGAAAGGGGTAATCCGGTCCATCAACTTTTCAACAGGCCCTTATTTTTGTTATACTTTTGTGTTCTCTGGTACTTCTAGAAAAAGACCAAGAGATCATGTCGCTCTCGCGCCTCGCGCAGGTGCGTCGGATCGCGTAGACCAAAACAACCGTTAGCTCTCGAGGGCCGCACGCGCATGGAACTCGTTGTCCGTAAGAATGATCTGCTGCGTGAACTTCAGTTGTTCCAGGGGATCGTCGAACGCAAGAACACCATCCCCATTCTGGCGAACGTCCTGATGGACGCCAAAGGCAACGAGGTTCGCCTGCTGGCGACGGACCTTGAGGTAGGCCTGCGAAGTCGGTGCGAGGCGACGGTGGCGAAGAGCGGCTCGCTGACGCTGCCCGCGAAGAAGCTCTACGAGATCATCAAGGCGCTGCCCGAAACGGATGTGCGCATCGAAGAGGACAAGGGCGGCGTGAAGGTCGCGGCCGAGCGGTTCGACTCGCGCATGTCGACGCTGCCGCGCGAGGACTTCCCCGCGCTGCCCGAGGTACCCGGTACCTCGCCGGCCACGCTCGACGGCGCCGCGCTGCGGCAGATGGTGAGCAAGACGCAGTTCGCGATCACCGGTGAGGACACGCGGTACTTCCTCAACGGCGCGCTCTTCGTTCTTCGCAACGACGCGATGAGCCTCGTCGCCACCGACGGCCATCGCCTCGCCCTGGTCACGGTCCCGCGTGCGAACGCGACCAGCGACGCCGAGGAAGTGCGCGTCATCCTGCCGCGCAAGACGCTGCTCGAGTTGAACCGCCTGCTGGGCGACAGCGTGGAAACCCTCGGCTTCGAGAAGGGTGAGAACCACCTGTTCTTCGACGTCGGCGGCCGCCTGCTGATCTCGCGCGCGATTGACGGACAGTTCCCGGCGTACGAGCGCGTCATCCCGAAGGGCAACGACAAGACGATCGAGTTCGAGCGTGATCGTCTGACGAGCGCCGTCCGCCGCGTGGCCCTGCTGTCGAACGAGCGCTCGCGCGCCGTGAAGTTCCAGATGTCGCCCGGACAGGTGGAAGTGATCTCCAGCAGTCCGGAGTTGGGCGAAGCGAAAGAGGTCCTGCCGGTGGAGTACACCGGTGCGTCCATGCAGATCTGTTTCAACGCCCAGTACGTGATGGACTTTCTGAACGCAGTCGAGACCGACCTTGTCAGCCTGGAATTCAAGGATGAAATGAGCCAGGCCGTCATGAAGCCGCTGGGGGCCAACGGCTACGACTACACCTACGTCATCATGCCGATGCGCATCTGAGCGCGTCGCCGTGCGCCGCAGCACTGGCCCCGCCCGTCTCGCCTGCGACACACGGTCCCGCGTCACGCGGGATCGCGCTATCGCCGCGAAGCGGTGAGTAGAAAAAGCAAACGATGGAACACTTGAACCCGCACGAGAATCCGACTCCTGCCCCGTCCGCTTCCGACGAGTCTCCGAACAGCGCCGTCTCGTCGCCGATGACGGACGCTCCGAGCCCGAACGGTCACGGATCTTCGGCTGAGGCCGAGGACTACGGCGCGGACAAGATCAAGGTGCTGGAAGGCCTTGCCGCTGTCCGGAAGCGACCCGCCATGTACATCGGGTCTACCGGCGCGCCAGGTCTCCATCATCTCGTGTACGAGCTGGTCGACAACTCCATCGACGAAGCGCTCGCCGGTTTCTGCGATCAGGTCAACGTCCGTATCCATCTCGACAACTCCGTCACCGTCGTCGACAACGGCCGCGGCATCCCCGTCGATCAACACGCGAGCGGCAAGTCCGCCGCGGAAGTCGTGCTGACCGTCCTGCACTCCGGCGGCAAGTTCGACAACGATAGCTACAAGGTCTCCGGCGGTCTTCACGGCGTCGGCGTCTCCGTCGTCAACGCGCTCTCCGAACGCCTCGAACTGGAGATCTGGCGCAACGGCCAGGTGTACCAGCAGACGTACGAACGCGGCGATCCGACAACTGAGCTGCTCGTGTCGGGAACCACGAAGAAGCGCGGTACCAAGATCACGTTCAAGCCGGATGGGTCGATCTTCGAAACCAGCGAATTCAGCTTCGACACGCTGGCCCAGCGCCTGCGCGAGCTCGCGTTCCTGAACGCCGGTGTCCTGATCACGCTGGATGACGAGCGAGAGGACGGGAAGAGCCATTCGTTCCACTACGAAGGCGGCATCAACTCCTTCGTGACGTACCTGAATCAGGCGAAGACCGTCGTCCACGACGCGCCGATCTACATGCGCGGCGAAAAGGACGGCATCGACGCCGAGATCTCGCTCCAGTGGAACGACGCGTACAGCGAAGTGATGTACTCCTTCGCGAACAACATCAACACGCACGAAGGCGGCACGCACCTCTCCGGCTTCCGCGCGGCGCTGACGCGCACGATCAACGCCTATGCGACGCGCAACAACCTCGCGAAGGATCTGAAGGAGAGCGTCAGCGGCGACGACATCCGCGAAGGCCTGATCGGCGTCATCAGCGTGAAGCTGCCGCGGCCGCAGTTCGAAGGCCAGACGAAGACCAAGCTCGGAAACACCGAGGTCAAGGGGATCGTCGAGGCCATCGTCAACGAGAAGCTCGGCGACTATCTCGAGGAGAACCCGGCGGTCGCGAAGCGCGTCATCCAGAAGGCGATCGACGCCGCCCGCGCGCGCGAAGCGGCCCGCAAGGCGCGCGACCTCGTGCGGCGCAAGGGCGTGCTGGACAGCAGCGCCCTGCCCGGCAAGCTCGCCGACTGTCAGGAGCGCGATCCCGCCCTCAGCGAGATCTACATCGTCGAGGGCGATTCGGCCGGCGGCTCGGCGAAGCAGGGCCGCGATCGCAAGTTCCAGGCGATCCTGCCGATCCGCGGGAAGATTCTGAACGTCGAGAAGGCGCGCTTCGACAAGATGCTCGGCAGCGACGCGATCAAGACGATGATCGCGGCGCTCGGTTGCGGCATCGGCGCCGAGGACTTCGCGATCGACAAGCTGCGGTACCACCGCATCATCATCATGACGGACGCGGACGTGGATGGCTCCCACATCCGCACGCTGTTGTTGACCCTCCTTTTCCGCTACATGAAACAGCTCATCGAGCTTGGTCATATCTACATCGCACAGCCTCCTTTGTACAAAGTGAAAAA
>Ga0187894_10000189_pt1 | contig 81891 bp, 70 predicted proteins | sample GBC1701081metaG_FD_136650 | JGI IMG/M metagenome (GOLD analysis project Ga0187894, IMG submission 136650) | White microbial mat communities from a lava cave in the Kipuka Kanohina Cave System on the Island of Hawaii, USA - GBC170108-1 metaG ...
CCGCACTCACCAACCGGTCGGCCCCTGGCTTCCCCCGGCTGTCGACCACAATGGACGCCTGCGGGCGGGCCAAGATGTTCCGCACCTTGCGATCATCGGCGGCTGTCGCGACGAAAAAGCGCTCGTCCGCAAAGAGGTACCACACCGGGGTCAGATGAATCGAGCCATCCTCATTGAGTGTCGCTAAAGTGGCAACGTAACGTCCGTTCAGGAACTTTCGCATTGAATCGTTTAGCTGAGTCCCCGATTTTAGCTGAGTCATTGTCTTATCCTCCCAAAGATTGATTCAAATCTGTCTGCCGTGAGAATAGTAGGCGCTTGATTTATTTTATACAAGTACATACTGTAAAGTCAGGTACTTACCTAAGGGTGAGTAAGGAGAGGCGATCATGAAAGGGCAATCGTATAGTTGCGGCCTGGAAGCCGCCCTGGATGTCATCGGTGGCAAGTGGAAGGGGCTGATCCTCTGGCAGCTCTACCCTCGGTCACGTCGCTTCGGAGAGCTAAAACGGCTTGTCCCTGGTATCAGTGAGAAGATGCTGATCCAGCAGTTGCGGGAGATGGAGGCAGACGGGATCGTTCGCCGCAAGGTTTACCACGAAGTGCCACCGAAGGTAGAGTATTCGCTGACCGTGTTTGGCGTCTCGCTCAACGAGGCCTTAACACCCCTGTGTGAGTGGGGTAGCAAGCACACGAAGAGAATCGGTACTATCCATCGGCCATGCGATTCAAGCGATGGAAGGGGCGGGCAGGAGAGAATATCGACCGGCTAACAGATAGAGTTCCTTAGAGCGCACCTGGCTCTTGAGCTTTTCGACGCAGACGGAATCGCCGCATTCGTGCGTGGGATAGTTGTGGGCGTTCAGTTGCTGGTCTGCATGGTGGTGCCCGTTGGTACGTAGCTTACGTACTGCAGCGTGGACGATCGAGTGAATCGGGTGAGTGCGGGCTACGAACCGCAGTAAGGCATTTGTATTTGAGTTCTCTCCGTCTATGCTTCTCAATTTTGCCGTTGACAGACTCAAAACTGGTACGTCACCCGGACGGCCGTCTCATCGCGACGCCGGAAGAGTCCACCTAGTCCCCAGGTTTCATCCACTTCGCCGCCGAAGCCGGGCACGAAGAAGTAACTCTGTGCTAAACGAAGGATCAAACGCGGAGTGAAGTAGTAATCGACGATCCAACTGAACTGGGCACTATAATGATTGATGGGGTCAATTACGATGAAAGCGATCGGTAACAGCGTACCTCTGAGGTATACCGTACTCGCCGCCAGCGTACCGACCATTTCCCAATTGCGCACCTTGTCGGTGGGTGCCAGTTGCCCCTGAAAGCGTCGCGTGTTCACGGGAATGTATTGCCAAAAGAGTTGCGTGGTGAGAAAGAACGTCGTCCTGCGATTTAAGGCGCGAATCCAGGTCGGCCGGTCGAAGCCCACAAACGCTTGCCAGGCGTCACTTTTCTTGACGCCAAGAAGACCGCTGGGAACGGGAGTTCCGGCTTCACCCAGGATGAGGATTGGTTTGCGCTTATCGGCGAACGGCTTACCAAACTCATAGATCGTCTCCATCCGCCACACCGCTTCGGTGTACTCGTCATCCACATAGCTGGCGGAGATGCCGAGCGTGTGCACGTATGGATAGTACGCTTCCGCCGGCAGGACACCACGCTCAATCAGTAAAGTATTCTGCGCTGCCACCGCAAGGGCCGACTCGCACTGCGACGTGCCGATGAGACACTGGTTGCGTCCTCGCAGACTGGTCGTATTCATTCCGTCATCTTGCGCGATCCGCTGATAGAGATAGTTGAGAGTGAGGGTGAGGCCCTGCGGAGTGGTCGCGCCGAGTCGTATACCAACCTGGCTATTGTGGCCGGGATTCTGCCCATAATCGCCGTGCCGGCCCAGCACTGTATCATCGAGCAATCTGAAATTTCCCCCAGTCGGACTTCCGGCTAAGGGGTCGGTGAACGGCGTTCCCCAAGGCCGACCAGGCAGAAATCCGATCTTCGCCGGAACCCAATGTCCAGGAACCCAGTAGCTTTCGAGAAAGACGTCGATGAGCGGGCCAACCTTACCGAAGCTGTAGAGTCCTTTAATCATCCAGTAGGGAATACGCAGATCATCCCAGGTCTCGAGGCCAAGTCCGCCACCGTGCCAAGTCGTATCCAAAGCGTTGGTGCGATCAAGCATGCGCAAATTGTCTGACTCTCCCCACACCACCATCTGTCGCCCCACCCGTAGCGTGAGCGGAATATCGGCAAATTCGATATCGCTGTAGGCCTCGCGAAAGATGCTCTCAAAGCGCAGCGCATGAGCCGCACCTTGTGTGAGATCGGCGAGTGTGCCGTCGCGTCGTGTTGCGCCACGATAGGGAAACGCCTCCAGCCGCGGGCCAGGGCGGAAATCGTAGATGCTGTCATACACGCCACGGTAGAGGGCTACAAAATGGGCGTGGCGAATCCACGAAAAATTGAAACGTCCGAACGCTTGCCCCTCTTTCAGCCAGTCGTAGTCTAAGCGTGCGCGGACAACGTTTCGCTGTTGAACGATTGACCACTTGTCCGGTTCAGGGTGGCGCAAGAGTTGTTGGGTTTGCAAATTGCCCGAAAGGGACAAAGAGCCATACGTCCAATCGGCGTGGAGCAAAGCCGGGGACAGCTTTGCCAGCAACAATGCCCAGCCCACAATGCTCCATTTCGTCCACTGCCATCTCCAGAGTCTTGACTCTCGGCTCCTGGCCTTAGGCTCGAGACTCCGCATCATCGCCCCCGCGCCAGAATCCGGTCGAGATCAAAAAAATCCTCGGGAAGAGGAACGTTATAAATCGCTTTCGAGATGACGGTCATAGAACCAAGCTTGGTTTCGTAATCGATCATCGACTCTCCTGCCCAAATAGGAACGCGGAGGTGCTCGTTGCCGGGACTATACTGCGGATTGCTATAGACTTCGAACAGTGTCTTTTGGTGTTTTCCCGCGTCATCATAAAACAATGCATACACAGAGGCGAACAACTGCCGGTCAATATACAGCACCCTTTTGCTATAGAGGTGACCCTTGGCCTTTGGCGTGCATTCCAGTACCAGCATGTCTCGCAGTTCCCACGGATCCACAGGATACCAATTGCCGCGACCACCAAAGGTTGCGCTCGCAGCCTTAATGCCCACCGGCGCAAGCAGTCGTTTCGTCCCGAGTAACTTCCAATGACATGAGCGCACATATCCCCAATAGCCAAAATAATCTTCGTTGAGGAATCCAGAATCGTACGTAGCCTCGTCTTGCTTGATGATAACCTTGCGGATCTTGCGGCTGGTCGGGCTGTAAAGCCAGTTCCCATCATTGGCCTGATCATGATCATAACGCAGCTTCAGACTCATCGAGTTCTTCAGATCGAAGGGCGTCAGGATTTGATAAAATTCTTTATACAAAACGCCGTCCGCCTCCCATCGGTTAGGATTGACGCCGTCCGTCTGCGGACGGTGCATGCCATAGGCAATCACGAAATAGTTTTCCATCTCCCGTTCGGCTGAGCCGGACTCTGGCAACAGGCGGAAGGTAGTCCATGTCTGCATGACATCGCCGAAGTCGCGGTGGCGCAGGTTCCACGCGGCCTTCAGCCCGGCCTGAGGATCTGCAGAGTCGAGCACGGGAAAGGGGAGGCCGGCAACATAGCCTTCCAGTTCCCCGTCGTTTCCGAGTCGCACCTGTTCGGCGTATTTCCTAGTCGCCTCAATGTACGCCTCGCCAACCGGTAGGTCCGTGGTTTCTTGCACCGTGAACGTGAGTTCACCTGTTTTAACCTTATCGAGGATCTCGGGCGGCAGATAGTCCTTGGCCGCATCCCATGAGTCCTTGGAGACCATCGTGCCCGGCGCAAGTCCGGAAGCAGATGGCGTCCCCGCAGCGTAGGGATAAAACGTCTGCTGAATGATCTCGGCAGAAATTTCCGCATGAACTGGTTGCCAGGTTACGCATAAGAAGCCAAACAACACGCTACAAAGCCGTTTCTGCATTGTCTCCTTACTCCTCAGGTTGTCGTTTCTCACTCAAGCCGTATCAGATCGTCAACGGAACGGTCTCTCCCTACGCCGTAACCGTAGGCATGGCTGAGCCACAAAGCAATCTACTGAAGCCCCCAGAATAACCACCCGTCTGTGAGTGCGGCTGGATGGTGTAGGGGCTTGATTGATCAAGCCCTTTGGCGGGGCCGATTTATTGGCCCCCTACATTGATCTGACTGCAACCATGGTCAACTGTACCACCACCATCGATGCCAGAAGGATTGTCAACTATTCGTATCCGTGCCGGAGAACATTCATCCCTTCCTCAAGACCTCACGCGTCACTTCCGGTTCCGTCTTGTTCGCCCTGACTCTGCTAGCCTTCTCATCAGTCGCACATCGCATCGATTTCTTTGAGGGCATCATCGAGCGCGTCTATGGCGATGTCGATCTCTTCACGTGTTACCGTGCAGGGAGGACCCAGTATCACCGAGTTCGGCATGAATCCTCCGAGCAGCACCCCTTTGTCATGGCATTTATGCGCAATCACATCTTGAACGGAATCGTGAATGTCACCGGCATAGTTGAAGCTCAAGGCTCTTTTGCGAAAGTGTTCTTTAGTCTCCCTATTCTTGACCAGCTCGACCGACCAAAAGACTCCGGCACCCCCCACACGTCCTATACAGCGGTGGTTCCGCTCCAGAACTCGGAGTTTTTCAGCGATATACTCACCAGCCTTGGCTGCCCGCGCCGGGATGTTCTCCTCTAGCATTACCTCCAGGTTGGCCGCCGCTGCCGCCATAGCCAAGGGGTGCCCACTGAAGGTGCTCAGCTGTAAGAACCGCTGTTTATTGAGAAACTCGGCGATTTCTTTGCTGACCACGACGGCCGAGACTGGCAATGCAGAGCTGCATAACCCCTTACCAATGCACATGATATCGGGGGTCACGCCATATCTCTGATAGCCAAACCATTTTCCCAACCGCCCAAACCCACAGACGACCTCGTCATCAATCCACAGAATTCCCAACTCTTTCGTCAGTTGACGCAATTGGGCGAAGTACTCTTCTGGTGGTATAACTGTACCCCGGGCTTGGGCAATGTCGGTGATAATGGCCGCCACCGAATCTACGCGCGCGCTCACCATACTATCGACAACATGAACGCACGGGAGCGTTCCGTCCCGCATCTTACAGGCCGGGTATTCATGTCCTAGCGAACAACGGTAACAGTTGTTCCCAGGCACCATCATGAAGCCTCCAGGTGGATGGCTGGGCACCGGCCTGGTCTCTGCAGGTTCGGTGTCCGAGGCGAGTCCCGAGCGATATGCTGGACTCGTAGTCGCCCCCGCCGCCCCCATGGTATATCCATGGTATGCCCATTCTTTAGAAACAATCGTCGGGCGATTCGTATAAAGCTTGGCAATAATACAGGCCAGTTCCACTGCCTCACTGCCAGTCACTGTAAATCGGACTGCCCCAGCCCAATCATCCGGTCCCAGAATATCTTCCATGAGGAGCTTGGCTACCCGAGAGCGGTACTCAGTGGCAAAGGAGTGATCAGCGGCAAAGCCAAAAGAATCTGCCGCTTCCTTGATGGCTGCCTGTATTCTCGGATGGCTGTAGCCAATATTCACGGAGATATAGCCACTGAGAAAATCCAAGATCTTGCTGCCGTCCGGTCGGTAGAGCCACGACCCCTCCGTCCTGGCGAGTGGCTGAGGGTCATACTCCTGTTGGCTATAACGGGCGTGGATCAAATATTTCCGATCCCATTCCTTGACTTGCTGCCAATCCACTTCTCTCACCCTGCTCTGCATTTTTACTTCTCGTGCCATATCATTTCTCCTTATGGAAAAAAGGACTCACATGCTTCATTTTTGTCTCTCCGCCCTTTAGAGCTCTCTTGCTACCATCTCCCCTTCGTAGATCGCTTCGGTCACCTTGCGTGGGGCCACACAGTCCCCTACCCGATGGAGATCTGGAATCTTTCCCTTGAGAGCAAAGTAGAGCCCATCATTAGTCCGTTTGCCCATCATCAGAACCACTGTGTCTACATTCTCGATGCGCCGCTCCTCCTTGGTGTACAGATGAGTGGTTATGAGGGTCTTCCCGGAAATCTCTTTCACCAGAGCAAAAGGAGTACAAGCAACCTTCCGCTCTACCAATCGCTCCATCTGGGGATCAAAGGAGAGGGGCTCAATATTCATCCCCACATAGGGAAGCCGAGTCACGATCTCTACTGTCTTGCCCTGATCAGCCAGGTACTCGGCTGTCATAGTCGCTTCCATGTCGCCAAACTCATCTATCACTACGACGTTCTGGCCGATCAGCCTTCCATCCGCAAATACGTCAAAGACGGTCTTGACGTTGTCCTGAGTCACACCGGGAAGGGTCGCCACCTCTGGTCGAGCGGGTGTATGCCCGGTCTTGAGAGGAGCGGCTCCGGTAGCGATCAGCACCGCGTCAGCGCCCTCCTTGAGGATATCGTCAGCACTCATCTCTTGCCCGAGATGGACCCTGACTCCAAGCTTCTGCACCTGAATACGCAGATAGCGAATAATGCTCTCAAACTCTCGCCGAGAGGCCACCTTGATAATAGAAAGGATCTGCCCCCCCAATTCCCCTCCCTTTTCGTAGAGGTGCACTTCATGGCCCCGCCGAGCTGCTATCTCGGCTGCCTTTAATCCTCCCGGCCCGCCCCCGACCACGATGACTTTCTTTCTGGGTTGGGCAGGAGTGAGGGTAGCCACTCCCAACGCTTTCTCCTCTCCCGCCGCCGGATTCTGGATGCAACGTACGATCCCGTGGCGCAATACCCGGCCGACGCAATCCTGGTTGACCCCAGTGCACTGACGAATGTCCTCGAGCCGCCCCTCGCGTGCCTTCTTGGGCAGCTCGGGGTCTGCAATCAAGGCCCGCGCCATAGCGATCATGTCAGCCTGACCATCGGCGAGAATCTTCTCCGCCAAGATGGGATCGTTGATCCGTTTGATCGCCAGCACGGGGATATTGACCACCTCCCGCACAGCCGCAGCCAAATGGGCGGCAAAGCCAGGCGGAAAACTCATCTCCGGCACAATGACCGGAGCAGAATATGAGCTCCCTGCGCATACATGAATGTAGTCCAGGTGGCACGTGGTCGCTAAGTATTTGGCTATTCCCTGGATCTCCGGAACTCCCAACCCCCCTGGCGTGAACTCATCCCCCACCAGTTTCAGACCGACACACAGACTAGAACCAACCGCCTTTCGGATGGAGTCAAACAGACGAACCAGAAAACGGCAGCGATTCTCGACGCTGCCACCGTACTCATCTGTCCGCTTGTTGAAGGCCGGAGAGAGAAACTGGTTCTGGCCGTAGAATCCGCCCTGGGCTGCCAAGAGTTCGATGCCATCAAGGCCCCCTGCCTGCACAACCTGTGCAGCCTTCCCCGTAGCCTCAACGATCATATCGATGTCTTCGATCTCCATTTCTTTGGGAATTTCCGGTTCAAGTAGGTCATGCACTCCCGAGACCCCCAGAACAGGACCGCGATACCCTTCTCGTATCGGGGGCAGGGCCGAGTAATGGTCGGCCTGGGAGAAAATCTTGGCACCATGCTCGTGCACCATGTCCGCAATACGTCGATAGCCAGGAATGGCGCGCTCGTCCGAGACGATGGGAAACCCGGGCCATTTCGAACTCTCGTGCACGCCCGAGCCACCGATCACGATTAACCCCGCTCCCCCTTTGGCCCGCTCGGCGTAATAATACGCCATGCGCTCACTCGGGAGGTAGTTTTCCGCATACAGGGTGGCATGGCCGGACCAACAGATACGGTTGGGAATGGTGACCGGCCCTAATTGGATAGGGCGGAAAAGATATTCAAATTGCTGGGCCATCGTTGTTCCCTCCTTCTATTGTGAACGTTACGCAACTCTTTTTCCGACAAAAAAGTCGTTGCAGAGCAATGATTGGATTGCCTTGGGGATTTCCTCCATCTCATGCAGCACGACGCATCCTCCTCGCCCTACACGGGCCAGCTTCTCACAGGTGCGTCTTGCCTCTAACCAGGGAGGCTGAATACTGACAACGTGAAGCTGCGGGAATCGTTGAGCCAGAGCAAAAGGATCGGAATGCTTATTATGGGCTCCATCTGTGAGGAGAATGCCCATCTTTTTTCGACATGGACTCTTGGAGAGCTGTAAAAGACCTTCTCGCAGCCCCGAGGCAACATCTGTCATCCCATCTGTTGAAACCTGAAAAACCTCCATGATTAAGCTGGCAAGACTCTTTCTCTGCCCCATCGGTTTCAGGATATTTATTTGATCACAGAAAGTGATTACAGAATAATCACTACGTTGCGACACCGTCTTCACAAAAGCGGAGAGTGCGACCAGAGCGCTCACGATGCCCTCCCCCCGCATTGATCCGCTCACGTCCAAAATTAAGGCATACGCCCTTTTCTCTTGTGACCGTTCGTAGACGACAAAGTCCTGGTAATCGATAACCTCCTTCCCGATAACTCGCTCTAACGTCCGGTCAATGTCGATATCAGCAGAGCCAAAACGGTAGCGGGCAAGCGAAACCTTTCCCCTGCGCCAATCGAGACCTCTTTCCTTTTGCGGGAGAGTGAGAATGATCTTCTCCGCCAGTCTCTTCGCTCGCTCTCTTTCGGCGTTCTTTTCTTCTTCCTGGCTTAACCGCCCCCGCAGGATCTGAGGAAGATTCTTGCCCTCAAGAGGAGCGTGGAAATCTCCGTTCTCACTGAGGTATTCTTTTTGCGCAGCCGCGATGCCGAAGATGCCAGCGGTTGTCGTGTCTTGGGAACGTGATTGCCTTCTCCTTACGCCTTCAGTTTTTTTTTTGCCGGGAGCCCTGCTCTCCTGGGAGGAATGGGAGGTCGCGAGATATGGGCCCTCGTCTTCCTGAGCTGTTCCCGGCACGATCTTCCCTTCCGGCAGACCAGGAAGAGCAATCCACTGGAGCCCCTCCCAGATCTCCTTAATGATCTCTTTGGCTTTTCGGTCTGAGGTCTCGGATACCCACACTCTGCCCGAAAGGGACATGAGGGCACAATCTAAAAGGAGTGTTCGCCCGTGAGAGTCTGCCGCAGAGAGCGATTCCTCCGTGGTACTGAGCCCTTCCAACGAGAAGCGCTCTTGGGCAATGAGAACCAGGTCAATGGCTCCGCGCACGGATGCCCCCATTTTGAGGTCCGGATGCTCCCGTGTCCTGCGGATTAGTCTTGCGGCTAGACGCAAGAGCGTAGGGTTATTAATCCCGGTTATGAGACACACAATCTCTATCTCTTCCTCTTCTGACTGGTAGTCCAGCTCCACCCGGCAAAGGCGGTCACTCAGGGCACGACTCAGCCGCTCAGTCCCCACATCGTCAAAGGGGTTCATTGCTCCAACGAGACGGAAGGATGGCTTTGCCTGCAGCTCTCCAACGCGCGGAATCGCAATCCGTCTCTCATCCATCGCTCGCAGCAGAACGTTCATCACATCCTCAGGCATACGATTGAACTCTTCGATGTAGAGAAAGCCACCAGAAAGCATGGCATCGGTCAGCGGACCATGATCAAAGGCTTCCTGAGTATATCCCCCAGCCAGAACTTTAGCCGGGTTGTGGGTGCCTACGAGTTTTCCTGGGGTGAGCTCCGCTGAGCCCTCGACGATGTATAAAGGGATGTGAATCTGGCGAGTGATCTCTCTCAGTATAGTGGATTTGCTCGTCCCCGGCGGCCCTTCCAAGACAATATTTCTTCCTGCTTTGAGAGCAGCCAGTATTTCTTTAATCTCTTTGTCCCGCCCGATGATCCGAGATTTCACATTCGCATAGATCTTTGCCAGGTTAAGAGCTTCCATTTATTTTATTCCTTCCGGATGCAAGGGGTATGTGAGGAGTCAAGCAATTAATGGGTGAGGTTCTCTTGCACACTAGGGACCGGCTCGTCCAGCATCTTGACATCGCCGACGAAAATATTCCCTCTCCCCACATACCAACGCCCCTTCAGGACGACATTACGGTATTGCTGCGCTGCCTCTACAATCACTTGAGCCAGGTGGTCGCTCCCGAGAAAGCGCAAGTTTGGCGAGCGCTGCTTGATGGTCTGGAGAAACGCCAAACGGCTCTGGTTAGAACCGCTGAAGCGCACTTTTTGCACGCGCAATAATACTAGGTTGTCACGGACCTGAAAGGTAATCACATGGTCGCCCTGGTCGCACGGCTCAGCTCTTTGAAGGCAGGGCGCCGCAGTGAGCGTGATACCTATGGGTGGTGCCAATCCTCTTGGAATCGTAGCCGGAGGGACGGCGAAGACAAGCGGGGTGCCAAAGAGCCATACGGAAAGCAGCATGACCGGCCATACTCCCTGACTCATGACCGTTCGACAAGTGGCAAATTGTTCTGGGCGTAGAGCAGAGAGCACGTTACCCACACTGTCTCCTCTAAGAGACGCGAAACTCTTGCAGCATCTCCTCCTCCCCTTTCCGGTCAGCAGCCTTTTTCATCAAGGCTTATATTTTGAGGCGACAGTGGCCGGTGTCAGCCGACCACACAGTCGTTAGGCAAATCTAATAGCTTGAAACCCTCAGGCGAATAGAGGCGACCCCTTCGGTCCTGACTGAGAATCACCTATCCGACCGCGTTGTAGAGAGATCACCACACTGATCACTGGGAGGGAGCGGATTCTTTTGCCCTTCGCGAATTTTCTGCATCATCATCCTTACCAACGTTTCAAAATAGGTGCCGATCATCAGGACTTGGGAGGATTGGGCCCACCTTGCATACACCGTACTCCCGATCGGGTTTTTTTCACCCAAGAACAGATTGTGAAACTCCCCCTCTCCCTTACGTTGTATCCCTATCACCAGGGAGGGGGTGTCCAGTCCGTACTGGGCTAACTTCAGTGGATCACTATCGAAGGTACGGATTTCTCGTGCCGTCTCAATTGCCGATAGTAGCTCGGTAATAGCATCCTCAGCAACTCCAGCCTCCGGAACTCCCTCTACTTTCCATACCTCGCTCTGGTTGATCACCACACATCCTTGAGGATCCTTGAACCGCAAGGCCACTATTTGATCAACAGGAGTCGTCAGCAGCCTCTTCCCCACCGGTGCAGAGGCGCCTACATCGACATTCTGCGGCGTGGCCTGCCTCTCTATATAGTCATAAGAGACAAGACCGAACAGCATGAGACATAAGATCACGTTGCTTCTCACAAACGACGGCCCTCCGGAAATCTTCCTCAGCTCCCCCTTCTGTTAGTCAGTAAAGATCTTCGTTGGCTATAAACCAATCTGGATCCTGGTGTACATGTAATCGGTCGCCCTGCCTGAATCGATGGGGTGAGACAACGCCCCCCAAAAGACGTTGAAGCCCACGATGAGGTTAACGTAATCGTTCCATCTGTATATGAACTGATTGTTCCAGAACACGTCGCCGAACCCGGTGTCGATCAGCGTGAAGGTGGCCACGTTGAGCGACTGATCGGCTAACATGTCTTTCGAGAGAGACGCCGTCACGAAAGTTTGGAAGGCTCCCCGTAGCCCGTTGGTGACCCGACCGAGATTAAAGTCAAAGTTATTAGTACCCGAAGTGATATAGGCGTTATTCCACCGCTCCGGGTTCAAGATCCAATCCTGGAACACCTGCATACTAAAAAACCACGACACCCCCGTCCCCGGACCGAGGCCCAGCCGTGGGTAGTTGAGCCACGATGGGTCCAAGAGAAATTTATCGATTCCGAGCAGGATTTGGTAACGGTTCTTCAGCACCGTATCAAAGTTCGGGCGAAAGAAGACGTCGTCGATGAAGACCGCAGTCTCCATGCGCGTGACCACCTTCTCGCCGAACAGCGGCAGGTGGGACCATTGATAGTCCGCTGCCGCCCCGACAATTTGTAGCCGCTTGGCTTTGCGCACATTACCAATGGCCTGAATAGCCGTGCCTATCCCGATAGCCCCGTGATGTTGGCCGAGGTCATTCATATCCTGCAGGAACGCATTAAACTTGTACTCATAGGCCAGACTATAGGTCATCCCCCGATACTCGGAGTCAAACCGAACCATGGCCTGACTACTGCCGAGCGTGCCGGGCGGTTTGTGCAGGTTCGGGTACGGATATCCCACTTGTCCGTTGGCGCCGACGATGCCGTTCTCCTTAAAGATCTGGTCGAACGCCGCGAGCGTCTTATTCGTCAAGCAGGTGACGTTAAATTCAAAATCAGCCTTACAATTGGGCGACTTCTGCGCGTTCCCCGCCCGCGGATTAAACCCGTAGTAATAAGCAAATTCGGGCTGGGGAATCCACAGCACTTGCACCGTCCCCACCGTGCCAAAGCGATAATTGAAATTCGCCATCCAGAGGGGAACTTTTACTTCCTCTTCAATGAGGAGGATCGACTCCCGGTAATTGAACGGGTGAATGTTATCCAACAGGTAGACCCCGTCCGATTTCCCCCAAGCGACGATCTGACGCCCGAGCCGGGCCCAGAAATCCCCAAATCTGAGATCGACGTACGCCTCCCGGACTAATGGATCATTATTCCACAGGTTCGAGAACGAAAAATTGTTCGCCCACGGCCGGCGGTTGGTCTGGCCGTTGCGCCCGGTCAACGACCCGCCCTTCCACTCGTAGATGCTGTCCCAAAACGGCCGCAGCCACGTATACAGCTTCACGTGATCATTGAGTGTGTAGGCTACTTGGAGACTGAATTCATTCCGCTGGCTCATGAAGCTGAACTGGCGCGGGCCGTGCAGCTTGGTCAACAGCCCGAAGTTGACCCACGCGTTAATATGAAGGTTGTCGGTGGGATCACGCATCTTATCGATATAAGAGCGGAATGAGTCCTCGTCGTTGGGAAGCGTCACTGCCCCCTGCCCTGTCCCGACTGGAGCAGAGCCGGTTGGGGAGACTGCCCAGCTTTCCTGACATAAGGGCATCCTCATACCCCATAACAGTCCCGTGAGAAAAAGCACACGCAAGAAGACTGAAGCCTTTTGTGATGATGTCCTCATACCACTATCCTCCTTTCAGACAGCTGCTTGTTGACGTTTGCTTCCTGCTAGTACTGCTTCCTTCGGAAAGAGAAACTTGGGCCGTAAAATACTCCACAGAAAGGGAGAGATGATAAAACTGCACACAAAACACACCACCAGGATCAACCCCATGCCAAATCCCAAATACCCCACATAGAGGGGGATCGGAATCAAGACCCAACAGCCGGCGATCAGCCCCAGGTACGAATAGGTCAGCGCCTCCCGCACCGCTATGAACCCTTGCTTCAGCGCCTCCTGAAAATTGCCATGCTGCTGGTATTCTTCGCGAAACCGCCCCAGCAAATATAACTCCGCATCCACCCCCACTCCTGAGGCCATCGCCATCCCCATAGTGGTAAAAGAGTTGATCTCAATCCCCAAAAGCCGCGTCAAAGCCAGCCAAATGAAGGTCCCCACAGCCAACGGTAACAGGAGCAAAGCTGGTCCCAGCAAAGACCCCGAAAGGGGGACCAGGATGAGAAAGGAAAAGATGAACCCTGCCGCCGTGGCCAAGATCAGCCACTTGGCAATGTTCTCATTAAAGCCTTCGGCGATCGCCACCGCTCCCCCACCCACCTGGGCGCGTAGAGTCCCATCCTTGTTAAAATGCGTCTGCACATACTCCTGGGCTGCGCCCATCACTTTGCGCACGGTCTCATGCGAGGTGTCAGCGGTGTACACCCGCAAGAGATGCTGCTGAAAGTTGTGGTCCACCACCGAGTCAAAACTCCCAGGATCTCCTTGAGCATAAAACTCCAGGTAGAGGGCGATCTCCTGCCGCTCCTGCGGCACCCGAAAGTACTCCTCCCCCCCGCCATTGAAAAACTGGTGTAACACTTTGAGATACACTGGCAGCCCCTGGAATCCCGCTACCTCCGGCAACCCCTCCAAGTAGCGGGTAAAGTCGTCAATCTGCTTCACCGCCCCAGGCTCCTTGAGACACTCGTCTTCCGAACACTCAATCAGGATGTTTAAGGGATAGACCCCCTTGAAATGCTCCCTGATGTTCATCTCCATCTGGTAAATCTCATTGCCCTTCCACGACCGGGTCAGAAAATTGTGAATGGCATAGGTGTTGTCCTGCCCAATGTCCAAATAGGGTAGACACAAGAGGGACCCCAGGAAGAGCACGATCACGGTCCCCACCATCAGCTTGCCCCGGCGCGTCCGGCCCACCAGATCTCCTACCGCCCCCTCTACAAGCTTCGTGAGCGCGGATTTTCGTTTCTGCCCCTTCCGCAACGTGACGGCCTCCACCTCCTTCGGGTTCCCATGCAACAGCGCCAGCAGCGGAATCTGTAAAAAGAAGACATTAAAGAGGATCGCTATCAGGCCAAACGCGGCGGGCACCCCTAGCTCCGAGACATTGGTAAAGGGCACGAACGACATCACCACAAAAGCAATCACATCGGTGACCAGGGAGCCCACCAGGGGAAAGAGCAGCGGAGTGAAGGTGTTCACAATCGCCAGCCGGGCATCGCGCGTCTTGGGATACTCCTCATCAAAAAAGCGCTTGAGGAACTGCGTGTGATGTAAGGCCGCCGCCGCCACAATGATAAAAGGGGCAACCAAGGCCGAGGCTGATTGCAGCACCGGCCCTTGCAGGAGCATCTTGAAGCCAAATCCCCATACTGAGGCCACCAGCCCCAGAATGACGGCGATGAAGGCCCCCCGGAAACTGCGAAAAGCAAACCACAGAACGGCCACCACCCCTAGCACGAACAGCCCAAAGGCCAGGGCAATGTAGGGCAGCCCATCGCTGTTCACCCACCCAATAATGATGGGGGTCCCGGCCGCTTGAATGATGTGATTGGCATCCCGTTCCGGCTCAATGATGCTCTTGACCTTCTGGTAAATCGCGACTGGCTCAGTCACCGGCAGATCTGTCGCTAAACCCAGCCCCGTGCGAAAATCGGCCTGAATCATGGTGGCCTTGGCATCCTGGGAGACATAGACGCCATAGATGAGGGGATTATGGTACACCCCATACTTCAGGCGCTCCATCTCCTTTGGGGTCTGTGGCACTTGATCCATGAGGGTGGTGATATCGAGCATTTCCTCGGACCCCTTGATGTACTTGGCCTTGAGGTCAGCAATGGACATCACGTTATAGGGCACCACGCCCCAGATGAGATGGATCTCGCGGGTAATGCGTTTGACCTTGCCCAACGTTTCCGGGTTAAAGATGTCGCCCTCTTTCACGCTGATCTGGATGGTGACCAGGTTCCCCCCACCAAACTTCTTCTGGATGTAATTGTTCAGTTTGCTAATAGGAGTGCTCTCTGGCAACCATTCATTGGGGTCGTCGTAGAGTTTGATCTGCGTGACGATATGGTAGAGAAAAATGGAGGTCAGCAGCAGAGAAAAGAGTAAGAGGGAAAATCTGAACCTGATCGTGAGTTCAACTAGTCTACGCATCGCTCCGCTCCTTTCTCATAGGACTGCCTCTTTCATGCGCTATCGCCGGTAGAAGTCGATGGTCTTTGGCTCCTGGATCAAAGTCTGGACATTGTAGAACTCGTCTGGAATAGGAGGATTGAATGTTCTCAGGCTGGGGTAAAAAAAGACCCAGAAACCGGTTGTCAGATCCTTGAATGCGTCTGACCCCCAGGCAATATGGGTTTTCCGTCCACAACAGTTCTTCGCTCCGTCAGTAGACGCCTCTCCTGCAGGGGCTAAGACCTGATGCCAATCCCCTACCTGAATCAACCGGCCTTCCTTGTCGTAACTTTCCTCCCACCAATTCGTCAGCGTAAACATACCGACCCAGTTTAGTTGCTTGGCAAACCACCAGTCCTCGCGAAAAGGCGTTGTCTCATAGACCCAGCAAGGCTCGCCAATGCCATCGAGACGTTTTGCACTCGGATCAGGGTTCTCGGGTTCTCCACCTCCTATACCGAACCTATCCAGAGGGGGATTATACAGCTCCGTACGCAGCATCTTGTAGTTATGAATGGGGGTCATCAGCGCGTTCTGCTCTTGCTTGATAATCAGCCCGCCAGCCACATCCTGTCGGTTCGCCGTTGCCAGCCGCCGTACCTTGCGGACCGTAGGGACATAGAGGTAATTGTCGTCTTCTTTATTCTTCCCTTGATACTGGATCTGCAGGAATCCGACTTTAAGGAGGTCGCGGGGAGAGCGAAAGAGAAAGATATATTTCCGGTAAGCCTGGCCATCCTGGTCAGGCAGAGGCTCAGGATCCCAGCGCCATTTGGGAACGCGCTTGGATGGGGGGTACCACACGTTCCACTCAAAACCAGTCTTGTCCCGCCGATACTCCGCTCCCGGCGCGTAGAGATGCGCCTCAAACTGGTCCTCGACAGATGGGCCGGAAAAGGGACCGAGAAAGGTGCCGCTGTTTTGCACGTCAAAGGCATCAAACTTCTCCCGTTCCTCTAAGGGAATAGTGTAGGGGTAATACAAAGGTTGCAGCCATTCGGTGTAGAGTGCCGGTCCCTTGGCATTGAGCTCATCGTCATACCAGGGCTTGGGCTCCCACTTCATCTTTTCCTCTCCCCAAGACACCACGTACTTGCCCGGTTCATTCTCTACCGACTCGATACGGTACTCCTTGCCCATAATCGTTTTCTGAAAGGCCACCTTGCCTTGGTATTTCTTCTCCTCCGCACCAAAAGCCGCGATCTGGAAGCTCAAAACTAACCCCAGTACTCCGAGCAGAAGAACACACCATCCTGTTGTCCAACTTTTAATCCCCTCTGGGCTATGACGCATAAACCTTGCTCCTTTCTGTACGTGAGATTTGGATTTCCACCACACGCCCTTGAGAATCCTTAATTGGGTTCATCCCTCACACATGACCATCGCTGTCAATGACCTATAGGTGTTCTATCTTGGAGTCTTCCTTGATACCTCGTTGATGCCTCGTTAGGTGGGTCGAGAACCCAGCTGCAGCGCAAAAATCCCTGACAGAGATACAGTAGTAGTAGAAGAAGCCTTAGGGTCAGTTGCCACGTTTACCACTGCCGGTCTTCCTCCTGCCACTGCTTTGGCTGCTCGCTCAAGGGCAGGGCGAATATCTTGCGGCCTTTCCACATACTCGCCATACGCCCCCAACGCCTCGGCCACCTTTTCATACCGACCGACTCCTAGTTCGCGTCCAAACATGAGGCCCTCCGCACACCAACCACCATTGTTGTTGACCACGATCAGCACCGGAAGGTTGTGTCGTACAGCGGTGTCGATCTCAAACCCGTTCATGCCGAATGATCCGTCTCCACTCAGCACAATGACCTGGGCGTTGGGTTTCGCCGCCTTAGCTCCTAATCCATAAGGAATTGCTACCCCCATGCACCCGTTTGGTCCTGCATTCACCCGATGCCCCGGAATAAATGTGGAAATCGATTGGCGGGCAAAATTGAGAGTGTCATGACCATCGACTGCAAGGATGGCCTCCCGGTCCATGAAATCACGCACCTCTTTACACAGTCGTAACGGATGGATCGGTATTTGGTTGGAGTTGAGCAGGGCCGCAGACTTTTCTTGCCAGCCCTTGTCCTGTTGCCTAAGCTTTCCTACCCACGAAAGCTCGCCCCGCCCACGGAAGACAGAGCGGGCTTCTTCGCTCAGCTGGTGTAACACCATCTTGGCATCACCGACAATGCCGACGTTGACCGGACGGTTGCGGCCAATCTCCTCCTCAGCAATATCAACCTGGATAACCTTGAGGTCTGGGGCCCAGCGAGGTGGCATGCCGTAGGAGACAATGAAGTTGAAACGCGTTCCTACCACCAGCACGACATCGGCTTCACGGAAGGCAGTATTCCGCGCACCCGGAAAGCACAGCATGTGATCTTCGGGAATCACCCCCCGGCCCTGGGGCGTAGTGTAGAAAGGGATACCGGTGAGTTCGACAAACTCTCTGAGTTCCGCGCTCGCGCCGGACCAGAACACACCGGTACCGGTAAGGATAAGGGGTCGCTGGGCATCAGAGAGGAGGGCAATAGCCTGTTTGACGCGCTCAGGGTCACCTAAGGATCGCGCCGGCTTGTGAGGATTCTTAGGGAAGAGTATCTCGTTCTCCTCGACTTCCGCAGCGAGGATCTCCATAGGGAGGTCCACGTAGACCGGGCCAGGCTGTCCGCCTGTAGCCATACGGAATGCTTTATTAATCAATTCCGGAATCCGTTTGGGGTTGTTCACCTGATCGGTCCATTTGGTAATGGGTTTGAGGAGTCCCACCTGATCAAGCTCTTGAAATGACCCCATGCCCTTCCCGAACAAGGTGTTTAAGGCTCCCAAAGCAACCAGCGGCACCCCGTCGAGAAACGCATTACCTACACCGGTCATCAGGTTTGTGACTGCCGGCCCAGCTTCGGCACAGCAGACCCCAGGTCTGCCACTGACCCGACTATAGGCGTGCGCTGCAAATGCAGCCCCTTGTTCATGACGAAATCCAATGAGGCGAATGCCTGCCTCGAAAAGGAGCTTAGCGGACTCCGCCGTGGGGGCGCTGGCGAGATAGAAAATCGTATTCACTCCTTCATTTTTCAGAGCCTTGACGAGCAAATGACTTCCTGTAACTTTCGCCATTATTCCTCCCTAATCAGGACCGAGGGTTACTTTTTCTTCCCACGTACATTTGCAGGAGAATCTGAAAAGTGCTCTACACGTCAAGCCGGTAGAAGCGAGCGGCATTCTCCCCCAACGTCTTGCGCCGGGCCGACTCTGCGATGCCCTTCCGCTGCTTCCACTTCGTCACCACCCCAAACGGCAACCCCTCCACAATGTCCCCGTAATGCGGGTAGTCCGAGGCATACATGAAATAGTCCTCCCCCATCTCGGTTAGCACCGTCGGGAGCACCACCTCTTCGCACTCGGCATTGTAATAAAATCGCCCCCCCTTCATGTATTCGGGCACCATCTTTTTATTGATCATCAGGGGGTAACCTACCTCTCGAAACAACGTGTGCTGCTCTAGGCGGGCCATCCAGTACGGCACCCAGCTACACCCTGCCTCCAACAGCGCCACCCGCAATCGGGGAAACCGATCCATCACCCCTCCATAAATCAAACACCCACAGGCAATCATGTTGTCAAAGGGGAACGCACACGCCTGCAGCATCGGCACCCGCTTGACATAGGCCGCTATCGAAATATCCCGTGCCACCAGTAGCCCGTGATGGACGCCGATGGGGATATCGAGCTCTTGGGCCTCTGCGTACAGGGGATAGAACTCCGGCTGCTCCAGCGTCTTGCCAAACATGATCGGCGGCACGTGCACCCCCACAAACCCCAGCTCCTTCACCGCCCGGCGCAGCTCCCGCGTGGCCGCCTCCATATCCTGATACGGGACGAGGGCCACTCCTTTGAGTCGCTGGGGGTCGGCCTGGCAGTAGTCGGCCAACCAGTTATTGTAGGCTCGACACAGGGCCGCACTATACTTGGCATCCTCGGTCATCAAGGGCAGCGCAGTAGACAGCGTGCCGTAGAGCACCGCCACATCAATCCCCTCCTCGTCCATGTCCTTGAGGCGCAGCTGCGGATCGGCCCCCCCCGGCCGCACGAGAGTGAGAGCGTCCCAGTCGTCAAGGTAGCCTGCATCAACCGGATCGGGGACCGCGATTTTCCCCTCGACTAGCCAACGATCTTTCCCCCAGCTATCACGGATGTGTCGCGGTCGCCGCTCGAGGTAAGGGGCTTCCAGATACTTGGTAAAGGTTTCCTCGGTCTCCACCACGTGCCCATCAGAATCAATCACTTTGGTACGGTCCATCCCGGCACCTTCCTTGTATAGTGGCAAGCCGTTCTATGATCGTTCTTGCTCACTAGAGATAATGGGCCAAACTTCCCCCCTGTCGGGCTTCCCGCTTGATATAGTCCGCTGCTAGAAAAGCTAACGCTTGAATCGTCTCGGTGGGCTCTAGCCCACAATACGTGGGAAAGACCGAGCCCCCCATCACAAATAGATTTGGCACTTCGTGTGACTGGCAGTACTGGTTGACAACCGAGGTTTTGGGATCCTTGCCCATCCGCGTTCCTCCGACGTCGTGGATATTAATGTGAGACTCAGCCATCAATTGCACCTGCCACGTTTTGCTGGTTCCCATCTCTCGAGCGATCTCCTCGATCTTGCCGGCCATGAACTGAGCCATCTGTTTATCATTGTCATACCAGTCATGCGTGAGGCGAATGACCGGGATACCCCAGCGATCCTTTGTGTGGGGATCGAGGTCGAGAAAGTTGGCAGTGTACGGTAGCGGGGTGCACTCAGCAGCTAGAAAAAAGCCGCGGCGGTAGTACTTGCGTATCCACTCTTTATACTGACTTCCCCACCGAGGAACATCCGGGGGAATCACCTGCACCCCCTCAATCGGTTGCACATCCCCGCCCAGCAATTGGATGTCTGCGCCCCAGAGAAAATCGAGTTTGGCGTGGTCAAAGTTATCGCTATTCCAATCCATAATTGAAGGGCCAGTAATCGGCCCGGCGAAGGGGTTGGTAAACTTATCGTCAAAAACCCCATTCACGACTGGGTAGTTATGGGTCATGTAATACTTGCCCACCATGCCATTCTTGTTGAGGCCGGAAAGCAGCAGGAGCCGTGCGTTCTCAAAGCAATAGGCTGCCACGATCACAAGGCTGGCCGGCTGTTCCTCTATCTCTCCTGACAGAGCGAAGTAGGAGACCCCTGTGGCTCTTCCTTCTCTATCCCGGTTGATGCGAAACACCCTGGTCTCTGGCCGCACGGTAAAATTCCCCGAGGCCTCGGCTCGGGGGATCATGGTGTAAAGGGTGCTGGACTTAGCCCCAATATGGCACCCGTAGTCCGTACAGAAGCCACAGTAGGTGCAACTAGATCGACCCCCATAGTCTTGGGAAATGATCGCCTGAGGCACGAGAAAGGGGTGATATCCGAGGCGCTTGCATGCCTCAATGAAAAAGGGAGAAGCAGCTGGCGGGCGCAAAGGGGGCGTGGGATAGTCCCGTTGCCGGGGGGCTTCAAAGGGGTTACCTCCCTTTTGCAGTTCCCCCTTAATATTCCCCGCCTTCCCCGAGATGCCAATCTCGTATTCTACTCTCTCGTAGTAGGGCTCTAGGTCGGTGTACGTAAGCGGCCAATCGACAATATCCGTTGCCGGCGGTATTCTTCCTTCCCCATACCGCTCCACGACGGTGCTGCGCATGCGAAAATCGCTCTCCAAGAACCGCCATGACACCGCCCCGTAGTGGACTGAGCCTCCTCCCACACCATTTGACGGAGGAAGCGTATACGTGGATAAATGCCAGGGGAGAATCCGTGCTGGTGTGCTTGTGTTAGGCCGCCAAGTCATGGGCTCGTCCCGAAGGTTGATCTGCATCCCCCGGCGTGTGGCATAGCGCAATTCATCATGGTCGGTCAGGAAATCGTCGAGTTTGCGATACGGGCCCTTTTCCAGCCCCACAACCTTGAAACCAGCCTGGGCCAGCTCCTTGGCCAGGACCGCTCCAGCCGCCCCCAACCCTACGACCACTACATCCACTTTTTCTCTTCGGCCTTTCATGTCTTCACTACTAGTACAGGTCTTTTAACGTCACTATTTGTTTTTTGGACAAGTCAGCATCCGCTCGCATCTCCTCTGCACTGTAAGCATACTGCGCCCCGGGAAAACCGATAAGCTTCCAGCCTGCCGCACCCTTGTTTCCCCCGTAAACCGGATCAGAGAACATGCCTTCTATGGTGTGCTGATGGAGGAGAGTAAAAAACTCTCGGGCAGAGGGGTGGGTAAAACCTGCCGCCTTTCCTTGCTCCATATCCTGCAGAACCTGGTCCTGTTGCACTTCTGTAAGCTCAAGAAAGTTTTTTCTAAACTTCCTCTCAGCATAGCTGTCCATAGCCCTGATGCCGTGACGGTAGACCCCTTGGTGTTCGGCGTAGGCCCCGGCGAGCGCCCTGTCGATGTACTGTACAACCCCAGCCTCCCGCGCCCCGGGATCATTTTCATCCCCAGGAATGATCCTGGCTGTGGCCGCCTCCACCACCGCCGCCTGATAGGGACTGAAGAAGATCAAGGCCCCAGACTCAGGGTGTTTGTGGATCTGGGCGAAGCTCCTGCCTTTCCCCACCAGGAGGGGAACCAGGCCAGAAAGCATCCCAGCTTTGAAGAACGTTCTCCTGGATAGCCCTCGCTTTTCTCTGGGGTCCTTCTGCATGCTCATCTCTAACATCACTAGAGGTTACTTCTTCACAAAAGGGGTGAGGAGTGGAGAGGCAGCGGCTTCTGAACATAAAGAATCAATTACGATCATATCCGCACGCCTGCGAGGTAAAGTTAGAAACCCCGCTCGCTCTGTACAAACCTGATTCCTGCCCCTGCTTGTGAATGCCCTAAATCAATCTTGGTAAGGGGATCGAGCGTCTCAGCATTAAAGACAGAGATGGAGCTCCAGTTCCCCCCACAATAGACCTTTTCTCCCTCTGGATGCAGAAAGCACGAAAAGTGGCTGCTGGTACTGAAGGAAGCAACCTTTTCTATCTCGCGCGTCTTCAGATCCACTTTCCAGATTTTGTCCCAGCCCAAATAGGCTTTCTGGCTTTTTACCGATACCGCCCCTCCTGCCGTATACCATTCTGCCGCGTAGGGTTGCAATTCAATAAATTGCAGATCGGGCGCTGCCTGTTTCAGGTCGAGGTAGGCTACGCCGAGAGTGTTACTCCCGGTGAGCGTATCATTAGTGACAACAACAAATGCGGCCACATAATCATTCTCCTGGTACGGGTTCCACATGGGCAGACCATCCATCCGACCCATGCCCGTGACATTCCAATTGGTCGTCATCGGAATGGTATCCACTACTTCTCCTTTTTCAGGATCCAGCACGGAGACGTCTCCCCCAATGCTGAAAGCATACAATCTCTTCCCATCCTTAGACGAGGCAAGGGACATGACCTGGCGGGGAGCAGGGAAAACCTTCACCACCTTATTCGTATCTAGATCGATGACCCGGATGCGGGTTTGCTGGATGTCGTATCTCCCCAGGTCTTTCTTCAGCGGCATCTCATGAATGTAGAGCCGATTGCCCTGCGGGTTAACATCCGTAGCCATGGTGCGGATCAGTTCGTTGTCGTTGGAGAGGTTAAAGCGAAACGCCTCTTTTCCCTCGTCTAGATCGACAATGGCTACGCTCTGGTTGAGGTTGGTAACTACATAGGCGAATTGAGGGTGGGCAGGATTAGGAGTCACCGAAAAGATCGGGCCCCGGCCTTCCAAGGAGATCGTTTTGACTATTTTGTCCGTGTCTGCATCGACGACGTAGACAGCGTTGGTCTGGGTTCCAGTCAGCATATACCACTTTCCCCACACAGCCCCAGGCAGGCAGAGCAGGCATAACATCGAACCCACGATTAATAGGCACGAAGAAATCCGTCGTTCACTTTTAGCACTCATAAGAGCCCCCTCATTAGAATCGGGGCGTCTGGCCCCGCCCTGTTGGGAACATCATCTCAGTCAGTGCTTTCTGGGTATAGCCCTTCGGCACAGCGAACTCCTCATCGGAGATGTTCTTTCTCTCTACCTGGATCACCTCCTTGGTAATGTTCGATATTAAGTTTACCGTCTCGACTGGGTATCCTCTGTCAAGCAGCTCTGTTAATTCGGCCAGAACAGATCCTGGTGGGGTGGTACGAGACGCCTGGAGCTTTCCGATAAACTCTCTCAGCTTCTGCCTGTCTACATCTGTGCCGAGATTTATATCTCCAGCCACCCATGTCTCTTCGTAGGGCTCATCGTTGCGTAGGACTATGTACTTACGGGCCTTGTGGCCAGCAACAGTCTTTTTCTCAGGAGTTGGTGTCACTGTGATCCCAATGATGGGAGCAACAGTGTCAAATGGTCCCGCCCTCCTTTCCACCGCCTTTCTCTGATGCGGAGGCACCCGTCGTATCACCTCGTCCCTCCGCATTCGCACCTCCTGCGCTCGTCTCGCCATCGTGGTGATGTATTCGTCAATCGATCCTTCCCAGTACATCCGCTCAAGGTGGTTAATCATCAGGAGTCGCTGGGCTGTGAAGTCAGCGACTTGTGCCCAGGCCCGAGTTTCATATTTGATCTTATTGTGGGAAACATAGGTCACCACTTGGGAACCGCCGCCAGGAGGAGAGCGCAAATTGGGGAACACTATCGTAGCAACAAGATGCCACCCCGCCCCGGCAGAAGCAGGAAACCAGAGGGAGAACAGACACAGCACAACGAGGGGGGCGCCCAGGGTCCTGAGGCGTTTGTCCCGTTCAACACTCATGACTGGCCTGCTTACGGCTTGATGTCTGCCCCCTTCTCCCTTCCTCATTGCCGCAGGCTTATTAGTCGATCTTCGGGAATACCACTTCCAGGTTCCGCCAGTCTTCCGCATTCACCCCCGTGCACGCCCTGGCCCACTCCGGGTAGTTTTGCAAACTATCGGGCACTTGGGCTGGCCACCAACACACGTTGGCGCACCCGAGCAGGTCGGCTTCCATCGGGGCGCACATGCCGTTGACACCGCCCCACGGGTTCGCCTCCCAGCCAGGGTTAAAAATGGTGGTACAACCCATTGGTTGAGCCATGCCGACGACGTCTTCTGTGGCAGCCTGTGCCTGCTCCACCATCTCCGCCTTCTGGTTCGCGGCTTTCAGGTGTTTCATGACCGTCTCCTTTCCTTGTTCATTCACTACTCTTTCTGCTCTTGGTGCCGTTTATGTCAGTTCTTTGGGCGCATCGCCTCGCCCCCGTAACACGTAGGTCTCGACAAACCCCGGATTCTTCTCCTGCAGTTCCATATAGACCCTAATCCCATACTCCGTCCACTCTCGCAGAAAATCGCAGTAATGCAGATTGGGCAACGCCCCATCGCCAAACTGCGTGTACGCCTCATGGTAACACCCACCCCCACACAATCCCCGAATCCAACAGGTCTGACAGACCGGCTTGTTCTCCACATGGGCACTGTTGATGAATTCGTTCAGCCGATCGTAGGCTAGCCCTTCCTTCACATTGCCGTACTGGTGTTCTTCCGTGCCAGGGAAACGATGACAGAGATAGACATCGCCGTTGCCATCGACATCCAGCAGGCCAAGTCCAGCCCCACAAGGAAACAACTTGTTCGTGCCCAGGTGCACATCCGTCAACATCGTGCTCAGGTTGGAAAACCCCGTGTACTGGTTCTGCAACGCCCGTTCCACATACAGTGCTCCCAATTCCTTGAAGCCGGCTAAGACCTGACGGAGATCCGCCGGCTCGAGCCCATACTCTTCCCCGTTCTTGGCGGTCACTGGGGAAAACCCTACTTCAAAGAACCCCAGACTCGTGAGGTGCTCGTAGATGCGCATGACCTCGACCGTGCCTTTGGTCACGGTCACCCGGGCCACCACCGGCCGTGCCGTGTAGCGTGCCATCAAGCGCTTGATCCGGAGCACGATTTGCTCGTAGGAGCCTTTCTTTTCGCCACGGGCAGTCAAGAAAAATCGCCGCTTGTCATGCAGCTCTTGCGGTCCATCCATACTGACCGTCAGCCCAAACCGATGGGCTTGAAAGAAATCGATGACCTCATCAGTCAGTAACGTGCCGTTGGTCGTCAGCGAGAAGTCCACCTTCTTGTCATGTTCCCTGCCCTGCTCTTCTGCATACTCCACCACCTCGCGCATCAGCTTAAAATTCAGCAGCGCCTCACCCCCGAAGAAAATGACGTTGACTTCGCGGTTGTTACCCGCCTTCTGGAAGAGAAAGTCGATACTCTGGCGCGCCGTGTCCCAATCCATCTGCACGGGAGAGGAGCCATACTTCGCCCCTTCTGGCTCGTAGCAGTACGAGCAGTGCAGGTTACACTTATTGGCTACGTTGAGCACCAGAGAGCCTAAGGGAAAATGCTCAATATCGACGACCGGTCGGATCGGCTTGGGCGCCGGCTGCTCGGTGACAAACACATGCAGCCGCACCAACTCCTGCAAGGTCTCGCCGATGGCCTCGGGTGAAAATCGCCCGTGCAGTTCTTGGCTAATCCCTTCGCTGGTCAAGTGGGGGTGCTGCTGGCCATAGGCGAGGAGCGCTTCCGCAACCGGATCCATGACAAACAGGGCCATGCTCTTGGCCGCTACTAAGATCTGGCGCTCGCCAAACGCTACCGCGTGGGCGTTCTCCGGGCGAAAGTGCAAGTCCATGTCTACCTCCCCCAGGCGGCTTTCTCCTGGGCTCTACTCGATCGGTTGAAAGTTAAACTTCGGCGGCATCACTAGGAGAAAGGCTCGCGCCCCTATTGGTCGCTTTGCCCCATCGGGCTTATACCACGCTTCCACCCACACATCACCTACGTTCTCATCTGATAGATGGCGTTGGGGGTTGGGCCCGTCGTTGGCTGGGGTAAAGAGGCCATTGCCATCCACCGCCCCGACAAACCGCACGTCATCATCGCTGGTCCGCTTGACGTATTCGTTCAGATTCCACTTGACCGGACTGATCCTCCCTAGCTTAATGTCATCTTTCGTACCTTTCACGCCATCCGGGCCGTTGAGGTACGCAGAGGCCTCAAACTGCTGAAAAATCTTGGGCGTGCGCACTCCCCCCGGGCGGGAGAAAGCCTGCTCCGGAGAGAGGCGAATGTAATCAACGGTCTTATACACATAGAGGGGTATTTCTCCCTTCACTCCTTGTAGCTTCACGTGTCGGGACCCTACGTTTGCTTCTTTCTCCGTCACCACTTCAGCCATCACGGTGTCATCGCCGCTCTGGCTCAGCGACTGCACTTTTATCCCTGCTCCCAAAGAGATCGCCTCTGCACTCAGGTTTTGGGGCAAACTCATGCCAAAGAGTCTAACTTTTTGTGTTTCGCCCGCCTTGAGAGCTGTAGGAATAACCGTCAGGAGTTTAGCTCCGCCTCCGCTTCTGTAGAGTGTCTCCTCCCTACCCAGGTCGCCAATATCTGTCAGCAGACGCCGCCCATTGATAACAGAACCCGTCTCATTGGCGAAAAAAATCTCTTTGTGTCTCTTGCTGCCATCGAGCTGCGCAATCCCCCGCCATTGAAAGCCAGTATAGACAACGGCCGTGGTCTTGCCGGCCTCTTTGGAGCCATCGGCAAACTCGTGGATGAACTCCCCCTCGTATTTGTCCTCCCCTAGCGCCTTGAGGGTGAGCTGTCCCGTGTAGTCGCCCCCTTTGCCCGGGTCATGCCCGACCACTTTCCACACCCCTGCGTAGTTTGGTTTAGACGTGGCCTGCCACTTCTTCCACGCCTCAGTGTCAAAGGGATACTTTGTCGTCAGATACGGCACGGTCTCTTTCTTGACCACGGTGTACCACAAGTCGTTCAAAAGCCCCGCCGAGGCTGTCTGATTCTCAATGTTAGGCAGTAGGCCAGCGGTCAAGTCCGGTAACCGCTTCCAGAACTCTGGGGTGCGTCGCTGCAGGGCAATGCGGGCGTAGGAGTGACACTGTACGCAGGTCCCTTGCACCGCTTTGGGAACCTCTTGCTCTATGGTGTTATTACGCTTCTCGAGTGCATAGCGGTGAGGCTCAACTTCTGCGGGGGCCAGACCGTTGTGATCGCTCAGATATTTGACCAGCGTGCGAGCCTCGCCGGCTTGCAGCTTTACCTCGTGGGAGCGCACCATGCGGGTGATAGTCATCTCCCACCCCTCCGGGGTCTTGCGCTCAAACTCAATCGAGTCCAGCTTTCCATCTTTCTCGTGCGGCGCATGGCACCCTGAACACCGATTCTCTAGTAACGTCCGCCCTGCTTCCTCCTGACTCCAGCCCGCCCGCGCCGTGAATAACAAAGCAGAGATGATGATGAGTCCGGGAAGCACCCCGCATAACGGAACTGGTACACTCCATTTGGCAGCCATTGTCACCCTCCTCCATTCCGAGATTCACTTAAACTCGCTCATGTCCAGAACCAAGGTTCATTCCTCCAAAACAACCGCCCTTCCTGTATCGATAACGAAGATCGACTCAGTTACCCACAATGACTCGTCTGAGGTCAGGCTTCACAATCTGTGGTCGTTGTCACTTCAGCACAGCAGTCCCCCGTACTTCGATCAACAGCCCCGGAAAGGCCAATTCCTTTATCCCGATCGCTGTCCACGCATGGGGATTATTAGGAAATACCTCAGCTTTCATCTTCACAATGGTCTCTAAATCCTGCATGGCCATACTAGTGTGAAACGAGGTGATCTCCACCAGGTCATCTGCCTTGCCTCCAGCTTTCTCAATCACCTGCTTGAGATTTTGAAAAGCCTGCCGTGCCTGCGCCTCGATCCCCGTCCGGATATTCCCAGCTGCATCCATACCGACCTGACCTGAAGCGTAGAGCACGTTACCCACTAAGACTCCTTGAGAGAACTGAAACTTTTGCGAGAACTCCTCCCACCCTTCCGGATTAATATTTTTCCGCTGCGCTGCCATAATTGCCCTCCTTTTCTGGTTCAGGGAGCACTAATCTCCCATAGTTAGTTGCCTTTTGTCAAAAAAAGATGCGGCTCTCCTGCGCTAACTCTCGGTCCAGGTCTTGTGAAGAGCCCACTTCTCCTTCGCATCCCGCCAGATGGTGAGGAACTCTCCCTTATCGTGGACCTCGAGGAAGGTGCAGCCCTCAGGACCCGCCGTCCACGCATAGATCTGGCCTTTGGGGGCAAAGAACCCCATGCCTTTCGTTAGCACCTTCTTGTCGTCACCGTAGTGAAGCGAGCCCTCAAGGATGAAGTCGATCTGGTTACAATCGTGATGATGGTGTGGGACACGCGTGCCGGGCGCGATGGTGTACTGGATCAGACTGAGCGTCGGGAGATTCAGGATCTCTTTCTCGATGATGCGATCGCCGAAATGTTCGATCCCGTCAAAGACGAGCTGTCCTGCAGCAACGAGGTCAGCGAAACTCACCGCGGGAAGTTCATCGCTGCTGTAGAAGAAGGCCTTTGGACCCTGGGCCTCCTCCTCTGCTCGGACTCCAGTCCGTGCCTCAATCTGCACATCGGCCATCTCTATCTCCTTGTCGCTCGTATCCTCATCCTTGCGGTGAAATCAGAATCTTAATATGGTTATCTTTCTTGTTAATTAACTCTTCGAACCCTTTGTTCACCACTTCATCGAGCCCTATTGTGTCAGTGATAAGAGGGGTGGGATTCATCCGGCCATCAGTGATCAGATCGATCACGATAGCGGGCTCCTCGACGTATCCAAGGACCGCGATGATCTCTTTTTCCTTCTCAAGAACCTCCTTTTCAAAGTCGATTGTCGTAGGCTCTTCAGACACCCCGACGATTCCTACCCGTCCTCCCTTACGGGCAAACGTCAACGCTAGGGGGATTGTTTCCTTGAGGCCGATGCACTCAAACGCCACATCGACACCTCTCCCGGAAGTTAAGTCTTGCAGCCACTCCAGTGGGTCTCCGTCGTTGGGATCAAAAACTGCGGTGGCCCCCACCGCTGTCGCTACCTCTTTTCTCAGTGTGGCCTTCTCGATAGCATAGACGCGGCTTGCCCCGACCGCTCTTGCTGCCATGATCGTCCCTAGCCCAATGGGGCCAGCTCCCAGAACGGCAACTGTCTCTCCTGGCCTCACCCTGGTCCTCAGCATGGCACGAACGCCCGTGGCCATGGGCTCCACCAGGGCGCCAATATCGTCAGAAATACTTTCCGGAAGTTTAAACAGAGCATATTCCGGCACCACCACATACTCCGCCATTGCCCCGTGTGTACTCAAGCCGGTAACGCCGAGCTGGTCACAAAGGGCATAGTGGCCTCGCCTGCAGTACCAACATTCCCCACAGATAATAAAAGCCGCAGCACTCACCCGATCCCCAACATTCACTTTCTTCACTCCCTTCCCCACTTCCACCACCGTGCCACAGAACTCGTGGCCCAGGGCCACCGGGGCTTTTGTTCCTGTCAGCGGGTGGGGTGATGTCGAAACAAAGATAGGGCCGGCGAGGTACTCGTGCAGATCTGTCCCACAGATCCCTACGCGCCCGACTTGAAGCTTGACCTGTCCGGGTGCGGGATGAGGTTCGGGGATATCCTCTACCCTGAGGTCTTTCCGCCCATGCCAGACCGCTGCCTTCATCCTACCCTCCTTATCTCAGCTCTAAGACAAGAGACTCACAGGAGCAGCAATACCTGTGCCTGGCCGACATGAGCTCCGCGATCGGCTAAAATAGCGCATCTTCACAAGAAGTTCCTCAGGATCTGGATAAGTTGCGTTGCATTTTCGCAACCTCGCAAGTGCGGCTCAGACAAAAAGATGCACCAATTCATGCATAGAATTGGTGCATCTGTCCGGAAAACTCCTCGCCGAACACCCTCCTCGCCCTTTCCTTCTCCCTTGTTGATGAAGGCGAGGGAAACAGACACGGAAGCGGCTACGGGTGATGAGGAAGCAGCTAATGCACGGGTTTTATGCATGAGACGGCTGTCACACTCCCGAAATGAGGTGAGGGAACTCTGTTTGAATCTCTCTATAGTTCAAGATTAACCTCTCATCTTCAGTTCGACACTTCTGCCATGGCCTGAACCTCGAGCATGAGCTTAGGGTGCGCCAGCTCTACCACCCTGACTCCTGTGGCAGCAGCTCGACACTCGGGCATGGCCTCTTTTTTTACTTTGCAAACTACATCTACCTTTTCCATCAAGCTGGTACCCGAGCCAGTATCAACAAAAAAGAACTGGAGGTGGGTAATGTGCTGCGGTTTGGCTCCAGCCTTCTCTAAAACTGCTCTCAAGTTCTGAAAGGCCAACCGAGCCTGTGCCTCTAAGCCCGAGGCGGGTTTTAAATTCTGGTCCCATCCTACCTGGCCGGACACGTACACCCTATCGCCGACCCGTACTGCCTCCACAACTCCTAACTGCTCAAAGACCTTTTCGGTGGCCGGCATCTGAATTTCTTTGCGTTCGCCCATGATCGATCCTTCTTTTATCCCTAAGAATCAAGCCGGTAGAAGCGAGCGGCATTCTCCCCCAGGAGCTTGCGCTTGGCCACCTCTGAGAGGCCCTCCCGCTGCTTCCACTTCGTCACTACCCCAAACGGCAACCCCTCCACAATGTCCCCGTAATGCGGGTAGTCCGAGGCATACATGAAATAGTCCTCCCCCATCTCGGCTAACACCGTCGCTAACACCACCTCCTCACACTCGGCATTGTAATAAAATCGCCCCCCCTTCATGTACTCAGGCACTGCTTTCTTGTGCGGCATCGGGTAACCTACCTCCCGAAACAACGTGTGATGCTCCAGCCGCGCCATCCAGTAGGGCACCCAACTACACCCTGCCTCCAATAGCGCTACCCGCAGCTTGGGGAAGCGGTCCAGCACCTCTCCATAAATCAAACACCCACAGGCAATCATGTTGTCAAAGGGAAACCCGCACGCCTGCAGCATCGGGCCGCGCTTGACATACGCTGCCATCGAGATATCCCGTGCCACCAGTAGCCCGTGATGGACGCCAACGGGAATATCGAGGTCCTGCGCCTCGGCATACAGGGGATAGAACTCCGGCTGCTCTAGCGTCTTGCCAAACATGATCGGCGGCACGTGCACCCCCACAAACCCCAGCTCCTTCACCGCCCGGCGCAGCTCCCGCGTGGCCGCCTCCATATCTTGATACGGGACCAACGCCGCTCCCTTGAGCCGCTTGGGGTCGGCCTGACAGTAGCCGGCCAACCAGTTATTGTAGGCCCGACACAGGGCCACACTAAACTTGGCATCCTCGGTCATCAGGGGCAGCGCGGTCGACAGCGTGCCGTAGAGCACCGCCACATCAATCCCCTCCTCGTCCATGTCTTTGAGGCGCAGCTGCGGATCGGCCCCCCCCGGCCGCACTAGGGTGCAAACATCCCAGTCGGCAAAGTGACTGCCATCAACCGGATCGGCCATCACAATTCGCCCTTCAAACATCCAGCGATCTTTGCCCCAGCTATCGCGGATGTGGCGCGGGCGCCGCTCGCGGTAGGGCGCTTCCAAATACTTGGTGAAGGTCTCCTCCGTCTCTACTACGTGCCCATCAGAATCAATCACCTTAAGGTGTTCCATGCTGAATCTCCTCTCTCAACTTTATCTCGGCGTACCTATCTACCTGAGCAAGGCCTCAGCTTTTCTCTGCTCTCCCTACATTCCTGCCGTGGCATCATCGGTGGAGTAGTATTAGTCCCTAGGGTCTGGACAGCAATGTCTGTGCCTGACCGACATGAGCTCCGGTACTGGATAACAGAACAGCATCACAAGAAGTTCTCCTAGACCTCGGTGAGGCATGTTGCATTTTCGCAATCTTTGGAACAGAACTTGATAGCAGAGTTGCAACGCCCTTCGTCGTAATGGTCTGAAGTGACCCTATCTGGAGTACTCAGGTAGGGCTTCTATGAAAGACGTACATATAAAAGACGGGTGACGGAAAAAGCTCGAGACCTTCGCTTTCTTGCGCACTGAGCCGTGGCAAGCTTCTTACTTTTCCTTCAGGTCAGGTAAGGGTTTATCTTGGTAATACGTATGGACCGCCTGCAAATTCTCTTGATGCACCTCGCGATATGGCTCGAAATGATGCACCCAGCCCTTCGCCACTGACTCCCCAATGTATTCTTCTAGCGTCCCTTGTAAGTAATCCTTCTCGTGGGCGCGAGTGAGAATTTTGCTGATGTAGTCGATAGTCGCGTCAATCAAGGTTTTGTCATAGCCTCCCTTCGTAATGACGTTGGGATCGCCATGATTGGGATAGATTTTCTCGATGTCCATGTTCGTGAGTGTTTTGAGATTCTTGATATGCTCGGCCAGATTACCAATTTCTACCATGTAGGTCACAGAATCTTCGAGGGTATCACCAGCCAGTAAGGTTTTCTCGGCGGGGATATAGAGCACGTTGCCATCCGCACTATGAATGTTGAGGTGATGCAGTTCGAGTTTGAGACCGCCAATGTAGAGATCTAGCTTGTTATGGTAGGCGATCTGAGGCAGGACCAGAGGCTTAATGCCCGGCGGACCAAAGGCCTTCCCTGTTTCGATTTGTTCTTTGTTTCTGGCCAGCGTCTCTCTGCCTAGAGCGGTGGCGATGATAGGATTATCTTTATAGACCGCGTTCCCGGCGATGTGGTCTGGGTGGCAGTGGCTTAACACCACCGTAAACCGCTTGATGCCTTTCCGTGCAAGATAATTTCTGACCCACTGCGCTTGCTCAATCGAGGGAAATGTATCATAGACAATGGCCTCGTCTCCGCTATGGATGGCATAGGTGGCAACCCCGAGTTTCATTGCCCCATCATCCTGCCAGTTCCACTCAGGACTAAAGACCCGTTTCCCACTCGGATCACGGCCATCGTAAAACGCCAGCAAGTGATCATTGATCTCAATGACCTTCATACTCGGCGAATCTTCTGCATAGGCAAAAGTGGTCAGAATAACTGACAGCATCAGGGCACAGATTATTCGCATGTTCATCATCGCTTCTGATTGCATTGAATGCATTGCTCAAGCAAGAGACAACAGATCTGCACAGTGTCGCACAATGCGCGCTCATCCCAGCCCGCGGTAAAGACCGCATCCGCTTGCGTCATCCGCGTCGGCGTCAAGGTCAACTTCCTCAGGTAGTAGGGGACGGTCTGGACGGCGTGGTGGCTTAAAGCTTCTCTCAAGAAACCCATGCCGCTGCCCGTTCGGCAACCCGTAGGCAGAGCACCGCCGGCAATAACAATCAGTGACGTCACTTCTTCAATGACCTTTACAGTAGCGACATATAGGCCCTTGTCGCCACCGGCCTCTTTCACCCTCAACAAGGATGACGACGTTTTCTAGAGGTCTGTCTCCTCTTCCATCTAATGAGATACCGACAACGAATCGCTGTCGTCTGCTAGTCGCCGATAGCAGTAGAGTTCAGAAAAAAATGAGAAAGAAGGTTGCAACAGCAATCTCTCGGCTCCGACGCATACTTTACTCATAGTCAAAGATCTTTGGGCCAATAATCCGCAGGACCGCCTCTACCGCTATCCGTTGCGTCCTTCCTGAAGGGTCAATAGCAGGGGCCACTTCCACAACATCCATAGAGCCAATGGGAAATTTGGCTAATTCATCAAGGATCTGAAAGATCATCGAGGGAGCCACTGCTCCGATAATTGGAGCACCGGTCCCAGGAGCAAAGCCCGTATCGATCACATCAATGTCAAGCGAAATGTAAATGTAATCACACCCGCGAATGGCCAGCTCTCCAGCCCGTCGGCCGACTTCTACTGGCCCCATGGTGTGGATATCTTTATAGCTGAAAACTGTGGCCCCGTTCTTCTTAATCGTCCGCCACGACTCCGCGGGATCCCAATAGGACAGCCCTATCCACACCATATTGCGCGGTACCGTCACCTCAAGTTCCGAAATTCTTCGCGCATTGGTGCCGTGATTATATTTGCCAAAGAGCGGGATTTCTTCAAAGAAGTCTGTATGAGTATCAATATGAATATAGCCGATCTTGACATGCGGGTTTCTCTCAGCGATGGCCCGGGTAAATCCCAGGCAGGAAGGGTAGCCGATATAGTGATCTCCGCCCATAACCAGCGAGAAAGCCCCTCGCTTGACCACTTCGTAGACACCCCCAGAGATACCCTCGGTCGTCTTCATGACGTCAGGGGGATAGACATTAAGGTCACCGACGTCCACCAGACGGTTTTCCGAGGGCAAGAATATTCTCTTCCCGGTGGCCACATCGATGAGACCTTCCGAGGCATTCTTCAGTTTGCTCGCCAGAGGAAGAGAGGCCTCTCGTATTCCCTTTGGACCTTGTCTCGTCCCCAGCCAGTGGTGCACCATAGAGCTTTCATGCGGTGCTCCGGAGATGGCAACTGTTCTAGCTTTCACCTCCTCTAGTTGCACATTGGGAGCGCTAAGGAAAGTCGTCGGCCCGGTAAATACTGTCAGCTCTTCACTGGTAGACGTACTCATGGCCTCCTCCTTTGTTGATTTGCTCTTCACTGCGGAAAGGGCTTTTCGCATCCTCCCGCTGACCTCGTGGCTATTCTACTCACCACTGAGACAGCATAGCTCCTGCGACGTATTAGCTCGCTTGCTCTCCCTTACGGGCACGTGCCCGAGCCATAACCAGGCTCATAATAATCGTACTGACGAGGTGTTCGCAGTTACGCGGATATGGAGTAGGGTTCACTAATGGATTCACTCCGACAAAATCCCACGCTCCCACATTAGACTTCCTGAGTATCTCGACGGCATCTTGGAGTTCCACAGGGGTAAGACCACCAAAGGTGACACGATCGACAGCACCCGCATAGGCCCCATCTAGAACATCTACATCCACACTCACATAGATAGAGCAGTCGGTCCCGACAGACTCAAGAGCCCGGCGCGTTATCTCCTGGATACTACTGCGCCGGATATCCTGGAGAGTGAAAACCTTGAGGCCCCTCTCCTGGACGAGCGCCCACTGGTCCGCAGGAACGTACCCATGCACCCCGACCCACACCATGTTTCGTTGATCGATCGGGCCTGCGTCTAAGATCCGCCTGGCGGTAGCCCCCCGCCACACTGTGCCCCATGCGGGGTCCTTAGTGCCAAGATCAAAGCGACAGGAGAACTGAATGTATGCCGCTTTCTGACCCCGAGCAGCCATGACATCGCTAAAGCCAAGGACGAGAGGATATGAGACAAAATGATCTCCACCCAGGATAACGGGCAGCGCACCTCGCTGAAGGATTTCCGTTATGGCGGTACGCAAGGACGCTTCTGTCTTTGGCCAATCCACGGGGTAGATGTTCAGATCGCCAATGTCCGCAACATCATCGGGCGTGGGAAACTGCAAAATTTGCCCTGTAGCAACATCGGCAATCTCGACCCCGATGCTTTCATAGATACTGCCTAAAATGAGGGACATTTCGCGGATTTTCTCTGGCGCAATCCTAGCCCCCCATCTGCCGGTAGAGGAATAGTCGTAGGATACCCCAGCAATTGCGACCATCCCCTCGCGCAAGTCCTCCAGGTCCCGCCGGGGCAAGCGAAACATGGTCGAGAGGCCTGACCACAGGGGTAGAGCACTTTCTTTTCTGATAGACATGAGAGATCCCCCCTTCGCTAACAATGAGTGAGTGAACTGTCTCTCCGCAGGGGCGACACTTAACCGAAGAACACCTTGGGAGCAATAAATTCCACGATCGCCTCTGCCGCCAGCCGCTGGGTCCTCGCAAGAGGGTCCCAAGTGGGAGCCACCTCAACCACATCTAACGCCCCGATGTTGAGACGGGACAGAGCCCGCACCAGTCCTAGGAGTTCTACAGGCGTCAGAGATCCGACGGTAATGTCTCCCCGCCCAGGAATCTGCCCTCCATCTACCACTCCAATGTCAAGACTGAGGTAGATAGAATCGCATCCCTGACAGACACTGCTCTCTACTTGCTGAACCGTCTCGACAATGCCTCGCTCCCGCAAGGTATATGACGTGATGACTGTGGCCCCCAGGTTGTGAGCCAGCTTCCATTCGTCGGCCGGGATATAGCCGTGGAGACCAATCCAAGCGATATTCTGGGGATCCACAACCCTTGAGTCGAGAATCCGCTTAACAGTAGCACCGTGCCAGTCCTTGCCCCAAATCTCATCCTGCTCGGCGAGATCCAACTGACTCGAGAGTTGGATGTAGCCGATCTTTTTTCCTCCCCGAGCACTCACTCCCTCCTTGAACCCTTGGAGGAGCGGATAAGTAATATAGTGGTCTCCCCCTAGCATAACGGGGAAGGCCCCACGCTGGACAATTTCGCACATGGTCTTCTGCAAGGACGTACACGTCCTGGCAATCTCTAAGGGGTATATCCGGAGATCCCCCAGGTCTACTAATCTTCCCGTGGCGGGGAGCTTGATCGTTTGTCCGGTGTCCACATTTACCAAGGCCTGAGTGGGTGAACTCTGGAGATCATAGATGAAATCGACACTTGCCTCTCGTATAGCCTTCGGAGCATCCCTTACCCCTTGCCGCGCACTGGAAGTGCTATCATGAGGCACACCGGCCACCGCCACGACCCCAGGTTGAAGTTCTTGGATTTTGTCTAAGGGAGCTCGAATGAACGAGAATACCCCGGCAAAGGACGGCAGCAAATCCCGTTGGTACATACAACCCTCCAAGTGCAAACTGTAAGCCCCTTCACCATCCTCCACTCGCCTGAGATCTAGTAGGTATTAATCAACAGGGATCTCATGAAACATAAACTCTATTCTGATCCCTTCACTTGCTCTCACGGCCTTAGCAATGAAGTACAGCAGGAACCCAAGCAGATAACACACCCCCAACAAGGCCAGAGATCGTGGATCATGGCCGGCAGCAATAGAATCTGTCCACAGGAGAAAGAAACAGAGCAGGAAAAAAGCGCAGGATATTGCTGCAACAATAGACATCACCGGGATTCTCCCGATCTGCCATTGCGAGGCTGGTGACCGCTCAAAAATATTGCGCCGGTGATACGGAAAGAAAATTCCCGCCAGGCACAACACCGCCCAGTTCAAGCACGAGGCTTCAAAGAGGACCAGCGTCTTAAACCAGCTCGTATAGGCATGAATGGCCAGAAAGATTTCGGTCACAACAAACGTCATCAGAATCGCGATGACCGGAGAGTGGTTGCGTCGGCTAAGATAGCCAAAACTTTCAGGCGCTACCCGATCAAACGCCCAGGCCACCACTACGCGCTGCGCATACAACATCATCCCCGGAATCCAGAACCAGATCCACACGATAAACCCTAACGCAACAACAACTGTGACAGTCAGGTTCTTCGTCAGAATGCCGCTCAGGAGCGTGAAGTACGGGATTCCTGGCGTGCTCCACGCAGGGGTGTTAAAGAAGTTGTAGGCTATCGCTCCTTGAAAGTCGTAACCAAGTGTCTTATCGGAGAGGAAGGCAATGAGGGCGAAGATCCCTCCGCAGGAGATGACCGCGCCGACCGTCCCAAGAATCTGAGATTTTTCGATCCTCTTCACCTCTCCTCCGATTCCTATAGGAAGGACAGCACCAAGCAGCGCGATCAGCGGCCACACGATGAACCTTATCGTATTGGTCCAGTTAAATCCGGGATTCGTCCAGCCTGCCTCTTTAGCTTTGGCAATGACAGCTTCATACGGGTTCTCGGCGACTATGCTACCTGCCATGACTTCATTGAAGCGAGCGACGAAAGTCGCTTGTGAGTGCCCTAGCAAGACAAAGACAACCAACCCTGTTGTCGCCATGGCGCCAACAAACAAGATCTTCTGTACGAGAAAGTATTTTTTCATTCCCGTGAGCAAGATCCAGGTCGCGAGCGCAAGCACTCCGCTGCCTATAGTAAAAATGCCCGTGGGCGACGCCGTCACTGTTGCTATATGGCTCAGTGCAGGATTTTTATAGACAATCCCGACAGTAGCAAAAAGGGCGGAGAGGCCCATGGTAGAAATCCAGACACTCGCCATGGCTGTATAGAAAAGCACGATGAATGCCTCGACCACACTGATGCTGGCGCCAATCGCCGGATGGAGTCCACGGCTGAGAAAGATATATGTGCCGCCAGACTTAGGGAAAGTGACTGACCAGAAGTAACAGGTGATGGTAACAAAGGCCACTCCTACAGCTGCTACGATAGAGCCCCACGCCACACTCGCTCCAGGGTAAAAAGCTGGCCCATACAATTGGCCCAGACCAACCGCCACTCCGATACTAATCAGCCCAACCGCGAGAATAAAGACATCGTACGTGCTCGCCGTCTTGACCAAATCTGATCCTCTCCTCAGAGAGATTGTTTGCTTTCTGTCCACGGGGCAGTCCTTTGCTCACGCCTCTTGCTGTGTTTTGTGATCAAGAAAAGGTGTAGACTGGCACCCTCAGACAAATTCTATTTTCAAGGGTGTACATTTGGGTCCATTAGGTCTCTTCCCCTCAAATTCCCCATCGTATGGACAGGCAGAAACAGCGACAATACAATCCATCAGAGCTTTGAGGGCGATGTACTCACCAGCCTTAGTGGCAGCAGGCTGAACATCGATTGTCCCGTCCGCTCTAGGCCGCGAATGCTGGAAGAGGTTCACTGGGTCTGGGACATCTATCAGCCGCAGACCGTACGGCTTTACCGCCTCTGTCAGATTGTCCCGGCAGTTTCGGTGCGTGGGGTCCTCCATATATTTGGCATAAAACGCACTACTGCAAGGGGCAAAGGAAAGGTCATGAACCCCTTCGGCCATGTCCTCTATGATCTCAAACATCGGGTTCTGTACATTCGAGTAAAATCTACTACCTACCGTCACGTGTATCCCTGTGGAGAAGTTGAAGTTCACCGTCTCCCCTGTCGAGAGCTTCTCCTGGGGATTATGTAGATTAAAACAGGTGAAATCACAGATCTGCTGCCCCTCCACATCAATGATCCGAATGGTTTCTCCTCGTCGGACCACACAGGCTCGTCCTTCCATTGCTGGGACAAACACTTCTTTCTTAGCCATATGCTTCCCTCCTTTGGTGGATGTTATCGCATAAGGCAGCTGCTCCTCACTAACCCGCAGTGAGCTGATCAGACAAACTCTATTTTCAGCGGGGTACACCTGGGGCCATTGGGTCTCTTGCCGTCCAATTCCTGATCGTAGGGACAAGCCGACACTGCCACGATGCAGTCCATCACAGCCTTCAATTCTATATATTCTCCCGCTTTCGTTGCCGCTGGCTGCCAGTCAATCGTCCCGTCCCCTTTCGGGCGGGTGCTCTGAAAAATATTGATCGGATCCGGCACGTCGATGTAATGCAGCCCATACGGCTCTACCGCTTGCGTAAGGTTGTCCCGACAGTTGCGGTGATTTGGATCACCGAGCTGCGCCATATAGAGAGGACTGCTACAGGGAGCAAACAGCACATCGTGTACCCCGCGCGCCTGATCCTTAGTGACCTCGAACATCGGATTCTGTAAATTAGAATAGATCTTGCTGCCGGCTGTAATATAGATCGACCCGTTGCCCGTCACGGTGCTAAAGTTCACTGTCTCCCCTGTCGAGAGCTTCTCCTGGGGATTATGTAGGTTGAAGCAGGTGAAATCACAGATCTGCTGCCCCTCCACATCAACGATCCGAATCGTTTCCCCCCGTCTTACCGTACAGCTCCCTCCCTCCATTGCTGGGATAAACACTTCTTTCTTAGCCATATACTTCCCTCCTTTGGTGGATGTTATCGTAGAAGGTAATTGCCTTTCCTAACCTGCAGTGAACTGAAAGGATTCGACCTTACTTCGACTTACCCTGATTAAGACACCGCGCAATATTCCCTCGGTATATTCGCTCCCGGGATTAAGACACACACACCGGCCCAGGCGGAAGATCCCACGCCCTTCATGGACATGTCCGTGCAGGCTAAGCAGCGGCTGGTACTCCTCAATACATGTGCGTACAGCTGTACTACCGACCGGCTTTGTACTCTCCGGCACGACCGTCAGATCTTCGGTCAGTTCCGGAGCTTCATCAATATATGTGTCAAACGGGGGGACATGAATGTTGAAGATACAACGGTTAATATCTTTTACCTTGCTGACGAGATCCTGAATCTCGTGTGCGAGAACCTCCTCCGCATACTCTCGCGGGGTGTGCCAGGGTGTAGTATTGGATCCCCCTACATTTATCATCTCATAGCCATCTGGCAGAGCGATCTTTAGGCCATCTGCGTTCCTGATACATTTTGCGCTTGCCAATATAGGATCTATCACAGGGTCGTCCCAATTCCCTGGAATCATAAAACAGGGAACTCCCCCCTTGCCCAAACGTTCGTCGGCAAACTCAATCCACCGCTCCAATCTTTCTATCTGTAACCTTCTGAGAACAGTTTGGGCCCTCTCTGGGCTGTCGACAAACATCCTCATTTCATCCTGCGTTACTTTGTAGGGATAATTGCCCACATTGCTGACCTTACATTCAAACTGCGCTATGTCTTCCTGGCTGCGCAGAGCTATTACTTTACCCATGAGTTCCGCCGTGTACGTGCCTCCCACCCCCTCGACAAGAGGGACAATTGTCTTCCCTGTAATATCTCCCCCCATGACCAAGATGTCTGCACTATAGAATTTGGCTGCATTAATAAACTTCTTGAAGCACACTTCAGAGCCGTGTATGTCCGCGCAGAAGAAGAGCGTCCACGTCGCTCCCACTTCCTTGCGCTTTCCGAACCACCAGCCAGACATAAGGAACGTCTACTTTGATCAGATATCCGCTCAGAACCAGAGTCCTCTCGCGCACTACCTCCTGTAGAAGTCCATGGTCTTTGGTTCGATGATGAGAGTTTGCACGTTGAAGAAGTCGTCGGGAATAGGGGGACTTAACAATCTCTCGGGTCCGTAAGCGTACATCCAAAAACCTGTGACGTAATCTTTCACTGGGGTGACCGCCCAGACCAGGTGACGTTTACGGCCAACGGGATTGGGGACATCGCCCCTATCATCCAACATCTGTGGCCACATGAGTCGCTGGATGAGGCGTCCCTCCCGGTCGTAGGAATCGCTGCGCCAGAGGATCAGGGAAAAGATGCCCATCCAGTTGACCTGCTTAGCGAACCACCAATCTTCCCGAAAGGGTGTGGTCTCATAGATCCAGCAGGGCTCGCCAGTTCCATCGAGGCGTTTGACGTTCACATCAGGATCCTTGGGCTCTCCCTCAGCACCGAGCGTAAACATGTCCTCTGGAGGTTTAAACAGTTGGCTGCCGATCATCTTGTAGTTATGAATGGGCTTGCTCAGGCCAACCTGCTCGTTACGGAGCACCAGACCGCCGATCACGTCCTGGCGGTTAGCAGTGGCCAAGCGCCGCACTTTACGGACCGTGGGGAGGTATAAGTAGTTATCATCTTCCTTATCCCCGAAATATTGGATCTGGAGAAACCCAACCTTGAGGAGATCCCGCGGGGATCGGAAAAGGAAGATGTATTTTTTATAGGGATCCCCTTCTGCCATCTGGCGTGAAGTGCGATACCATTTAACCCACTCAAGGCCGGTCTTGTCCCGCCTGTACTCAGCATTAGGAGCATAGAGATGGGCATCAAAGACGTCCTCATAATCAGGGGCAGCAAAGGGAGAATAGAAACCGCCGGTATCTTGGCAATCAAAAGCCGTAAACTTTTCCCGCTCCTCCAGGGGAATGGTGTACGGATAATACATGGGCTGGAGCCACTCGGTGTACAATACTGGCCCTTTCTCTATCAGCTCCTTATCGTGCCAGGGCTTGGGTTCCCACTTCTCTTTTTCCTCTCCCCAGGACACCCAGAACTTTCCCGGCTCATCCTCTATCGTCTCAACGCGGTACTCCTTATCCAGAATCGTTTTCTGATAGGCTACCTTGCCTTGGTATTTCTTCTCCTCCGCACCGAAAACCGCCACCTGTAAGCTGAGAACTAGTCCCAGTGTGATGAGAGAAACGAGCCGCCTTGTAGGCCGTCTTCTAGCTCTCTCTAGGCTGCTATCCATAGATCTCCCTCCTTTAGTTCATTTGCGAGCCGGTGAGTTCCCTCCTCTCGGCTTGAATCATGAAGGTGTGGCTTGGTCAGATCAGTGGAGATTGCTTCAAGTCGATGGTTGAGCTGTGGCCAATATACGTTTGTCCATTTCAGGAATCGCTCGCCTCTTTAGCTGACGGATCGTCATAAGCAGTGTCCTCCGTCTCCAACACACGGCGCATTACGTATCGGCTAATCTGCCAGATGGCCTTTTCCAGGTGGCAGTATCGCCCCGGCCGCGCCAGCCGTGAGGACAATCCTCTCTGTACCGACTCACAAGCCCACATGTCCTGATTATTAAACATCACGATAAAATCCCGCGCCTGTTTCAGGCTTTGTGCAACGTCCGGCCTCTCCATCGTGGAGGGTGGAACACACAAGGTTATACGCAATGTCATCCGGTCTGCCCCTTCAGGAAACGCCTGGTAGTAAATCATGCTATCCGGCGTAAGAATAACCATATGGGTTGGATATACTGTAAAGACGATCGCTTTCCCCCGTTCCTCAGGAGAAAGACCTTCAATCACAGGAAGCAATGACAGAGCCTCCATCCTCTTGACATAGGAACCCTGACCAGAAAGGCCTACATCCTGTTCAATCGTGGGTAGGTGCATAATCGCATACGCCCCATCAAGGTCTTCAGTTGTGGTAAGACGTCCAGGCATAAGCGGTTCCACGGTATCTCGATGAAGGCCCAAATGGTGGTAGCACTCCATCATATTCTCCACCATGATCTTCCAGTTCCAGTTACAGTCGTAAACCAACGGCTCAATGCTCCGCATCTCACTAAGCTTGTAGTTCTTGAGCTGCTGTGACAGCCCAGCCAACGCAGGCCCCAGCGGCTGCGCCTGTAAGTCAAAATTGACAAAAATAAACCCCTCCCAGCTCTCTGCCCGTAGGGAGGGTAACTGGCATTGCCTCTTGTCAAAGTTCTCTGTCTTCTCCATCTCCGGCGCCCCCATCAGCTCCCCCCGCAAGGAATACGTCCAGCCATGGTAAGGACACTCAAAGGAGCGCCGGGCACCTGCCCCCTCCACTATCTCCATCCCTCGATGCCGACACACGGTGGACAGCACTCGGATCTCACCCTCCCGATCCCGCACGACCACCAGTGACTCTCCCAGCAGCCTGAGCGTGAAGTAATCTCCGGGCTTCTCTACCTGATCCACTCGCCCCACACACAACCACTCTCGTAGAAAGATCCGCTCCACCTCCAGCTCATAAAACTCTCGCGAGGTATAACAGTAGGATGGGTGGGTGGAAGCCTGCAGCAGCGGCAGCCGTGCCGCCACGAAATCTTCCTTGGCCAGACTAGCTCCGGCGTGGCTCAGGTCTGTAGTGCCCCTCTGCCGTGCCATGTGTTGTCTTTCTCTGGTGAGATTATCCAGCTCTTTCTGACTCGTTTCCCGAAAGAACTCTGCCCACACCTGAGGATCACTTTGGGCAAGCTCTTCAACTCCTGTCTCTCCTAAGGGATCGCAATGATTGTGCCTAGCCTGCACCAGTTCCTATGTTTGATAAAGAAAGGCTGCAACAAAACTTTTCCACAACCTACAGAATAAGTCATGTTGCATTTTTGCAACTCCTCAAGCGCAGGTCAGAACAAAGATTGCGACATTGTCCGAAATGAGATAAGGCAATTCTGTTTGAGCCTCTCCATTAGCAGCAGATTTTTCCCGCTGGAGGCGCGGTTTCTATGAGGAATAGCTACAACAGACATGTAGTCGAGAAGGCGTGGGAGCTTTTCGTCTCTGCGGGTGACACCCAAGGACTGGAGAAGGTCTCTCCTACTATTCGGGACTCGTGGCTGCGGAGCAAATCCCTGGGCGTAGACCCCAGCCTTACTCACATCCCTCAGGTCATCCCCCAAGAGAGGATCGAGGAATTCCTCAGCCACAACAACCTCTTTGCGGCTGGTCAGAAGGTTGTGCGCTCCATGCTTGAGGTCCTGGAAGACCCAGGGATTGGAGTGAATCTCTCAGACAGCGCCGGACGGATCATAGATTCAGCGATCGGATCCCGGATCAAAGACAAGGGTGCAGAATTCAATGGTGTCCCGGGTGGGGGAGTGGGGGAAGAACACATTGGCACTGATAGTGGGACAGCGCTCTATATCAAACGACCCATCCAAATCCGCCCTGGCGAGCATTACTGTTGTTCCTGGCAAGACTGGGTAACAAACGCTACTCCACTACACGACCTATTTACACAAGAGGTGGTTGGTGCCCTTTCGATCGAGTGGCCTGGTGAACGCTCGCATTCTTCTAATGTCTTCACCCTGCTGCGTTGGGGACGGCAAATTCTAGAGCATCAGCTTCACTTTCAGCAACTCCTGGACCGTCTCCATCTTCTAGAGCAGTACAATACGTACCAGCTACGATTTTCCTTTGACGCCCTTCTGGTTATTGACCGTCAGGGGCATATCATCGCTGCCAACCCTCCGGTGACAAAGCTGCTCAGGCGGTCAGCCAACACCCTTGTGGGCTGTTCCATTACACAAGCTCTAGGGCTGAATCCCGAAGACGCGTGGAAAGGCCAGCCACAGGAGTTAACTCTTTGCCTACCCCAAGCAGACACTTCTCTCTCAGCAGAAATCCTCCCTGTTAGCCGACAGGGAAGAGAGACAGGTGAAGTAATTGTGCTGCGAGCCGGGCACAAAGCCCTAAGGGGAAAAGCCCAGAGTAGGCTCTGGCAGGCTCAATACACTTTTAGTGATTTAAAAGGAAAGAATCCACATTTTCAGAGAACCCTAGAAAGGGCACAGATCGCAGCCACCACCGACCTCCCCCTCCTCCTCCTGGGAGAGTCCGGCACCGGTAAGGAACTGCTGGCCCAAGCCATCCACTCTGCCAGCCCACGGGCGAGCGGCCCCTTTGTGCCTTTCAATTGCGGAGGCGTATCCGAGGAGTTAATTGCAGCAGAGCTGTTTGGCTATGTGGAAGGAGCTTTTACTGGGGCAATTCGCGAGGGCCGATCGGGCAAGGTCGAGGTGGCCCATGGGGGCACTTTGTTTTTAGACGAAGTCGATGAAATGCCCGCCAAGATGCAGGTCAGCCTGCTGCGGGTCCTGGAGGATGGGATAGTGGTACCAGTGGGTAGCACCCAGCCTCGCCGGGTTGATATGCGTCTCATTACCGCGACCAACAAGGACCTCCTCCATCAGGTTAACCAGCGTGCCTTTCGGGCTGATCTCTATTACCGTCTTAGTGGGTTAGTGATCTCCCTGCCCGCTCTGCGGGAGCGCTCAGACGACCTCTCTCTGCTGGCTCATCACATCTTGAGACAAGCTGGGCTCCCTATTACTTTGACCCCTGAAGCCCTAGCCATACTGCAAGGCTATGCCTGGCCGGGAAACATTCGCGAGCTGCGCAACGTTTTGCTCCGGGCGGGGGTACTCGCTCAAGGTCCCACGATTACTCCCCACGACCTTCCTCCTGAGCTGGCCAGCAGCAATCAGAGAACGAGGATACACGCAGCCTTGGAACCAGATCCCTTTGCCCGGGCAGAGAGAGCCTGCATTCTAGAGGCATTGACCAGGGCCCAAGGCACTCTCTCGGAGGCGGCTGATTCCCTCGGTATCCATCGGGTCACGCTCTACCGCAAAATGCGTCGCTACGGGATCTCTGCACGGTCCAAAGATAGCTGAGGCTAGCTCTTCTTCCTGCGCCACCAGGCGAGACCACCACCGACAAGAAACCCGAGTGGCGGCGTCACAGCTGTCCAGAACAACACCCGGACCTGACCTCTCGTGAGTGGGGCATAGGCGTAGCGCTCGCCTGCCGGTGGATGGCGGTCGCTGCGCTCGCTCAGCCAATCGAGCATGGTGGTGAATAGGACACGGTTGCCAACACGCTGAAAGAGAGAGATCTCTAGGAAGTCTGCATCTCCAACGACCATAAGTCGTCCTGGTTTACTCCCCTCACCAGCAGTTTCTACCACAGCCCCTACGGGTATGAGACCTAGGGAGGGAGCACGGTAGCCGAGGAATATCCCGCCAGTCGCTTCACCATCAGCAGCAGTGAAGTCGACCCGCCGCGCGCCATAGAACACTGCGGTGAATCGCTCTGGAGCTTTAGTAGAAAACGCTACGTCCACCACCGGCAGGGTATAACGGTCACGCAGGTAGAGGCGAGCGACGCCATGCGGCACGATTTCTCCACCTGGGATTATCTGATGGTGGTGCAGCAAGCCCTCGAGCCGAGGCAGGGACACTGGATCAAGCAAGAACAGGGCGCTCCCACCTTCGAAAAGAAAACTCTCGACCGCAGTCACTTCGGTCTCACCGAAGTCATGGGTGGGACCATGAACGAACAATAGACGGCAGTCCTGCGGGACAGCTCGCTCTTGTGCCAGCACCACTTCTTGCCACCTATAGCCAAGCCGTTCAAACAGTTCCCCTAACGAAGCGGGGTCATCGTCCTCTTTGCGCCGCTCGGTTGTGACCTCTCGTTCCCCATGCCCGGTCGATATACATACCAAACGAGGTCGCGGGTCGGTCACGTTGGTAATCGCCCGCACCAAAAGCCCCTCCTCTGCTGGGTAGACCACTTTCCGCCGACCCGCGGCTTCAACGACCACAGTTCCATACGCTTGTACCCCATAAGTTCGGGCCAAGGTGGGTTCGCGGTCCAAGTCCACCAATTGCACTGTCACCAGAGGGGATGCGCGGCCACACTTCCCGGCCAGGTAGGCGGTCTCGCGATGGCGCCCAGGTTCGTAAAAAAACGTGAGCCGTACCGGTACCTGTAACGTAGCTAGTACCTGCGTAGTCTCCGGCTCCAGGATCGATTCTTTTTCTTGTACGAGATCCCAGGTCTGATTGTGACGGACAGCCCAGTTTTCGATGCCTATACCTATCCCCAGCAACAGGACCATTCGCAGGATCCTTGCGCTCCGCTGTTGTTGCCAGCGCCACCATAATGCCTCCAGGGAAAACAGGACGAACAGGATTGTCGCCACAAGGAAATAGATCACGTCCCGACTCTGCACGGTCCCGCGGGTGAAATCGTAAAAACGGTCGAACAAAGACAAGCGTCGCAGCACTGCAAGCAGCCCAGCGCCAGCGGCGGCTTCGTTCCAGGCCAAAAACCAGAAGAAGAACAGCACGCCAAATGCCCCCAAGGCAGCCGAAGATTGTTGCGCGGCTAGAGCAGAACAGAACATCCCACAGCTCAAGCACGTGATACTCAGAAGTGCTGCGCCTAGATAGGTCGCAACCAGCGGCCAGGGATCAATTGGCCAGGCGCTCGCCAGAGCTAGCGGATAGACGGCGGTCATGGCCAGGAGCGGCACGAAGAGAACGAGCAGGGAAAGGAACTTGCCGCCAACTAACTCGACCTCAGTTAAGGGATAAGTAAGCAGCATTTCCATCGTCCCTAACCGCCGCTCTTCGGCGAATAGTCGGGTAGCTAGGACCGGCGTAATTACCAGTAAGCATAAGCGCAGATCCTCGAAGAACCGCTGCCACAAGCCCTGAGTAAGGCCAACCTTATCCTGGTTGAGCAGGTCGAAGTACAGCACGTCGGTATAGAAAAAGTAGCCTGTGAGCCCAAGAAAAACGGCACCCAGAACATAAAGCAGTGGGGAACGGGTAAGGGTGCGGATCTCCTTGACGAAGACAGCGCGAATACTGGTAAGAATGAGGCGGTTAGTCATTGACGGTTATGAGCTGGCTCCCCAGCATTTTTGTAGTTAGGTGAGCCTCCGCGGCCGAGTAAAGGGGCACGGCGTTATTGATTCACCGCCTGAGACGCGAGCAAACGCAGGAATACATCCTCGAGCGTTGTCGTTGTCGCTTGTCCAGGAAATAGATCCTGTGGGGTTCCCTGAGTGAGGAGACGGCCCTGGTGTAATACCATCAGTCGCTGGCAGATAAGACAGGCCTCGGCGAGCGAGTGGGTACTGAGGAGCACCGTCTTAGACCCGGCGAGGCCCTTGATCCACTCACGCACTTTGACCGCCATCTCCGGGTCCATGCCGACAGTCGGTTCGTCCAGAATCAAGATTGGGGGATCTCCTATAAGTGCCTGCGCTAGGACGACGCGCTGACGATAGCCTTTCGATAGTGTCCCGATACGCCGGTCAAGCCAATTCTCCAAACCACATCGCGTCACTACCATGTCGAACTGCCCAGTGCGAGCCCTTTTCACCGTTCCGACAAACTCGAGAAAATCGCGAACCGTCAGATCGGGATAGAGCACGACACCTTCCAGAGCATACCCGACACAACGACGCGCGTTGAGGGAATCAACTTGAGTGTCGGAGCCGGCAATCGTAATCGAGCCGCTGGTTGGCGGAAAGTAAGCACAGAGAAGCCGAATGAGGGTGGTTTTGCCCGAACCGTTCGGCCCCAAGAGTCCAACCACCTCCCCTTCCTCGACCGTACACGATACGTGGTCGAGCGCGGTAATGTGATCGAATCGCTTAGAGGCATCGCGGACTTCGATGATTGGCATGGAAGAGTTATTAGTTACTAGTTGTTAGTTTTTAGTTATTTGTTGCCAGAAAGCAGCAAATCGGCTGTTCACCCTTCGACACGCTCAGGGCGAACGGGGCTGGGGACGAAATCTTGGAAGACCGTTCCGTTCGTGCTGAGCCGGTCGAAGCACGAAGAGCGTTATTCATCAGCATTGCCGGAAACTTGCTATGCACTCGCGTCCTGCACTTACGTCTCTCATCGGGTCCGACCATTGACAACTAAGAATTGGGAACTAGGGAACTCTCTTCACCACTTGTCTACATGGATCAACTTATCTAGCGGAATCTTCGACGTCTTAGGTTTGCGCGGCGACTCGGCCGGATAGCCAATGGGAATGAGTCCGACGGGTCGCACGTGTTCTGGTAGAGCAAAAAGCTTCACGACTTCATCGGGATTATACGAACCCACAAAACAGGCGCCTAATCCCTGCTCGACCGCCCCCAGTAGGATCAGGAGAGAGGCAAAGGCAGTATCAACGAGGCTGAAAAATGAGCCTCGGGCGCCATATTGGCCCCCTGTCCGCTGAATGTCGGCACAGGTCACGATAACGACCGGCGCAGTTGCCACTGAGGTTTGATCCATGGCGGCTTTGGCCAGCTTCGCTCTGGTTTCTGGATTTTTCACCACAACGAATTCCCAGGGCTGCAGGTTGCCCCCACTCGGGGCCCGCACGGCGTACTTGAGGAGCTGCTGAATTTTTTCCTCCGGCACCGGATCGCTCTTATACGCCCGGATCATCGCCCGGCGTCTGACGACCGAAGCGAAACTGGTCGCCGGCGTTTTCGCCCCCGGCCGCTCGGCCTCTTCAGCGGCGAAGGCGCCGGTCCGCTCAAAGAGCACCGCCGTAATGGCATGCTGCAACAAACGGCGACGGGAAAGAAACGATCTCTGTGAGACTGTCACGAATTCGTGTCCATTGAGGCATCACCGCTGGACAAATCTGAGGTCGTTTCCCGCTCCGCTTTGCGAATGTCCGAGTTCGATTTTCGTGAGAGGCTCCAAGGTCTCCGCATCGAAGACAGCAAGGTCGTGCCAATTCGCGCCACAATAAAGTTTCTTGCCGTCAGGGTGCAGCATCGGGGCAAAGTAGGTATTCGACAGTGATGCCGTTTTCTCGACTCGGCGGGTCTTGGGATCCATTTTCCACAGGCTGTTATAAGAGAAGTAGACCTTATTATTTTTCGCCGACAATAAGCCCGTGAGATTATAGTTCTCCGCCGTGTACGGCTGGAGTTCCGCCGTCTTCAATTCAGGGTCAGGTTGCGACAGGTCGAGCGAAGCAATCCCGACCGTCATCTGTCCCGTCAAGGAGTCACTCGTGACCACTCCAAACGAGAGCAGATAGTTATTTTCTTGATAGGGATTCCACACCGGCAAGCCGTCAGTCCGCGCAATCCCAGTGACGTTGCGGTTGACGAGAGGAATCGTATCAATCTGCGTCCCCTTCTCGGCATCAAACACAGAGATGTTTTGCCCGATGCTGAATACGTAGAGCCGCTTGCCGTCCTTTGAAGAGGCCATCGCCATCACCTGGCGAGGAGCGGGAAAAGTTGTGAGGACCTTATTGGTGTCGAGATCGATGACTTTGATGCGATTTTCCTTGGCATCGTAGCGGCCCGGGCTTTTCTTTACCGGCATCTCGTGGATAAACAACCGGTTGCCTTGGGGGTTGATATCAATCGCCATGGTGCGAACCAGTTCATCATTGTTGGACAACGGAAAACTCGTTACTTGCTTCCCTTCGTCCAGGTCCACCATAGCAACGCTCTGCGCGAGATCGTTAACGACATAGGCATACTGCGGGTGAGCGGGATTGGGGGCAATGTTCATGGCCGGGCCGCGCCCTTGCAGCGCAATGTCCTTGACCACTTTGTCGGTATCGGTGTCGATCACAACCAGGTTATTGGGATGGACGGAGGCGAGCAGATACCATTTTGCCCAAGCGGTGTGAGGTAACAAAAGCACTGAGAGCGAAAGGAGCAAAACTATGGGCCACTGATGACGGTTACCTGTAAGGTTCACAACCATCTCCTGTAGAATGCAGGCGGGCTGGTAGGGGCGATTCGCGAGCATTGGTCCCGACTTAAAGCTGACTTCCAGTCTCAGTACGCTTCGGGTTCCTTCCCCCCTTGCGGGGGAAGGTTAGGATGGGGGGAGATTACTACTCTGCCCGTGCCACCCCCTCCCGTATCCTCCCCCGTCAAGGGGGAGGAAAGGAACGGAACGAAGAGCTTAAGTTGTGACTAGTGACCACAAACCACCCCTACAGACCGAGGTCTGGTCTAATTAACCTTGGGGAAGACTATTTCAAAATTACGCCAGTCTTCCTGATTCATCCCGGAACAGGCTTTTGCCCACTCGGGCGAGCTTTGCAAGCTGTCCGGCACCTGCGCCGGCCACCAACACATATTGGCGCAGCTCAAGAGATCGGCCTCCATCGGCGCACACATCCCGTTTACTCCCCCCCACATGTTCGCTTCCCAGCCGGGGTTAAAAATGGTAGTGCAGCCCGACGGCATGGCCATACCAACGACATCTTCCGCGGCAGCCTGTGCCTTTTCCACGATTTCGGCCTTCTGGTTCGCGGCTTTGAGATGTTTCATGCTCGTCTCCTTTTCCTGTAGCTCTTGTCGCTTTTAGGCTTTTTGCCCTTTAAGTCAATTCTTTTGGCGCATCGCCTCGGCCTCGTAAGACATAGGTCTCGACAAACCCAGGATTCTTCTCTTGTAGTTCCATATAGACCCGAATCCCGTATTCCGTCCACTCCCTAAGAAAATCGCAGTAATGGAGGTTTGGCAACGCCCCATCGCCAAATTGCGTATACGCCTCATGATAACACCCGCCCCCGCACAGCCCGCGAATCCAACAGGTCTGGCAGACCGGTTTATTGTCAACATGGGCGCTGTTAATAAACTCATTGAGACGATCGTAAGCTAGACCTTCCTTCACATTGCCATAGTGATGTTCTTCGGTGCCGGGGAAGCGGTGACAAAGATAGACGTCGCCGTTACCATCCACATCGAGCAGGCCAAGCCCGGCACCACAGGGGAACAGTTTATTGGTGCCGAGATGCACATCCGTCAACATCGTGCTCAGGTTAGAAAACCCGGTGTACTGGTTCTGCAGCGCCCGTTCCACATACAGCGCTCCGAGCTCTCTGAAGCCCGCCAAGACGTGACGCAAGTCCGCGGGCTCCAGCCCATAGTCTTCGCCATTTTTGGCGGTCACCGGCGAAAACCCCACTTCAAAGAAACCCAGGCTGGTGAGGTGTTCGTAGATGCGCATGACTTCGACCGTGCCTTTAGTCACCGTCACCCGTGCCACTATCGGTCGCGCCGTATAGCGTTCCATTAAGCGCTTGAGCCGTGGCACGATCTGCTCGTAAGAACCGCGCCGTTCGCCCTTGTTAGTCAGGAAAAACCGCCGCTTGTCATGAAGCTCTTGCGGCCCATCGATACTGACCGTCAGCCCGAAGCGATGCGCTTGGAAGAAGTCGATCATCTCGTCGGTCAGCAAGGTGCCGTTGGTCGTCAATGAGAAGTCAACCTTCTTATCCCGCTTCTCGCCCTGCTCTTCCGCATACCCCACCACCTCGCGCATCAGTTTAAAATTCAGCAGCGCCTCGCCGCCGAAGAAAATGACGTTGACCTCGCGATTGTTACCCGCCTTGTGGAAGAGAAAGTCCACACTTTGGCGCGCGGTGTCCCAATCCATCTGCACCGGCGCGGAGCCGTATTTCGCGCCCTCCGGCTCGTAACAGTACGAGCAGTGCAGGTTACACTTGTTGGCCACGTTGAGCACCAGCGACCCTAGGGGAAAGTGTTCGATATCGATGATCGGCCGGATCGGCTTGGGTTGCGGCTGCTCGGTGACCAGGACATGCAACCGCATCAGTTCCTGCACGGTCTCACCAACGTCTGCGGGAGAAAATCGGCCGTGCAATGCGTGGCTGATCTCTTCGCTGGTGAGGCGCGGGTGTTCCTGGGCGTAGGAGAGGATCGCTTCCGAGATCGGGTCCATAACGAACAGCGACATGCTCTTGGCCGCAACCAAGATCTGTCGCTCCCCGAAAGCTACGGCGTGGGCGTTCTCCGGTCGGAATTGTAGTTCCATACTGCCCTCACTCGATCGGCTGAAAGCTAAACTTTTCTGGCATCACCAACAGATACGCCCGCGCCCCCATTGGTCGCTTGTCCCCTGCGGGCGTGTACCAGCCTTCCACCCAGACATCGCCGACGTTATGGTCGAGCATATGCCGTTGCGGGTTCGGTCCGTCCTTTGCCGGGGTGAAAAGCCCGTTGTCATCGACCGCGCCGACAAACTGCATATCATCATCGTCGATCCGCTTGACATATTCGTTCAGGTTCCATTTCACCGGGGTCACTCGCGTGAGTTTCACGTCATCCTTGGTGCCTTTCACGCCGTCCGGGCCGTTGGCGTAGGCAAAGGCTTCAAACTGTTGGAAGATCTTGGGAGCGTGTTCGCCGCCCGGACGAGCAAACGCCATTTCCGGGGAGAGCCGGATATAGTCGATGGTCTTATACACAGACAGCGGGAGAACCCCGTCAACGCCTTGCAGCCTGATTTTCCGACTGCCAGGCGTAGCCCCTTGGTCAGCCGTCACTTCTACGATCACCGTGTCGTCACCGCTCTGACTGAGCGACTCCACCTTCATTCCCGCGCCTCCGGTTCCCAAAGAGATCGACGCGGGGGTCAGGTTTGGCGGAAAGTTCATACCAAAAAGCTTGACCTTCTGTTTCTCTCCGACTTTGAGTGCTGTAGGGGTCACCGACAGCAGGCGAGGTGTCTCTCCGGCTCTATACCACGTCTCATCCATGCCGAGATCGCCGACTGGAGTCAATAAACGGCGCCCGCTGATCGTCGAGCCATCTTCGCTGGCGAAGAAAATCTCCCGCTGCGTCTTGTCCCCAACCTGGGAGGTCCCTCGCCACTGAAACCCAGTGTAGACTATTCCAGACGTCTTGCCGGAGGTTTTGGTGCCATCAGAGAATTCGAGGGTGAACTCCCCGGTGTATTTGTCACCGCCCAGCGACTTGAGGGTCATTTGCCCGGTGTAGTCCCCCCCTTTGCCGACATCATGGCCGACGATTTTCCACGCCCCGGCGTAATCGCGCTTGGACGACGCCTGCCACTTTGCCCACGCCGGGGTGGCAAAAGGGAGTTGCTTTGCCAGATACGGAACGACGTGCTCCTTGGCTTCGTTATACCAGTAGTCGCTCAACAGCCCAGACGAAGCGGTCACATTTTCGGTATTGGTGAACAGCGCCAACTTTGTATCCGGCATGCGGTCCCACATCTCTCGGGTGCGTCGTTGGAGCGCGACACGGGCATAGGAATGGCACTGGATACAGGACCCTTGCACCAGTTTGGGAATCTCGGGCGCCGCTGCCGTTGCCGTGCGTTTTTCCAGGGAATCACGGAACGGTTCGACTTCAGACGGGGCCAACCCGTAGTTGTCACTGAGATATTTCACCAACGTACTGATCTCCTCGGGTTTGAGCTGCGCCCCATTCATGCGCACCATACGAATGAGGGTCATCTCCCAGCCTTCTGGCGTCTTGCGCTGCGAGACCACCACGTCAAGCTTTCCCGCCTGCGGCGTGTGACAGCCGACACAGCGCACGAACAGTTCCTCTGCCGGATCTTGCGCCCCTAGGGTTGGTGAAGGGAGAAAAAACACCCCACTCCATAACAAGAGAGTTATCCCCGAAATGAGACTGCGAAAACCCTTCGTGCTCATGCCTATCCTCTCTCAAAAAGGACACACTCATCTGGCCCGAGTCGAGATTTTACTCTCCTCCCTCGTTGTGTCAAAGGAGGCAGCGAAGGAAATGATGAAGGCAGAATGATGAATATTGAGGAAAGTCGTAGGCCGGGATAAGACCACAGGCCGTTCCCGGCGTGTTCATCTCTGCCGGAAACGCTCCGCTTATTCCGGCCTACTTGCTTTCTATTTCCCCTCATTCATCGTTTCCATTTCTCCCTCTTCCGATATCACTAATAGTGAAATAAAAAACCGACCCCTCATCGGGCTGCGATTCCACCCAGATGCGCCCGCCGTGCTGCTCGACAATCTTCTTGCAAATCGCCAAGCCCATACCCGTGCCCGGATACTCGCTACGGGAGTGCAGACGCTGGAACACCTGGAACAACCTCTTCGTCTGTTGCGGGTCAATACCGATGCCATTGTCCCGCACGGCAAAGCGCCAATGCTGATTCTCGTGGTAGGCAGTAATATGAATGCGCGGCTGCGTCGTGCAAAACTTGAGTGCGTTGCCGATGAGGTTTTGCAATACTTGCCCTACGCGCGTAGCGTCACCCTGGACTGCGGGTAAGGGGTCATGAGTGACTACCGCGCCACACTCCGTGATGCGGGACTGCAAGGCGCCGAGTACCTGTTCTAGCACCGCCTCGCAGTCCACGGCTTTGAACTCCAGCATCTGTCCGGCGCGGGTGTAGGCCAGCAAGTCAGTGAGTAGGCGCTGCATGCGCTGGGCGCCGTCCGCCGCAAAGGTGATGTAGTCGTCAGCGTCGGCATCGAGCTGGCCCAGGTAGCGGCGGGCGAGCAGTTTGACGTAGTTGCTCACCGTGCGTAGCGGCTCGTTGAAGTCATGCGAGACGATGTAGGCGAATTGCTGCAACTCTTCGTTGACGCGCTGGAGTTCGGTAAGGAGGCGTTCGCGTTCGGCTTCCACCTGCTTGCGGGCGGTGATGTTCTGCGTCACGCCGACCACGCGCGCCGGCGCCCCGTCTGCCGCAGGAATCACCACGCCGGCTGAAAAGACCCAGACGTCATCGCCCGGGGGGCGATCGGCAATCCGGTATTCGATCTTGAACTCGCCGCCTTTTTCAATCGCCTGCGTAAAAGTCTGTATCACTTCGGCACGGTCGTCCGGGTGCACGACCGCGCGGACCTCAGCTAGTGTACGCGGCATGGGAAAGTCCACCACCCGCGCGGCATTCTCCGACCATATGAAGGTTTGGTTCGCGAGATCGACTTCCCACCCATACATCTCGGCGGCTTGGGTGGCGAGGCGTAAGCGCCTTTCCGATTCGCGCAGCGCCGCCTCGGTTTGCTTGCGCTCGGTGATGTCCCGGAAGAAGACGGCGATGCCACCATCCCGGAGGGGGGACACATGCGCCTCGACCCAGCGCGCCCACGGCGCGTAATAGGTCTCGAACTCTACCACCACCCGCTCGTTCATCGCCCGGCGAAATTCGCTTTCGATATTCGTGCCCAACACTGGGGGAAATTCTTCCCAGTAGCTCTTACCCAGCAGATCCTCCCGACGATGGTGCATAAACTCAGCGGCGCTGGCATTGGCATAGGTAATGCGCCAGTCGGCATCAAAGGCCACGAACCGATCCCCCATGTTTTCTAGAATCCGCGACACGTCATCCCGTGCGCGTTCTGCCGCCGCCCGCAGCCGCTGCTCCCGCCGCTCGCTCTGCACCCGGTCGGTGGTTTCCGCGACGGGGCAAAACACGCCGCGGACCATACCAGTCTCATCGCGGATGGGGCTGTAGGAGAAAGTGAAATAGTGCTCACCCACCGCGCCATTATGGATGATAGGAAGAAAAAGGTCGTCTGACCACGTGGCCTGCCCGGTCTCCAACACGCCGTGCAGCATGGGACTGACAATCGGCCAGATCTCCGGCCAAAGTTCTCGGGCGGGTCGTCCGAGTGCGGCAGGATGTTTGTCGGCCAAAATCGGGAGGTAGGCGTCGTTATAGAGCATGACCAGGTCTGGTCCCCAGAAAATAATGGTGGGAAACTGGGAGTTGAGCGCGATACTCACGGCCGTACATAAGCTCTTGGGCCAGTCACTGACAGCACCGAGCAGCGATGACTCCCAATCGAACACGCGCATGCGCGCGCCCATCTCGCCGCCACCGGCAAGGATGGTCTCCCCGGCTGGCGGGCACAATGAGTGAGGTATGGTTTCTGTAGTGGTCATGATTCTGCCACAAGTGATGAATTACGAGTAATGAATGATAAATGAAAAACGAAAATTATCCTTCTCCTGGTTCATCATTTTTCAGTCATCGTTTTCCCTACTTGAGGTCGCGCAAAAACACGGCGAGCGCGGCACTCGCCAGCGCTACCCCGTAGCGCAACAGTGGGTGGGTTGTGAGGCGGAATGAAGAATCTTCAAGCAATCCACAGGCAGCCATAGTTCTTTAGTGCTATCTATACTATGTACGAAACCAATCTGCACCATCCACACAGAATCGGTAGTATGGGAGATTTGCATCATTATTGTGACGGCCTCTACTTTATATGCAAGATGAGTCTGCCTAAATGACAAAACCACAGGATGACCTTTCTACGGCGACCGGTGCAGGCGTGCGCGTAGCGCTGATCGATAGCGGTGTCAACGCCCAACATTCTCATGTTGGCTTCGTGGCCGGGGGCGTCGGGTTTTCTCTCGCAGCCGACGGAGCGGTGCAACAGACTGACAATTATGAGGACCGTCTCGGTCACGGAACTGCACTAGCGGGGATTCTACGGGCAAAAGCGCCGCAGGTCGAACTGTATGCCGTGAAGATTTTTGCCGACCGTCTGGCTGTATCTATCGCCGTCCTCGCGGCGGCGCTGCAATGGGCGGTCGATCAGCGTATGCAGTTGATCAATCTCAGTTTGGGAACCACCAATCCTGACCATCGCGACCGCTTGGCCGCTATCGTCACTCAAGCAGGCGCAGCCGGAACTCTCCTCGTCGCCTCCTCACCACCAGGACAAGCAGAGGTCCTGCCTGCGGCTCTCCCTGGTGTGATTGGCGTCGCCGGTGATGATCGGTGTGGCTGGACGGACCACACCTATGTCGCCGACGATCCGATTGCTTTCCGTGCGCATCCCTGCCCCCGCCCTCTTCCGGGTCCTGCTCAAGCACGCAATTTCCGCGGCCACAGTTTCGCTTCGGCGCATATTTCCGCGCTCTTGGCGCTTCTCGTCGAACAGTATCCTGGTCTCACCTTTAGTGAAGCAAAAGAGTATTTAATCAGAACTGCCGAAGTCAAAATGCAGAAGTCAGAATGAGGGTCCTTATGTATGTAGGGGCGACTGGTGGATTGCGCTCGAGTGGGCACGGCACCGCCGTGCCCTTACACGGAAAAACGTCAACGAACGTTGCTCATGGCACGCGCCTCAGCGTAACAGGAAGCCTCGTGGGATCGGACTGATCCGCTATCAAATCTCTTGTTCCCTTGACCTTCTGCCCTAGATCGTGCTTTTAAGTGAGAGTGAGGAGCTGCTTCCGCTAAGCGAGGTACACAATATGGAGTATAAAGTTATTGACTCTGACGGTCATATTTGCGAACCGCCTGATTTGTGGGAGACATACATTGATCCCAAATTCCGCGACGGCTGCCCTAAGCTGGTCACCCTCACGGATGGCAGAGAGATTCTGCGGATCGAGGGTGATGAAGCCATCGACCTCGGGCGTGGCAAGAAGCGCGTGAGCTTTGGCGGAGTTGGCGCCATCGGCGCGCGTGAAGGCAAAGTATCGCCGTCGATTCCATATACTCAAGGGCGTAAAGGCGGTTTTGATCCGCACGCGCGTATTCCTGACATGGATGCCGAGGGTATCGACGCGGCGGTTTTGTATCCGAGCCTTGGACTGTTTCTCGGTGCGGTCAAAGAGCCCGAATTCGCGGCGGCGACGTGCCGGGCTTACAACCGTTGGCTGGCAGACTATTGCAAGCCGTACCCGGAGCGGTTATTCGGCGCGGCCATGCTGCCCATGCAGTCGGTTGAAGGTGCGGTGCAGGAGTTGCGTTACGCGGCAAACGAGTTGGGCTTCCGTGCCGGTTTTATCCGGCCCAACCCCTATAACGGCCGGGTGCTGCATGATCCTGACTACGATCCACTCTGGACCGAGGCGCAAGAGCTTGGTTTTTCGATCGGCATCCACGGCGGTTCGGAAAGTGGACAGCAAACGTTGGCGATGGACCGTTTCAGAAAAGGTGGTGCCGTGCGCCATTGCGTGGCGCATACGTTCGAAATGATGGCGGCGGCAACCAGTCTCATCATGTGTGGTGTGTGTGATCGCTTCCCACGGCTCAAGATTGCGTTTCTCGAAGCAGGCGGCGGCTGGATGGCTGGCTGGCTCGACCGTATGGACCGCCATTTTGACGATGTCGGGATGAACGATACCGAACTTTCGACGCGACCCAGTGAGATTTTCCGCCGGCAATGCTTCATCTCGTTCGAACCCGTGGAGAAGTCGTTAGCGCTGCTCGCCGATTATCTCGGCTCGGACAATATCCTGTGGGCGACCGACTACCCGCATCTCGACGGTTTCACCGACGCGCCACAGATGATCAAGGCGATGGGGTTGCCACCGCAGACGCTCGCGAACGTTCTGGCCGGCGGCGCGAAACGGTATTACGGGCTGCAGTAGACACAACTCATGATGCGCTGGGAAACTGCGCCTGCGCAGATTGGCGTGGGTGCGTCTGGAGGGCTTGGTTCCAACGCATGAGTCACCAGGCCGACCGTTACCGCTGGTACGCCTTGGGCCTTACCACCTTAGGCCAAGCTGCGGCCAATATTCTGGCCTCAGGATTCGACCCGCTCGCACCCTTCCTGCAGAAAGATTTCCGCATTAGTCGCACCGAGATCGGCCTGATCGCCACCGCCATGTCTTTGACTGCGGCTCCGTCCGTGCTCTTCGGCGGGCGCGCGGCAGATCGTATCGGCGAACGGCACTTCCAGGGGAGACGGCGGCCAGTGCTACTGCTCATCGTGCTGTTGACCATCTGCAGTACGCTTGGTGCAGCCGTCAGGCCACGCCAGACGCCGTTGTTCTTTGTCGCGGGGTTAGCGGGTTTGTTTGGCGCGTCGGCTTTTGCGTGGACAGGAGTACTAGGCACGCTAGTTATCGAGACTGCGGGGCGGGAGTCAGCCGGCTCAGCACTTTCCTTAGTCCAAGTACTTGCGACTCCGGCCTCTTTGCTCGGCCCTCCAGTTTTCGGTTTCCTCACCGACCGCTCGGGGACGTATCACGTAGCTTGGCTCGCCCTCGCCTTGATGGGTGCATTGGGACTCTTTGCTTTACACCAGGTGAGGGAAGAGCCTGTCGGGCTGTTAAGCTGATCTGAGGAAGTCTTCATTTCATATACACATAAATAATGGCCACAACTCACTCTAGCGCACCGTTTCTATTACAACTATCATAGTTGCTGCAGTTGGAGGTGTTTGTGACAGAAAAGGTATCCACCCTAGAAATTCGGCAAAAGCTCGGTGATATCCTCAATCGCGTTGCGCTGCGCCATGATCAGTTTATCATCGAGCGGAAAGGAAAGCCGCTTGCGGCTATGGTGCCGGTCGAACGATTGGAACAAATGCAGCGTGCAGCCCGTCTGCATCTTCTACACCTACTGGAACGGCAACCTGGTGCGCTCTCGCAAGAAGAGACTGACCGGATTACCAACCAGGCAAAACATAAGACGCGAAGGTCATCGAGACGATAACTCCCGTGTTGCGCGCCGTACTCGATGCGAACGTCCTTACCAGCGCCTTGATCCGTCCTCAGGGGCCCCCAGGCCAGATCGTTTCTCTTCTATTTAAGGAACAGGCATTTGATCTCGTCATCTCGGAAGCCATTCTTGTAGAACTCCGCCGTTGTCTAACGTATCCACGAGTGCGGAAATACCTGACTGCCACGACTGAGGAGTTGGATATGTGGGTGACCGCGCTCGGTTTGGTTGCCGACGTTGTCAAGGGTGAGGGAATACTGAACGTAGTAATAGATGATCCGGACGACAATAAGTACCTAGCTGCCGCAATAGATGGGTGCGCTGACTATCTCGTGAGTGGAGACAGCCATCTCCTTGACATCCGAGAATATGAAGAACTACGCGTCGTCACCCCACGTAGGTTTCTTACCATCCTGAGTGAAGAAGGGTGATCTGCAGCTCTTCAGCAATCGTAGGGCGCGCAGGGCGCGCCGATCAATGGCGCAGGCAGCGCACCCTACCATAACTGAGCCTGCCCCAATTTACGCAGCGGCTGACGTCGTGCGCTTCGCCTCATCTTCTGCGGTCGGGCCTTGGACTTTGTACAGCTTCTGCCCGTTGTCCCACAGGATCTTGCGCCGTACGGTCTCCTCACAGTCTGAGAGACCGCCTTTGATCCGTCTGTGCACCTCCTCACCAAAAATCGAGGTTGGATGCGGAAAGTCGGTCTCAAAGAGGATGTTGTCGATGCCCACTTTGTCGATCAACCGGCGCGGCGCGGTCTGCTCGAACCAGTAACAGGCGTAGACATTGCGCGCGAAGTATTCCGACGGGAGCATGTCGAATTCCGGTCGCTCTTCCGACACCCGGTTATCTTTGAACTGGTAATCCAGCGCTTCCAGTACAAACGGAATCCAACCAATGCCGCTTTCCACTGAGACGAACTTGATCTTAGGATAGCGCGCCAGCACTCCTGACATGATCAGGTCGTTCAACTGCACGCCGTTACGCAGAAAGACGTTGACTGACAACTCCGTAAACGTCGCCAGCCGTCCGTAGGCTTTCATTTTCTCGCGCTCCAGGCCGCCCTCCATATTACCGGAACCAATATGGAAGCTGATGGGCAAATCAAGCTCGACCGCGACTTCCCACAAGGGATTCCAATGTGGGTCACCCAACAATGGCTGACCGAACGACTGTGGCTCGCCCGTGAATAGGATGCCCTTGTGGCCCATGGCAGCGCAGCGCCATACTTCCTTCACCGCCGCTGCCACATCCCAAAACGGCGTCGAGGTAATGGGGAGCAAACGGCGCGCGTCAGCCGACGCCCACTCGGTCTGCCAGTCGTTATAAACCTGCACGCAGGTGAGCATCAGTTCGGGATCTTTCAACTTCAGGAACTGTTGCGCGCCGAAACCCCCGACGTTGGGATACATGACCATTGCCCAGATGCCCATCTGGTCCATGTACTTGAGCCGTGCCTTGGCGTCGTACGCGCCCGGATGCATCTCCTCATAGTTCTTCGGCCAGTTCGTCATATCGCCCACTCCGGCGGTGGCGGTCAGTCCCGGATTGGCAATGCGCTTATCACCGAGATACCACCACAGTCGCCCCTTCGCGTCGGTGTCGATACGCGGCACTGCGTCGCGCATCCGTGCGGGCACCCGGCTAGTCCACAGGTCTGGTGTCTCAGTAACATGGGTATCAACGTCGATGATCGTATAGCCGCTCATGGTCTTCCTCCTTTGGCTGCCGTGCCGTAGTAATTGCAGCGGTCCTTGGCTATGCCGGACTGCTGTAGGTCGGCTTCAGCGCCTCTTAATTCGATAGACCGACTCGGCATCGAAGTCAATTGGCGATGGGCGGGTTCTTGCGCCAGAGGGCAATAGCGTTAGCAGCCGAACTTACTTGCATCGCTCATGGTGCACTCGCCGTTTTTAATGCGGTTGTAGTCTTCGGCGCTCCCCTGCCAATAAGCGCGGCCCTCGGCGGCATCGCGCTCGTGTGCTTCACGGGCTTTCGACCCGTCGTCGTACGGTGCGTCAGAGCCGGAACTCGGGCCCGGAAACGCGGAATCGCCCCCGATGGTGGGGTTGCCACTCGACGATCCTCCGCGTGCGTAGCGCAGCAGCGCGCGCAGACTCTTTGCCGCACGCTCCCACTGCGCATTGTAGCTCGCGATATAGCCGGTCACGTCGTAGTCGATGATCTCGCCGGTCACGCCGTTGACGGTTTTGTCGCCGACCATCCAGGCGAGGACCGGCGGTGCGCCGGACGGACTCCAGATGTTCAAGTCAGCACGACTGACCGGACCTTTCATGCCGTTTTCGCGCGCGATGCGCACAGCCGCGGGCAGGTCCACGAAGACCGGCGGCAAGGGCATCTTACCCCAGTTCACAGGCTGATTGAATGGAAACGTACGCATATCGTTGGCGGTCACTGTCACTAACAGCCCGGTGCCCGCGGAAGGCGAAAAGAAGGAAATGCGAACTTCCGGCCCTCGCATCGTCGGGTTCGGGGCATCTCGCTCGGTAAATCTGATCGAGACCGGGATCGCGTCCTGACGCCACTCCCGAGCGCGCGTTGTCGCCGCCTGCATCAGTTCCGGGAGGTCCTTGGGCAACTGCCGCGCGCCGTCCGGCTGGGTCGTTAAGATGGCATCAGACGGAGATGCACTCTGATCTGACTGAGCCATTCCGCCTTTACCAATTCTCCTGGCAGTGACGAACTGCTGAGAAGGATCTGTGCTGGACAGGCCTTGCCCATCCGGCGCCAGCTCGATCTGGTTCACATACCCGCCTATTCGCCATCTGAGCGTCACCCTTCCGCGTGCGGCGTCGGTGCATTCCCACGTCCCATCGTTGCCAGGTTCATGCACCATCGTGCCGTTCGCATTGAACTTCACAATCCCCTTGGTGAACCACGTCCATTGGCCGACGATCGCGTCGCACGAGGTGGCATAAACGGGATTCGGGAAAGAAAGACGAGCCACTCCGACGACCAAAAACGAAACAAAAAGGAGAGTTGTTTTCGTAGACATCGCTACCTCCGTCGCTATTGTATGCCCTCCAACATGTCGGGAAAGGCCGGCTGGCTTAACCTCACCCGGGCGCTGCCTTCGCTTGCGCGTTCGGAACGATTCACACAAAATAACAGTAAGTGACTATTGGCGACGTTGTGGCCCCCTCGTTCTGTTGAGCAGACTGCCACGCGGCAATGGAACGTTCCACTTCACGGTGATGGCAGATTTTGGGGCTTGCTTCTGCAAATCCCGTAGGATGGCGATCTTCGTATCCTGGGGAGGATCATTACCCTGAAGGGCGACATTACGAAGGGTGGTGACGAGCGATCCGTCGCCGCTTCGGCCGATGCAATAAGCCTTATATCCGCCGGTGCTCGGGGTTTCAGGGCCCGCCACGGGGTTGCCACTCACGGGGTCTTCGTAGCGCTTGCTCGACGTCGCGTCTATAGTCGGGTTAGTCCAGGAGATGTTGTAATTGGCGTTGTTTGCTATGGGGTCTACCTTAAGATTGCCGAGGTAACGGGTCTCTTTCTCTACCCCGTGTATTATGGCGACATCTATTCTGTCCGGAAACGGTTGGGTTCTATCCTCGTTGTGGTATCTGAAATTTTTAGCTAGCGCCCAGCCGTCGTCATAAAACTCGATCGAAAAGCTGCAATCCCCCGTCCTCCGTATCGTTTGCCCGTTCTCTTTAACCGACTCGTCCCACTTCAAAGTTACCTGTGCAGTACCAGCCGGAACGCGCCGGGGCGTTTGCGCTTCGGCGGGCTGTTCCCACGGAAGAGGACCGTCCCCTGGCGCGGGCGAGGGCGGCTGACCTTGACCCGAGCCCGGCGAATCCGAGTGGAACGCATCGCCACCCCCGCCCGTGGCTTGATCGGGGGCGAATCCGCACGGTTGGCAGGAACCGCCCGTTCGTTCGGTAGAATGGAACTCGTCGTTGCTCACTGACGGCGCGCCCCCGGCTTCTGTTCCCGCAAGGATCCCGCTGGCCGCCTCGCGCTGGCACAGGCGGAGTTTTTCATTGGCCGTTTTCAACTGCGAGGCCTTCGTGCGTACTGCTTCCGCGTTGCACCCGGCGTTGTCGGTGTGATGGCACTGAGCCAGTTTCTGTGCGAACTCAGCTTCGATCCTCTTCGTTTCACAGCCAAATTCCTCCTGGCAGCAATTCTCTTTACGAACAAGCGCAGGTTTAGGGCCGGGACCGGACCTTTGGGCGGTGACATACCATTGGGATTGATCGGTGCTGGTGAGACCCTGCCCGTCCGGCGACAAGACGACACTGTTCACGAACCCCCCGTCTCGCCACCTGAGCGTGAACTTTCCTTGGGCCGCATCGGTGCACTCCCAGGTGCCCGCATTGCCCGACTGCTGCGTGAACGTCCCGTCCGGGTTGACCGTCACCTCACCGCCGATGAACCAGGCCCACTGGCCGACGAGGGCCTCACACGCGGCGGCCTGGGCGAGGGGTGGAAAGGCGAAACCCACCACCCCAACGATCAAAAGGAAAAGTACAATGAACGTTCTTATTTGAGCCACGTTCCACCTCTTGACAAAACTCTGCACTCTGGTCATGTTGCCCCCTTTTCTCTCTTCGCCGGTGGAGACAGCAATAGAGCCCCTGCAATTATTCCTGGGAAGGCGATTGGTTGAGCCATAACCCATTCTTGGCCTCACTATATGCCATACTTCGTTTAACCTCTCTTCTCGCTCCTTCTAGAGACGCCTCGGCTCAGTATTTCTTTCCGACGTGAAGACACCGCGCGAAAAGGAGTCAATCATCGAAGTTGTGTTCTCGCCTTTGAGGAACACGGATTGTTAGCGCCAGCTACTGAACGGTCCTTGATTGCGGAGGAGGAGCCTTCTGTGCGGCGTATCTCCGGGCAATCTCAACGAGTCTTTTCAAATCCGTGGCCATCTGCTCACACGCGGTCCGACTCTTGCACTCGATACTGACAAATCCCGGCGGACCTTTGATGCGTAGCCTCTCGTATATTGGTTTTTCATCGAACGCCGGATCGTCCGGGTCATCTTCATCGAACGCCAGATTGTCCGGGTCATCGGGATCATAGCCTTCATAGCCAAAGGTTAGGTTTGCGCTACTGTCGTCCTTGTCTGTCTTCGATAGTTTGATTGATGACGACTCAATTCGCGCAAGGGGGGCTTGCTCTGTCTTCTCTTTCCACTTCAGTCCGTGACGTTGCTTGTCACAGTCTGAAACCGAATCAGCGGACATGCGGTAGTCAGCTCTGGGATCGTCGGCGGGAAGCCAGTTCGAGTTAGGCATGGAGCATTCCAAGTAGTGCTTAACCAGGGTGAGATCTGCTTCAAGGGCGATGGAAAGTGCTTTTCTGATAGAGTCATCATCGTGAACAGAGTCCGACCGATCAAACTCCAGCGTGTCCTTGTAGTTCTGGTTCAGACGTTCGACGAGCTGCGCTATCTCTTGAGAGTCGTCGGACGGGGACTCTCGAAGGGGTTGGTTATTCTCTTGGGCGGATTTTTTTGCCTCCGTGCCTGTCCCTACCCTTTTGGCAGTCACAAACATCTGAGATGGGTCCATGCTGAATAAGCCCTGCCCATCCGTCGACAGCGCTAAGCGGTTCACATACCCTCCGACGCGCCACCGGAGAGTCACCCTCCCCCGCAAACTATCAGTACACTCCCACGTGCCATCATTCCCGGGCGCATGTACCATAGTGCCATCAGGATTGATCGTCACCACACCGCCTGTGAACCATTCCCACTGGCCGACGAACGCCTCACACGAGGCGGCCTGAGCGAAGTATGGTGAAGAAAAACTCGCCACCCCAACGACCAAAAGGAAAGCGAAGGGGAAAGTTCTTATCCTAATCACAGTCACACCTCTTTGACTTTAACAGAAGCATACAAGTTGTCGCGCAATGAGTTCCCTATCAGAATCGCGACGGCTTGCCTTTTGTTTCACTTATAGTCTATACCCATGATCAGCGAATGTTGGTAATTTCATACAAGTATGGAGAGCGGTGAATTTCCCAACGGTCCTTACCACGCCTTGGAGGAGGGAACCAGAGATGGCAGATTTCGATCTTCACATTAAGGGGGGCACGATTGTTGACGGCACCCGAATGCCGCGCTACCGGGGGGATGTCGGTATCCGCAACGGCCGCATCGTCGCCCTCGGCTCGGTTGGAGGAACCGCGCGGCGGGTGATCGACGCCACTGGTCGCATCGTCGCCCCGGGGGTCGTGGACCTGCACACGCACTACGACGCGCAACTCAATTGGGACCCTTATGCCACGAACTCCGCTTGGAACGGGGTCACCACGGTCATGATTGGTATGTGCGGCTTTGGTTTCGCCCCCTATCGTCCCGAGGACCGCGAACGGGCGATGCTCCTAATGTCACGGGTCGAAGCGATCCCTCTCGCTTCGATGCGGCTCGGCATGCGTTGGGATTGGGTCAGTTTTGCCGAATACCTGGCGAGCTTAGAACGCGCCGGTCTCGGCATCAATGTCGGCTCGTTGATCCCCCACTCTCCTCTGCGCACCTGGGTGATGGGATTGGAGGCGGCAAAAGAGCGCGTGGCGACTCCTGACGAACTCGCGCAGATGGCGGCTTTGCTCCGCGTCGGTATGCGCGCTGGTGGGTTCGGCTTCTCGACCGACCGGAATATTGCCGACACCGACTATGACGGCAGTCCGTTGCCCAGTCATCAAGCAGATGACCATGAACTCCTCACTTTGTGTGGGGTCCTGCGCGAATTTGGCATCGGCTCAATCGAGTATACGCTGCGCGCACAGCGCCGGCCCGACTTTGAGTTCACGGCTGCTTTATCGCGCGCCGCCGGACGCCCGATCGTGTGGAACGCGCTAGCCCAATTTCAAACGCAGCCGAACCATTGGCGTAAGGTCCTGGAGTGGATGGAAGAACTCAACCGCGACGCCCAGCTCTATGGCATGACCATCTGCTTCCCGCTCCATATGTACTTCACGCTCGAGGAGATGAACCAGTTTGATGATATGCCCAATTGGCGCGACGCTCTTTCCCGGCCAATTCCTGAACGTATCACTCAGTTACGAGACCCGGCCGTGCGCGCGGCACTCAGCCAAGATTTTCGTACGGTGCGGACGAAGGTGTTCGGCGGCGACTGGCGAGATATTAGTGTGACGCACACGCGGCGAGAAAACCAAGCCGCGGTTGGCCGCACGATTGAGGACTTGGCCCGCGCGGTGGGGCGCGAACCGATCGACGCTTTTCTCGATCTGTCGTTGTCCGAGGAGCTGAAAACCGGGTTCAAGCTTCTCGACTTCGCCAACCGCGATCAGGATGCCTTAGCAACGATGTTAAAACACCCCAACGCAGTGATCGGCCTTTCCGACGGCGGGGCGCATACCAAGCTGTTTTCGATGGGCAGATATCCAGTTGAGTTTCTCGCCCACTGGATTCGCGATCGAGAACTGATGTCCCTCGAAGAGGCACATTGGCGCTTGTCGTTTGTCCCAGCCTGGATCATCGGTCTTCATGACCGCGGGGTGCTACGCGAAGGGTTGGCAGCGGACGTGATCGTCTATGATCTCGAACGCTTACGGGTCAATCCGGCGGAACCGGAAATGGTGCGTGACCTGCCCGGTGGTGAGGGACGTCTAGTCCAACGGGCGGTGGGCATTGATTACACGATCGTGAACGGTCAGGTGACGTTTGAGGGGCAGACTTGCACCGGGGTGCGCCCCGGCGCCTTGCTCCGCAGTGCGGCGTACGTTCCTGACGCGCGCTAAGGTTTATTCCCGCAAGGTCTCGACCAGGCGTCCGTTGGCATCTACGGCAAACCAGGTCCGCAGCGCGCCGTTTTCATCAGCCAGCCCTAATAGCACTTCTCCGTTTTCCTGCGCCTGCAGCCGAACGCGACACTGCCCCTGTTTATCGGTCAATTCGAAACTTTCGGTTCGCAGAGCCGTAGCAACAAAATGCGACTGCGAGCCGGCCGTTTTTGTGTTGCCAATGCCACGGAGCGCAATCCATAGTAGAGCGGTCACACCCAGGGTGCCAAAACCATACGTCAGAGTCGTACGCCAATCGATGACTGAGGCAACGGTATCGGCTAGAGCCCCACTGCGGTAGATCGTCCCCTGATGAATCTGCACGGTTGGCGCGTTCAAGATCACTGACAACAAAATAATCGCCCCAGCCGCAAGTACCCCTCTTTGATATTCATTCATTCTCCGCATGGGTAATTCCTTGCCTTGGTTTTTTCTCCACGCAGACTACCCCTCCAGACCGCCATGCGCCACTACGAACTCATTGAGCGTAGAGAAAAAAGGGGGCAGGTCTTGATTTATTAGGTGCTTAACCGTCTTCCCTCCGAATACGAGAGGCGTACGGGAGCAGTCCTTTCCGTTACGCATCGCCAAGCCGCGGCAGAACCGGCTTGATGTCAATAATCGGCGTGCCGTCAATTGCTTCCAGAGGATACACCTTGATGCGGTTAGGCGCGGCGATTTCCAAGACTGTCACTCGGTGTAAGCCAATAGGATTGGGGCGATCTGGCGATCGTGTCGAGAAAACTCCCGTCGCGGCATTTTCCTCCTTGCCGCGCGGATGAACCTTGAGAACGTTGCGATTGCCTTGATGGAGCCACGTGAGCAGGACTATTTGATCACCGCAGGTGATACCTTCGACGCCGTCTATGAACCGCTCAGCGATTTCGAGCCAAGCGGCCAGTCCACCCTCAGGCCCCTGCTTCGGAGCTTCCTCGCGCCGTCTGAGCTCTGACCGTACAAAGCCGATAAAACGAACAGAACGATCCATCGCGTCAGCCACGTTCTCTCACCGTGCCGTTCGAGATACCCATACTTCTCCCCGCTTCTTGCACCGGCTGACGGAGGAATTTACCCAGAGCCAACGTGCAACGTTCACAATAGCCGCTCCGATCACTGCAATCTTCTTTCCTTTCATACTCTCCTCCTAATGACGATGGTGTATGTCTGGATAGTGCGGGTGGCAGTGGAGCATCCTGCTGTGTGCATGTTGATGACTATGGCTCTCGTCTGGAGATAGGCATCCGTCATGCTCATGCTGATGATGCTCATCGTGACAGTGCCCGTGATCATGCAGGATCGGAACATGCCAGTGCTCATGCTCATGCCTCTCAGTCAGATGTAACCACACCCCCAGGCCCATGAGAGCTGCCGCGACAATGAAGGGGAGTGTGACTCTGTCTCCAAGAGTCACAACTGAGATCGTTACCCCTACGAACGGAGCTACAGAGAAATACGCGCCGGTCCTGGCCGTTCCTAAGCGCCGCAGCGCTAGCACAAAAAGACTCAGACTGACTCCGTAACTCAGAAGGCCGATCAACGCAGCGATCACTATGGTGGGAACCTCTGGTAGTTCCGCTCCCATAGCTATCGCGGCTGCCATATTCACAATACCTGCAAAGAATCCTTTGGCCGCGGCAATTTGGAGGGGATCGTTTGCCGATACTTTTCTGGTGAGATTGTTGTCAATTCCCCAAGCAAGGCAAGCTCCTATGATGGCCAGAGCACCCCAAGGCACGTCTAACTCTGGCTTCCCCGTCCAAGAGAGACAAAGACCCCCCCCTGTGATCGCGGCCATGCCTAAGGCGATGCGATGGTCAAAGTTCTCTTTGAAAATGAACCAGGCCAATAGAGCGGTAAACACTCCTTCGAGATTCAGCAGCAACGAGGCCGTAGAGGCTGGGGTTTGAGCTAAGCCGACCATCAGCAACGCCGGACCAATGATGCCACCTGAAAGGGTCGCACCAGCAAGCCAAGGAAGATCAATACGTGTGAGATTCGCTTCGCGAGAAGCGTCCGACCCGAGCCGGAGGCGAAACCATCGCCAAATGGTGAGCCCGCTGCCTGCACTGAGATACAGCAAGCCTGCCAACAGTATCGGATCAACCTCTTTAAGCAGCGTCTTCGAGAAAGGGGTACTGGCACCAAACAGGACGGCCGCCAAGAGCGCAAAGAGAACCCCTACGGGAAACCGCCTATGAAAACCGGGCGTCATCATCTTCGCTTCGTCTGTGAATCTCTCGACCCTCACGGCTATGTTGTCACAATACCCGGCGCCCGAACATCTCCCTTGATATCCTGGTACTGTATCCTGCCAGTGTTATGTCTTAGTAGCTGGGCTTCGACGATGACTGTCAGACACCCTTAGCGCGCACCACGATCCCAGCCGCCGCTCGCTGTGCGTCGCTCCAGTTCCTGGCCTGATGCAGACGTGTCGCCCAGTCGTGTGCGGCCGCAAGGTAGACGTGTCGAGGATTCAGGCGAAACTCTCGGACGCAAGCCTCGACAAACTTGATCGCATGCGGGTCGTCCGTTGCGATGGAGCGTTCGACGATCTCCGCTTCTGGAGGCAGCGCGGCAGCGTGGTGATCAACCCCGATCTCATCGCCATATGCGGCAGCCTCTGTAGCGACCGCCTGCCACGCACGGCCAAGCGCGATTTTCTGCAGCACCATCGGCAAGTGCGGGAGCAGGATGCGAAGCGCAGCAGGCGCCGTCACAGCGTGGATGAAGATGAGCGGGTGACGGGTTGCGTGCGCGAGATAGAGTCGAGCGCCCACCTCGGTGATGGCGCTGAGTGCCTCCTCGTGTGACTTCGGCTCAGCCACGGCGTTGACAGCTGTGGAAAATTCTGCGGCGTGAGCGGCAATTACCTGCAGAACGAACTCTCGTGGCATGCCGGGCCTCTCCTGACCCCGAGTGAAGCGCGGAACCCTATCGAGCGCTTGCCCGAAGTTGAGCGCACCCGTAAGGTGCGGAGTGTTGGGAAGCTCACGATAGTACGCGGCCCAGTACGCGAGCGAGACCCCAAGTTCCTCGATTCGTAGCGGTGTCTCACCGTCCTCGAGCGCGCGCATCGCATGCGCGGTGCGGATAAGTCCGTGTGTGCCCGCCGTAATTGCTCCAGGCAGCAGACGACCGATCCACTCGTCGAATACTGATCGCCATGGAGCCTCGGCAAGTTGAGCGCGGAAGTAGGCGCCCCAGTCGCCGATGCGCTCAATCGCGCCGAGCGCCGGTCGCCATGTTTCGGCCGTTAGTGGTGAATACGCCTTGGGCATGGTACCGAGCTCTCGACCGTAACGATCCGCCCAACTAACCGCCGTGGCGCCATGCCCAAGGGCGGCGAGCGCCTCGACAGCCATCGGTCCGTGATTCGGCATCCCGTCAACCATCTCCATCCCCCTCCCACGCAAGCGTTCGAGCGCTTCGTCAATAATACTATTCATGTTCGAGTTCCTCTCTCTTCTTATCGTTTGTCTCCATTGATATACGTTGAGCGTGTGATGCGGCCGCCCTCCGCGCCGCCCACGCGAACAGCGCGACACTCAGCGAGGTAATAACAGCGCAAAGCCAGTGCAACCCGCTCGTGGTAGCACCATTTGCAAATGCGACTCCGACGAGTCCGCCCGCCACTGCCGCACCTCCAAAGCGCGCCGTCTGAAATAATCCGGCGGCGGCTCCTAGCTGTGCCGGCGCCGTCACGTTTGTCATCTCCGCTTGCAGTCCTAGGTTGTTGAAGGCGAACGGTGCACCCAGTACCGCCACGGTGGCGACGATCGCGATGGTCGAGCTTTGTGCGCGAACAGTGGCCAAAAGGCCGGCTCCCACCAGTAATCCTGCCGCACCAATGACGAGCGTTCGCGGAATTCCCGAGTGCGACACCGTTCCAACCGCGAACGGCGTCGCAAGAGCGGAAACGCAGGCAAGAGGAAGCATGACGAACCCGATGGCTGCGGCGCTCAGTCCGCGTTCATGCTCCAACCACAAAGGCATCGCAAAGAATACGGAGAAGAAGACCGCACAGACGGCAGTGAATCGTACGTACACGGACAATAACGGTCGGTTAGCGGCGAGGGCGCGGAGGTCGATAGTGGGGCCGGCGGGGAAATCCCGTTCCGCCGGTAAGAAGAAGAATACGCCGGCTGCACCGGCCATTGTCATCGGCACATTGACGAGAAAGATCCAGTGCCATCCGAGTGTCGCGAGAAACACGCCTGCGACGACAGGGCCGAGCGCGGCGGTAATGTTTGTACTCATCGCGATCGCGCCGAGCCAAGACGGCGGAAGGGGACCATGTGGATTCTGTCGTGCATGGATGGCTCGGAGAACTGCGAGGCCGGCGGGGTACGCGGTCGACGTGCCCAACGCCTGGCTCACACGTAGTGCAATGAGGAGGCCAAAGCTGGATACGTATGCTGCGGCAAAACTGCTGAGGCCGACGACGGCGAGGCCTGATGCCACCACGCGTCGGGGTCCAAGCCTGTCCGCAAGAATTCCGGCCAGCGGGTGCCCCAACGCGCACGCCCCCGCGAACGCGGCCAACAGCCAGGTCGACGCGCTGACGCTCACGCCGAAGACGCGTCGTAACTCGGGGAGCGCCACGGCGACCATCGATGTGTTGAGCGGGTTGAGCACCGTCACCCACGCGACGGTGCCGACGGCCGCCCAGGCAGCCCGACGCGTGCGGGAGAGATCCATGGTCGATTCCCCGGTCTCCGGTATCGGAGTATCACGATCCTCCATGGTCGCGTCCAATACAGTATGTGTCACTTTGTGAGACTTTCTCAGTGTCATGAATCTCCGCCACCTTCGCTACTTCGTGCCAGTACAAGTGGTGAAGCTCTTGTCACTTGATCTGGTGCATTTTGCCGCTTCTTGCCGTTGCCCATTTCAATCACTTCGAGAAATCTGCTTGAACTTCTGAGTGGCGTATCTGTCCGCCAAGACTGCCCGTCCACACGCCCAGCCCGCTGCTAATGGTGGCCAGTACAAACACCGCAGTCTTTATCCACTGAGGAACGGGTTGTGAGCGCCGCGACAACCGCAGGCTCAAGAGTGCGACTGCGCCTAGGAGCACCACCGCCAACAGCATGAACTGCGCCACTGCCTGATGCTGTGTGATGATATCCTTGGGGATGTCCGGGAGGTTGCCGATAAGGTGCGCGGTTCTGAGGCCGGAGAAAAAGACTGGCACCGTTATGAGGGCGACAACGATGAAGGTGACAAGGCCTGCCCGCTCAATTTCCTCGGTTTTCTTGACGGCCCCGTAGATCAGCAGCAACAGACCAAACAACACTCCCAAGATAGGGATGTGATTCAACAGCAGATGGATATGCACAGCAGTCATTACTCGTCTCCTCGACCTAGTATAAGGGCAAACGTGGAGTGCGATCGAAAACGGAACATAAGAACCTCTTTCTCACCAACAGTGTGCATCTCCGTTAGGTTGGTGATTTCTGTGGCAATTGCCTGGGGACTGACGGTACTAAAATTGAAAAATCACACTAAAAATCGTCTCATGGCGGCTGTTGCCGGGGCGTCCATAGCGGTCGCCGAGAGACCACGGGCCAGGATCGTAGGAGCCAACCCGCCAATAGAAGTCTTGGGTCAAGCGGAACACAATATGGTTAGAAAACAAATAATCTACTGAGAAGCGGTTGTAGGCACCGGTTGAAACCGGATCAAACGCCGCCACCACCAGCGGCTGCCAGAGCCCTCCAGGCCCATAGCTCGTCGAGGCAGAGAGGGTCATGACGAATTCATCCTGGTTTAACTTATCCGTGTTGACGCTGATATAACGGTCCGGCACCACTTGTCCGTCAATGATCGCATGCTTCACGGACGGGACACCGTAGAAGAAGCGGCTGTAGTCGAGATAATGGCGCCAGAAAAATTGCCCGGAGATAAAGAACGTGCGGATACGGTTGAGCGAGCGAATCCACGTGGGTCGGTCAAACGCTAACATCACCACGGTGCGCTTCACTGCGTCGTCCCCATTGTGGTCAGGATCAACCTTCGCCGGCGCCCCTTTCAGACGGACAGAGACACCGGTGGTAAGCGCGGTCTCCACGCGAAAGACAGACTGCGTGTAGTGCTCCTCGGAATAGTTCGCGGCAAACCCGACCACCTGAGAGCGCGGGTTGACCAGGTTAATCACCGCGTTCACCGTGCCGGCGGCCCCAGTGGTAGTCGGCACCTGACTCACGCTAGACAAATCGGGACGGGTTTTCACCCCGGTGTCGGCCGAGAACGTGAAGAAATAGTTGAGACTGAAGTCGATGCCACGCCAGATCCCTTTGAACCGCACGCCAGCCTGGCTACTCTCGATTGCCCGATCGGGCCTGCGGTCAAGCACGATGGTATGCAGATCGTAGAGTTGCCCGTTACTGACCACCGAGTTTGCCCGTGTCCGTAACCCCTGCCCCATCACCAACCAAGGTCGGCGCGGATCAGTAGTGACCTTATTGCGCTGAAAATCCCAAGGAATCCAGATCGCCTCGACAAAGGACTCTTCCAACACCCCCAGCTTCCCAATATCGTAGATGGCGCGCGCCATCCACAACGGAATGCGAATATCCTCCCAAGGCTCGCGGCTCCAATGCCAGCGCAGATCCAGAGGGTTGATAACATCAAGCGCGCGGAAGTTATCGGTTTCGCCCCAGACGACTTGCTGACGCCCCAGGCGGAGCGAAAATGGCGGCAGCGCGAGATCGGTGTACAACTCGCGAAATTCATAATCGAACTTGCGCTTCTCTTTCTCCTGGACGGTGAATTTTTTGCTAAACGCAGGGCCGATGTCGTAAATCGAATCATACACCCCCCGCCCGATGACCGTGAGCGTCGCATCTTCGAGCCAACCAGTGCTGAAGCGATCGAACGCCCGACTTTCCTGCAGAAAATGGTATCGGCCTTCAATTTGCGCGGTGTTGCGCTGCATGATGAGCTTGGCTCCTTGGAACATCGGCGTCCGCAAAATGTTCTCGGCTTGGACGAATCCTTCAATTTCCAAATCGGGCCGCAGCGCAAAGATCCCCCAGGACCTGAGGGGAAACAAAAGGGAGAGTCAAAAGAGCGCAGCTGCTAGCAATGTGTGCGCAGGGACCATACAGAAAGGCTCCTACGTGTGTCTCTTCGTTTTCGTGGGTCAAGGGAGTGCGGCCAGGAAAGGAATCCTGGCCGCCGATGTTTCCGCTAGCGGCGGCCGTTCACCATGTTTCGCACTGAGTAAAACTGTTTCGCCCTCCCTGAGGAGAAGTCCTTTAGCATTACGTAACAGTGGAAAAAGGTAGCGTGCGGCTTTTGCGCGTTAATGTCGGCCTCGCCGAGGTGTAAAAACACGTTGTGTCCGACGTTGTTAGAGAAAGCTTGTTCAAGATAGGGCGCTTGTTGCGGAGTCTCGCTCGCGTAGCTCTCGGAGTATTTGAGAAAATGGTGGCTCAGACGCAAGAGCTTCTCTTGCTTGTCGAAAGCGAACATCCAGTGAACCCAGAACGTCTCGGCGTCGATAAAGAGGATTTTGTGACTGTAGGGATGATCGGACTTCTTAGGGTCGACTAAAAGGACGTAACATTCGCGCAGCTCCCAGCGCGTCTTGTTCGGTACCCACAGGTGTGGGCCCCCAGCCTCTGGGTTGTCAGGCACGTTGATGGTTGCCAACACCAGCTTTTTGCCCAGGTACGTCCAGTTCTGTTCATGGACTTTTCCGCCGAACCCCATTTGATCTTCGCGCGTAAAATCCATGCCCATCACTTCGCTCGTGCGTTCCGAAGCCAGGATGCGCCGCGGTTTGCGTTGCGCTGGCAGATACGTCCAGCCGTCGTCTTCCTTGTGGTGATCCACATAGGTCACCGATAGGTTTTTCGCTCCGGCGAGGTCACGAGGAGAGCGGAACTCCATCAGCGATTTGCCCCGCACCTCTTCGTAGCCCGGAACGAGGCAGTGATCCCCGCGCGCATACTCCTGGGTGACCGTGGTGAACTCGATCACACGGTCAAGCTTGCCGTTCAGGCTACGGGACCAGGTCACCATCGGCATGACAAAGTTTTGGGTACCTGGCCGCCATTGCATGTTCCAAATCACCTTGACTGCTACCCGGGGGTCGTCAGCTTTAATTTCAGGGAAGGGAGTTCCCCCACCGGTGAATCCCGCCAGGACGCCAGTCTCGTCTAATGAAGCACCGGCTGGGAGCCCTTGCCCCCACTCCTTCGGTGGTGGGTAATGGCCGGTCGCGGTGACCTCCATATCCATGCCGGGGAAGAAGTAATACTCCCATGCAGATTGAGGAATAAACGGTTCCAGCGCCTTGCGGTCTGTCTCCGTGAGATGCTGACCAGGCGTCCAAGTGGGGGGAACAGAGTGAGACTGTTCGATCCAATCGCGCAGCGCCTTGTAGGTTTGCTCTTCTGCTGCCGTTGCGATGCCAACCAGCAGCAGGGTTCCCAACAAGACGAGGGCCGAACACATGATGAGCCTGCACCAGGGGGATCGTTGTAGTGCAATCGACTGTTGCTCATGAGGGGCTGGTGTCAGTTGTTTCATAGTATCCTCCTCGAATCTGAGTTTTCAGGTTTCGCGCTGACAAAGCTAAGGCTGCCGAGTCCGCGCGGTCTATCAGTTTCTTGCGGTATTGTAATGATCTTGCGGAAATCGTGTGGGTGACCACCGAGCGTGCAGTGATTGACAGGGCATCCTTCGCAGAGAATCTCTCGGACGAAGGCAAGACGCTAATGCTTAGACCTTCGGTGTGAAAGCATCAGCAAATGGTCTGGCTGAGAGGCAGGAGCTTAGAGCGCTTTTCTGTAGGCTTTGGGGGTCGTCGCGGTGAGTCGGCGAAATACCACGGTGAAGTGACTTTGATCGGCAAAGCCGAGACGGTGGGCAATCTCTACAAGTGGCAACTTAGGGTCTGCCAGCAACGTTTTGGCACGTTCGACCCTTTGTTCAAGGAGGTACTGGTGAGGAGCAAGCCCGGTCGACTGCTTAAACATACGCGCAAAATGATACAGACTCATCTCTACCTGAGCCGCGATCTCCGCCAGCGTCATATCCCGATCCAGATTCTCGCTGATAAACTCGATTATGCGACGCAGCCTGTACTTGGGAAGTTCACCAATTGCATCACGCACTGGTTGTGTTGAGGCCGAATAGCGCCTGAGGAGATGTACTGCCAGTACATGCGCGAGCGACTCGGCATACAGACGATTAGGCGAGCCATCGGACTCAAGCTCCGCATTGAGCGCGAGTCCGATTCCTTCCACTAACGGATCGCGTGATCTAAATTGCGCAACAGTCTCGATAAAATCCTTACAGGCAAACTCGCGTGCGGCGTGCGCAACAAAGGATGGCTCAAGCCATATGGTGAGCGTTTCACGCACCTCTTCCCAGCGTGCTTCAAACTGTACTCCTGGAGGAACATAACTCACATCGCCCCGGAGAAACCGTCCCTTCTGTAAGCGCCCGTTGTGTCTCCCCTCTACTCTGATGGGATGGCCAAGTTCGACGATAATACGGTGCCTCGTCACAAGATGCTTTGGGACTTCGAAAGGAGGCAAACGGTAACGGCTCACGACAAAGCCTTCCCATCCTTTCTCTTCGCTTGAAAGAAGAGGCGGAAAAGGAAGATATGGCAAAAGGTTACTCATAACAGTCGAATTATCGTTTGTCCTGATAGATGTAGCAATGCCTGTGATGAAATAGGATATAAATCCTTGAGTGCATTGTGGGTGGCGAACCCACGATTCATGATTGTCTAACGACGCGTTTCAGTGTCATGATCCCGTAGGCTTGGCTGATCTCGTTGCCGAGGAGCGCGTCATCGAGAACACGATACCAGCGCCCGATGGCGCGCTCCATGTGGGGCGCGCAGCGTGTGTGGCGCTGTGGCAGTCGATCGCCACCACGCCGCACGCCCACTTCGATCTCGAAGACGTCTTCGTGGCCGATGACCGGGCGATCATTCGCTGGCGTTACTGGGGGGGCGAGGGCGATCATATCCTAGACTGACTCTTCACTGCCGCCCCTCCTTGCGTAGAGCGGCAATGGGGATTGGGGGCAGGTCTTGATTCATCAGTTGCCTGGACGTCTCTGTTCTAAGGAAGAAGAGCGGAGTTTTATATCTCAAGACCTACCCCCATTTTCAACAGGTTCTCGTTTTTGAAACAGTTCTCAACAATTGCTGTTTCAAAAAGTAGTGAATTTTCTCTTTGCTTGGAGCTGGATCAGACCTTTTGCAGCACTGTGTCTGATCTTTCCGCCCGTCTTTTTTTCTTTGACAAGTGTTAAGCAACAGGCTACAGCTTAACGGTGCATATACGGAGCTTCGTTCATAAGGGGCTAAGATGGCTCTATCAGGACGACAGCGCAAGATGCTGGCTTTCCTTGATGACATGGAAGACCCGGAGGAATTGCGAGCACTCACGGCGTGGAAAGTGCACACGCTCACCGGCGACCGCAAGGGGACGTGGAGCCTGAGCGTCACCCACAATCGGCGTCTGACGTTCTGCCTTGATATGTCCGCGCACGAAATCTACGACCTGAATTTGGAAGACTACCACTAAGGAGGTTGTACTATGCCCATGAAAAACCCGCCGCACCCCGGCACTTTTATCCGCACGGAGATCGTTCAACCTGCCGGGTTTTCGGTGACCCAAGCCGCCAACGTGTTGCGGGTTTCCCGCCCTGCCCTGTCCAGCCTGCTGAATGGCAAGGCTGACCTCTCCGCCGAAATGGCGTTGCGGATTGAAAAGGCGTTCGGGGTGAAGATGGATACGCTGCTGCGGATGCAGGTTTCCTATGACATTGCGCAAATACGCAAGCGCACGAAACAGATTCATGTGCGGCGAGTGTCCCCGATGGCCGCCGCGTCCGCTTGAGGGCGATTATCGGCGACGCAGGATTCTAGCCATCCATACGGACGCGGGCATAGCCTACTTTCATGCAACATCTAGTGAGATAGGCCTTCGCCCTGCCTTACCCCATTTCAAGCCGCTTGAGGATGTTAAACTTTCTTCACTTTTACTCGGTCACCCCACTTTTAGGGCGCTCCTGCCAGCGAACAAGAGAGATGCTTACGGCAAGCATTTTTTTTCAGCCCGCTGATACGCCGGTCGTGCTCGTAAGCGGTGCAGATATTCCACTATCTGCGGATGAGCAGTAACAGGCGCGGCCGATTGCAGTCCAGGGAGGGCAGTATTATCTGCCATGCGCAAGGGGTAGGACACCATGATGTCGGCGGCGGTGAAGTCCGGTCCGGCGACGTATCCGTGCGCCCCGACTGTCTTGTCGAGATAGTCAAAGACGGTCTTATATTCCCCTTGGATAAACCCCTGGAACAGTGGGGACTCCACTTGTGTCATCTTCGATAACACATCCATCAAGACCGGCGTCATCAGCGTCGATTCCGCGGCGTGCATCCAATGCAAATACTGTACGTATTCGGGAGTGCCAGCCTTTGGGCGTAATTTCCCTCGACTATAGTGGTCCAAGAGGTATTCCACCACCGCGCCGGATTCACAGACTGTCACAGCGCCATCTTGAATAAACGGCGCTTTGCCCATGGGCGAGACCTCCCAGAGTGACGGTGGGGAGCGAAAGGTTTGTGGGTCGCGGTGATGTTTGATCAGCTCGTAGTCAAGGCCGAGTTCTTCGGCAAGCCACACGATACGATCGGAACGAGAGTACACCAGATGGTGAATTTTCAGCACAAGCAACCTCCTCGGTTTATTTATGAGTCGCTTCGGAAGTATAGAAGCGGCAACAGGAGAGGTACTGAGCTCCACTGGAACTGTCAAGTCCTGGCTCGACAAGCGCGCGGATGCTGGAGATCCATTTTTCACGACCTGAGCGATGCGAGAAGCAAAGACCGCCTACAGCAGTTTTCACTCGGGTGAAACCAGAGGTCCAAGGTGTAGGGGCGAATCTTGTATTCGCCCTGCCCCACATCTCAATGGGCAATCACAAGGATTGCCCCTACAGCAAAGGGCGCATGCAGCTGCAAACTGCTTTAGGGGCCGCAGAAGAGAGCCAGCGGACTTTTGCCAGATTTCTAGTGACGCCAACCTCTCTGCAAATGGGAGTGGATCGCGCTCGGGCACGAACTTGGGTGACGCCTTAAACTCGAGGCCCTAGCGGCCTTGGATCTCAATCTAAATTCAATCCATCCAACTGTAGGGCGCATTTTATGCGCCATTCATCGGCGCGCACTGCGCGCCCTACGGCTGGTTTCGTGTAAGGCTCTCATCAATTGTCACGGCAATTCTCCTTCCCTTCTCCTCATTCTTCGGGGACCGACCAGGGAACAGTGGCCCAGGTAGGATGCGTCCAGCCGTCGAGGTCGTAATGGCTCATGCACTCGTCGGCCATGGCCTTCATGCTAGCGTTGAGACCCATATGCTCCGCGGCCGTGTAGGTCTCGATGCGGTTCGCTTCGTAGCCGCCGGCAAAGTTCCGTTCGTGAGCTTCGGTTCGGCCAGCGAACTCGGTGAAGAACATATCCCAGATCACCCGGAGGAGTTTCACTCGCTCCTCCGCCGTGGCACTTCCACCCTTCCAGTAGCGGTCGAGCAGCGGGCGAATAGCAGGATTCTTAAAATCCTTCGCTGAGGAGGGGATCTGAATTAAATTGCCGGAGAGCACGTTCTGAAACAGGGTGCGCGCCCGAGTGAAGGTGTCCCCGTACACATTACGCCACTGGAGTGCGTATCCGGTGTTCGGCAGCAAATAGCCCCCAGGCCCAGGCTGCGCATCGGCTGCCATAGCGGTGGACAACGCCCAGATGTTGTGGCGCATGCCGAGCAGCTCGCCGATCACGGCCTGCACCTCGCGAGCACCTGTCCGCTGCTGCTGCTCCGTTGCCCGCAATAACAGGCCACAGATAAAGTCGAGCTTGACCGCGGTACGCGCCGCGGCGTGGAAGGCAAAGCGCTGACCGAAACCTCGGGGGAAGAGGCCGTTCACAACCGTGGGGTTACGGTAGGCGATTATATCCTCCCAAGGGATGAAAACATCGTCAAGCACGATACTGAGATCAGACTCGTCGAAGCGGCTGGAGAGTGGGTAGTCGAAGGGCGAGCCGATCTTCTTGGCCAGGTGCTCGTAAGAATAACGCCCGATGAACTTGATGCCCGGCGCGTCGAAGGGCACGAAGAAGCCGAGCGCGAAGTCCTCTTCGTTCGCGGCGAGCCCGCCAGCCGGGATATATTGGCTTATATAGGTGACATGACTGAAGGCCGCTCCGGTGGACACCATGCGGGCACCGCGGACGATGATGCCGTCATCACGCTCTTTGGCGACGTGCATGTAGACGTCGCGCTGTTCGGCCGGAGGCTTCGATCGGTCACCGGCCGGGTTGACCAGACTCAGATTGACGAACATCACTTCATCGGTGATCTTCTCGTACCACCGCCGCACGTTGGGAGCGAACTCGCCGTAGAAGTCGGCGTCACCGGCGAGAGTCCCAACCAGCGCCGCTTTGTAGTCTGGCCCGCGCGATAGGGTACCCCAACTCAGACGGGCCCACTCGGCAATCGCGTCCCGCGCCTCGAAGAGATCCTGGTGAGTGCGAGGCAATTTGTAGAACTTGTGCGAGCGCGCCCCCCGTTCGGTGACGAAGGTCAATAAGTCCCATTTTTTCGGGTCGTGCAGCGTATCGTACATGCGGGCATACGAACGGGCGCTGGTGGCAAAG
>Ga0187894_10000190_pt1 | contig 81797 bp, 66 predicted proteins | sample GBC1701081metaG_FD_136650 | JGI IMG/M metagenome (GOLD analysis project Ga0187894, IMG submission 136650) | White microbial mat communities from a lava cave in the Kipuka Kanohina Cave System on the Island of Hawaii, USA - GBC170108-1 metaG ...
ATCGCGCGGGCGGTCATCACGGAGATTCTGACCGCGCATTTCTTTGTGACGCGACCACACTATCTAGAAACCATGCAGAAACTCGCGAGAATCAATCTGCGGATCTGACAAAGTCGTACTAGGAGCGTCATATGACATGGAGAGCGCATTTCGGCGGCCGCCTGATCTGGGCGAGGCTCAGTGCCAGCATGGTCCTGGCCGCGTCCGTCATGCTGGAGACGACATCTGCTGCCCCCGCTGACCAGCGCGTGGGACCAGAGACCCGCGTGTTGCGCGAAGGTTCACTCGTGGTGAACCTCGACAAGGGAAAGTCGCCAAGCGACGCGTGGGGGCTTGTCGTCTCTAACCAGTCGGACGGAACGACGAAGCGAATCGCGATGACGGGCCTTGCCGCGACGACTGTTCCCTCCATCGCTTCGACCAGCCTGGACCGCACCAGCCAGCGTCTCAGCCTGCTGTGTCGAATCAATGCCGGCGACCTCGCCATCGTCGTCGATCTGAAATCAGGTCGACAGCTTGTGACGTTTCCAGCTTATAGCTTGACATCCTCGCCGGACGGCCGATTTCTCGCGTTCGTCGAGTTCTTTCCTCGCGGAACCAAACCGGCGACGGATGTCTATCGGGTGTTGGATGTACGCGCTCTTCGAGCGGAGCCGGCGGCGACGGACGATCCGACGGTCGCGACGTCGATTGGGACCGTCGTTGCGCCGTCCTTCAGCGATTCAGCCGCAAGCACCAAGCTCGATGTTCGCTCGGAACTCTTCTGGCTCGACAACACGTCGATCGCGTTCGCGGCATACGATTGGTCCAGAGATACGAGTCAGATTCTTGTTGTTCGCCAGATAGCCGGTCAATTCTCAACGGCGGTCGTTGGCCTCGATGCGAATGCGCTGGCTCGAGAATCGCCGACAAATCAGAGCCCGGCACAGTCTCTCAGGATCAAGAACATCAAACGGCTTTCGGATGAACCGCTGCGACTGCGCGTGACGTTTAGAGACGACTACCTGCTGAATGCGAAAATGCTCGACGTTTCCGTCCCATAACAAGGAACCATCCGAGCGCTCTCTATTGGTTCCGTGGGCCTGCGACCCGCGAACATCTGATGACAAGGCCATTGAAGGCTCTCCATGCGCGGGCACTCGTGACCCTGGTGGGCATCACGCTTGGGGGATCGTCTGTCGCCTTGCCGATAGCCAGAGCAGTTCCCTTGCCCGGCGCGGCGTGGCAACCACGGGCGGCACAGCGCGTCGAGGCCGAACGTGGACCTGCCCGATCCAGACGTTTCCGTTCGGAACGGGATGGCGTCGTTGTGGCGCTGATTGGCGCCGCGGATTCCCCAAACAATTCACTCACCATCGAATACGCCTTCGACGGACCACCGGGTGCCAAACGTTCGTTCACGGTGACGGGGTTCGACGATCTGCTGAGCCTTCGCATCTTCAGCCCGTCGCGTCTCGTGATCATCGGTCGTCGGAAAGGCCCTATCGATCGGGTCGCGGCGGAAGCGGCGATCGTTCGCTTGCCCGATGGACAGGTTCTCGATCGCTTCCCTCTCCGAAGTCCAGTGGCTCTTCCGGACACCGCGCAACTGCTGTACCGGGACTTGTCTGAGCCGGCACGATTCTACGCCTATGACGTCGCTCGACTCACCCGGACGATCATCTCAATACGCGAGAAGTCTCTGTTGATGATGCGGTGGGGAACGCTCGTCGAAAAGCAGATCGCCCTACAGCTCATCGAGCGAGAGCCATCCTGGTGGGAGGGCGAGGATCTGAGACGTGCCGTCGAGGCAGAACTGCTGCGCGCGTTGAATGACGACATCGCCGCTGCCGGTCAGCGGTCCGGCGGCAGCCCGCTACCCGTGAAAAGTGATGCGCCAAGACGGTCTTATTATGAGCGGCTGGTTCGTCTGGCTGGCCGCTGGCGTGACCGTCGCTTCCTGACCGTCCTTGTCCGGGCTGACACGTGGTCGACCGCCACAGGGGTGATCAACCTCGGGACGGAGGCGGTTCCCGCGATCCTTCAAGCGTGGAATCGCGCCGATCCATCTGGCTACTCGCCGTATTACCGCGCCCGCCTGCTTCTCGCGTTACAGCAGATCGCGACAGCGGCGCCAGCGCTGTATCGGATGCCTGAACTCGTCGAGGTCGTCAGTCAGGTTCTGCAAAAGCCTCCAAGCTGGCGATGTTTGATGATCGCCATCGATCTGGCAGACGACATGGACGATGAAACGCTGATGGAGCGCGTCCGGCAACTGGCCAGCGACGCCGAACTCCTTCGTCGCCTCGTCGGTGATGACGAGGAAGGTCTGACCGAGGTAAGGACGCGAGCACAATACGTCATCGGCCGGCGCTGGACCCTTCCCTACTGAAATTGTCCACCAAGCGCTCTGCCCTCATCACGCGTGTGCGCCGCCTGACGGCGTCCGGTCGCCCGCCAGCCCCGGCGAGAAGCGCCGGCGGCGTATCCGTCGTAACGACAGGCATATGCGCACCGCCGTCCTTCGCGTCGCATGGCCCGTGGCCATGCTCCTGGCCGGATTGACCCTGCAGAGCTCCGTCTCGTCGCGTGAAGCCGCCCGATGGCCGCAATTCCGCGGGCCGCAGTCGCTCGGGATCGCGGACGGCATGCGCATTCCGGATCGCTGGTCCACGAAGGACAACGTCACCTGGGTCATCGACGTACCAGGCCGCGGGTGGTCGTCGCCCGTCGTGTGGGACAACAAGATCTTCGTGACCTCCGCCGTGAGCCCGAGCGCGTTCAAGGAACCGTCCACGGGCATCTACGGCAACGACTACATCGCGGAGATGCGCAAGCAGGGCCTGCCGCCGGCCGAGATCTCGCGGCGCGTGCAGGCGCGCGACAATGAATTGCCGAGTGAAGTATCCGCCGATATCGAATGGCGGCTGTTCTGCTTCGATGCCAGGACGGGCAAGCAGCTGTGGGACGCGGAGATCCATCGGGGGCGTCCGATGGGCGGTCGTCATCGCAAGAACACCTACGCGTCCGAGACGCCGGTGACGGATGGCAAGCGGGTCTACGTCTATCTCGGCAACATCGGGCTCTTCGCCTATACGCTCGACGGACGTCGTGAATGGGCGACGCCGCTCGCGCCGCACAAGATCTACCTGGACTTCGGCACCGCCTCCTCGCCCGTCCTGCATGACGACCGGATCTTCATCCTGAACGACAATCAGGAATCCAGCTATCTCGCCGCCTACGACAGCCGCACCGGCAAGGAAGTCTGGAAGGCGGCGCGCACGGCGGACGCGTCACCGCTGGTGAAGTCCAGTTTCTCGACGCCGTTCATCTGGAAGACGCCGAAGCGCACGGAAGTCGTCATCATGGGTCCGCGGTCGCTCACCAGCTACGATCCGGACGGGCGTGAGCTGTGGCGCGTCGGCGGCATGAGCCAGTTGGGCGCGCCGACACCGGTCGCGGCCGGCGACATGCTCATCGCGGGATCGGGATCGCCGAGCGAGACCATCCGTCCGCTACTGGCGGTGCGTCCGAACGCGGCGGGCGACATCACGCTGGCGGAGGGCAAGACGAGCAACGATCACGTCGCGTGGTACCAGGAGCGCGGCGGCTCGTACATCACCTCGCCGCTCGCCTACGACGGCCGGGTCTACGTGCTCTTCGACCAGGGCTTCTTCGCCGCGACGGACCTCGCGACCGGGCGTCAGATCTACAAAGTGCGGATCGGCGAAGGCGGCGTCGCCTTCTCGGCGTCCCCCTGGGCCAGCAACGGCCGCATCTTCTGCCTGAGCGAAGACGGCGTCACCTACGTCATCCAGGCCGGCGACGAGTACAAGCTGCTCGCGACCAACGACCTCGCCGAAATGAGCCTTGCCACGCCCGCCGTCATCCCGGACGCCCTCTTCATCCGCACCGCTACGAAGCTCTATCGCATCGGCCAGAGCTGACGTCCGCTCGCGATCTGGCGGCACTATACCTTTTGAGGTATAGTGCTTTTATGTCATGGGACATCGAATACACGGAGCGATTCGAGTCCTGGTGGCAGACGCTGGATGAACAGGAGCAGGCGTCGGTCGCGGCGTCCGTGGGCCTCCTGGAACGGTTTGGCCCTGCGCTCGGCTTCCCTCATAGCTCCGCCGTTCATGGCTCGCGCGGTCTCGCTCACGGAAAGCAATCACTGACATGGCGAAGAAGTTTCGCGAACTGACGGCGCAGAAATCACCGGAATGGCAGCGGAGCGTCCGGCGGCGCACCGAGGAGATGATTGCCGAGATGCCCTTGCAGGAGCTCCGGCGCGCGGCACAGCTTTCTCAGGTGGCGATGGCGGATGCGCTGGGGGCGACGCAGCCTGAAGTGTCAAAGATCGAACGCCGCGGCGATCTCTACGTCAGCACGCTGCGGCGCTACGTCGAAGCCCTCGGAGCGACGCTGGAACTCTGGGCGCACTTCCCCGACGGCTCGCGGCACCTGATTCGGGTCGGCGACGCCACGGTGTCGTCGCGCCGCCGCTAGCGATGCAGATTCAGCTTGCGATGCGCACGGCGCGCGCCGCGTGCCACAGGTCGTAGTCCATCTGGAGTCCCATCCAGAACTCCGGTGTGGTCTTGAGCAACTTCGCCAGGCGAAGGGCGGTATCCGCCGTGACGCCACGCCGTCCGCGAATCACTTCATTCAACCGGTTCAGCGGAACGCCCATGCGCCGGGCGGCCTCGACCTGCGTCAGTCCCGCCGGCTTGAGGAACTCCTCCAGCAGCATCTCGCCCGGATGCGTCGGCGCCCGCTTCAGTCCGAGCACGGACCGCGGCGCCTCAATGGTAGTCTTCACACGTGACGTCATAAGCGTGTCCATTCTCGAACTGAAACGTGATACGGAACTGATCGTTGACCCGGATGCTGTAGTACCCAGCGAGTGAGCCACGAAGCGACTCGAGACGATTGCCGGGCGGCGCCCGCAAATCCCCCACGGTCCTGGCGCGATTGACCGCATCCAGCTTCCGCCTGATGACAGGCCACAGTATCTTCGGAAGCTCGCGCGCCGCACGTGTTTCGGAGCCAACAAAGATATCTGCCGTCGCCGGATTGCCGAAGGTCCGAATCGCCCTTTCAAGATTACACGGATCACCGGTAACCGGGCAAGAACGTCCGAGCGCGACATCGTGCGCGTAGCGGGACGTGTCAGCGGGCCTGGCTGGACGAGGACGGCAGGCAGGCGACTTCGAACGGGGTGAAGTCGAGCGCGCTGCCGACGTCGGTGCACAAGGCGTTCAGCGCGGTGACGCAGCCTGCGGACGGTGTGGACGTGGGCAGATTGCAGAAGGCCATCTGCTCCAGGACGCGGCACACGCCGGAGCCGCCGCAGGACGTTTCGCACGCGTCGAACCAGCCCCAGCATTCCTCCTCCGTCCGCTCGACTGGCGCGGTTGTCGCGGCGGTCGGATTCAGCGATAAGCAGCCGACGAGCAGGACAACCAGCCTGACGAGCGTCCCGAAGAGGACGGCAATCCGCGAATCGGCCACGCGAGTCACGATCCGGCTCGGCGTGCTGCGGCGGCGATCGACAGCATGCGGAGCGGCGGCATGCGGGGCGGCGGCGCGCGGGTTGATGGCGTCGGTCACACGATAGCTCATCTCGTTCCCTCCGTGGTGAGACGTGGTGATTGGTGGATGCGCCACGATACCGGCTGGACGCGTCGGCGGACGACCCGAGCGGGAACGTTTTCGGCGCGCGGAGGGACGAGGACGAAGGGCACGTCAAGAACGGCGAACGGCGTCACCAGAACAGGCGGTACGTGCGGACTGGACGGAGGCCCGCGCGGCGGACGTTCGGGGAACGCAAGGTCATTCGGGAATGCGGGGTCAGGCAGGAACGCGAGGTCAGGCGGGAACGCGAGGTCAGGCGGGAACGGAACCGCGAACTCGCCTGTCAGCCCTGCGTGACGCTGGGGACACTCGCTGGACGTTCGGCGATGGGGCGGGCCGGGACGCCGGCGGCGACGGTGTGGGCGGGGATGGGCTTCGTGACGACGGCGCCGGCGCCGATGATGGCGTGGGGGCCGACATCGGCCATGATCACGGCGGCGCTGCCGATCCAGGCGCCGGCGCCGATGTCAACGCGCGCGCGGACGATCGCCTGGTCGTGCAGCGATCCGCCGCTCTCGCTGGATCCGTGCGTGTGGCGGCCGCTCGTGACGTGGACGCCCGCGCCCAGCATGCACTTCTCGCCGAGGTGCACCAGGCCGAGATGACAGCGTGGGCCGACGTACGCGTACGCGTCGATGCGCGCGCCGGCCTGCGAAAAGATGGTGCCGAACTCGATCGTCGCGGTCGATGCGCACGCGTCCAGCGCGCGCATCAGGAACGCGCGGCGCAGATACTGCCCCGTCAGCCCCGGCAGCAGCGCGAGCGCCTGCGTCGACCCTTCCAGCGCGCGATCGCGGCCCATGAGCGCGCCGCGGATCCAGTAGGACACGAGCGACGGCAGCACGAGCAACGTGGCGACGCCGAGCGCGAGCGACTTGAGCACGCTCGTCATGACATCACGCCTTGGCCTGACGCGTCCGGTGGCCGACGCGCGAGACGAGCGCCAGCGCGCGCCCGAGGTCGTACGTGAACGCGACGACGTACGCGCCCGCCGCGTTCGCGAGCGAACGCGGCCGCAGCCGTCCCAGCATCCGGCCCGCGCGCAGCGCCGACAGCGCCAGGACGCCCGCCAGGGCGATCAGCGTCCAGCGCCAGCCGCCCCACCACGCGAACACGAGGCCCGCGCCGGCCGAGATCCACAAGAGCAACTGGACGACGGGAATCGCGACGCTCGGCACCTCGCGCCACGCGAACGGCGGACGCAGGCTCGCGCGGATGTTGTCGCGCCCGCGCCACATCTCGCCCCAGAACAGCGCGCCCAGCGTCGCGGGATCGCCGAGGTGGACGTTCAGCATGCGGCTGTCGTTCAGGATCCGTCCGCCGGCGCGCCGCAGGCGCCGGCAGAGATCGACGTCCTCGCACGTTTCGAGCGACGTGTCGAAGCCGGCGACGTTGCGGAAGGCCTCCGCTTTGACCGCGAGATTGCCGCTGCCCAGCCACTGCGTCTCGAAGACGCCGGACCGGTGATCGCGGAAGGCGTCGTACTGCCGCTGGACCCACGTACCGTCGCGCGGCGGATGACACAACGCGCCCGCCGCGATGACGTCGGACGCCGCCAGCGTGTCGGCAGCGCTCGCCAGCCACTCCGGACCGATCTCGTGGTCCGCATCGACGAATGCCAGCACGTCGCCGCCTGCCGTCAAGGCGGCCTGGTTCCGCGCTTCGGACACGCGCACGCTCGGCAGCGTCAGCACGCGCGCGCCCGCGTCGCGCGCGACCGCCGCCGAGTCGTCCGTCGATCCGTTGTCGATGACGATGATCTCGACGCGCTCGGCCGGATACCGGCACGCGCGAATCGTCGCGAGACAGCGCCGCAGCCGGCGCGCGTCGTTGCGGACCGGAATGATGAAGGAGAACGACGGCTGCGTCACGCGCGCCCCGCCAAGGCCTGATAGAGATCGTAGTAGCGATGCACCGTCCGCTCGATCGTGAACCGCTCCCGCACCCGCGCCGCCCCCGCCCGCCCCATCGTCTCGCGCCGCGCCCGATCGACGAGCAGGCCCGCCAACGCCTCCGCCAGCGCCGCGGCGTCACCACGCGGCACGAGCAGGCCATCCACTTCGTCCCGGACGATCTCGGGATTGCCGCCCACGCGCGTCGCGACGACGGCACGGCCGCAGCCCATCGCTTCGAGCAGCGTGATCGACGCCGCTTCGCTCACCGACGTGAGCGTGAAGAGATCGATCGCGTGCAGCAGATCCGGCACGTCGCGGCGGACACCGAGGAAGCGGACGCGATCGCGCAGGCCGAGCTCCTGCACCTGCTGTTCCAGCGACGCCCGCAGCGCGCCGTCGCCCACGAGCAGGAGATCGGCGTCCGGCAGGCGTGCCGCGACGTCCGCGAAGGCGCGGACCAGTGTCGCCTGATCCTTCACCGGGTGCAGGCGCGCGACGTTGGCGACGTAGAGCCGCGACGGGTCCAGGCCGAGCCGCAGGCGCAGCGCCGTGCGGTCCTCCGTGGGCCGGTAGCGTGAGAGGTCGATGCCGTTCTCGATGACTTCGATCCGGTCGCCGCGGAAGCCGTCCTTCTCCGCGAGCGCCTCCGCGCTGAACTGGCACACGGCGTTGACGCGGTCCGCGAGGCGATCGAACACCAGGCGGTTCATCACGCGGCGCTTGGACGACACGATGTCGGGATAGTGGCGGCCGTGCTCGGTGTGGATCAGGCGCGGGCGCGCGCCGCCCGGCCGGACGCCGCGCAGGCCCTTCGCGAGCGCGGCGTAGAAGAACGGCGTGTACTGATGCGCGTGCAGGACCTGGATGTCGCGCGCGGCCACTTCGGCGGCAAGGCGACGCGCCACGCGCCAGTCGAAGCCGGGCTGCCGATCGAGCGTGACGACATCCACGCCCTCTCGCCGCAACTGTTCGCCGAGCGCGCCGACGCCGTCGAGGCAGAACACGACCGGCTGGATGCGCGTCTTCAGGCGCGCGATCGTCTCGACGACGAGGACCTCGGCGCCGGCGACCTGCATGATGTGCATCACGAAGCCGACGCGGATCATTCGGTCCCCACCGTCACCGCGTCCGCAGTGAGCGACTCCTCGATGCCCGCGATGGCGTCGCGCGCGGCGGCTTCCCAGGAGTGATAGCGCAGGACCCACTCGCGGCCGTCGCGGCCCATCTGGAGGCGGCGGCGCGCGTCGTGCCAGAGCGCGAGCAGATCGTCCGCGAACTCGCGCGGCTGACGCGCGATGAGCAGGGGCGCCTTCGCGACCTCGCGCAGGCCGCTCAAGACGCGCGGCGTGCCGACGATCGGCTTGCCGAGGCTGGCGGCTTCGAGCGCCTTGTTCTTGATCCCGCCGCCGGACACGAGCGGCAGCGCGACCACCGCGGCGCGCGAGACCGTGTCGCGCAGGTCTTCGAGATCGGGGATGACGAACACGCCGTCCACCTTGCCGAGCGCGGTCACGCGCGGCGACGGTTTGGAGCCGACGATCGTGAACGTCGCGTCGGGCGCCGCCTCGCGCACGAGCGGCCAGACGTGCGCGACGAACCACTCGACGGCGTGGACGTTCGGCTCGAAGCTCAGATGCCCCCAGAACACGGCGCTGTTCGCGACGACATCGACGCCGCGTGGGGCGAAATACTCGCCGTCCACGCCGTTCGGCAGGACGTCGGCGACGGGCATGTTCGCGAACCACCGCATCGCGCGGCGTTCCGGCTCGGAGACGACCCAGACGCGATCGACGAGCGAGGCGTACGCGCGCTCGTACGCGCACTTGATCCCGGCCGCGCGGACGTGAGACCAGGACTCGGTGTCCGTCATGCGCACCAGCGACAGATGGTGCAGCGTCCACTCGTCCGCCGCGTACCACACCCGCACGCACTCGGGCGCGGCGGACAGATACGGCAGCGCTTCGAGGCCGACCGCGACGAGCGCGTCGGGACGGACGCAATTGACGGCGTCCGCGACGGCGGTGATCCGCTCCTTCGGGACGCCCCAATAGGATCGGAACCGCTCCTGGCTCCAGGTCAGCGGCAGCGGCTCGATCTGCGCGGACGAAGGACCGTGTCCGCCCGACACATTGAGCACGAGCCGCCGCGCGAGCTTCAGGCCTTCCACGGCCTGCGGCTCCGGCTCGATGCACGTCGCCAGCGCGACCTCGTGGCCGAGCGCCGCGCAGGCGCGCATCATGCTGAAGGCGTGCACGTCGTGTCCCGTCGTGCGTGGCCAGGTCAGCTCGTGTTTGACGAAGAGCAACCGCACAATAGTCTTTCTAGAAACTCTACGCGTTTCACGCGCGACGCTAGGCGCCGGGCGCCGAGAGCTCGCGGCGCAACACTTCGACCGAGTCGTACCGTGGTCCCGTCAGATACCGCAGGTAGTGCCAATACGCGCTGGCGCGTGCCCGCAGCCCGGTGAGGAAGTACAGGACGTTCGACGTGTTCGGCCGCTTCAGCATCGACAGCAGGCCGATGTCGACCAGGAACGTCAGCCGCAGCGCCGCCGCGCGCTTCCCGAACGGTCCATAGTGCTTCAGATACAAGTAGATCGTGTTGCGGATCGCGTTGATCTTCCACCGCAGCGAGATCTCGCTCATGTCCGGCCGCGGCTTCGCGAGGTGCAACGCCACCATGCCGGGATGGTAAACCACTTTCAAGCCCTGCCGGCGGATCATGAGGCAATGATCGGTCTCGATGCGGTTCCCGCTGCTGTACGGCCGCGCCAGCAGCGTGCGATCGTTCAGCCCCGCGCGCTCCAAGGCCTCGCGCGTGAAGACGTAGCAGAAGCCGTAGATGTGCTCCACTTCGATCGGCGCGCCGCAATCGAGGTTGAAATTGGCCACCACCTCGCCGGACGGATCGATGCGGCCGATGCCGTCGCCGCGATTGACGTAGCCCTTCTCGATCGCCCGGAAGCCGACGCAGCCAATCCGCGGATCGCCCGCCAGCAGCTCGTCGCACAGCCGCAGCACGTCGGCCTCCGGCCGCGCGTCATCGTTCAGCAGCAGGATGCGGGAGCCGGTGCATTCGGCGAGACCGCGATTGACCGAGAAGCCGTAGCCGCGATTGACGTGGTTAATCAGATACCGGATGTGCAGCCGCGACGCGAACGGCTCGGCCGCGGCCTGCGAGTGCTCGCGCGCGCCGCCGTTGTCCAGGATGACGATCTCCAGCCGGTCGAGCGGATAGTCGAGCGCGCAGACCGAGTCGAGACACTCACGCAAGGCGTCCGTCCGGCGATAGGTCGGGATGACGATGGAATAGGCCGGCCGCTCCGTCATGACGCTGATTCCACTGCCTTCACGCCGAGACCAGCGCCCCGGGCGTGCGATGCTCGCGCCACCACGCGATGGTGCGCGCCAGCCCTTCGTCCACGCTCACCTGCGGCCGCCACGCCAGCGCGCCGAAGGTGCGCGTCATGTCCGCAAGAACGAGCGGGACGTCGGTCGCCGCCGCGGGAATGACGCCGAGGCGCACGAGGTCCGGACGCCCGGCCAGTTCGCCCGCGCGCAGCGCCAGCTCCTTCAAGCGTACCGGCTGCCCGGACGCCACGTTGTACGCGCCTCGCGCGTCTCCTTCCACCAGCTCCACGAACGCCCGCGCCACATCGTCCACGAACAGATAATCGCGGATCTGCTCGCCGTGTGAACACCGCGCTTCGACGCCCGCGAGCACCGACCGGATGACGGACGCCAGCAGCCGATCGGGATGCTCCCACGGCCCGTACAGGAAGAAAATGCGGCTCCACGCAAAGCTGAAATCACGCGACCGGCTGTAGCCGTCGATGAGGCGTTCGAGCGCGTGCTTGCACGCGCCGTAGAACGTGTGCGGCGCGAACGGCGTCCGCGCCTCGCTGCAAAAGCCGGCGCTCCAGTCGTACTCCAGACACGAGCCGGCGCCGACGAACCGCTGTCCGCCCTGCTCCACGAACGCGTGACACAGGTCCAGGCTCGCCTGCACCCACTGAAAATTGTTTGGCGCGGCGGCCCAGCGGCCGGGCGCGATATACCAGGCGAGATGCAGCAGATGCGTCGGCTGGACCTCGCGGACGATCGCGGCGGCGGCGCCGGGCTGCAGCAGATCGACCTGGTGCCAGCGGACAGCGCCAGCGGCGTGTTCCAGTGCGACGCCGGGCAGTTCGGGCGGCGTGGCGCGGGACGTCAGCGCGTGGACGTCCCAGCCGCGCGCGGCCAGGAACGCGACGGTCGGACGCCCGACGCAGCCGGACGCGCCGGTGACGAGCACGCGCCTCACGATGTCGTCACCACCACATCGTCATCCGTGGCGCGCGCGAAATCGCGCCAGGCCTCGTCTTTCGGCGAGAGGATCGGATCGCCGATCGGCCAGGCGATCGCGAAGAACGGATCGTTCCAGCGGACGCCGCGCTCGACCTCGGGATGATAGAACTCGGACACGGGATACAGGATCTCCGATCGATCCTCGAGCGCCTGATAGCCGTGCGCGACGCCGGGCGGCACGTACAGCATGCGGCGGTTGTCGGCGGTCAGCTCGACGCCGATCCACTGGCCGAACGTGGCCGATGCCGGCCGCACGTCCGCGAGGACGTCGAAGATTGCGCCGCGGACGCAGCGCATCAACTTGGCTTCCTCGAACGGCGCGGTCTGATAGTGCAGGCCGCGCAGCGTGCCGCGCCGCTCGCAGAGCGACGTGTTGCACTGCACGAACGCCGTGCTGAGACCGTGCGCGGCGAATTCCTTCTCGCACCACACGCGCGCGAAGAACCCGCGCTCGTCCGCGCGCGGCTCCAGATCGATGAGGTACGCGCCCTGGATGCGCGTCGGCTCGAAGCGCACGCTACCTCCCCGCCACGACCGCCACGCGGTCGCCCAGGAACGCGCGGTACCACGCGATGGTCTCGGTCAGGCCGTCCGCCAGCGAATAGCGCGGCATCCAGCCGAGGACGCGGCGGGCCTTCGTCGAGTCGAGATACTGGTCCTGGATCTCGGCCTTCGCCTGATCGAGCACGACCGGCTCGAGGTCGGGCCGCTGCATCGCCTGCTGGATGGCCGCGGTGATCTCGAGGACCGTGGTGGGCTGCTCGGGGCTGAAGTTGAACGCCTCGCCCTTCACGTCGGGCCGCGGGCTGGCGTCGGCGAGCAGAAGATAGGCTTCGACGACATCCTTCACGAAGACGTAGTCGCGGATGAACTTGCCATTGCTGCGGATGATCGGGCGCTCGCCCGCCGCGAGGCTGCGGATCGTGCCGGGCACGATGCGGCTCCAGTTCAGATCGCCGCCGCCGTAGATGTTGCCGCAGCGCGCGATGGCGATCGGCAGACCGTACGTGTGGGCGTACGTCATCGCGATCAGATCCGTGCAGCTCTTGCTGACGTCGTACGGATGCCGGCCGTTCGCGGGCATGTCTTCGGTGTACGGCAGCGTCTCGACGTCGCCGTAGGCCTTGTCGCTGCTGGCGACCACGATGCGCTTGACCAGCGACCGGTGGACGCGGCAGGCGTCGAGCACGTGCCACGTCCCGCGGATGTTGGCTTCGAACGTCGGCATGGGACTGCGGAGCGCCGTCCCGACGATGGCTTGGGCGGCGAGGTGGATCACCGTGTCGGTCTCGTGCTCGTTGATGGCGCGATCGACGGCCTGATAGTCCTCCAGCGCGCCCGAGACGACGCTGATGCGGTTGATGTCGCCGCTGCGAATCAGCTCGCTCTGCGGATCCCAGTCGCGCACGAGCGCAACGACGTAGGCGCCTTCCTGCAGCAGGTGCTTGACCAGCCAGGATCCGACGATGCCGGTGGCGCCGGTGACGAAGACGCGGCGGTCATGCCAGCTCATCGCGCACCGCCTGTCGTCGGCACGTGGTTGACGGACGCCGTGGGCGCGGACTCCGCGGCGGGCTGTTCCCACACTTTCCACGGCGCGGTGCCGGCGGACCAGAGGTCTTCGAGCAGCTTCTTGTCGCGCAGCGTGTCCATCGGCTGCCAGAAGCCATCGTGGCGGTACGCCATCAACTGGCGGTCACGCGCGAGCTTTTCCATCGGTCCCCGTTCCCACACCGTCTCGTCCCCCTCGTCCACGTACGACACGACGTCGCGATCGAGCACGAAGAAGCCGCCGTTGATCCAGCCTTCGCCGGTCTGGGGCTTCTCGCTGAAGCTGTCGACGCGGTCGCCTTCGAACGCGATGGCGCCGAAGCGCGCGGGCGGACGCACGGTGGTGACGGTGGCGAGGCGTCCGTGGCGTTCGTGGAAGGCGATGAGGCCGGCGATGTCCACGTCCGCCACGCCGTCACCGTAGGTCATCATGAACGTGCGATCGGTACCGAGCCACGGCTGGACGCGGCGCAGGCGGCCGCCCGTCTGCGTGTGCAGGCCCGTGTCGACGAGATGCACCTTCCAGCGGGGATGGCTGCCTTCGTGGATCGTGGTCTGACCGGTAGCCAGGTCCACGGAGATGTTGTTGTTCAGCGCGTAGAAACTGAGGAAGTACTCTTTGATGACTTCCGCGCGATACCCGAGCGCGACGATGAACTCGTCCACGCCGTGGGCCGCGAAGATGTTCATGATGTGCCACAAGATCGGCTTGCCGCCGATCTCCACCATGGGCTTGGGTCGTGCGACCGTCTCTTCGGACAGGCGCGAGCCCAATCCTCCGGCCAGAATCACTGCTTTCATGCGGCTCTCGAAACCCTCGACAATCGGGCGAAACCCTCCCGACGAGCGGGGCGAAAACTTCCCGACGAACGGGCAAAACCACTGACGAAACGCGACACCCGGCAGTCAGCGGCGCTACACGCCGACGACCACCTCGCGGACGCGTCGCTCGAAGAAGCGATGGTTCTGCAGGAACCAGTTGCGCGCGCGGTGGCCGCGGCTGCGGAGGTCCGCCGGATCGGCTGCCAGGATATCCTCGATCCGTTGTTCCAGCGCGTGCGGATCGACGAAAAACCGGGTGCCCAGTTGCAGCGGCTCGAACCCGGCGACGGGCACGAGCACGCCGCGGTCGTTCCGCACCAGCTCGTTCATGGGCGGCGCGTCCGTGGTGACGACCACCGCCCCGCAGCTCATGCCCTCGGCAATGTAATGCCCGAAGCCTTCGGCCTCGGACGGACAGAGATGCACGGCGTGAGCGGTCTGCGCCGCCCGGACGTCAGCGTCCGTCACGTCACGCCTGACGCGGATGTTCAATGCACGCTCGGTGCCGGAGTCGAGATGGCGTCCGATAACCAGCAATCCTGGCCATTCCGGATGTTTCCGCCAGATCTCCAGGACTTTTTGGCTTCCCTTCAGGGGACTTTTTCCTGCCACATGGAGGAAAGTCTTCCCTTCAGGGGCAGCCAGACCGGTCCCCTGGTCGAGACTGGAGAAGCTGATGTACTCCGCCTTCAGCCCCAGCTCCGTGACGATCCGGGCGGCGTGCTGGCTCTTGCAGAGGACCGCGTCGAGCTGGTGCAGCAACGGCCGCTGCGCCACGTCGAACCATTCCTGGTTCAGCACGAGGTAGTTGCGCCGCGCCCAGGGCAGCAGGTCGGCCGACACGGCTTCCAGGAAGATCGTGACGTCGTATCGCGGCGTGGTCGGCGGTGATGTCCGCCACTGCCGCGCCTGGTGCCAGGCCGTGCGCCACTTGTGGCGGACGTTCCAGGCCGGGATGAGATACGGCGTGACGACCGCGCCGCTCTCGACCAGCACCCGCCGCAGGACAGCGATATCCCGCGCGAGCCCGAATCCACGATTCAAGGCGACGAGACAGACGTGCAATCGAGGTCGGCTAGCCATGCCCTTGCTTTGGTTTCCGCGGCGTGAAGGCTCGTCCCACGCCGCGGGCGGCGTCAACGGGCGCGCCAGCGATCGAGGGAATCCTTCACGCGGTAGATCGAACGAGGCCAGAGAAACGTCGTGAGCACGGCTGGCTTGGGCTCGGCCTCGGGCCAATGTTCCAGACAGACGCTCCGAAAGACCTGCAGTTCGTCGAACTGCCGGCGCCACAGGGCGACCTGCGCGCGACGCACCAGCGCGTCCAGGACCTTGCGCGTCAGCCGCGCGCTCTTGGGTCCGTCGTGCTGCCGCGCCCACTCCAGCAGCGCTTCGCAGCCGCGCCGCACGGCCCCGGCCTGCTTCTGCTGCGAGGCCGCGTGCCGGCGATAGCCGACGAGCGGCTCGGGCACGAAGACGAACGTCCCTTCCTGCAGCAGCTCGTTGACGTAGATCGAATCCTCGTTGTTCGAGGTCCACTCTGGAAAACGTGTGCGCGCGCTCGCGCGAACAACCGAACAGGACGGCAGGACCGTGACGTCGGGCACGAGCAGCTCGGGATCGTACCCGCCCTCGCGCAGTTCGACCGGCACCGGCACCGGCGTGTCCTGGTTGCCGACGGCCGATCCGAATTCGTAGTACCAGCAGAAGCAGAACAGCGCGGACGTCCCGGCCAGCGCGGCCATCTGCCGCTCCAGCTTTTCGGGCTTCCACAGGTCATCCGCGTCGACGAAGGCAATCCACTCGCCCGTCGCCCGCGCAATCCCGTCGTTGCGCGCCGTGGATTCCCCCGCGTTCGCCTGCCGCACCAGCGTCACGCGCGGCGCGAACGACGCCACGACCTCCGCCGTCCGATCCGTGCTCCCATCGTCGATGACGAGAATCTCGTGCACGGGCAGCGTCTGCGCCAGAACGCTGCGCAGCGTCTCGGCAATGAGGCGTTCACCGTTGTAGACCGGAATGACGACGCTGACGGTCGGCTGACGGCTGGGCTGCTCGATGGGCATAGGAGGCGAGTGTACCGCGACAGCGCGGATCGTATCACCGGGCGCGGATCCGCGAACCGGGCGCGGATCAGAAAAACGGTCCGGCGCGGTGGGCACGCCGGACCGTCGCTCCGCTCTCTTCCACGACGGCTGCTACTGAGTGATACGGACGTTGCGGGGCGCGCCGGGCGCGGCGGCCGCGTTGCCGCAGACAAAGGCATTGACGAAGCCGGGCATCGTGTTCCCGCACGTCGCGACTTCGCCTCCCACCGACAGGCCGTACAGGTTCCAGTTCTCCTGGTTCGTCCGGTTGGCGTCCGGCGAGCCGGACATCTTCAGCGTCCCGTCGCTGTTCAGCAACCGCTGCGGCGTGACGAAGCCCGGCGCCTGCGCGGTGCCATAGACGCGGAAGTTCTGCCCCGCCTGCTGATTGTGGTTCTCGACGAAAATCTGATCGGACACGATCGGCGACGATGACGGCTTCGGCGTAAAGTTGAGGCTCATCGCGACGAGATCCTTGCCCGGAATCGCGGCGTGGCGGACGTTGCGGAAGACCGTCCGGCGCGGCTGGATGTGCTCGACGCGGTAGCTCACCGTCCACGGCGTATTCAACTTGATGTTCGTGCCGTTCCGCAGGAACGCGTTCTCGACGGTGACCGTCCCGTTGCCCGCGTGCACCGGCAGTTGCAGGCCGACCTTCATGCCCTGGATGTCGATGTTGCGGAGCGTGATGTCCTTGCCGAAGTAGTCGCCCGCCTCGTAGGCCATCTGGCAGCAGGCGCTGGACGCGTAGTTGGTGCCGCGCAGCACGAAGCCGTCGATGAGGACGCGGTAGGACTGATACTGATAGATGCCCTTATTGTAGACGTGCCAGACGCGGATGTCTTTGATCACCGACGTCTCGACGGACGTATTCGGCACGTCGAACGAGGTGCCGACCCACCAGAACGTCAGGCCGGACTCGGTCGCGCCGTAGACTTCGTTCCGCTCGAACTGCAGGATCTTCAAGCTGTCCGGATTGCGGAGCGCGATCTCGGCGTCGTTGCCCGTGTCGGCGCCGGGGAACTTCGGAATGCGCAGCTTCGGCAGCCGCTCGAACACGAACTCGAAGCCGTAGGACGCGTCGGGGCTGTCGCCGAGGATGTTCGCGGCGACGTTGTCGCGGACGTAGTTGTTCGGCGCCTTCATCCAGAACGCGATGCCTTCGCGGCCGCCGTTCAACCGTCCGCTCGTGCCCCAGCAGCGGACGACGAAGTTCTTCTCGATGACGTTGAAGCTCTCGTTGCCGTCTTCCGTGACGATCCCGGCGCCGCCGACGTTATAAACGATGTTGTCGCGGACGAGGCCGTAGTGGGTGTTGTGGATCGCGATGCCCCACTTCGTCACGCCGTCGATGGCGTTGCCCATCACGGTGTACTGGCGGGCGTTCGGCGCGGCGCCGGCCGGTCCCATGACGTGGTGGAAGTGGATCGGATAGCGGCCGATCTGGTTCGTGCCGACGTGCGCCACCTGTCCGGCCTGGTCGAACGTCGTGTTGTCGAGCGGCTGGATCAGCGTCCGGCCGAGATCCTTGAACAGCGCGTAGCGGATGTCGACGTTCGCGCGATGGACGAAGATCGTGTGACCGCGGACGCCGTTCGGGTTCTGCGATCGCAGGATGACGTTGCGCGTGAGATTGCCGACGTGCGGCAGGAACTCGAGGACGCCGTCGAGCGTGCGCGCGCCGAGGTGGTTGAACCGCAGGCCCGCGGCCAGGTTCACCTGGTTCCCCGCGACCGACGCCGCCGACACCTCGTCCCACTGCGGCACGTACTTCGCGTAGATCTGGTTCCACTCCAACTGCCGCGTGTCCGGCACGATCAACTTGTCGCCGGGCCGCCAGCCTTGCGGGCTGGCTTCCAGCGTCAGCGTCGCCTGGCCGGCGCGCGGCTCCTGCGTGACGCGATAGAAACTGGCGGAGCGCGGAGCGCCGTGGATCGTCACGCGGCCCATGCCGATCAGGCCGACGCCGTACTGCTCCGGATCGGACGCGAGGTCCAGCGGTCGATCCGCGAAGACGATCTCCGCGATGGCGTTGGGATCGACGGCCGCGCCTTCGCGTCCGATCTCCAGATAGCCGGACTCGTAGACGAAGATCGTCGCGGCCAGCAATTTCGTACTGGCGTTCGTGCGGAAGCGGAGCTGGCCCTTGACGCCGACGCACGCGAGCGAGGCGTCGCTGACGACGTCGTAGGCGACGTCGGTCCCGGGTGAGACCTCGATCTTCTCGCCGGCGGCCGGCACATGGCCGGCGCTCCAGGTGCTGGGCGCGGACCAGGCGCCGCTGCGCGTGCTGACGTTGGTCGGACCGGCGCAGAAGTCGGGGATGTTGTGCGGGAACCCGCTCGGATGAAAATGCTGCGCGCTGGCGCCGGCGACGCCGACCAGCCAGAGGACAGCTCCCGCGAGCGCCACGCGTGCCCGCCTCGGGCCTGATGCACGGTGAGCCAGAGCCTTCATGTGAGTACTTCGTGCGACAACGGGATCGGATGTGACGCGCCACGCGCGTCGAAGACGACAGGCGTCTCAGCAAAGACGTTGCCAGTGAGGATCGTGCGCCCTTGCGCGATCGCCGTCGCTTTGGCCGATCCTACCGGTTCGGAACGGGCTGCGTCACTTACAAAATTGCACGATGTCCTTGCACGCCGCGTGTTTCTTACACGGCCGCGCTTGGCCGCGGCGACGGCCGGCGCGCCTCCCAGCCGGACGGTGCCGTCCGCCGGGGCTCCGCCGTCGGCGCGGGCGCTTCCGCGAGCACCGTGATCCGGGCGACCGCGACCGATTGGAGGCCGAGCAGCACCAGTAAGTACGGCAGCTCGAAGACTTCCAGCGACAGGAACAGCGCCCCCACGCAGAAGATCAGCAGCGAACATTCGACGCCGTTCATGATCGCGATCAGCCGCCGCGCATCGCGGTCCGTCCGCTTGCGCAGTTTGCGCCTGGTCCGCACAGTGCCCCACCACATCATTCCGAGCGTTCCCAGGAAGAAGCCGAGCCCCACGAAGCCCGTGTCGGCGGCCAACTGGAGGTATTGGCTGTGAATGACGCGGCCCTGGATATCGGCGCCGTACTCCAGCGAAAAGAGCTGGGAGTTTCGCAGGCCGAAACCCAGGATCGGCCGGTCCTGCGCCATCCGGAACGCCGCCTCCCAACTGCCGAAGCGTGAATTGGCCGACGCATCGACGTCGTACTCCTGCAACGTGAAGAAACGCGCGCGGATCTCCTGACCGGCGAGCGTCGGCACCATCGCGGCCAGCGCCAGCGTCACCGCCGTGAACATCAACCGCTTGCGCGATCGGAACAGCATCAGCGGCACCGAGCACAGGAGCGACAGCATCGCGCCGCGCGAATAGCTCATGAGGACCGCGTGGATGATGAGCGGCGCGAACACGAGCAGCAGCCAGCGCCACCGGCGCTCGCTCCCTTCCCACGCGAAGACGCAGAGCGGCAGCCCCATCGCAATCATCAGGCCCGCGCCGTTGTTGTCGAGACCGCCGTAGCCGCGTCGATAGATCGAAAGATAGCCGCTGATGAGATACAGGAAGTTCATCTCATACGCGATGTAGCCCAGGACGATCGCCGTCATGCAGAAGAGAATCCACAACTGCTTGACGGTCCGGATCAGGAACGCCCCGAGCGCGAGCATCAGAAAGATCTTGGAATACTCGACGAGCCACGGATACGCGGTGTAGCGGCTGACCGCGGTCAGGTAGCTGAGGCCAATCCAGATCGCGAAGCCGAGGGTCAGCCAGTGGCCGATCGTCCAGCGCGGACGCTTTTCTTCTTCGGACGGCTGCAGGAACCCGACGCCCTGCAGCACGGCGCCGAGCAGCGTCGCGATGGCGACGTATTGCGACCAGGCAATGCCGGGCGGCAGCGACCACTGCCACAACGCCTGCGGACGCAGCACCGCGAAGAGGTAGTAGATCGCGACGCCCAGGAACGGGCTGACGAAGAAGACGCCGAAGGTCCCGATGACGGTGGCGAGCGTCATGAAAAGCAGTTGCTTCATGCGCTTCGCACTCCCCGCTCGTTCGCGGCGTCGATCTCGTCGCCCGGCCTGTCGTCGCCCGGCCTATCCGCGCGGTCCAGCGCCCGGCCGCCAGGCCGCAGGACGCTGTCCCACATCTCCTGGACGCGCGTGTCCCAGGTCTGACTCCGCACGGCACGCAGCCGCGACGCGCGCAGCGCCGCGTCCCCCGCTTCGTCCGCGAGGCACCGCCGGATCATCGCGACGAATTCATCATCGTCCCGCGCGACATGGATCTGATCGCGCACCAGTTCCAGACCGAGGACGTCCGTCGACACGACCGGCTTGCCCCGCGCGAGGTATTGAAACAGCTTGAGCGGACTCATGCTGCGGCTCAGGACCGTGTCGCGATGCGGCAGCAGGCAGACGTCGAAGCCGTCAATCGTCGCGGCGACGCGATCAAACGGAATGCGTCCGCGGAAGATGACGTTGGGCTCGCGGAAGAGCGCCTGCAGGTCTTCGTTGTCGCCGCTCACCCAGCCGACCAGCTCGAGATCGCAGTCGCGGAACTCCTGCGCGACGCGGCGCAGCAGCACCGGGTTGGTCCGGCCCGAGAAGACGCCGACGTAGCCAATCACGGGACGCCGTCCGGCAGGGCGCGGCGGCACGATCTGCTCGTTCGCGATGAAGTCCGGTTCGAGGCCGTTGGGCACGTAGCGGATGCCGGGGTTCCACGCGATCAGCCGCCGCTCGAGATCGGCGGACGTCGCGAAGACGGCGTCGCTGCGCCGCACCAGCGCTTCGACGTCCGCCGACTGCCCCGTCTTCTGCGCCAGCGCGTCGACGTCGTCCACCAGGTCCGACACGAGCCGCTCGTGCGCGAGGCGCTGCGTGAGATGGATGGCGAACGGATGCGGCGGGTAGACCCACAGGACACGGCGTCCGGCCGGCGAGTGCCGATCGATGAGCCGCTTCAGACGAGCGAGCGTGAAGCGGCGGCCCCAGCGCTCGGCGGCGTCGCCGTACAGGCCGAGGATCGTGTTGGGACGGATGGTCTGGACGCGCCAGAAGGACGGCGTTTCGCGGATGACGTGCAGCGGCAGCAGCTTGCGCCAGCGCGAGGCGGCGTCGAAGCGGCGGCGGTCCATCGGCGGTTCGAGGTAGAAGACGCGACGCACGTCCGGCCGGACGCTCATCCAGCGGGCCAGACTCTCCGCCCGCCGGCCCGAGGCGACGAATTCGTTCTGACGCCAGAACACAATGACGTCGTACCGGTCGTCCATCTTCATCGCGGCGCGACGAGCTCCGGCTGCGGCACGACCGCGAACGCCGGATTCAACTGGACCTGCCCGTCGAACGACACGCCTTCCTGCACGCGAATGGTCTGCTGCGGCCCGGCGCACAACGTCACGGCGCGCTGGCGGTCCCAGATGACGCTTTCCAGCGCGTACATCCCGGCCGGTACGTTCATCTGCAGCGCCAGCGTCAGCCCGAAGGGGCCGCGCGGGATCTCGACGCCGCAGCGGTACGCGGCCGTGCCGAAGATCACGCGGCCGGTCTGCAGCGACCGCACCTTGATGCTGACCGTCGGACGCGACTCGGGGTCCGTGCCCGTGTGGCCGTAGATGGCGACGGTCGTCGACGCGCCGGAGACGACCGGCTCGCGCGCGCAGTCGATGCGCGACAGCACCGCGCCGTCCGCGGATCGCTCCGCGTCGGTCGACGCGGTCCGCCCCAGCACGTACGTCGCAATCACATCGTCCACCGCGCCGGCCGCGACGCACGCGCCCTTGTCCAGCAGCATCGCCTTCGAGCACAACTTGGAGATGTGCTCCAACTGGTGCGAGACGACGACGACGGCGGTGTTGTGGCGGGTGCTGTCCAGCAGGCGGTTGAACGCCTTCTCCTGGAAGGCGAAATCGCCGACGGCGAGCACCTCGTCGATGATCAGGACGTCGGGCTCGAAGTGCGCCGCGACCGAAAAGCCGAGGCGCGCGTTCATGCCGGAGGAATAGCGCTTCACCGGCGTATCGATGAAGCTGCTGATGCCGGCGAACTCGATGATCTCCTCCAGCTTCACCGCGATCTCCTTCTGCTTGATGCCCATGATGGCGCCTTGCAGGAAGATGTTCTCGCGTCCGGTGAGGTCCGGGTGGAAGCCGGCGGCGACCTCGATGAGCGCGCCGACGCGGCCCTTGACGTCGGAGCTGCCGCGCGTCGGGCGCAGGATCTTCGTCAACAGCTTCAGCGTCGTGGACTTGCCGGCGCCGTTCGGGCCGATGATGCCGAGCGCCTCGCCCGGGCGGACGTCGAAGGAGATGTCGCGGAGCGACCAGAACTCGCGGTCGCTGAGGTCGTCGGCCTTGGGCCGGGACAGCGTCCGCTTGACGAGGGACGGAATCAGATCGCGCAGGCTGTCGTGGCGTTCGCCCTTCCGGAACTTCTTCCACACGCGATCGAAGACGACGATGGGTTCGCGCATGGTCACAGGTTCTCGGCGAACTGATACTCCGCCCGGTGGAACAGGAGCCAGCCGCCGGCGAGGATGACGAGCGACAGCGCGGCGGCGGCGAGGAAGGGCGGCGTGAACGGCGCCTCGCCCCGGAAGAGCACGGTGCGATACGCGTCGATGATCGGCGTCATCGGATTGAGCTGCATCACGACGCCCAGTTTGCCCTTCACCAGCGACACGGGATACAGGACGGACGTGGCGAACATCCAGACCGTCAGCACGATCTCGAACAGATACTTTACGTCGCGGTAGAACAGGTTCGCCATCGACAGGAACAGCGCGATGCCGCAGGTGAACGCGACGTGGACCAGGATCACCAGGGGCAGATACACGAGGCCGGCGCCGGGGCCGATGTGGTAGTAGACCATCAGCGCGATCAGCACGGTGCTGGCGACGGCGAGGTCGACGAGCGAGACGATGACGGCGGAGAACGGGAAGATCTCGCGGGGGAAGTACACCTTCGTCACGAGATTCGGGTTCGCCACGAGCGACGTCACGGCGAAGCGCAGCGAGGACGCGGTGAAGTTCCAGAGGAGCAGGCCGCAGAACGCGAAGAGCGGATACGGAATGCCGACGTCGAGCGGCGCGACGCGCATGAAGATGACCGAGAAGACAAGGGTGTTGACCAGCGGCATGAAGACGGCCCAGGCAAAGCCCATGACCGTCTGCTTGTAGCGCAGGAGCAGGTCCCGCTTGGTCATCTGGACGAGCAGCTCCCGGTACTGCACCTGCTCGCCCACCATTTCACGAAGATCTCGCCACACACTCATGCAATTGCCAGTCGTCAGTTCTCAGTCGTCAGTTGTCCGTCAGGTCGGCTATCCGTAGAAATTGACCACCGATCACTGACCACTGACCACTCGCTCTCAGCTTTTCAGCGACTCGAGCGTCTTGCGGGCATCGTCCGCCCCCGGGAAATCGGCGCGCAGCTTCAGCGCCTGCTCCAGCTCGCGCCGCGCGGCGACCGTGTCGCCGGTCTTCGAATACGCGAGGCCGAGGCGGTAGCGATAGACGGGATTGGTCGGATCCTTCTCGACGCTGACACGCAGCGGCGGCACCGCGAGCGTCGCGAGGTCCTTCTTCAAGTAGACGAAGCCCAGCGTGTCGTTGATCTCGGGCTGCTCCGGCAGGACGGCCTTCGCCGTCTGCGCGAGCTGCAGGGCCTGATCGAGGTTCGTGCCGTTCTCGGCGTAGAGCCACGCGAGGTTGTTCGCGGCGACGGGCGCGCGATTGTCGATCGTGAGGATCTGCTCGTACTTCTTCTGCGCCTCGGCGTCCTTGCCCTGCGCCTGGTAGATCATCGCGATCATCGTGTGCGCCGCGATGTTCTTCGGGAACTTCTTGGTAATCGTGTCGAACTCGGTGATGGCCTGATCGAGCTTGCGCTGAGCGAGGTAGACCTGGCCGAGCAGGCCGTAGGCCTTGAGCGACGAGCTGTCGACGTCGATCGCCTTGCGGAGCGCGGTCTCGGCCGCGGCGGCGTCCTTCGCGGCGAGGTGCGCGCGCGCGGCGAGGACGTAGACGTCGGGATTGTTCGGCGTCCGCGCGAGCTGCGCGTTGGTGCGCACGAGGGCGCCGGCGGTGTCGCCCGCGATGAGGTCCAGCGTCACGAGGCCGGTGAGCGCCTCGAACGAGTTCTGATCGAGCTGCGCGGCGCGTTCGAATTCCTTGCGCGCGCCGGCGCGGTCGTTCTTGACGAGCGCGATGAGGCCGGCCTGCGTGTGGGCCTGCGGGGCGTTCGGATACTTGGTGAGCAGCGTCCTGGCGTGCGCCTCGGCGGCGGCGATGTTGCCCTGCGCGAGCGCGGTCTTCGCGAGCATGAGGATCGCGATGGGGTTGTCGGGCTGCTGCTTCGAGGCCTCCAGCGCGAGCTGCTGCGCCGTCGCGGCGCCGCCGCGCAGCAGTTCCAGCCGCGAGAGCTGCAACTGCGCGGCCGCGGCGCTCGGGTTCAGCCGCAGCACTTCACGGAAGGACTTGATCGCTTCGTCCGTGTCGTTCCGGGAGGAGTAGATGCTGCCGAGGACGTAATGCGCCGGCGCCGACTGCGGATCGGCCGTCACCGCCGCCTTGACCTTGGCCTGCGCCTCGTCGATCCTGTTCTCCGAGAGCAGGAACCGCGCCTTGACGAGCAGCGCCTGCGCGTTGTTGGCCTGCTTCGCGAGCACCTCGTCGATCGTGACGTGCGCTTCTTTCTTGCGTCCGTCCGCGTACTGGATCGACGCGAGCCGCGACTTGGCCGGCGCGAAGAACTCCTGCTGCGCGGACAGCCCTTCGAGCAGCGCCACCGCGTCGGACGTGCGATTCATCCCGAGGTAGTAGTCCGCGAGCGCCATGCGCGACGCGCCGCCGCCCGAGTTCGTGTCGGCCAGCACCTTCAGGTACGGCTCCGCCTCCGACGCGCGGTTGGACGTGATGTAGAGCGTCGCGAGCGCGCGATTGGCCAGGACGTTCAGCTTCTCGATCGCGACCGCCTGCTTGAACGACGCCTCGGCCTCGGGCAGTTGGCGGTTCGACCAGTAGAAGTTGCCGAGCGCGAGGTGCGTGTTCGCGTCGTTCGGCGCGGTCTCGACCGCTTTCTTGAACGCCGACTCCGCTTCGACGCTCGCGCCGCGCGCCATCTGGATCGCGCCCAGGTTCGCGTAGGTCTCCGCCTGCTTCGGGTCGAGGGCAATCGCTTCGTTGATCTCCGCGACGGCGCCGTCGAGGTCCTTCAGGCCCGCCATCGCGTTCGCGCGCAGCACCTGCGCCGCGACGTGCTTCGGATCGCGGTGCAGGACGCGCTCGGCGCGCGCCTTGGCGTCTTCCACCTGTCCGGCGAGCAGCAGGAACGTGCCTGCCTTCACCTGCAGATCGTTGTTGTCCGGCAGGAGGTCCGCCGCGCGGATGTACTCGCGGAAGGCGTTCGGGACGTCGCTCAGCTTCGAGTACGTCTCGGCCAGCTTGAGCCGCGCCGCGCCGAATTTCGGATCCTGCTGGATCGCGTTGCGGTACTCGACGACCGCTTCCTTGTACTTCTGCTGCTCGAAATAGCGATTGCCGCTTGCGAGAAATTCCTGCTTCGCGGCCTGCGGGTCTTTCTTGCATCCGGCGGCCACCGCCAGCAGACACAGGACGACCACCAGAGTCGGGGTCGCCGCGACCCCTTGCCAACGTTTCATGATGCTGCTCCTGCCCTGCCGTCCGCCGCGTCAGGCCGCGGCCGCAGGGACTCCGTCTCGTCTACGAAGGAAGATGCCGGCCCAGCGCCGGGAACAACTGCCGCGTGAATTCCAGGGCCGTCCGTTCCGCGTCGCCCTCGGGATCCGCGCTGGGGCCCACACTGAGCACCGGCACGATCACTCGTACTAACGCGCCATCCGTCCGATTGAGACGGACGGCGTCCACGACCGTGTAGATCTTCCCCCAGTACTCGCTGGCCACGACCCGGCCGTGGCTCTGATACCAATAGAGCACGACCTGCCGATCGAGCCCCTTCTCGATGATCACGTGATTGATCTCGATGGTCCGCGGCCCGTGCTCGTCCCGCGTCTCCACCGTCGTACGCCCCTGCCGCGCGGGCAGCCAGCCGGCGCCCGGCAGGCAGTTCAACGGCGAGTGCATCGTGTCGCCCTGCCGCTGGCTCTGGTAGTAGCCGATGTAGAGCCCGACCGGCGGCTTGCCGTCGGCGACGTACGCCCGGTTGACGTATTCGTCCACGCCCAGGACGCTCAGGATTTTCTGATCGAAGTCCTGCAGCCGCTGCCCCTGCCAGGAGCCGATGGCGAGCGGGAAGTGATCGAGGGATTCGCGGATCGGCACGGCCTCGGTGTGCGACGAGCGCGCCAGGACGACGGTGCCGCCCAGGAGGCAGAGTGCGACGATGACGGTGCGGACAATCATGAGAGCCTTCCCTACGCCGCCGCCGTCATCTTCGGCGTCGCGGTCGACGTCGCCGGCGGGTTCCACCAGGCGATGATGCGATGAATCACGAACAGCATGGCAAACGCGGCCAGGAACACCAGCCACCCGCTGAAGGTGTGGAAGAAGCCTTCGGCCGCTTCGGGGCCGTAATAGTGGGCCGCGACGCCGGTCCCCGCGACGCGCATCCCGTTGGCCAGGATGGCCACGGGGATCGTCGCCAGGGCGATGATCGTACGGACGGCCACGCTGGGGTGCATGAAGTAGCCGTACACGATCCCCAACGTCAGCAACGAGATGAGCGAACGGATGCCGCTGCACGCCTCGGCCACTTCGAGCTGCGTCGAGGCCAGCGTGATGACGTTCCCTTCCCGCAGGACCGGGATGCTGAGCGCCGACAGCGTCCACTCGCCGAAGCGGGACGCCAGGAGCTGCAGGGGGAACGCAATCTGGTTGAAGATGATGGCCGGAATCGGGATCATCAGCAGCAGGAAGGCGATCGGCAGCGCGAGAATCCGCAGGTGCTGCCACCCGAGGATGAACAGCACGCTCCCCGCGATGACGCCGATCAGCGAGATGCGGGTGAGGAACAGCTCGGCGCCGAGGACGCCGGCCATCAGCGTGAGCACGCTGCCGGCGACGACGAGCAGGCCCAGCAGCGACGGCTGGCGCGCCGCGGCGAGGAGCTTTCCGCGCCGTTCCCACGCGAAGTAGAGCGCGATGGGCACGATCAGAAAGCCATGGGAATAGTTGTCGTCGTGGCTCCAGTCGTGAACGAGCTTGGCGATGACGTCGCGATACAGAACGCCAGCACTCAGCAGCAGCAAGCCGCCGAGGAGCGCCCCCCGAGTCCTTCCATCCATACGTCGGCTGCCTTGGTAACGTCGCCTCGCCGCCTCCGGTCACCGACCATCGGCGGTCGGCTGGCGCGGGGTGAGACGATCAATGTACACAAAAAGCCCCGGCTGATGAGAATTCATCGCCAGGGCTCTAGTCTAACCTACTCTCGCAAAGGGCTGTTGGCGCCGCCAGGCTGGCGTACTCCTGGCGGCTGGCCCAAAGGAAGGCTTACCTACGACTGCTTGCTGAAGCGGCGGCGCGCGGCGCCCGCCAGGCCGAGGAGGCCCGTGCCGAGCAGCAGCATCGAACCCGGCTCGGGGACGGCGTTTGCACCGCCGCCTTCGAGCACGTCATTCGCGCAGCTCATCGTCCAGCGGAACGCGAACTGGCTGGCACCAAACGACGGGTTGGCGAGCCAGAACCGGAGGTAGTCATCCGAATCATCACCCGGCGTGCCGTTGTCGAAAATCTGCCAGTTGCCCGAGAACAGGGACTGCTGACCGTTGGGGTTGTACGCCCATTCCTGGTTGCCCCGGAAATCAGGCGTGCCGCCCGCGAGCACGTACGGGTTGACCACGGCAAAGGCGCCGAAGGTCCCGGACGTCGCGTTGCGGTTGTTCAACACCAGCGCGTATTCCCAATCCTCACCGTTGGTGACATCGTCGCCGGAGTACGGCGCGCTGCCCGACGGCGTCCACGCGTCCGTGCTGATGAACAGGTCGCCCAGCACGGTGCCGAACTTCCCGAGGTTGTTGAAATACCGACCGAAAATATCAATCGTGCCCGCAGCAAAATCAACTTCGAACCGAGAGAGATCGAAGTCTTCGTTGGCTCCGATGACGTCCTTATTGCTGCCATTCGGATTCTGGGTATCCTTGCCGAAGTACCCGTCGTTGATCACCACGGGAGCCGCGGCAGCCACCGTCGCAGTGGCCCCAACCAACAGGACCGCCGCTGCTGCCTTCACGCTCCACAGAATTGCTCGCTTCATGTTCCCTGAACTCCTCCGGAGAGATTCAGCGCCTCTCCAAACGCCCCCTGACGGTCGGCCTATAGTGCAGGAGGCGTGCCGCGCGCACTTTCCGTGATTTTCTCAGGAAAAACACTAGTGTCTTGGGAGAAGTCAGCGCGAAGTCCCACATCATCGCGACTAAAGGCTGAGGACGGATGGAAGCGGCGACTTCAGCGTGTCAGATCCGGGCACACACCCGCTGGCTGAGTTTTGCCGTATCATTCTGTTGCATGGTTTCGCACGCGTCACGCCTCGCCCACTCCGCCGCGGTGCCGGCGGCGTCCTGGCAAGGCCGTGAGGTGCCGCACGTCCTCGCGCGACTCGATCGACTCGTCGTCCAGCAAGCCGTCCGCACCCCCGACGCACCCGCGTTGATCGCCCGCGACCGCCGTGTGACGTACGCCGATCTCGTCCGGCGCGCCGCCGCGCTCGCGACGCATCTCCGCGCGGAGCACATCGGACGCGGCGCGCTCGTGGCGATCTGCCTCGATCGGTCGATCGAACAGATCGTCGCCATCGTCGGCACGCTGATGAGCGGCGCCGCCTACGTCCCGCTGGACCCGCGTTCACCGGACGAGCGGCTCTCGTTTCTCTTGAAGGACACGGACGCGCCGCTGCTGATCACGCGCGAACCCTGGAGCCGCCGCCTCGCGTCAGCCGTCAGCCGTGTGCTCGACGTCGATCGCGATCTCGTGGCCGCGTTTGGGGCGTCCACGGATGAGGCCTCCCACCGAGACGCGGCCGCGCACGCGGCGGCGACCGCAGCAGACGCGCCGGCCGGTCCGTTGGACGATGTGGCGTACGTGATCTACACGTCCGGATCGACCGGCACGCCAAAGGGTGTGCTCAATCAGCATGACGGGATCGCGAACCATCTGGCGTGGATGCGCGACGCGTATCCGTTGACGACAGATGACCGCGTTCTTGGGAAGACGCCCTATATTTTCGATGTCTCCGTGTGGGAGGTCTTCTGGCCGCTGTCGATGGGCGCGCCGATCGTCCTCGCGGATCCGGACGGTCACAAGGATCCCGGACATCTGCTGGATCTGATCGAGGGCCATCGGCTGACGGTCGCGCACTTCGTGCCGACCATGCTGCAGGCGTTCCTGGAACGGCCGGACCTGCGGCGCGCCGCGTCGCTGCGGCTGGTGGTCTGCAGCGGTGAAGCCGTCACCCCGGACTTGCGGGATCGGTGCTTCGCGCGCATGCCGGGACCGCCGCGGCTGCTGAACCTGTACGGTCCGACCGAAGCGGCGGTGCACGTCACCGCGTGGGAAAGTCTGCCTGGCGAGACCGGGCTCGTCCCCATCGGCCGGCCGATCGACAACGTCCGCGTCTACATCACGGACGATCGGCTGCAGCCGGTCGGGCCCGACACGGACGGCGAACTGCTGCTCGGCGGACTCCAGGTCGCGCGCGGGTATCTGCATCGCCCCGAGCTCACGGCGGAGCGGTTCGTGCGCGATCCGTTCGTGGACGATCCCGCCGCGCGCGTCTATCGCACGGGCGATCGCGTCCGCTGGCGCGCCGATGGGGCGATCGACTATTTCGGCCGATTCGACGATCAAGTCAAGCTCGGAGGCACGCGCGTCGAATTAGGAGAGATTGAGGCTGCGTTCCGCCGGCATGCGGACGTCGCCGACGCGGCGGTGCTGCTGCGCGAGCTGTCACCCGGCTCGCCGCGGCTCGTCGCCTATCTGCGGAGCGCGACCGGCACGCAGGCCGCGCCGGACCACCTGCGGACGTTTGTCGCCGCGTCGCTGCCGGAGTACATGGTGCCGGCGATCTTCGTCTGGCTGGACGTCTTTCCGACGACGGCCAGCGGCAAGCTGGATCGGCGCGCGCTGCCGGCGCCGGAGGCGGTCAACGCCACGGCGTCCGCGCCCGCCGGTGAGGCGGCGTTCGCGACCGACACGGAATCGCGTCTTGCACACCTGTGGACGGACCTGCTGCGTGTCGCGCAGGTCGGACGGGGCGACGGCTTTGTCGCGCTCGGCGGCGACTCGCTGCTGGCGCTGCAGGCGGCGACGCAGATTCAGGATCAGTTCGGCGTCGAAATCGCGCCGACCCGGCTGCTCGACGCGCCCAGCGTGGCCGTCGTCGGCCAATGGATAGATGATGCGCGCGCCGCGGCGGTGCCGCCGGCGGCCGCGCCGATGCGGCGGCTGGATCGCTCGCGCGCCGGCCGCCCGCCGTTGGACCGCCCCTCGTAAGGGCGCGGGACCGCGCGCGGGATGCGATCGAGACCGCATGACGCAGCAGGCTCCTGATTCCGAGACGTTGGCCGGCCAGAACGAGCCGTTCGTGGCCGACGCCTCTTTCGCCCAGCAGCGCCTGCTGGTCCTGGACCGGCTGCAGCCAGGCCGCCCGACGTACAACGTCCCCCTCGCCTATCGACTGACCGGCCCGATCGACGCGGACCGCCTGTGCACGGCCATCGGCCTCCTCGCGGCCCGCCACGAGATCCTCCGGACGACGTTTACACTGGAATCCGATCGCGCGCTGCAGATCATCGGGCCGCACGCGAGCGCGCCCTTCCGCACGGTCGATCTGCGCGGCCCGGACAGTGTCCCCGGCGCGGGCGATCTCGACGCGTCAACGCGCGCGCTGCTCGATCGTGACGCGGCGACGCCGTTCGACGTCGCGGCCCGGCCGCCGTGGCGCGTCCACCTGGTGCAGCGTCCGCACGATCACGTCCTCGCCTTCGCGTTCCATCATCTGATCTTCGACGGCTGGTCGGAGGACGTGCTCCTCACCGAGCTCGCCAGCCTGTACAACGGCCTCGGCCGCGGCGAACCGCCGCAGTTGCCGCCGCTGCCCGTCCAGTACGCGGACTACGCCGCGTGGCAGCGCGAGCACATGCAGGGCGACGCGCTGGCGCAGTCGCTCGCGCACTGGCGGCAGCGCCTCGCGGACGCGCCGGACGGTCTGCAGCTCCCGCTCGATCGTGCGTGGCCGTCCGGACCGAGCCATCGCGGCGCGCTGCTCGCCCACCAGTTCGACGCGGCGCTGACCGAACGGCTCGCGCGGTTCGCGCGCGGCGAACAGGCGACGCTGTTCATGGTGCTGTTCGCGTCGCTCGCGGCGCTGCTCGCCCGCCTCACCGGTCAGACGGATCTGATCGCCGGTACGCCGCACGCCGGACGCGACCGCGCCGAAACGCATCCGCTGATCGGCTTCTTCGTCAACACGCTCGCGCTGCGCATCGATCTCGGCGGACGTCCGTCCTTCCGCGACGCCGTGGCGCGCGCGCGCACGACCGCGCTCGACGCGTTCGGCCGTCCCGACACGCCATTCGACGCCATCATCGACTCGCTGAAGCTGCCGCGGCGGCCGGATCGGCTCCCGCTGATCGATGTGCTCTTCGCGCTGCAGCCGGCCATCGCGGCGAGCGTCAGCCTCGACGGCGCCCGCCTCGAACGCCTCGACGTCCACAGCGGCACGTCCAAGTGTCCGCTCACGGTGCTGGTCACCCCGCAAGACGGGGCGCTGCACATCTCCGCGGAGTATGCGACCGACATCCTCGACGGCGCGTCTGTCGCGCGCTGGCTGCATCTGTGGGAACGCCTGACCTGGGCCGCGCTGACGTCGCCCGACGCCCCGCTGGACGCGCTCGACGTCCTGTCGGACGCGGATCGCCGCGAGCTGATCGTCACGTTGAACCCGCCGCCCGCCGCGACGTCCGCGCCGATCAGTGTCCATGCGCGCTTCGAGCGGCAGGTGGACCACAGCCCGGACGCGGACGCCGTCTTCATGGGCGATCGCACGCTGACGTATCGCGAGCTGGACCGGCGCGCGAACCGCCTCGCGCACCGCCTGATCGCGCTCGGCGTCACGCGCGAGACGCCCGTCGCGTACCTGCTCGATCGTTCCATCGACTCTGTCATCGCCATGCTCGCGATCCTGAAGTCCGGCGGCGCGTACGTCCCGCTCGACGCCTCGGCGCCCGCCGGACGCCTGCGCTTCCTGATCGTCGATTCTGGCGCGGCGCTCGTCCTGACACAGACGGCGCACGCCGCGCGCTTCGTCGGCCTCGAGGGCATCCGCGTGGCGATGGCCCCGGATCTCATCGAGCGAGACGCCGCGCCGATCGACGCCGCGGAGGCGGACGCCGGCGATGCGCGTCCGCGGGCGGGCTCGACGCCCGGCGATCTCGCCTGCGTGATGTACACCTCCGGCTCCACGGGGCAGCCCAAGGGCGTCGCGGTGGAGCATCGCCAGATCGATCGCCTGATCGCGCACGCGGACTACGTCTCGCTGGGACCGGCCGAAACGCTGCTGCACCTCGCGCCGCAGGCCTTCGACGCGTCCACGTTCGAGGTGTGGGGCGCGCTGCTCACCGGCGCGCGGCTCGTCATCGCGCCGGACGGCGCGGCGACGCCAGCGGAGATCCAGGCGCTCATCACGCGGCACGGCGTGACGACGGCGTGGTTGACGGCGGGGTTGTTCAACAGCGTGATCGACATCCAGCCGGATGCGCTCGCCGGCGTCGCGCAGTTGCTGATCGGCGGCGAAGCGCTCTCGCTGCCGCATGTGCGGCGTGCGCAGGAAACCTTGCCGGACCTGCGTCTCACGAACGGCTACGGTCCGACGGAATGCACGACGTTCTCCTGCGTGTATCCGCTGCCGCAGCGGCTCGACCCGACGCTGGCCAGCGTCCCGATCGGCCGGCCGCTCGCGGACGCGCGCGCGTACGTCGTCGACGCGCTCGGCCGTCTCGCGCCGCGCGGCGTCATCGGCGAGCTGTGGATGGGTGGCGCTGGCGTCGCGCGCGGGTACGTCAACCGGCCGGACCAGACGGCGGATGCATTCCTGCCGGATCCGTTCACGCCGGGCGCGGCGGCCGGCAATCCGCCGCCGCGCGTGTACCGCACGGGCGATCGCGTCCGCTGGCGCAACGACGACACGCTGGAGTTCCACGGCCGCGACGATCTGCAGATCAAGCTGCGCGGGCTGCGGATCGACCTCGGCGAGATCGAATCGACGCTGGACGCGCATCCGGCCGTCGGCGCTGCTGCCGTCGTCCTGCACGGCCCGTCGCCCGATCGCGCGAAGCTGGTCGCCTATCTCGCGCCGCACAGTACCGACCGGCGGCATGGGGCCGACCAGGCGTCCGCGCCGCTGCCCGGCCAGCAGCTCGAAGCCTGGCTGCGCCGGACGCTGCCCGAATACATGGTGCCGAACGTGTTCACGTGGGTGGACGCGCTGCCGCTGACGTCGAACGGGAAGATCGATCGCAAGGCCCTCGCCGCGCGTCCGCTCACGGTCGATGCGACGCGGCGCACGGCCGGCGAGGAGCCAGCCTCGGGCACGGAGCAGACGCTCGCGGCGATCTGGCGCCGGCTGCTCGACGTGCCCTTTGCCGGCCGGCACGACAGCTTCTTCGCGCTCGGCGGCCACTCGCTGCTGGCGATCCGGCTCTTCGCGGAGATCGAGCGCACGTTCGGCATCCGTCTGCCGCTGGTCCGCCTGATGCACGCCCCCACCGTCGCGACGCTGGCCGCGCTGCTGGACGAGCGACAACACGGCGAGCCGCCAGGCACGCTCGTCGCGCTCCGGCGCGAAGGCGTGCATCCGCCGTTGTTCATCCCGCCGTCCGTCGGCGGTGAGCTGCTGTACGCGCGGACACTCGTCGCCGCGCTCGACGCGGATCGCCCCGTGTACGGCTTCACGCTGCCCGCCGGCAGCGAGCCGTTCCGCGACCTGCGCAGCATGGCCGCGCGCTTCGTCGCCGATCTCCTCACGTTCCAGCCGCAGGGGCCGTTCCACCTCGCCGGCTATTCGTTCAGCGCCGTGATTGCGTTCGAGATGGCGCAGCAGCTCCTGCAGGCGGGGCACGAGGTCGGCGTCCTGGCGATGATCGACTGGGGCCCCGGCTCGCCGCCGTCGCTCGTGCGGCGCGTGAAGAGCGTCGGACAGTTCGCGGCAAACCTGCCGATGTGGCTGGCGGACGACATCTTCCAGTCCGGCTGGCGACAAGTGGCCGCGCGCGTGCAGCGTAAGCTCGGCACGCTGACGCAGAAGCTGCGCGGCGTCGGTCGCACGGAGCCCGAACGCGAAGCGGCGGTGATGGTGAACGACATGTTCGACAGCACGCGTCTGCCCGACGCGTACCGCCGCCTGATGCAGACGCACCTCGAAGCCTTCCTGCGCTACACGCCGCAGCCGTACGCGGGCGACGTCCTGCTGCTCCGCGCGCGCAGCCGTCCGCTGTTCCACTCGCTCGAACCAGACCTCGGCTGGCGGGCGTACCTGCGCCCAGGCCACCTCCGCGTTCTGTCCGTGCGCTGTCACCACGACAACATCCTCAACACGCCGCACGCCGCGTCCGTGGCGCGCACCCTCGCGGGCGCGATGCGCGATGCCGAAAGCACCACGCCCCGCACTGTCGGTTCGACGACTGTCCTCCGCGCCGCGATCCAATAGTTCGGTTTCCCGTATCCAAGCAGTTAGAGTGACGACCGCGCGACCGCTGGCACAGTACCAGCGTATGTTCGCCGTCCGGGCGATTTTCGTTGCTCCTATCAACACATTCGTCCGCTCGATCGCGTCGCGCGCGACGCCCGCGTGTGTGTCCGCGTGCGGATCGGAACTTGCTTGTTCTCGCTGCCGAGTGCGATCGATGTGGCGGATCGTTGGCACTCCGCCGACGCCACCCTGTCGATCCGTTGACCGTGAGAGGTTCGCTATGAGCGTCGTCCGGCTCCTGGGATTTGCCACGTTGGGGTGTGGCTGCGTCGTCGGACGCTATCGCGAGGTGGCGACGAGCCGCGAGCTGGCCTACATCGAAGAGAAGGGCCAGACGTGCGATCGTCAGCAACATCGCCGCAATCACACCGTGTCGGTCAGCCCGGCCCGCGCCATCGTCGGCCAGGCCAAAGCGTCCTGATCGTCCACCACGTTCCGGCCGCACCGCGTCCGCTCGTGACGATCATGCGGCGCGCCGACAGCGGCGGATCTCCGGGTCTTGACAGATCCGGAACCAATGCGGGAACGTGACACCGCATGTCGCGCTCCTCACGGCTTCCCGATCCTTACGGCGTCGTCCGCACTCCGCGCGCCACGCTGACGTTTTATCAGGCCGACTGCCTGACGATCCTCCCGCTCCTCTCCCCCGGCTCCATCGACGTCACCGTCACCTCGCCGCCGTACAACCTCGGCATCCAGTACCGCAGCTACGATGACGCGATCCCGCGAGACGAGTACCTCGCCTGGACCGGCGCGTGGGTCGGCGCGGTCGCGCAGGTCCTGGCGCCGCAAGGGTCGCTGTTCCTCAACGTGGGCGCGAAGCCGACGGATCCGTGGGCGCCGTTCGACGTCCTCACTGCCGCGCGGCCGCACCTCCGGCTCCAGAACACGATTCACTGGGTGAAGTCGATTGCGATCGATCGCGTCGCCGTGGGCGAGGACACGAGGCTGACGCGCGATCTCGCGGTGGGCCACTACAAGCCGATCAACAGCCCGCGCTTCCTGAACGACTGTCACGAATTCATCTTCCACCTGTCCCCTGCCGGCGACACGCCGCTGGACCGGCTGGCCATCGGCGTGCCGTATCAGGACGCGTCCAACATCGCCCGCTGGAACGCCGCCGCGGGCGGCAAGCGGTGCCGCGGCAATACGTGGTTCATCCCGTACGATACGATCAAGAATCGCGAGAAGGACCGGCCGCATCCCGCCACGTTCCCGCCACGGCTGCCCGAGCACTGCGTCAAGCTGCACGGGCGCGAGCGGACGCGGCTCGTGCTGGATCCGTTCGTGGGCCTCGGCAGCACGGCGGTCGCGTGCGCGCGGCTCGGCGTCGACTTCATCGGCATCGAGCTGGATGCGGGCTATCTGGACGAAGCAATTGCCCGCGCGCGGACGGCAGGTCAGCATCTGCCGCTGGACGAACGCACGGCAGCCGATGCGACCGGCACGACGGGCGAGCCAGCGGCGAGCGCGTCCGGTTCGCCCTCCGGCGCGAAACCTCGGCGCGCGAGGCGGAGTCCAAAGAGGCTGACGGTCGACCGCTGAGGTCAGAACGCCATGCCTGCATCGCCGAGGTCTTTTCGCCCGGCACGATGGCCGGAACGGCACGGCCGGATCGAGCATCGCGCGGCTGGCTCGCGTCGATCCGTTGTTGCGATCACGTTCGTCCCATTCACACTTTTTCGAGGTTCTATGCGCTCTCGCTCATTCGTCGCCCTGTGTGCCCTGGCACTGCTGACCGCGTCCACCGCGTATGCGCAGCAGCCGCCAGCCAATCGTCCGGCCACGCCGCCGCCACCGCCCGCGGTCAAAGTGGGCGAACCGGCGCCTGATTTCACGCTGGCGTATCTGGCCAAGAAAACGGACGGCGGCTACGAGAACAAGCTCGTCAAGCTGAGCGACTACAAAGGCAAGCAGAACGTCGTGCTGGCGTTCTTCCCCGCCGCGTTCTCGCCCGGCTGCACATCCGAAATGGAGAAGTATCAGCAGCACAACGGCCGCTTCAACGCCGCGAACACGACGGTGCTCGGCATCAGCGTCGACAGCACCTGGAGCAACAAGGCGTTCCGCGAACAGTTGGGCGCCGAGTTCCCGATCCTGAGCGACTGGAAGAAGGAAACCAGCCGCAAGTACGGCCTGCTGAACGAAGACAACGGCTTCGCGCGCCGCGCGACGTTCGTCGTCGATCAGGCCGGCATCGTGCAGAAGGTCGATCTCGGCAGCGAAGCGCTCGATCCGTCGGGCGTCGTCGGCATGTGCGAGAAGCTGAAGAAGTAGGACAGGCAGAGGCGCAACCGCCGGCAGCAGGATTCCAGGCTGCCGCGGGCGCCGTCGAACGAACAACGGCCGGAGACACCGCTTGATGCCTCCGGCCGTTTCTTTTGAGAACGCGTCCGCGTCCTTACGCCCACGCAGCTTGTTCGGACGCGCCAGTGAGGACGGGCGACGCCGGTTCGATCTCCTCGCGCCTCTCCGGCTCGGGTCCGCGCGACGCGATCTCCGCGCCCTTCGGGCGCACCACCTTGAACGCCTTCCGCAGCCGCGACCACTCGCGGCACACCGCGCGCGCGATCTCGCTGCCCGTCACGTCCTGATGCTCGGCCAGCAACTGCAGCAGCCGGCGGTCGTCATCCTGGAACGCGTGAATCTCGACATGCTCCATGTTGCAGTGCGCGGCGAGGCGATCGTCCGGATCGAACACATACGCCAGGCCGCCCGTCATGCCGGCCGCGAAGTTGCGTCCGACGCTGCCCAGAATGACGACGGCGCCGCCGGTCATGTACTCGCAGCCGTGCTCGCCGACGCCTTCGACCACGGCGACCGCGCCGCTGTTGCGGACGGCGAAGCGCTCGCCCGCGCGTCCCGCGACGAAGAGCCGGCCACCCGTCGCGCCATAGAGCACGCTGTTGCCCACGAGGACGGGGTTGGCCGCGAGCACCGGCCGCGGGTCGTGCTGACCGCGCGCCGGCTTGATGACGATCTCGCCGCCGTGCAGGCCCTTGCCGACGAAGTCGTTCGCGTCGCCGGTCACCGACAGGTGCATGCCGGGCAGCAGGAACGCGCCGAAGCTCTGGCCCGCGCTGCCCGTCAGCTTCAACTTCACCGGACACGGCAGGCCCGCGTCACCGAACCGTTCCGCGGCGAGGCCGGAGAGCGCCGCGCCGACCGTGCGATCGGTGTTGCGCACTTCGCCACGCCATTCGAGCGCTTCGAGGCCGAGGCGCTCGCCGAACATGCGGACGAGGCGATCGTTCAGCGTCTCCTGCGGCGCGCCGGCGAGCGACGAGCGGCGGCGCTCCATCGCGCCGGACGCGGCCTGATCCGGCGTGCAGCGGACGAGGATCGGCGCCAGGTCAATGGACGTCTCCCCCACGTCGGGACGCGCTTCGAGCAGGTCCGCCCGGCCGATCAGCTCGCGCATCGAGCGCAGGCCCAATGACGCCAGGATGCGGCGGACGTCCTCGGCGACGAGGCGGAAGTAGGCGATCGCCTGCTCCGGCGTCCCCGCGAACTTCGCGCGCAGGTCCGGTCGCTGCGTCGCGATGCCGACCGGACACGTATTCAGATGACATTGACGCGCCATCAGGCAGCCGATGGCGACGAGCGCCGCGGTGCCGAAGCCGTACTCGTCCGCGCCGAGCGCGGCGGCGATGGCGACGTCGCGTCCCGTCTTGAAGCCGCCGTCCGCCTGCAGCACCACGCGTCCGCGCAGACCGTTCAGCGTCAGCACCTGCTGCGTCTCGGCGAGGCCGATCTCCCACGGCAGGCCCGCGTGCTTGATCGACCCGCGCGGCGACGCGCCCGTGCCGCCGCTGTGTCCGCTCAACTGGATGGCGTTCGCGCCAGCCTTCACCACGCCCGCCGCGACGATGCCGACGCCGATCTGCGAGACGAGCTTGACGTTGATCCGCGCCGCCGGGTGGAACGCGCGCAGGTCGTAGATCAACTGCGCGAGGTCTTCGATGCTGTAGATGTCGTGATGCGGCGGCGGCGAGATCAGCGACGTCAGCGGCTGTGCGTAGCGGAGGCGCGCGATGTGATCGACCACCTTCGCCGCGGGCAATTGTCCGCCTTCGCCCGGCTTCGAGCCTTGCGCCATCTTGATCTGCAGCTCGCTGGCGGAGATCAGATACGCGGGCGTGACGCCGAAGCGTCCGGACGCGACCTGCTTCGTCGAGCTGTTGGCGGACGCGTAGCCGCGGCGCGGGAAGAAGCGTTCCGTCTCCTCGCCGCCTTCGCCGCTGTTGCTGCGCGCGCCCATGCGGTTCATCGCCATCGCGAGCACGCGATGCGCTTCGGGTCCGAGCGCGCCGACCGACATCGCCGACGCGAAGAAGCGGCGGCAGATCTGCTCCACGGACTCCACGTCGTCCAGCGGCACGGGCGTGCGCGGCGCGAAGTGCAGCAGGTCGCGCACGTCCATCGGCGCGCGCTGGTGCACGAGCGTGCTGAAGTCCTGATACGCGGACTCGGTGGCGGTGCCGACGGCCTGGTGCAGGCGGCGCACGATCGCCGGGTTGAACGCGTGATAGTCGCCGTCGCGGCGGAAGCCATGGAAGCCGAAGTGCTTGAGCGGCTTGTCCGTGCCGTACGCCTGCGCGTGGCGATCGAGCACGTCGCGGCCGAGGCGGTCGAACGTCGCGCCGCCGAGGACGTGCACGGTGCGCGGGAAGCAAGTGTCGACAACGTCGCGCGCGAGGCCGAGGATCTCGAACAACTGCGCGCCGCAGTAGCCGGACAGCGTCGATACGCCCATCTTGGAGAAGATCTTCAGCAGGCCTTCCTCGACGCTGGCTTGATAGCGTTGCGCGACCGCGAGCGGGTCTTCGTCCGGTCCGGACGCGCACGCGAGGCGGAAGCCCAGATACGGCACGACGGCGGCCGCGCCGTGCGCGAGCAGCGCGGCGATGTGGTGCGGGTCGCGCGCCTCGCCGCTCTCGACGACGATGCTGGCTTGCAGGCGGCAGCCTTCGGCGGTGAGCCGCTGATGGAGCGCGCCGACCGCGAGCAGCGCGGGAATCGGCGCGTATTCCGCGTTCGCGGATCGGTCGGACAGCACCAGCACGCCGGCGCCGTGCGCCACCGCGTCGACGCCTTGCGTGGTCAGCCGGTCGAGCGCCGCGCGCAGGCCTGCCGCGCCGTCCACGACGGGAAATGTCAGCGGCAGCCGGACGATGCGGCCGTCGGCCTGTTGGCGCAGTGCGTCGAGCGTCGCGTCGGACAGGATCGGCGATTCAAGTGCGAGCAGCCGCGTGTTGCCGCCATCGAGGCTCGTGAACTCGCCGCGCGGGCCGAGCCACGTCTTGAGCGACATCACCGCGCGCTCGCGCAGCGCGTCCATCGGCGGATTGGTGACTTGCGCGAAGCGCTGCCGGAAGAAGTCGGACACGAGCCGCGGCCGCGACGAGAGCACCGCAGGCGGCGTGTCGTCACCCATCGAGCCGACCGATTCCTTCCCGTCCACGGCCAGGCTGCGGATGATCAGCTCCATCTCCTCGCGATCGACGCCGAACAGGTGCTGCAGCGGCAACAGTTCCGCGGGCGAGCCCGCGAACGGCACGGACGCCCGCGCCGGTACGGCGGTCGCAATCCGCGCCGCGAATTGCCCGTACGGCCGCGCCTCCGCCAGCGCGCGCCGCACATCGTCGCCGCGCCGGATCGTCTGCGCTTCGTGATCGATGACGATCATCTGTCCGGGACCGAGGCGGCCGTGACACAGGATGTCGCCGGGCGCGAGGTCGAAGAGGCCGCTTTCGGATCCGGCGTACACCTGTCCGTCGCGCGTCTCGACGTAGCGCGTCGGCCGGAAGCCGTTGCGATCGAGGCAGAAGCCGCTCGCGCGGCCGTCGGAAAACGCGAGCGCCGCGGGGCCGTCCCACGGCTCGCTCACCGCGGCCTGACAGGCGTAGAAGGCGCGCTCCTCATCGGTGAGGTGCGGATCCTGTTCCCACGCCGGCGGCACGAGCCGCGTCAGCGCGAGCGGGAGATCGACGCCGCTGGCGACGAGCGTACCGAGTGCCGCGTCCAGGCTCTCGGAATCGCTGCCCGACGTCGGCACGAGCTCGCCCGCTTCACCGCTCCAACCCGCCAGCGCGCGCTCATCCCGCTGCCGCGCGCGCATCCACTGGCGGTTGCCCGAGATCGTGTTGATTTCGCCGTTGTGGGCGATGAGGTGGAACGGCTGCGCGAGGTCCCAGCGCGCGAGCGTGTTCGTGCTGAAGCGCTGATGCGCGACGGCCATCGCGGACGAGAACCGCGCGTCGCGCAGGTCCGGAAAGAAGACCGGCAGGTGCGGCGGCGAGACCAGTCCCTTGTAGACGATGGTGCGTTGTGACAACGACGCGACGGCGAAGCCGGTCAGGCCGGCGCGCGCCGCGTCGTGGAGGATGCGGACCCGCAGCCGGAGGAGATCGACATCGGCGGCGGCGTGCGAACGCACGGAGACGAGCACGAGCTGTTCATAGGCGGGCACGGTCGCGCGGCTGCGCGCGTCCAGCGCGTCGGCGCACGTCGGTACGCTCCGCCAGGTCGCGGGAATCCAGCCGAGGTCGCGCGCGTGCCGCTCGATCAGCGTCCGCGCGGCCTCGCGGGCGGGCGCCGGCACGAGGAACATGCCGACCGCGCGCGAACCGCTGACGCGGAGATCGGGCGCAATCAGGCGCCAGGGAATGGCGGTGAGGAGGCCCGCGCCATCGACCACGCCCGTGTCGCCGCCGTCCGCGCCGCGATGGGTCAGGCGGGACAGCGCGACGAGGGCACGAGCCACGAGCGCATGCGAGGCGCGTCCGTAGACGTCCGCCGCGAGCACGATGCCGCACGCGTCGTGCTCGAGCTCGGGTCGATAGAGCGGGTACCGTTGGGAGTCGACCGTCATGGGCGTCACTTTCTCGTCCGTGCGCGTCGACGTCATGTCTTGCGCGGTGCGACACAGTTATCGCCCGCCCGCATGCATAAGTAAAATAGAGATTAATCATTGCTTCGATATTCGCCTCGCATGTATAGTCGTCTCGACTCCGCGACGGCCCGTTCCCGGCGCTGCGCGGCCGAGGAACACGACGACATGGACCTGCGACAACTCGAAATCATCCGCGCCATCGCCGAGGCCGGATCGTTCACCGGAGCCGGCGAGAAGCTGCACGTTTCGCAATCCGCCATCAGCCGCCAGATCCTGCTGCTGGAAGAGGAGTTGAACGAGCCCGTCTTCCTGCGCATCGGGCGCCGCATCCGCATCACGCCCGCGGGCGAAGCGCTGCTGCAGCTCAGTCACCGCGTCTTCCAGGATCTGAAGGACACGGTCTCGCTCATCTCCGACTCGCGGCACGCGCTGCTCGGCCCGGTCCGCCTCGTCGGCGGCATGACGGTGAGCTTGTACGTCTTCCCCGCGCTGCTGCGCGAATTCCGGCGCCTGCACCCGCAAGCGGACCTGAAGATCACCGCGGGCGCGACGGACATCTGCACCGCCGCGATCCGCGCGGGAACAGCGGATTTGGGCCTGTTGACGCTGCCAATCGAGGAATCCGACCTCGTCTCGATCCCCGCGATCGCCGAAGAGCTGCTGCTCGTCACGTCGTCGACACATCCCCTCGCGCGCAAGAAACGCATCGTCGCGCAGGATCTCCGCCGCCAGAACTTCATCCTGTTCGAGAGCGGGTCGAACACGCGCCGCGTCATCGACGAGTTCTTCGTGCGCGAGAGCCTGGAGCCGCGCGTCGTGATGGAGACGGAGAACGTCGAGATCATCAAGGCGCTGGTCCGGTACAACCACGGCATCACGATCATCTCGTTCCAGTCCGTCGCGCGCGAATTCGCGAGCGGTCAGCTCTTCTGCGCGCGAATCGCCGGCCAGGAGTTGATCCGCAAGACGGGCTGGGTGTACGCGAAGACGAACCGCGTACCACGATCGGTACAGGAAGTCCTTGCGGCCTTCGAGCGGATCCGGCCGAAGCTGCGGCTCTCGATCAGCCAGACGGCGCCGCCGCGCGCGAAACGCGCCGCCCCGGCCGTGCCTCAATCCGCCGAACACGCATAAGCCGTCCATATGGATTGAATCAGATCATTCTATTTTGGATGTGAACGGAGAGCCTGTAGATTTGAACGCAGCCTGCGCCGCGTCCCCGTCGACGCGACCGTACGGCCAGCGAGATCGTGAGCACATCCATGACCCCCGAACGCGTCATCAGCATCGCCATCAGCGAAGCCGATTGGAAAGCTTTGCGAACGATTCAGCCGCGCCCCGTCGACTGGCTGAAGGACAAGATTCGCGAGACCATCGAGCAGGCGCGTCAGGCGACCGACGAGACGCCCTCGCGCGCCGTGAATTAAGGCGTACGTTTTCCGCCGCCGCTCGCGGCAATCGCGCCGATTGCCGACGCTCGATCGCATCGCGGACGCGGTGGCGCAGGTTCCCTCCAGCCCGTTCCTTCTTCACGAAGGCGGGCTTTTTTTGTCTGTCATATACGGCCGAGTCCTCGAAGCCCGCCCGCTATAATCAGCGGGATGCGGAACGCGTACGGCAAGGAGCAGCGGACAGCGTGAATGTGGCACTTCTGGGGTTCGGCACCGTGGGGCGATCGGTCGCACGGTGGCTGTCGACAACGGCCCCGCACTCCATCAGGCTCACACACATCTGTAACCGCGGCGTCGCACGCAAACGTGTCGACTGGGTGCCGGCGGACGTGCAGTGGACCGAGTCGTTCGACGATCTGCTCGTCCCGTCCGTGGACGTGATCATCGAAGTGATCGGCGGACTCGATCCCGCGGGCCGCTATCTTCGACAAGCGCTCGCCGCCGGCAAGTCCGTCGTCACGGCCAACAAGCAGTTGATGGCGCACCAGGGCGGCGAGCTGCTGCAACTGGCGGCGCATCGTGGCGTGCATCTCGGCTTCGAAGCCGCGGTCGCGGGCGGCATCCCGGTCATTCGCGCGATCCGCGAGGGCCTGGCCGCCGATCGCCTCGTCCGCATTGCCGGCATCCTGAACGGGACGTGCAATTACATGCTCACCCGGATGGAGACGGAACACCTGTCCTTCGACGCCGCGCTGCAGGAAGCCCAGGCGCGCGGCTTCGCCGAAGCCGACCCGACGGACGACGTCGACGGTTTCGACGCGCGCGCGAAGCTGTGTATCCTCGGCCGCGTCGGACTCGACGTCGCCCTGCGCCCCGCCGACGTGCCCTGCCGCTCGATCCGCCCGCTCACCGACGTCGACTTCGTCTACGCCCGCCGCCTCGGCTACACCATCCGCCAGATCTCCCGCATCGAACGCGTCGCGGACGCGGACGATCGCGTCGAAGCCGCGGTGGAACCGGCGCTGGTGCGCGAAGACTCCCCCCTCGCGCGCGTCCACGGCGGCGAGAACCTCGTCGTGACGTCGGGACAGTTCGGCGGCGACACCGGCTTCTCCGGCCGCGGCGCGGGCGGCGATCCGACCGCCGTCGCGGTGCTGTCCGACCTGCTCGCCATCGCGCGGCACCAGCACGCGCCCGCCTGGTCCGACATGGCCCGCCAGGACGCCGCGGTGTCCGTCATCAACGAGCGCCCGCACGCCTGCTTCCTGCGCTTCGTCGTGCGCGACCGCCCGGGCATCATCGCGTCGCTCGCCGACCGCCTGTCGGCGCACGATCTGAACATCGACGCCGTCCTGCAGGAACCCGGCTGCTCGAAGGACGCATTGCCGTTCGTCGTCACACTCGAACATTGTTGCCGCTCGGCCGTCGATGCGGCGCTCGCGGATATGGCGCCCCTGGATTTCCAGGTGCTGCCGCCGCTCAGCCTGCCCATCCTGGATTGATCACGTGCCTGGCGCAGACGGCATCGAACTGACCATTCCCGGATCGACGTCGAACCTCGGCGCCGGCTTCGATGCGCTCGGCCTCGCGCTGGCGCTGTACCTCCGCGTCCGCATCGTGTCGATCATTCCCGACGGCCGCGCGCAGCTCACGTTCTATTTCGACGATGCGCCGCTGCTCGACGGGGAGAATTACATCGAGCGCGCCTTCTTCGAGATGGCGACGCGCCGAGGCAAGCAGCAGTTGCCGTCGCTCGATATTTCCGTGAAGAGCGAGATCCCGCTCCGCGCCGGCCTCGGCAGCAGCGCCGCGGCCATCGTCGCGGGCATCCGGCTGTTCGAGACCGTCGGCGGACTCGTGCCGATGGACGAAGCGCTCGCCGTCGCCGCGCATCTCGAAGGACATCCCGACAACACGTCCGCCTCGCTGCTCGGCGGCCTCACGGCAAGCTGTCAGACCGACGACGGCGTCGTCGCCGTCGCGACACCTTGGCCGCCGCGCATCCACGTCATCATCGCGACGCCGGATCTGACGCTGTCGACCAAGGTCGCACGCGGCGCGCTGCCGAAGACGGTGCGCGCCGAGGACGCGATCTTCAACCTGCAGCGGACGGCGGTGCTGCTGCAAGCCATCGCGTCGCACCGGTACGAGGTACTGCGAGAAGCGTTGCGCGATCGTCTGCACCAGCCGTATCGCGCGCCGCTCGTGCCCGGCCTCGAAAAAGCGCTGACGTTCGAGCATCCGTTGCTGCTGGGCGTATTCCTGAGCGGCGCCGGTCCCTCGCTGGCCGCGCTGACCGATGGCGACGCGCCCGAGGTGGAAGAGCTGTTCCGCCGGCATTATCGCGACGATCTCGGCCTCGGGTCCGTCGTGCGCACGTTGAACGTTCATCAACCGGCGTCGTATGAGCTGACGCCCAAGGAAGCGCGCCCGTTCTGATGCGCGCGTCGCGCGGCGCCGCCGGCGCCGGGCGTGGAGAGTGCCCGAGATGAGTACCAGCACGTTGATCGGTCTGCAGTGCCACATCTGCCACACCGCGTTCCCGGCGGAGGCGATCTACGTCTGCGACCAGTGTTTCGGCCCGCTGGAGCCGGTGTACGACTACGACGCCGTGCGCCGCCTGCTCACGCGCGAGGTCGTCGCGAGCCGGCCGCTCAACTTGTGGCGGTATCGCGAGCTGCTGCCGATCGTCGGCGAGCCGCGCACCGGCTTCACATCCGGCTTCACGCGCCTCGTGCGCGCGGATCGCCTCGCCGAACGCCTCGGCGTCCGCGAGCTGTACGTCAAGGACGACGGCGTCAATCACCCCACGCTTTCGTACAAGGATCGCGTCGTCTCTGTCGCCGCCACGCGCGCCGTGGAGCTGGGCTTCACCGTGTTCGGCTGCGCGTCGACCGGAAATCTCGGGAACAGCGTCGCCGCGCACGCGGCACGGCTCGGCCTCGATTGCTACGTCTTCATCCCCGACAATCTCGAACCGGGCAAGGTGGTCGGCTCGGCGATCTATCAGCCGCATCTCATGGCCATCCGCGGGAACTATGACGATGTGAACCGGCTGTGTACGCAGGTGGCGGACAAGTATCACTGGGGCTTCGCGAACATCAACCTGCGCAGCTACTACGCCGAAGGCGCGAAGACCTTCGCGTTCGAGATCGTCGAGCAGCTTGGCTGGCAATTCCCGAAGCACGTCGTCTGCCCCGTCGCGGGCGGCACGCTGCTGCCGCGCATCGGCCGCGGCTTCCGCGAGTTCCGCGACCTCGACCTCGCCAGCGGCGACGTGCCGCACATGTACGCGGCGCAGGCCGCCGGCTGCGCGCCGGTGATTCGCGCGCTGCACGCCGGTTCGGATCACCCCGACCCGGTGAAACCGGACACGATCGCGAAGTCGATTGCGATCGGCAATCCGGCGGACGGATTCCAGGTCATCGAAACGCTGAAGGCCACGGGCGGCTGGGGCGAGATGGCGTCGGATCCGGAGATCATCTCGGGCATCGAGCTGCTCGCCGCGACGGAAGGCATCTTCACCGAACCGGCCGGCGGGACGACGGTGGCCGTCACGAAGAAGCTGATCGAGCAGGGCCGCATCCCGCGCGACGAGTCGATCGTCATCTGCGTGACCGGCAACGGGTACAAGACGTCGGAAGTGGTCGTCGAGCGGCTGGCCCAACCGGCGCACCTCGGACGCTCGTTGAAGGAGTTCGACGAGTACTATGCGTCGAGACCTGACGCCGCGGCGGCCCGCGAGGTCATCGTATGAACGCCGACGGTTTGTTCGACAACCTGCTCGTGCAGAAGTACGGCGGCAGCTCCGTCGCGACGCCGAACAACATCCGCGCCGTCGCCGAGTGCATCGCCTCCCGGCTTCCCGAACATCCGCAGATCGTCGTGGCCGTCTCCGCGATGGGCAAGACGACCGATCAGTTGATCGAGATGGCGCGGCAGGTCTCGTCGAATCCGCGCGGACGCGAGATGGATCTGCTGCTCGCGTGCGGCGAACAGATCGCGGTGTCGATGGTCGGCCTCGCGCTGCAGGAGCGCGGCATTCCCGCCGTGTCGCTGACCGCGACGCAGTGCGGCATCCACACGGACGGCTCGTTCAACCGCGCGCGCATTCGCACCGTGGAAACGCGCCGGCTCGTGTCCGAACTGAAGACCGGACAGGTCGTCATCGTCGCCGGCTTCCAGGGCGTCACCGAGGATCACGACGTCACGACGCTTGGACGCGGCGGCGGCGATATCACGGGCGCGGCGCTCGCGGCGGCGCTGCAGGCAAAGGTGTACGAGAACTGCACGGACGTCGACGGCGTCTATACCGCCGATCCCAAGCTGGTACCGGACGCGCGGCACATCGCGGAGTTGAGCTACGAAGAGTGCATCGAAATGGCCGCGAGCGGCGCGAAGGTCCTCCACCCGCGCGCCGCGGAGATTTGCATGCAGTACAACATTCCGATCCTGGTACGATCCAGCTTCAACAGCCAGGCGGGGACGTGGGTGCGACAAGGAGCCGCGATGATGGAGAGGGCGTCGGTCGTCGGCGTGACGACGGATAAGAAGGTCGCGAAGGTGACGCTGCTGGACGTGCGGGATCAGCCGGGGACGGCGGCGCGCGTGTTCCAGGACCTGGCCGACGCGGAGATCAACGTCCGCCTGATCATCCAGGCGGCGCCGTCGCACGACCGCAACCGCATCACGTTCGTGATGGACCTGGAATACGTCGATGCGCTGCAGGCGCTCGTGCCCCACTGGAAGAAGGAGCGCGTCGCGGGCCAGGTCGACGTCGATACGGACGTGGCCAAGATCGCGATCGTCGGATCGCGCATCGCGTCGACGCCCGGCCTCGCGGCCCGCATGTTCACCGCGCTGGCCGAGAACGACATCAACATCGACTGCATCAGCACGTCCGAGATGAAGGTGGCGTGCATCATCTCGCAGAAGAACCTGGATCAAGCCGTCAAGGCGGTCCACGCGGCGTTCTTCGACCTGCTCGCGCAGCCGTCGGCCGCGAAGAGCGTCAAGGGCGTGAAGAAGAAGACGGCGTCCAGGAAGCGCTGACAGAGCGCTGGCGAGACGTCAATCGGACAAGAAAAACGCCGCGGAAGGCATCGGCCTCCGCGGCGTTCGTGTGTCCGGCGATGTCGTTCCGGTCGCGGCTGCGCGCGACCGGTGGACCGTCCTGGCTATTACCCTGGTTACTTCTTCGGGACGACCGGTCCTGGCGGCGGACGCAGTGAATATGCGTTGCGCGACCAGACGCTGATGCCGTCCCGGTTCGTCCGGACCTCGATGCGGCGGTGGCGCTTCGTCGGATCCGGATTCGACGAGTAGTAGCCGATGACGTAGTAGTCGCTCGTCTCACCGTCGATGCGCTTGAGCGCTTTCTCGAAGTCGTTCTGATTCACGACGGCCAGGCCGCCGGTTTCTTCGGCGAGGACGCGCAGGCTGTCCTGGGTCTTGCGGACGAAGTTCTGGTATTCGACCGGGTCGATGTTCTCGTCCAGATCCGGTCCGCCGACCAGGCCGCGCGGGTCGATGGTGTACACCGTGACGTTCGCGCGGTTCGCGGCGCGGGTCAGTTCGGAAAGCTCGCGGGCGAGATCGGCGTCGGCGAACTGCTGGCCCTGGCGCTCGAACGGGTTCGTCGTGCTGCCTTCGTCGCCCGGCGTGTTCCCGCCATTGCCGCGCCCGAAGAGACGGTCGTTGCCGGCGCGCGCGTCCGGGAACGGGTCGAAGTCGTACCCGTTGCTCACGAAGACGAGCGCCTTGCGGCGGTTCTGCACCTGCTCCAGCCGCTTCACGAGATCGTAGGCGGTCGAAAACGCGACGTGCGCGCGGTACCGCACTTCGCTCGGCCCCTGGGAGCTCTGCGGTCCTTCGATGATGTCACCCGGCTTCAGGCCGTTGCCCGCGATCTTCTTCAGCGCCTCGTCGAAGCGCTTGCCGTCATAGTTCATGTCGATCGCAATGGACGAAGGCCCGGTGGAGACCATGCCCCACATGTCCCCTTCGTGCAGCAGCGTTTTGCGGATCGAGCCGAACAACTGACGAATGCGCCCCGTGTTCCGGAAGTCGAGGTGCAGGTCGTCGACGAAGAACAGCAGGATGCGGCCGGCGGCGTCGTTGGTCGGGCGCGGCGGCGGCAACAGGATGCCTTCCTGCGGGGGCGCCGGCGGCGGCTCGGCGACGTTGAACACGCGTCCGCCGTGGACGAGCGTGAAAGAGACGAGCTCCTGCTTCACGCCATCTTCGAGGACTTCGAAATCTTCCTTCTTCAGGTCCGACACGAACTGACCGCGGCCGTCACGGGCGATCACGTCCGTGGACACGAGGTCCACGCGCACCGTGATGTTCGGCTGCGACGGTTGCTGCGGCTGCGCGGACGGGGTGGGCGCAGGCGGTGGCGCGGCCGGCGGTTTCGCAGGCGGCGTCTGCGCGCCCGTCTGGACGGTGATGACACCGGCCAACGCGGCGGCCGTCAGGACACTCCCGAAGACACGACGCCTCACGGATGGAAACGACTGGACCATAACACCATTCATTATAGGCTGGCAGGCACGAGTCCGACGCGAGACTCGCGCGGGCAGGCAGGCCCGTTCAATAGACGCCGCGCACGGCCAATCGGCCGGAGCGGCACACACTCGACGTCCGCAGGCGTGACGCCGCGCGGCGCGCGCGGACGCGTCAACCGCTGACGCGCAGCCATGACCGGTCGTCCTGGGCCGACTGGTCAGCCGCCTGGACGCCTCAGTCAGTCAGTCGGTCGGTCGCGGCCGGTCGGCCGGAATCGACTCATCCGATCAACGACAAAATGACGCTAGTCGGCGTCCGAATCGGCATCGGAGTCGCGATCGGGTCCGTCGTCCGCACCGGCATCCGCCGGTTCGCGTCCACCGTCGGACTCGGCCGCCACGCCGTCGGGTCCGCGCTCCGGACGACCGGCCTGATGACGTCCGCCTCGCCCGCCGCGTCGGCGCCGGCGGCGCGGACGATTGGGATCGCGCATCGCAGGATCCTGCGGCGAACGCGGTTCACCCCGTGGGTCCACGGATGACGTGGCGCCCAGTTCGGAGGCGCCCGATTCGGACGCAGCCGCAGCCGCGGCAGCCGCCGCCGACGCGGAGGGCGGCGTCGACAGGACGGTGTCCGGCGCGGCATCGGCTGCGGCGTCGGTCAGATCCAGCGGTTCGACGTCCGTCTGCGCGAGGCCAGCCGCCAGCGCTTCATCCAGCTCCTCGTCCGACAGATCGTCGCCCAACCCCGCCGTGCCGTCCGCCGGCACCCGCGTCTCGAACACGAAGCTCTCTTCGCCGACGACATCGATGTGATCGCCGTGATCGCCGGCCTCATCTGCATGCTCCAGCAGATCCGGATCCTCGGAGTGCGACAGCGCCTCCGGATACGCGTCCGCGTGCGAAGGCGCGACGGGGCGACGGCCCCGATCGGCGTCCGGATGGGGACGCGGCGACGGTCCGCCGGGATTGCCGTTGGGTCTGCCCGCGCGACCGCTGCCGCGCGCGTTCTGCGCACTGCCGTTACGTCCGCCGGCCCGGCCGCCGTCCGGACCGTCGCGGCGCAGGCGTCCGCTGGGACTGGGCCGCGGGGCCGACGTCAGTGCGATCAGGGTCTTGAAGATCGAGGCCCAGTCGAAATGGACGTCGGGAAACGTGTCTTCGAGGTGTGTGCGAACGCTTTCATCCAGGGGCGGTTGACCGACGCGCAGCGGCGTGGGGACGCGGCCCCAGTACAAGAGGCGTCCTTCGGGCCGGCCTTTGCGGCGGCCTTCGAGGAACAAGTAAATCTGATCGTAGCCGCGCTTATCGCGAGCAACTCGGAGCGAGAGCACCCTACTTCCGTCTCTGGGCCCGCGCGCGCTTGGCCGAAGCGGCGGGACGACTCTTGGTGGCGCGGGCCGGGGCGCGCTTGGCGCTGGCGGCGGCGCGCGTGGCCGGGCGTTTCGCGGCGGCGGCCCGTTTGGCCGGCGCGGCGGTCTTGCGGCGGGGCGCGGCGGCGGATCGCGAGGTCGCGACGCGCTTGGCGGGCACGGCGGACCGCTTGACGATGGTCCGCTTCTCGGCGACGCGCTTCTCAGTCACGCTCTTCCCGGGAACGCCCTTGACGGCGACGTTCTTGAGAGCGGCGCCCTTCACGGCGGCGTTCTTGTCGGTCGCGTTCTTATCGGTCGCGGCCTTCTCAGTGCCAGCCCTCTCAGTGCCAGCCTTCTCAGCGCTAACCTTCACTGGGCCAGCCTTCTCGGTACCAGCTTTCTCGGTTGCCGCCTTGTCAGAAGGCTTGTCTGCCGCGGCCTTCTCGGCGATGCTCTTGTCCGCCTTCTCGACCTTGTCGGCGGCACGCTTCTCCGCGGGACGCTTCTCGGGGGCGGGCTCCGAGAGCGGATGCTTGAAGATGGTGGTGAAGCGGATCTGATCGCCGAGGACGAGGTACGTGGACAGTTCGGAAGGCTCGATCTGGAAGTCCGAACAGAGCCGTCGGGTCGTGTCGAGCGCGCCGGCGGGCACGTAGAGGAAAAACGCCGCACCGGACCGGGCGAAGCTGGCCCATTGCGACATCGCTTCGAGGTGATTGACGGATTCCCCGGTTTCCACCTCGACCACCGCGAACGGCTTACGGCCGGTTTCCGTGGAGAGCACGAGATCAGGATAAAGGTCCGCGGTACCGACTTTGATCGAGGCGGTCCGTTCGTCGCCTGGATTGGCTTCGGCTCGATACTTCCGGCGCCACCGCGTCTGTAACAGGCGAATTACCCGGTCATGTTCAAGCTGTTCCCGGACAGGCCGCACAAGAATGGGCACTATGCCTCCGCCGATTCGTCACTCGTCAGGCAGACAAACTCGAAACCCCGCCGAAACCTGGCGGAATGCTAACATGGACGGCCAGTCGGGTGCCACATTTCCGCGGACGACCGGCCTGCCGCCCCCTGTCGGGCTTGGTCCAGACTAACCGGTGGCGCGCCAAGCACTTATCGACGTTTCAAAATCCGACAACCCAACATCCCCATCCTCCATCCATGTCACATCGCTTTCTGAAGGCCTGCCGCCGCGAGCCGGTCGACATCACCCCCGTGTGGTTCATGCGTCAGGCCGGGCGCTATATGCCAGAGTATCGGTCGATCCGCAGCCAACATACCCTGCTCGATATCTGTCGTTCGCCCGAACTGGCAACCAAGGTGACCCTGCAGCCGGTGGAGGCCTTTGAAGTCGACGCGGCCATCTTGTTCTCGGACTTGCTGTTGCCGCTCGAACCGATGGGGCTGACGTTCGAATTCGTCAAGGGCGAAGGCCCGAAATTCCACAACCCGCTCCAGTCCGCGGAAGACATCGATCGCCTGCGGCCGGTCGATCCCGAAGGAGACCTCGGGCACGTCCTCGAAACGATCCGGCTGACGCGCGAGGCGTTGAAGGATCGCGTCCCATTGATCGGCTTCGCGGGCGCGCCGTTCACCTTGGCGTCGTATGCGATCGAAGGCGGGCCGTCGCGCGACTTCTCACGGACGAAGTCGCTGATGTACGCATTGCCGGACGACTGGCACCGCCTGGCGGATCGGCTCGCAACGGTCGTGACCGATTTCCTGCTCGCGCAGGTCAAGGCGGGCGCGCAGGTCATTCAACTCTTCGACTCGTGGGTCGGCACGCTGTCGAGCGCGGATTATCGCGAGTTCGCCCTGCCCCACTCGCGCCGCATTCTCGACGCCGTGAAAGCGACCGGCGTGCCCACCATCCATTTCGGTACCGGCACGTCGACTATCCTGTCCGACATGGCGGAAGCAGGCGGCGACGTCGTTGGCGCCGACTGGCGCATCCCGCTGGATGAGGCGTGGCAACTGATCGGTACGGATCGCGGGATTCAGGGCAACCTCGATCCGACGCTATTGCTGGGCCCCGTCAACCGGATGTTGCGCGCGGCAGACGAGGTCCTGCGGCGCGCGGGCGGACGGCCTGGCCATATCTTCAATCTGGGACATGGCATCCTGCCGTCGACGCCAGTCGAGCACGTCCGCGCGCTGGCGCGCTTCGTCCACTCTTCTCCGAGGCGCCGGTACGCCTAGATCCGGTATACCTGGAAACCAGAGGACTTCTCGATCGCATCGATCGATTGCCCGATCACTGAATCCGCCAACAGTCGCGGCGCGACGCGTCAACATCGGGTGCTTCTCACACCGTGTCGTCCACTTCTCTCGATCCGCCGCGTGTCGACGTTGCCATCATCGGCGGCGGCATGGCCGGACTCTCGGCGGCGCGCGACCTCGTCCGCGCGGGTCGCACGGTCCGCGTGAGCGAAGCGCGGGACCGCGTCGGCGGACTCGTACGCACGGAGCAGGTCGACGGACTCACGATCGAAGCGGGGCCCGATGCCCTGCTGATGCAGAAGCCGGCCGCGGCGCAGTTGTGTCAGGAGCTTGGCCTGACGTTGATCTCCACGCTCACGCCGCGCGCGGCCTACGTCCTGCGCGGCGAGCGGCTCGTACCCATTCCACGCGGATCGATCCTCGGCATTCCTACCGACCTCGCCGGCGTGTGGAACGCGGGCATGTTGACGTGGGCCGGCCGGATGCGCGTCGCGCGCGATCTGATCGCGCCGGCATCGCCGCACGCGGCGAGCGCGGCAGGCGCGAACGTCGAGGACGCGGACGAATCCGTCGGCGCATTCGCGCGGCGACGGTTTGGCGCGGAAGCGGCGGCACGGCTCGTGCAACCGTTGCTGGGCGGGATTCACGCAGGCGACATCGATCGGCTGTCGCTCCGCGCGCTGTTCCCGATGCTGCTGGCGGCGGACCGGCGCGGCGGCAGTCTGATGCGCAACCTGCGGAAGCGCCGCGCGCCGCTGGACGAGGAAGGCGCGTTTCGCTCGATCGACGGCGGGCTGACGCGGATCGTCTCCGCGCTCGCGAACGAATTGCCGCCGGACGTGGTGCGACAGTCGACGCAGGTCCGCGCGATCGCCCCGTGGTCGTCCGCGCCAGGCGCGCCAGGAGCATCGCGTGCGTCGGACGCATCGAAGGCGGAGCCGATGTACCGGGTGGTGCTGTCGTCGGAAGAAACGTTCATCGCCCGCGCGGTGATTCTGGCCGTCCCTGCGTACGTCGGAGCGGAGCTGGTGCGCGGGTTCGATGCGGAGCTGGCAGACGAGTGTGCGGGAATTGCGTACGCGTCTTCGGCCACGATCAGCCTCGCGTATCCGCGGGCGTCGGTGGGACGGCTGTGGCGCGGCACGGGGTTCGTGGTGCCGCGCGGTGAGCGGCTGACGCGGCTGTTGGCGGTGTCGTGGGTCACGTCCAAGTGGCCGAACCGCGCGCCGGATGATGTGGTGATGCTGCGGGCGTTCGCGGGGGGCACGCTGGACGAGGATCTGCTTGGACGGGACGACAACGAGCTCGCGGCGCTGGTGCATCGGGATCTGAGCGGACTGATGCGGATCGATGGCGCGCCGATCCTCTCGCGCGTGTATCGCTGGATGCGCGCGAGTCCGCAGTACGCGGTCGGCCATCTCGATCGCGTGGCGCGGATCGAACAACGTCTGACGCGGTGGCCCGGGCTCTTCGTCACCGGCAGTGGCTTTCGCGGCGTCGGGTTGCCCGACACGATTGCGGACGCCCGCGCGTCCGCCCGTCAGGTCCATCAGTGGCTCGGGGATGCGCCTGTCGGCTAAGATGGGCGGTGGCCCGCCCGCGCCGAGACCGCGCGATGCCGTCCGGATCGGCACAGCCGGACGGGTGCCGCTGGCCGACGCCCACGACGTGGTTGACGCATTGGATCGGACTTACGTTCGATCGGATTGACGATCTGGCTCGAGGACCTATACTGTGAAGAATCTTCTGCATCGGGCGCGCCGCCGCGCCGTCGTGGCTCCGTCGATCGGCGCCGCTCTCGTCTGTTCCGTCATCGCCTGTTCCGTCATTGCGCTGACCGCGGCCGCGCCCGCCACCGGACCGATCGCGGCCGCTGAACCGCAGACCGCCGCCCGCACCGCGAAGCCGTCCACCACCGCGCCGGCGCCCGCCGCGATCTCACAGGTGCCGCCGCAGATCGCCCAGGTGCTCGCCGCCATCAAGGCCGCCGACAAGGAACAGCTCTCCGTCTCGGAAGAAGACGGACGCTTCCTGCGCATGCTCGTCGCTTCGTCCGGCCGCAAGCGCGCCGTCGAGATCGGCGCGGCCGAAGGCTACAGCGCCATCTGGATCGGCATGGGCATGCGCGAGACCGGCGGCAAGGTCGTGGCGATCGAGTACGACGCCGCGCGCGCGAAGCGGGCGGCCGAGAACATCCAGAAGGCCGGCCTGAGCGACGTCGTGCAGATTGTGTCAGGGGATGCGTTCAAGGAACTGCCGAAACTGCAAGGCATGTTCGACTGCGTGTTCGTCGACGCCTGGAAGCGCGATTACATCAAGTTCTTCGACATGATGTTTCCGCGCCTCGACAAGGGCGGCATCTTTCTCGGCCACAACGTCGTCAACAAGAAGAGCGAGATGCTCGACTTCCTCACCCGCATCACCACGTCGCCCGATCTCTTCACTACGATCATCGCGCCGTCCGGGGAAGGCATCTCGATCTCATACAAGAAGCGCTGAGCTCCGCGCGCGCCACCCGTGGCGCGCGGCCCATCGAAACGGCAGACACGTCATTTTCGTCGAGCGCACCGGCGTCTCCGAGACCATCATGAGCAGCGTACACATCATCGGCGTCCCCCTCGACCTCGGCGCGGGCCGCCGCGGCGTGGATATGGGCCCCTCCGCCCTGCGCATCGCGGGGCTGCACGAGCGGCTGTCCAGCCTCGGTCACGAGGTGCGCGATGAAGGCGATCTCGATACGCCGACGCAGGAAACCGTCGACTCGGGCGATCCCCATCGCAAGTTCATCCGGGAGATTGCGGCGATCTGCGCCGACCTGCACGATCGAGCGCTTGCCGTCCTCGAATCGGGCGCGCTGCCGCTCGTCCTCGGCGGCGATCACAGCCTCGGCGCCGGCTCCGTCGCCGCTTCGTCTGCCTACGCACGCCGCAAGGGCAAGCCCGTCGGCCTGATCTGGGTGGACGCGCACGGCGACATGAACACGCCCGCGATCAGCTCCAGCGGCAACGTCCACGGCATGCCGCTCGCGGCGCTGCTCGGCCCCGAACCGGGGGAGCTCGCGAACATCGGCGGCTTCACGCCGAAGGTCTCGCCGGCGCACACCGTGCTGATCGGCGTCCGCAACCTGGATGAACATGAGAAGGACGCCGTCCGCGCGTCCGGAATCCACGTCTTCACGATGAAGGACATCGACCGCCTCGGCATTGCCACGGTCACCGAGCGCGCGCTGTCGCTCGCGAGCAACGGCACGGCGGGCATCCACGTGTCCTTCGACGTCGACGTCTGCGATCCGGCGATTGCGCCCGGCGTGGGCACGCCGGTCAAGGGCGGGCTGGACTATCGCGAAGCGCACATGGTGATGGAGATGATCGCCGACTCCAACGCCCTCCTCGCCCTCGACATCGTCGAAGTCAATCCCGTGCTGGACGAGAAGAACGCCACCGCCGTCCTCGGCGCCGAACTCGCCGCATCCGCCCTGGGCCAGAAGATCCTCTGACACCGACAGCCCAACCGGCTGCACGACGCCACGCGGTGCGCACGCATCCGACCATCGCACCGGCCAGCGGTGCGGTAGACAGGAGCAGCCAGACTTCGATCAGATCCTCCTGCGGGACTATCCACGTCAGCCAGACAGCGATGCAGGCATTCGCTGCGAGGAAGGCGACTCCGACCGCTATCCACGCGTACAGACTCCGACGAGGCATCTCAGCGAGACCGCGACGGCGGACGCGGCAGAGTCGCGCAGGCGGGAGACGTCGTGCAGGTCCCGGCGCGCGCGGGCCGACGTCGCCCCGCGCGGGCACGTCACGATGCACCGGCGTCACGTCCTGCCCGCAGAAGGGCCGTGTGTAGCGCGTATGTTTCTGCGATGTCGTCAGCGGCCGTCGCGTCGGGACCAGGTGGGGCCGGTGCGGTCCGGGACGTCGATCGCGTCGAAGAGCCCGAGCGATGTCGTCTCGGCGACCATCTCCTCGCGGCGCGCCTGGATGCTTTCCATTTCCTTGCTGAAGTCGGAGAGATGACGTTCGTAGACGACCATCTCGCTCCAGTACTCCACCAGGACGTAGCGCCGCGCGTCGGCCAGGTCGCGCAGGAAGGAACTGCCGAGGAACGATCGGCTCTTGCGGGACAGCGATGTCCAATCGCCGTCGGCGCCGTGCAATTGCTCGAACTCGTCCGCGCGACCGGGTTTCACTTGGAATTGCCAGACGACAGCCAGCACGCCACGCCTCCTTCCGGTTCCGCGCCCGCGGGGCGAACGCGGACGGATTATAGCGCAGCCCTCCCACTCCCCCGCCCTTTCTCCCTCGCCCACTCCTCTTTCCGCTCGACCGCTCGACCGCGCTCGACGCTCACGCGACACCCGCGCGACGCGGCGGCGGCGCATCGCGCGTCGACCCGCTCCACACGCGAACGGCCGGATGTTTGGGAACGTCGCATCGGCTTGTCTCCGTTGCAGGCTCCCGTCTATAGTCCAGCCCATGCACCGCCGGTCCGTACTTCTCGTCTCTCTTCTCCCGCTCTCATTGGCGCTCTCATTGACGCTCGTCGGGGCGGCATGCCGCGACCGTCAGACGTCGACAGCATCCTCCTCCACGTCCGGTTCCGCCACCGCGCGACGCGCCCCCGTGGCGCTGACGATCGTCAACGCCAAGGTCTGGACGGGCGATGAACGCCAGCCCTGGGCGGAAGCCATCGCCATCGATGGCGGACGCGTCACGCTCGTCGGCACGACCGCCGACGTCCGCGCGCTCAAAGCCCAGCGGACGATCGACGCGGGCGGCAAGCTCGTCGTGCCCGGATTCATCGACTCGCACATCCACTTCCTCGACGGCGGACGCGGGCTCGCATCCGTCCAGTTGCGCGAGGCCAAGACGCGCGATCAGTTCGTCGACGCCGTCCGCCTGTACGCCGCGTCCGTCCCGCGAGGCGCCTGGATCCTCAACGGCAACTGGGATCACGAACACTGGGGCGGCACGCTGCCGTCGCGCGAGTGGATCGACGCGGTCACGCCGGGCCATCCGGTCTTCGTCAACCGGCTCGACGGCCACATGGCGCTGGCGAACAGCCTTGCGCTGAAGCTGGCCGGCATCAACGCGCAGACGCCCGACGTGCCGGGCGGCACCATCGTCCGCGACGCACAAGGCGAGCCGACCGGCGTCCTCAAGGACAACGCCATGACGCTGGTGACAGACCGCATCCCGCCGCCGCCCGCCGAGATGAGCGATCGCGCGCTCGACGCCGCGATGACGCACGTCGCGCGACAGGGCGTCACGTCCGTCCACCACCTCGGGCAATGGGCGGACCTCGCCGTCTTCGAACGCGCGCGGCTCGCAGGCACGCTGCGGACGCGCATTTATGCGGGCGTGCCGCTGGACCAGTGGGAACAGTTGCGTGACGCCCTCACGTCCAAGCGGTTCGGCGGCCCGGACGGACGCGGCGATGAGTGGCTGCACATCGGGTTGCTGAAGGGATTCGTCGATGGATCGCTCGGATCGCACACGGCCGCCTTCGAAGCGCCGTTCACGGACGCGCCCAAGGATCGCGGGCTGCTGCTCACGCCGCTTCCCGACCTGCAGCGGATGATTGCCGGCGCGGACCGCGCGGGCCTGCACGTCGCCGTTCATGCGATTGGCGATCGCGCCAACCATGAAATCCTCTCCATCTACGAGCGCGTCGCCGGAGAACACGGGCCGCGGGATCGGCGGTTCCGCGTCGAGCATGCGCAGCATCTCGCGCCGCGCGACGTCGCGCGGTTCGCGGCGCTTGGGGTCATCCCGAGCATGCAGCCGTACCATGCGATCGACGATGGGCGGTGGGCGGAGAAGGTGATTGGGGCGGAGCGGGCCAAGGGGACGTATGCGTTCCGGCAACTGCTGGAGACGCGCGCGCGGCTCGCCTTCGGCAGCGACTGGTTCGTGGCGCCGCCAACGCCGTTGGAAGGCATCTATGCGGCGGTCACGCGGCGGACGCTGGACGACAAGCATCCGGACGGCTGGGTACCGGCGGAAAAGATCACCGTGGAAGAAGCGCTGCGTGCGTACACCGCGGGCGGCGCCTATGCCGAATTCGCCGAGAAGGACAAAGGCCGCCTCGTGGCCGGCGCGCTGGCCGACGTCGCGATTCTCGACCGCGACCTCTTCAGCATCCCCGCGCCCGAGATTCGCGGCGTCAAAGTGCTCTACACCATCGTTGGCGGCAAGGTCATCGTCGAACCCAGACCCTAGCGTCCGGCGCCACGCATCACTGGCAGCCCGGGACTGGTCGAGGCTTGTTGCTGGTCAGCAGGACGTTACCGTTGAGTCCGTAACCGATCCGTCACATGCTTGTTGCATGATGGCGAGCCGAAGAGCCGAGGTACACGCGGGCGCCTGCCGGGACCGCGCCCCAGCCCTCGCGCCAGCCGTCTGCTATGATGCGAACGATCCGACGCCGACCGGCGCCCGCCCGTCCGGTCACCCCCGGTCCGACCACGGCGTCCAGTTCGCGCCTGGGTACACGGACCCTCGACATGGACCAGCCTCCTGATGCCCTGGATGGCGGGACGGCGCTCGCCGTCGCCCCGGCCAATGCTCCCAGCCGTCGGCGCAGTCGATCCCGGAAGGCGCCGGCCGCGCCGCGTCAGCGCACGATCGACTGGACGAACTGCGACCCCGGCGACCTCGGCCACCCCGACCTCTACATCAACCGCGAGTTGAGCTGGCTCGAGTTCAACCAGCGCGTGTTGAACCAGGCGCAGGACGCCTCGCATCCGCTGCTCGAGCGCGTCAAGTTCCTCGGCATTGCCGGCGCGAACCTGGACGAATTCTTCATGATCCGCGTCGCCACGCTGCTGAAGAAGTATCGGGCCGGGATCGAAGACATCTCGCCGGACGGCCTGAACACCGAGCAGCAGCTCTTCGCGATCCGCAGCCGCGCGCAGGTCATGATGCGCGAGCTCTCGCAGTGCTGGACGCAGTCGCTCCGGCCGCTGCTGGCCGCCGAGGCGATCCGCTTCATCGATCTGCCGGATTACACGCCGAAGATTGCCGCCTATCTCGTGCGCTACTTCAAGACGGACATCTTCCCCGTCCTGACGCCGCTCGCGTTCGATCCGGGCCATCCGTTCCCCTACATCTCGAATTTGAGCAAGAACCTCGCGGTCGTCGTCCGCCACGGCGGACGGACGAAGTTCGCGCGCGTCAAAGTGCCGGACATGCTGCCGCGGTTCATTCCGCTGCCGGAGGACATCTGCCCGCAACCGGGGTTGACGTTCGCGTTCCTGGAAGACGTCATCGAGCTGAACGTCCAGGAGCTCTTTCCTGGCACCGAGGTCAAGGGCGCGCATCTGTTCCGCATCATCCGGGACACCGACATGGTGATCCAGGAAGACGAAGCGGACGATCTGCTGGAGACGGTCGATCGCAGCCTGAAGCAGTTGCGCTACGGCGCGCTGTCGCTGCTCGAAGTCGAGGCGAACCTGCCGCGTCGCGTGCTCAACATCCTCGTCGAGAACTTCGAGGTCGTGGACGATGACGTGGTCGTGCACACGAGCGAGCGCATGGCGTTCGGTGACTGGCGCGCGCTGACGAAGATTCACCGGCCGCAGCTCAAGGACCCGGTCTTCTCCTCACGCACGCTGTGGACGCCGAGCGATACGGAAACGGTGTTCGATCAGGTCCGCTATCAGGATTACCTGGTCCACCATCCGTTCGAATCCTTCACCTCGGTCGAGACCTTCCTCCGCGCCGCCGTCAGCGACTCGGCGGTCGTCGCGATCAAGATGACGCTCTACCGGATCGGCCCGAATTCGCCGCTGGTCGATCTGCTGATCGAAGCCGCCGAACAGGGCAAGCAGGTGGCGGTGCTCGTCGAGTTGAAGGCGCGCTTCGACGAGCGCAACAACATCGCCTGGGCAACCCGGCTGGAATCCGCCGGCATCCACGTCGTCTACGGCCTGGTCAACCTCAAGACGCACTGCAAGCTCTGTCTCGTCGTCCGCAAGGAAGCGGACGGCATCCGCCGCTACGCCCACATCGGCACGGGCAACTACAATCGCGTCACCTCGCAGATCTACACGGATCTGGCGCTGTTCACGGCGAATCCGGACATCATCGACGATGTGGCGGAGGTGTTCAACGCGCTGACGGGCTACTCGCACAAGAAGCAGTATCGCGAGCTGCTGGTCGCGCCGACGGGATTGCGGACGGGGATCAAGGCGCTGGTCGATCGCGAGATCGAGCACGCGCGCGCGGGACGGCCGGCGCACATCATCGTCAAGAACAACGCGGTCGCGGATCCGGGGATGATCCGCGTGCTCTACCGGGCGTCGCAGGGCGGCGTGAACGTGGACCTGATCGTGCGCGGCGTCTGCTGCCTGCGCCCGGGCATTCCGCAGATCAGCGATCGCATCACCGTCCGCTCGGTCGTCGGACGGTTCCTCGAACACTCTCGCATCTACTACTTCCTGAATGGGGGGGACGAGGAGATCTTCATCGGCAGCGCGGACCTGATGGAGCGGAATCTCGATCGGCGCGTCGAGACGCTGTGCCCGGTGCGGGATTCCGATCTGCGCCGGCACCTGCGCGAGGTCGTGCTCGATGCGCTGCGGCACGACACCCATCGGGCCAGTCTGCTGCAGACCGATGGACGATACGAACGCGCGACGCCGCCGCCGGATGTGCCGCCCTTCAGCTCACAGCAGTTCCTGCTGGAGTTCTATACGAAGGCGACCGACGGCCTGCCGGGCGAATGAGACGACCCGCGCGCGGCTGAGAAAAGGCGCGCCAACTCCGCGCACCGTGCGCATTCGACACGCTGCGGGTGTGCCGCCGCGGCACGCGTGCCTGGTCCTCGGGGCGCGGCCGCGATCAATGCACGCACGCGAACCGGACCTCCGCGAACCCAAGTCCTTCGAAGCGCAGACGCGTGTCCGCCGCGTCGTCCAGTACGCTGGCGAAGTCCTGATGGACGCGCGATCTGAGAAACCGGTTATTCAGAATCAACCGCAGTTCAAAGCCATGCGGATGCGGCCCCACGTTGACGGTCACCACCCCTTCCGTCGCATGCTCCAACGTCCAGAGCGTACCGACGGCTGACGGCCGCACCCCCGTGGGGGCCATTTGGAGATCGCTCATGCCCGGCATGACGCTCCTGTCGCCTTTCTCCACCTCTCGTTCAACGTCCGCAGCGGCGTGCCATCGCCGCGCGAACCAAATCCACCGCGGGGAGCTATGTGGATTTGTGCGACATCGAAGCGATAACCGTGCCAGCCGCGGGACCGCGCCGGTTTTCCAAGGGAAGCGCCCACTCGTCCCGCGCACGATCGGCGCTAGTCGCCCGAATCGGAGCATTTAATCAACCATTTCTTCGATCTCGTGATCGACGCCCGCGGCGGCCGCACCGGGTCGCCACAGAAGCCTTGACGCGATCGGACGAAGTCACGATGCTCGGACCTTGCAGGAATTGCACACCAGGAATTCTCATGCTGAACTTTTCACCTGCTCCCCCCTCCGACGCCGTCTGGCCCGACGACCTGGATGGCCTGCGCCGTGGCTTCGCCGATGTGCGTGCGCGGTCCGCGGCGCTGCTCGACGGTCTGGACGACCGCGCGCTCAACTGGTCGCCCGCGCCCGGCCGGTCCTGGAGCATTGCCCAGTGCCTGGATCACCTGACCATCTCGAACACCGTGTACCTCGACGCGATGCGTCCAGCCATCGAACAACTGCAGCGGGACAACCGGCGGCGGCAGCGGCCGATTGCGGCGCCCCTCCTCGGCCGTCTCTTCGTATGGAGCCTGGAGCCGCCGGTCCGGGTCAAGATGCCCGCGCCCGGCAAGATTGCTCCGCCGCCGGAGCCGAAGTTGAAGAATGAGGTCTGGCCCGCGTTCCTCGACATCCTGAGCGAGCGCGATCGACTGCTCGAAGCGTGCGTCCCGTTCGATCTCAACGGCACCGTCTTCACGAACCCGTTCTTCAAGCAGTGGAAACTGACGGTCGGCACGGGCTGGCTCGTCCTCGGCGCCCACGATCGTCGTCATGTCTGGCAGGCAGAGAACATCCGCACCGCGTGGCTGCGTCAACCGGCGTAGCGGTGCTGCGGATCAGAGGGACCCGGATCAGAGGGATCAGTGGGATCGCCGAGGGAGGAAGAACGCACGAGCGGCGGCGCCCGTGCGTTCTGGGAATCCGTGCGTCAGGCCCGCGATGTCACGAAGGCCGAGCGACGAACTTGCGGTAGAGGAACAAGACGAGAATCGCGCCGAGGGTTGCCATGATGTACCCTGCGGTTTCGCCTTGTTGGTAGAATCCGAGCACGCGTCCGATGAACCCGCCGACCAGGGCGCCGACGATCCCCAACAGGATGGTGACGATGATCCCGCCTGGGTCACGGCCGGGCATGAGCAGTTTGGCGATGACCCCGACGATCAGGCCGAAGACGATCCAATACAGAACGGTCATTGGCTCTTCCTCCCAGCGTAGCGTCGCTAGTCGTCCAGGATGAAGGTCAGCATCATGTTGACCTGGTACTCGGAGACCTTGCCGTTCTCCAGGCGCACGTGTTGTTCCTTGATCCAGGCGCTCTTCACGTTACGAAGCGTCTTCTGCGCACGCTCCAGCCCTTGCTTGATCGCATCCTCGAAGCTCACCTTCGAGGTCGAACTGATTTCAGAGACTTTCGCGACCGACATCCAGTCACCTCCTGCAGTTGGCGTAACGATCGTCGTTACGCGTCCTGGTTGTGGATAGCAAGCCGAGTACCGCAACGACCTCGGCTATGACCGCGTGGCACACGCTTTGATTTACGTCAGCCCTAGATCGGGCTTCCCGCCACAAGAGAAGGCCCGAAACGTCATGAGATAACCAGGAGTGACGAATGAACGTTACAGCACGGGACGTGAGGCTGCAAGTTTGGCGAACAGTAGGAGCACTGCTGAGTTTCGCATTCATACTTGCAGGTGCTCAGCCCGCGAACGCACAGGTAGTCGGCGGTGTTCGGGGCGGAGTAAGCATCGATCCGGATCAGGTCTACATCGGCGGTCACATCGAGACGCCGCCACTCGTCGAACGACTGGTCTTCCGGCCCAATGTCGAGGTCGGCTTTGGCGACGATCTGACGTGGACGGGCATCAACTTCGAGTTCCTCTGGAAATTCCCCGCCGGCCGCGGCCCGTGGCGGTTCTATGCGGGTGGCGGTCCGGCCGTGAACATCATCTCGTTCGATGAAGATCGGTTCGGCGACATCGACAGGGAAACCGAGGCCGGCTTCAACTTCGTCGGTGGCGTGGAGCTGAACCGGCGGTTCTTTGTCGAGTTCAAGGCCGGAGCGGGAGATAGTCCCGACTTCAAGTTCGGCGTGGGCTACACGTTCCGCTGACGCAACGTCGATCCGTACCGCGCCGTGAAAACGGAACAGCCCGTGTGCGCACCTGCCTGCGCTCACGGGCTGTCGTGTGTCTGTGTCGTGCCGTGTATCCGCGGCGGCGGTGACGGCTACGGCTGATCCTTCAACTGTTCCATCAGCCGCGTCAGCTCGACTTCGTTGGCTTCGACGAAGGCGATGTTCTCGGCGGACACTTCGGGCGGGACGTCCTTCAGCTTCCCGGCTTTCTTCCAGTTGTGCAGGACGGTGGCCTGATACAGCGTCAGCGTGACGATGGCGTACTCACGCGGCGTGAGGCCGGCGTTCCTGATCGCGGCAGCGAGGCGCGGATCGCGATCGACCCGCCGGGTGATCCCGTCGAGTGACGCGGGGCTCGGGTCGTCCGCGTTGCCGCCGTCCAGCGCGTCGAGTTGCTTCTCCAGGTCCTCGATCTGTTTGCGGTCGGCGTCGGTCAGCGTCTTGGGATCGCGCTGGTCGAGGGCGTCGAGCCGGCGTTCGAGATCGCGGCGGGTCTTGGCCTTCGGATCGTTTGCGAGCGCCTTGCCGTAGGCCAGGCTGGCCTGCACCATCTGCTGCACTTTCGGCAGGGTCAGGCGATATGCGCGTAGTTCGTCGAGTTCCGGCGACGACGCCTGCTGGGCGGATACGGCGGCGACAAAGGCCGCCACGCACACGGCGGTCAGCCGCGCGGTCGTGCTCCATTGCCCTTTTGCCATGAACGTGTGCTTCTTTCCTGGGGTGCCGCTGGGAGAGCTGCCGCGAGCGTATCACAGCCGGCCCGTGTCGTGCACGCGTTGACAACCTGGACGGGCGGCGCTAGAGTCCGCTCATTCATGAGCGATCCCGGAGGCGACGTCCGATCGCGGCAGGAGGCGCAGCGGCGTGTGGACCGCATCGACGCGTTCCGCCAGGAGCTCGACGCGCTGACGCGTGACGGCGTGCTGACGCTGCCGCCGGAGGCGCGTGCGGACGTCGATGCGTATCATGCGCGGACGATCGACGCGCTGGAACGCCGGTTCGACGTCGACCGCAGCGCCAGCGTGCGCCGCATGTCGCGCGGCATGCAGGTCGCGTCGCTGCTGGGGGCCGTCGCCTTCAGCGCGGCGCTCTATTCCTTCTTCCTGCGCATCTGGGGTCATCTCACGACGCCGGCGCAGGTGGCGATCCTGATTGCCGCGCCGATCGCCTGTCTCCTGGCGATCGAGCCCGCCGCCCGGCGCGAGCGGACGCTGTATGTCGCGTCGATCGTGGCGTTCATGGCGCTGGGCGCGTTCGTCCTCGAGCTGCACATGCTCGGCCAGATCTTCAACATGCGGTCGACCCCTGGCGCCTTTCTGGCCTGGGGCGCGTTCGCGCTGGCGCTGGCCTACGCGTACGATCTGCGGCTGCTGCTCGCGGTGGGCCTCATGTCGGTGACCGTGTTCCTCTCGGCCAGACTGGTGATGCTGGCCGGCGGGTCGTGGACGGAGTTCGATCAGCGGCCGGAAACGTACGCCCTGACGGGCCTCCTCATCGCGGCACTCGCGACGCGCCTCGGTGACACCTGGCGCCCCGGCTTTGGCGCGGTGTTCCGAGGCATCGGCCTGAGCACGGTGTGCCTCGGCCTGCTGTTCCTGTCATCCCAGGGACCGGCGTCGTTCCTGCCGCTCTCCGGACGCCACGCCGAACTCTGGTATCAGGCCGTCTCGCTGGCCGCGGCCGGCGCACTCATCACCATCGGCATCCGGCGCCAGTGGATGGAAACGTTCCATCTCGGCACGATCTTCCTGATGCTGTTCCTCCTGATCCGCTTCGTCGACTGGTGGTGGGACGTGCTGCCCCGCTATCAGTTCTTCACCCTCGTCGGACTCATCGCCGTCGTCTTTCTGCTGGCGCTCCGGCGCCTGCGTCATCGCCTGATCGGCGTCCAGGTCGCCTGATGCGCATCCCGCCCCGACATATCCAACGCCGACGAGTCCTGCTGCCGCTCGCCATCGTCCTGCTCTCCACGCTCGCCGTGGGCTGGCACGCCTGGCGGAATCGCGCGGAAGAGACGTCGAGCCTGACGCTGACGTCGCGCGAGTTGAAGTCCTGGCGCGTGTCCGACGAGGACGATTCGGGCATCTCGCTGAACCTGAGCCCGCAGTTGCGCTTCCTGCCGGTGAAGACCGGCACGCTCCAGACACCGTGGCTCGATCGCGCGACGCTCATCGATCTCGGCTTCGACTGCCACGTCGACCCACGCGAGAAGGACGCGGCCGCCCACTACCAGCGTCAGCTTCCGCGCGACGTCTTCGTCGTCTTCGAGTACGAAGGTCCCGCGTGGCAGGCCTATCTGGACGAGCGCACGAGAACCGATACGAGCGAACGCCGCGCGGAGAATCTGGAGTTCCTGCAGATGGGTGACAGCCGGCTCGTGCCGATCGACGCCGGCCGCGACGCGGCGGCGCTGCGGCAGCGGTATGCCGCTCCCGGTCGCTATCTGATCGCCCGCGCGCGCGTCCGCATTCAACATCACTCGGAGCCCCGCACCGCTCCGCGCCTCGACGCGTCCATCGACGGCGTGCTGCCCCGAGAGGTCTACATCCCCCGCCCGCACAGCGACACGCTGAAGCGCCTGATGACACCGGCGCGTGGGCGAGGCTTGCAGCCGCGGGAGGCGTACTTCGACATCGACATCCGCTATGGCCGCCATTTCGAGCCGTGGGTGACCGACGTCCGCCCGCATCCGCAGCCCGCGTCTGCCCCGCTGTCGACGACACCGTCGTCGACGACACCGCCATCGACAACACCATCGCCGTCGACAGCGCCGTCGCCGCGGCGCTGACGCGTGTCATCGCATACGAGCGCGTCAGCCGAGCGCGAGCGCGGCGAGTCCACCGATCATCAGGGCGCCGGCCCACGAGCGGCGCGAGGCGTCGCCTTCCTTCAGCACGCGCGCGCCCATCAGCGCGCCGAACAGGATGCTGATCTCCCGCGCGGAGGCGACGTAGCTGACCGGGGTGAACGTCATCGCCGCGAGCACGAGCATGTACGCGAGCGGAAAGAGGACCGCAATCGCCAGCGCCTCGCGGCCGTGCGCGCGCCAGTCCGCGCGGACGTCGGACCATCGCGCGACGGCAAGCGGCGTGAGGAACAGCACGATCGCCAGGCTGGACGCCCACGGCAGCACGAGCGGCGGCACGTCCAGCCTGGACACGGCGTATTTGTCCCACACGCTATAGCACGCGATCAGCACGCCAGTGACAAGTCCCCAGAGCACGGCTTCGCGGCCCCGGCGGCCGGACGCGCGGCCGCCTGTCGTCAGGACGAAGATCCCCGCCGCGACCAGCAGCGCACCACCGATCGCGAGGAGCGAGGGCCGCTCACCCAGCCAGACCGCGGCCAGCGCCATCACGATCAGCGGACCGGTGCCGCGCGCGAGCGGATAGACGAGCGACAGATCGCCCACGCGATAGCCGCGCTGCAGGGTGATGAAGTAGAGGAGATTGAGGACGCCGCTGCCGGCCATGAAGCCCCAGGCGCGCGCGGACAGGGGCGCAGGCAGCGTCGCGAGCCGCCAGAAAATCAGCGGCGCATAGAGGATGGTGGACGCGACGCCATACAACCAGACGAAGCGCTCCGTGCCGCCCGCCCGCTTCGCCAGCAAGTTCCACGACGCGTGCAGGAAGGCGGCGACAAGGATCAGGATCAGCGCCAGCCCGCTCATCCCGCGTAGCGTACGGCGCACGCGTCCGCATGTCAAAGCGTACGGCTGACGCGTCGCGGACCGACTCCGCCGGGCACGGTCTCCGATGCCGGTTCGGTGACCGCGCCTCGGCGCTGCTCACGTGATCGGCCGTCGAGGCTTTGCGTTGGCGACATCGGCCGTGTAGAGTTTCCGGGCGTGTCTCCGCCGACTTCGTCCGTCCCGGCCGCTTCTACCCCGCTCGCGACGCCGCGAAGCTGGGGCGTCCTCTTCGGCGCACTGCTCATCGTCAATCTCGCGGTGATGGTCTGGCTGACGGTCCATCCGTTCGTCGACCTGCCCTTCCATCTCGCGGCCGCGACCATCCGCCGCTTCTACGACGCGCCGCACACGGCGTTCCGCGACTACTTCATCGTCGAACGCCTGTTCCCCGAGCCGAACGTCCTGCACCTGCTCATCACGAGCAGCCGGATCTTTCCCAGCGTGGACGCCGCCAATCACGTCGTCCTCGCTGCCTACGTCGCCGCCATCCCGCTGCTCGTCCGGGCCATCATCCGACGCGTCGGCGGCAATGTGTGGTTCGCCCTGCTCGCGTTCCTGTTTCTCTACAACTACAACTTGATGTGGGGATTCGCGGGTTTCTTCCTGTCCATCCCGCTCGTGCTGGCGTTCGTCTATTTCCTGCTGACGTTCACCGAACGACCGACACCCGCCCGCACGACGGCGATGGCCGCGGCGCTCCTCGTGCTGTTCATGTGCCACGCGCTCGCCGTGCTGTTCGCGTTGTCGATCGTGACGCTGACGATCCTCGTCATGCGCGACCCGACGCGGACGCGCCGCGCCGTGCTCGCGATGCTGCCGGCGCTCGGCATCGTGGCGTGGTGGTGGGTGACGAGTCCGCGCGAGAGCCGCAGCGATACGTCCGGGTTCCTGCTGCAGTATTACCAGACGGAATACCTGCAGACGTTCCTCGCGGCACGCAAGCGCTTGCTGACGCACGACCACGCGCACGTCGCCGCGGGCTTCCGTGGGGTCGCGTTCGGACTGGCGATCAGTGCCGCGATCGTGGGGCTGCTGCTGATGAAATGGCGTGACTGGCGCGCGACGCTGACCGCGCTCTGGCGGACGCCGAGCGGACGCGTGCCGCTGATCTTCGCCACGTCCGCCGCGCTGTGCTGTCTGCTGCTGCCCGATCGTCTGCCCGAGGAAACGGCGCTGTTCGAACGCTTCAGCGTCTACCTGTGGCTGTCGCTGATCGTGCTCGGCAGCGTCCTCTGGCGGCACGCGCGCGGGCTCTGGCCCGCGGTCGCCATCGGCCTGATCGTGCTCGCCGGTCAGGCCGTACGGCTCGAATACTTCTGGGCGTTCTCACGGACCGTCGAGGGCTTCACGCCCGCATTCTTTCCCGAGGCGACGCGCGGCGAACGCTTGTTCGGCCTGATCTATCAGCCGAAATTCCGCGACCATCCGATCTTCGCGCACTATCCCGATTACTACATCACCTGGCGGCACGGGATCGCGACGACCGAGATCGCGCAGTTCCGGTTCGGGACCGTGCGCACGCGGCCCGACGGTCGCACGCTGCCGATGTACGACACGTCGCCGAACGCGAACAGCTACAGCACCGAGCACCTCGACTTCGACTATCTGCTCGTGCGCGGATCGCTGCCCGCGACCCTGCCGATGACGGACTTTCGCGAGACGCGGCACGCGGCCGACTGGCGGATCTTCGAACGACGTCCGCCGTCACCATGACGGGCCGCGCGCGCAGGTCGCGCGTCACATCGCGACACATCGCGCATCACAGACCACGAATCGGACGCGATCTCAGTTGACGCGCTGGAACTTGATCTCACGACGGCTGTCGCGCGTGTCCCTGGCTTTGAACCCGTCCCCGTCGCGCGAGACTTTGAATTCGTCGGGTCCGAGATAGAGACGATCGTTCTCGAAGCGGCCGGTGAAGCGCTCGCTGTCGCGCTGCGTGACGAATCCTTCGACGGCGCCGGACGAGAAGACTTCGAGCTGGATGTCACCGTTCCAGCGCTGATCGTGTCCGCGATAGCGTCCTTCCGCCCACGTCGGCAGTTGCGGATCTTTCTTGCCCTTGTGCACGGCGATGGCCGTGCCCGCGATGATCGCGCCGGCGACGCCGACAATCGCCGCGGTCTGCCCGCCGCTGAGACCGCCCTTGCCAACGCGGAATTCCGCGCGGCAGCCGTTGTCCACCCACACGCCGCGCTTGTCGTAGCCCCAGGTGGACCACAACACGCAGCGCCGCCGCGAGCGTTCCCGCGTCAAGGTGACGCGATTGTCGGTATCCGCACGGCAGTAGCGATAGCGGTTGCGGCTGCTCTCGCACCGCAGCGTTTCTTCATCCGCGCGCAGCGGAATGGCCCCAAGCACGAACGTGGACACGAGCGTCCACGTCACGACCGCGTAAACCCGCGAAGCCGAAACCGTCATCGAAAGCCCCCCGTCATCGAAAAGCTTCCCCGTCATCCAGTGCTCTTCAGAGAATGCTCTTCCGAGCAGTGGCAGTATTTGTCACTCACGTTCGCAGGATTCGTCCCTGCTGACAAGCTCGACGGTCGAAAAGGCCGCCCGGTTTGTGATAGCCTTTAGCGCTCTGCTCTCCCCCGCTCTTCGTCCGTCGTCGTCGTATGCCTGACGTTACCCGCTCTGGTTTCGTGGTTCGCGCTTCGGTCACGCTCTCCACCTTGGGCCTCGTTGCCCTGACCCCGCTGCTGCTCGCGCACCAGGAACCAACGCCTCGCCGCGAGATCGGCACCTTGTACAAAGAGCTCTGCTCCACCTGCCACGGCGTGAACCTGACGGGCTCGCAGGCGCCCAACCTGCTGGATGACAACTGGCGCTTCGGCGGCGACGATGCCGCGCTGACGCGGATCATCAAGGACGGGAACGAAAGCGTCGGCATGCCCGCGATGAAGGGCGCGCTGTCGGATCAGGAAATCCGCGCGATGGTGATCTACATCCGCGAGGAGGCCGCCAAGTTCCGCCGACAGGGATCGACGGTGAGCAAGCCCACGCTCGACACGGTCGTGCAAAGCGCGGCGCATGCGTTCAAGCTCGAAACCGTCGTCGAAGGCGTCGAGACGCCGTGGGGCATCGCGTTCCTGCCCGACGGACGCATGCTGATCACCGAGAAGGCCGGCCGCCTGCGGATCGTCGAGAACGGACGCCTGCTGCCGGCGCCGGTCGCGTCGCTGCCGCCGGTGTGGTCGGAAGGTCAAGGCGGACTGCTCGACGTCGCCGTCCATCCGGACTACGCGACGAACGGGATGATCTATCTCTCGTACAGCGATCCCGGACCGAACAAGACATCGATGACCGCGATCGTGCGCGGACGCCTGCGCGACGGCGCGCTGGCGGATCAGCAGATCATCTACAAGGCGTCCGTCGATCTCTATCGCAACAACGATGTCCACTTCGGATCGCGGTTCGTCTTCGACGGACGCGGACATCTGTTCTTCGGGATCGGCGAGCGCGGACACAAAGAAGACGCGCAGGATCTCACGCGGCCCAACGGAAAGATCCATCGCATCACGGACTCGGGCGGCGTACCGCGGGACAATCCGTTCCTCGGCCGGTCCGGTGCGCTGCCGACGATCTGGAGCTACGGCAACCGCAACCCGCAGGGACTCGCGCTGCATCCGGTGACGGGCGAGTTGTGGGAAGCCGAACACGGTCCGCGCGGCGGCGACGAGTTGAATCGCAGCGAGCGCGGACGCAACTACGGCTGGCCGGTGATCACGTACGGCATGAACTACAACGGCACGCCCATGACGGATCGCACCGCGCAATCCGGGATGGAACAGCCGGTCGTCCACTGGACGCCGTCGATCGCCGTGTCTTCGATCGATTTCTACACGGGCGACCGCTTTCCGCAGTGGAAACACAATCTCTTCGTCGGATCGCTCGCGCAGGAAGAATTGCGACGGCTGGTGCTGGACGGCGTCACCGTCAGCCATCAAGAAGTGCTCTTCCGCGGTGTGGGCCGCATCCGCGATGTCGTCTGCGCGCCGGACGGCTACATCTATCTCGCCTTCAATACGCCCGATCGCATCGCGCGACTCGTGCCCGCCGTGTCCACGGGCGGCGCATCCACGCCTGTTCGTAGGCCTTGATCGTCAGGGTGTCGCAGAACGTCACCACAAATCGCTACGGCAGCGGTAGAATGTTTGACCCATGAGCTCCCCAACCGCCGTGGGTCGATATGCCGTGGCGGTCTGCATCGCCGCGGCGCTACCTCTGAAGTGGTCCCTTCGCGCGGGCTTCGTGCGGCTGTTCGTCCCGGCCGCCCTTGGCTTGCTGCTGTCGAGCTGTGGAGGCGGGTCGGGCTCGCCGACACAGCCCACGCCGCCTCCGACAACGCCTCCAACGAATCCGCCGCCCACCAATCCGCAACTGTGGACCGTCCGCGGACAGGTCGTCCAGTCGGGCACCGGTCAACCCGTGCCAGGCGCGCGCCTCACGCCCGAAACCGGCAGCGCCGTCGTTGCGGACGCCAGCGGCCGGTTTGAGATTGGCAGCAATCAGAATCCGCCGTTCACGCCCTATCTCGTGACCGTCGAAGCCGACGGCCATGTCACGCGTGAAGCGCGCATCAACTGGCAGCGCGGCGTGCGCGACGGCGTCATCGTCGACATCTTTCCCAACGCCTTGCCGTTCTCACTGGATTTCTATCGGGAGTTCATCCGCGACACGTTCGACAATCCCGCCGAGCTCGATATCTGGCGCCGGCTGCCGCAGAATCCGTCGTTCTATCTGGAGACGGTGGACGAGCGCGGACGCGATGTCGATCCCGATACGCGGCGTCTGGTCGCGGAACTGCTGTCCGCCACCGTACACGAGTACAGCGGCGGCCGGCTCGCGGTCGATCGCATCGAAGAAGGCCGCGACCCGCGGCCCGACACGCCGGGTTGGATTGCGATCAAGTTTCTCAGCGAAACTGATGAAGCCATCTGCGGCCGCGCGCGGGTCGGAGCGGATGCGGGACTCATCACGCTCCTCTACAACAGGCCGGGCTGTAGCTGCGGGACCCGGTGGCGGATCCATCCGAAGGTCGTGAGGCACGAAGTCGGCCATGCGCTCGGCTTCTTCCACGTCAGCGACCCCGTGGCCGTCATGGCGCCGGGCCAGTTCCAGCTCTGTCAGGACAAGGCAATCAGCGGCATCGAGCGCCATCACGCCAGCCTTGCCTATCAGCGCCCGCGCGGCAGCCAGGACCCCGACAAGGATCCGCGCAATATCGGCTTCCTGCTCGGCCCAGCGCAGCCGCCGATCGAGATCTCATGCCGCTGACGGCGGCCTCCCTCTCGATCGCGATCCACAGAACGTCGGCACATCTAATAGCGCCAGCTCGTGACATCGCCGCCCGGCGGCGCCGTCTTCAGCAGGCGCTCGACGATCTTCTGCGCGTACATCTGGTGATAGCGGAGACGTGACAGCGCGTTGGGCCGCGTCGGATCGCCGTTCCAGCAGTGCTCGGCGCGATCGCCGTACTTCACCTCGCCGCCGTAGTGCGGATCCTTCGTTTCTTTCAGGAAGTCCTCGACGAGATAGACCGCGTTGTTCAAGTAGTAGTTATCCATGTCGCCGACATAGATATTGATCTTGCCTTCCAGCTTGCGCCCGATCTTCGGCCAGTCGCGCTGCAGGATGGCGGACAGATCGTAGTGCTCGCGCCAGTACGCGGCGACGGCCGGATCGATGACGCCGGTGCGCTTGTCGAAGATGCGCTGCGGATAGCCGTCCTTGCCGACGGGCGAATAGACCGCTTCCCAGATGTCCCACTGCCCGCCCGAGCGGCTCTTGGTGCCGAGCACGAGCTCCAGCCGGTTCATGTCTTCGACGGTCGTGCTCACCTGTCCCAGCCAGTTCCGATGCGACGGCCGCTTGATCCGCCGGAACGTGCCCTCGGTGTAGTACGCGTTCGTGTCCTTGTAGAGATCGATCAGCGAATACGCGCGGAAGTCGATTGGATCCGGACACGCGGCCCAGCAGCCGTTGTATTCGTCCGGATAGAAGACCTGCGCCGCGAGCGCTTCCCACCCGCCCGTGGATCCGCCGTACATGAACCGCGCCCAGCCGGCGCCGATCGCGCGATATTTCTTTTCGAGATACGGAATCAGCTCGTAGGTGATCGCGTCGCCGTACGGCCCCAGGTTCGCCGAGTTCACGGCGTACGAGTCGTCGTAGTACGGATTCGCGTGCTGGATCTGGATGATGATCATCCGCGGATAGTTGGGGCCCGTCCATTCTTTGTAGAACTGATGCGCGTATTCCTGCACGGTGCGGTTGTAGGCCGGCAGGTTGAACCGCGCGCTGGCCTCCGGCTTGAGATCCGGATCCGGCGGCTCTTCGCGGAAGCCGTCGAAGTTTGCCGGGAAGTGGCCATGATAGATCACGAGCGGATAGCGCGCGTCCGGATGCGTGTCCCAGCCTTCCGGCAGCAGCACGTGCGCGCCAAGGTGCATCGGGCGGCCCCAGAACTTCGTCAACCGCTCGCTCTGGATGCGTTCGTGCTTGATGTATTTCGTCTCGGGCGGATCGGGGATCGGCGGGATGACGCCGTCGAGCGTCAGCCGGATCGGCTCGCGCGCCGCCGGGTCGATCGTGATCTCGCGCGGCGTGCTGAACAGATTGCCTGGCGCGCGGTTCCACTGCTGCCCTTCCCCGCGGTCCATCGGCAGCTTGACGATGTGGCCGTCGGCGCGGCGGAAGGTTTCGTATTTGTGCAGGAGCGCCTGCACGGTGTACGTGCCGGCGGGCACGTCCGCGAGGCTGTCCATTGGATAGCCGAGCACGCCAGCGTCGATCGCCTGATCCTGGCCGGCGCGCCAGCCGTCGACGTCGATGCCGAAGATCTGCTGCGTGGTCGGCGTGTCATCGACCTGGAACCGCGGCTCGCGGCCGGCGTCCTTGGAGAGGATGACGAGCAGCCGGCCGTCGAGCGGCGTCCTGGCGGCGTCCGCGCCGGGGGAGACCACGATGCGGGGACCCGTGCGCCCCTGCGTTGCAACCTGTGTCGTCGAAACCTGTGTCATGAGCAGGCAAGCCGTGGCGGCAGTGAGACTCGAACCCAGCGAGACGCGCATGGACGTGAAGGACATGCGCGGCAGTGTACTCATTCCGGCGGCCGCGTCGCCAGCGCTTTCGCGCGATGCCGGAACACCGCCGCGCGCCCGCGCCAGGCCACGCCGGACATTCCCAAGCGGCGCGCGTCAGCGTCCGTATTTCGTGAACAGATCGAGCAGCTCGTCGTACATCGCCTCGGCCTGTTCGGGCGTCCCGCGATGGATGGCGTGCGTCGCACAGTGCCGCAGGTGATTGCGCATCAACTCGCGGCCGACCGCGCGCAGCGCTTCCTGAACGGACGCAATCTGCGTCAGGATGTCGGCACAGTAGCGGTCCGCCTCCACCATCCGCTGCAGCCCGCGGATCTGTCCTTCGATCCGGCGCAGGCGCTTGAGATTCGACACCTTCGCGTCGGCGTCGACGCCCACGGCTCGACGTCCCGTCACCGGCACACCGGCCGCGCCTTCTTCTACCACCGCCACGGCGCTCGTCGCCGCCGGCGCTCGCTTCCTGGTTTTGCTCATCACGCACCTTCTCGATCCACATCTTCCCGGGCCGCACCTTCTCGGCCCGCGCCCGTTCCGCCAGCGCTAGACGTCCAGCGACACCCGCTTCAGCCGCAGGCTGTTCGACAACACGCTCACCGAGCTGAGCGCCATCGCCGCGCTCGCGAGCACCGGGCTGAGCAGGATGCCGAACGCCGGATACAACGCCCCCGCCGCCACCGGAATCCCGATGACGTTGTAGATGAACGCCCAGAACAAGTTCTGACGCATCACCCCCATCGTCCGGCGCGACAACTGCATCGCCTGCGCGACGCCGCGCAGATCCGATCGCATCAGCGTGACGTCGCCCGCTTCCACCGCGACGTCGGCGCCCGTGCCCATCGCCATCCCGACGTCTGCCTGCGCCAGCGCCGGCGCGTCGTTGATGCCGTCGCCCACCATCGCGACGCGGCGTCCCTCGCCGCGCAGCCGCACCACTTCATCCACCTTTCCCTGCGGCAGCACGCCCGCGACGATGTCGGTGATGCCGACCTGCGAAGCGATGGCGCGCGCGGTCCGCTCGTGATCGCCGGTCAGCATGACCACGCGCAGCCCCTGCGCACGCAGCGCGCGGACGGCGTCGACCGATGACGCCTTGATCGGATCCGCCACGGCCAGCAGCGCGGACAGCGTGCCGTCGACCGCGACGTAGAGCGGCGTCTTGCCGTCCGCGGCGAACTGCTCGGCGCGCGCGTGCGCGGACACCGTGCCGATGCCGAGGTCCGTCATCAGCGCCGCGTTGCCGATGGCGACGCGCCGGCCGTGGACGCGTCCAACGGCGCCGTGTCCCGTCCGCGCTTCGAACTGATCGCTGTCGACGAGCGTCACGCCCTGCGCTTTCGCGTAGCGGACGATCGCGTCGGCGATCGGATGCTCGGACGATCGCTCCAGGCTGGCGACGAGCATCAGCACGTCGGCGAGATCGCGCCGCGCGCCGCGATCGATCGAAACGGGATCGAGCGAGACGGTGTCAACCGGGACCGTGTCGAGCGAGACGACGTCGGTCACCGACGGACGGCCTTCGGTGATCGTGCCGGTCTTGTCGAGCACGATCGTGTCGATCTGCTCCAGGCGCTGCAGCGCCTCGCCGCCTTTGATCAGGATGCCGTGCTCGGCGCCGCGGCCGGTGGACACCATCACCGCGGTCGGCACCGCCAGACCCATTGCGCACGGACACGCGATGATCAGGACCGTGACGGCCGCCGCGGCGGCGCGAACAATGGACGGCTCGGCGGCGAAGAACCACCACGCGGCGAATGTCGCCAGCGCGAGCAGGATGACGATGGGCACGAAGATGCCGCTGACGCGATCGGCGAGGCGCTGGATCGGCGCGCGCGAGCTTTGCGCGTCGCGCAACAGGCGGACGATCTGCGACAGCGTGCTCGACGCGCCGAGCTGCGTCGCCCGCACCTGCAGCGCGCCGCTGCGGTTCATCGTCCCGCCAATCACGCGATCGCCGGCCGCCTTGTCCACCGGCAGGCTCTCCCCCGTCAGCATCGACTCGTCCACCGCGCTCGCGCCGGAAACCACGACGCCGTCCGACGGCACACGCTCGCCGGGCCGCACGACGATCACGTCGCCGGCCAGGAGCTGCTCGACCGGCACGTCCGCCTCGACGCCGTCGCGCATCACGCGCGCGGTGCGCGGCTGCAGGTGGACGAGCGCGCGCAGCGCCGCGGCCGTCCGGCCCTTCGCGCGGCTCTCCAGCGTGTTCCCCGTCAGCACGAGCGCGATGATGAAGATGACCGCTTCGTAATACACGTCCGGCGCGACGCCGTGCGAGAGAAACAGCCCTGGCGCGAACGTCGCCGCGGCCGAGAAGAGAAACGCGGCGCCGGTGCCGAGCGCGACAAGCGTATTCATGTCCGCCGAGCGGTGACGCAGTGCGGACCAGGCCTTGACGTAGAAGCGCCGGCCCGCCCAGCCCATCACGATCGCCGTCAGGACGAACAGCGTCACGCCGAGCAGACGCGCGTCGATCTGGAACAGCCACGGCGCGATCCGCCGCAGCGCGGGATCGAGCACGGTCATCGACCAGCGCAGAAGCGGATCCGCGGTCTCGCTGACGTGGCCGTGTGCGCCGACGCTCTCGACGCCCCTCCCGAGTATGTTTCCGGGCACGGTTCCGGCGACACTGCCGGCGCCGGTCATGAGGGGCATCGACAGAATCATCGCGATGGCGCCCGCCGCGAGGCTGGCGACGGCCTTCGTGCGCAGCGCGCGGTACTCGTCCTCCTGCGCGCGGTCGTGCGCGTCCTGCGCGTCGAGCGCGGACGTGTCCGGCGCCGGCAGGTCCGCGCCGTAGCCGGTGGCGCGGATCGCCTCGACGATCTGCGCAGGCGACGTCCGCGCGGGGTCGTACGCCACGGAGGCGTTGTGCAGCATCAGGTTGACGCTGGCGTTCGCGACGCCCGGCTGCGCGTCCAGCGTGCGCTGCAAGAACGATTGACAGGCGGCGCAGGTCATCCCCGTCACCGACACGGTGAGCCGCTCGGCGGCGGCCGCGGGCGGGGACGCGTCGCCTGCGGGCGCCGCGGATGGAGTGTGACGTTCAGGAGTCATGATGATCGTCCGCGCGCATCGCGCGAAGGTGCCAGTCAAGGCGTCCGGACGATCCGACGCGCGTTCATCGCGTCGCCGGGTCGCCGGTCGTCGCATTCTTCGTCCCCGTTACTCTTTCGTCCCGGTCACCGTGAAGCCGATGCGGTCGACCGCGGCCGCAATCGCGGCGGACGTGGACTGCTGCGGATCGAACGTGACGGACGCGGTGCCGATGTCGACCTGCTGAACCGCGACGCCGGGCACGCCGGCGAGCGCCTGCGTCACGCGGCGCACGCAGGCGCCGCAGTGCATCCCGTCGATGGTCAAGGTGAGCGTATGTGATCCGGTCATGCTGAGTCGATACCCCCTTGGGCTATATTCTCAGATACCCCCATGTGGTATGTCAAGCCCGGACATGAGACACCGCGATTCGCGAGAATCCGCGGCGTGCGTAGATATGGAGAGCGCGAAGGGAGAGAGTCCCCGCGGGTCCCGGGTAGGGAGAGGGAACCCGCGGGGGGCTGGCGCGCCGCCTATTGGGGGGCGAAGCGGCGCGCCTGCGCCTGTGGCGCTACGGCAGCGGTGCGCCCGGCGTCGCGTCCGGAGGCGCGGGTTGCCGGGTGTACGGCCGCTGTGTCACGTAGCGCTCGAACCATTCCAGCTCGACGTTGATCTTGAACAACTGGTGCCGCAGTTCCTGCCACGAGTGCGGCTCGCGCGGCGCGGCGTACAGCTTCGTCGGGACGCCGTGGCTCTTCAGCGCGCGGTGCATCTCGACGGACTGCGGCATCGGCACTCGGACGTCCATCTCGCCGACGAGGAAGAGCGTGGGCGTGCGGGCGTTGGCGGCGAACTTCAAGGGCGAATGGTTCCAATAGACGTCGATGGGCGCGTCCTTCTGCCAGGGCGTGCCGCCGAACCAGGGCGTCCGGTACGTGCGGACGTCGCTCTGGCCGTACATCGACACCCAGTTCGCCGCGCCCGCGCCGGAGGACGCCGCCTTGAACCGGTCGGTGAACGTCATCAGCTTGTTCGTCATGTGCCCGCCCGCGCTCCAGCCCATCGCCACGAGGCGATCCGGATCGGCGAGCCCGATCGCGATCAGGTGATCGACGCCGGCCATGACGTCGAGATGCGCGTTCTTGAAATAGCTCCCCACCATGTCGCGCAGGAAATCGTCGCCATAGCCCGTGCTGCCGCGATAGTTCGGCTGCAGCACCGCATAGCCCCGGCCGGCCAGCACCGCGAGCGGCGACGCCCATCCGCCGTAGCCGAACTTGTCCGACGCCATCGGTCCGCCGTGCGTCAACGCGATCAGCGGATAGCGCCGGCCGGCGGTGTCGCCGGTCGGATACGTGAGCAGGCCCTCGACGGCCCGGCCGTCCGCGCCCTTCCACGACACGCGCTCCTGACGCGGCAGCGCGAACCGCTGTCCGAGGTCCGCGAGGACCTTGGTGACCGGCGTCAGCGCCGCGGCAGACGCCGCGTCGGCGAGCGTCCAGACGTCGCCCGGATCGATCGCGCGCGCCCGGACGAAGACGTGGCGGCCGGCGCCGGGCACGTACTGCCAGTCCAGCAGCGCGTGATCGCCGTTCGTGATCGGCGCCGGCGCGCCGCCGGTCGCGTCGATGCGGAACAGCTCGCTGTGGACGCCGGCGTTCGCGACGAACCAGATCGCACGGCCGTCCTTCGACCACTGCGCGCGCTCGATCTCGTACGGCAGCGTCGCCGTCAGCGTATTCACGGCCCCGCCCGCGGCCGGCGCCACGAACAGCTTGCTGTTGTAGTACGTCTCCTGCCGCGCGTTGGCCTGCGAGAGGAAGAGCACCTGCCGGTTGTCCGGCGACAGCTCGCCGCCCGACTCCGCGACGTCGTTGGTGGTGATCCGCACGGGCTGACTGCCATCCGCCGCGGCCACCCAGACGTCGCTCTGCCACGCGTCGCCGTAAAGCGGCGTCGGCGCGCGATGCAGCACCAGCCGCGCGCCGTCCGCCGACAGGCTGTATTCGAGGATGGACGCATCACCCGGCGTCACCGCCTGGACGCCCCTTCCCTCGACGCCCCTTCCCTCGACGCCGCTGCCGCTGACACCGCTGCCCCCGGCACGGCTGTCGACGCTCACCCGCCACAAGCGCCGGTGCTTATAGTTCTCATCCAGCGCGTACACATCGTCTTTGGCCTTCTCCCGCGCTTTCTCTTCCGCGGTCTTCGGCTCGGCCATGAGAAAGTACAGATATCGTCCGTCGGGCGACCACGCCGGCTCCGACACGGCCGCGTCCTGCGTGGTGAGCGCCATCGCCTCGCCGCCGCTGGCGGGCATGACGAAGAGCTGCGCGCCGTCCTTGTCCGCCGCGTCCTTGTCGGCCCGCGGCCGCTTCGCGACGAAGGCGATCCGGCGTCCGTCGGGCGACCAGCGCGGCGCGTCCTCGCCGTCGACGCCATTTGTCATCCGGACGCTGTCGCTGCCGTCGACCTGGACACGCCAGATGTGCGTGATCCGCTTGTTCTGCTTCCAGTCCGCGTCGGAGCGGACGTACAGCACCTGGCGGCCGTCCGGCGAGAGCTGAGGCGCCGAGAGCCGCGGGACGTTGATGAAGTCCACCGGCGTCATCGGCCCCAGCGTCGACGTCGACGCCGACGCCGGCACCTTCGCCTGCGCCTGCGCGGACGCCGTCCCGCTCGCGAGCGCCAGCATCACGCCGAGGCAGACGGTCTGGAAGAGACGGGTACTCATGAAAGATGGCTCCGAATCAGCTTGCGGCGGCAGGAAGGGTGTCGATCCGCCTCTCCTTCGTATACGTCCGCCATCTGAGGGACATAACACGCCTTTCGCCCGCTTCCGCGCGCACGCCTGCGCGGCGGCGCGATTTGCCTGTCATAGTCCTGGGCTCAGCTTGACACGTCCGCCACCTACCTCAACGATCAACACCTGTTGCAGGACGCCTCAGCCGACGCACGGCTGCGTGCGTCCGTGCGTGGCACGGTGCGAGGAGGATGTGTGTACATGAAGCGCCTGCTGCTTGCAGCGCTCCTCTCGGTCGGTGCGTGGGCGGCGGCGCCCGCGGACGCACAGGTCGGCGCGGAGGGAACGGTGCGCGGGGTCGTCCGCGATGAACAGGGCGGCATCCTGCCGGGCGTGACCGTGACGGCGCGGTCCCCCACCGTCGCGAAGGCCACGGTCGCGGTGTCGGACGGCGACGGC